>ERZ857629.48-NODE-48-length-166587-cov-16.139829_pt1 | contig 166587 bp, 184 predicted proteins | sample MGYA00519700_ERZ857629 | MGnify/ENA primary metagenome ERZ857629 (study PRJEB31778, sample SAMEA3449351) | human gut metagenome | biome: human gut; feature: human-associated habitat; material: faeces | place: United Kingdom | collected 2010/2012 ... | reverse complement strand
TAAAAAACCAGAACTTGACATTCTTGGACATCGGGAGGCCACGCCACTAATAACGAAAGGTTTATATACAGCAAAAATACATGAATGAAACTATAACTGAAACACATAAAACCTTATCGAATCCACTACCTTCGACAAATGGTAAAACTTCGATTTTTGAGAAGAGACGAATCTTGGCATCTCTAGATAAAACGCATCGCGATTTTAATACCTATATGCGTAATCTGCAGAAGGTATTGGAGGTGTTTGAGTATCCTTCGTTAAGGCCTAATCAAGTTGAACCTGTAATCCATTTGTTAAAAGGTCAAGATTTGCTGCTTGTATCTAGTACATCTTCTGGCAAATCTTTTTGCTATATTGCCCCATCCTTAGCGATGGGGCATAAAACCATAGTGTTTTTTCCTTTGGTAGCGTTAATTCAAGACCAATGGAAAGAGTTGATGCAGAGAGGAGTGCGTGTAGGCGTAGTATCTTCGGGAGTATCATTAACAGAAGCGAATAAAGCCATGGCCGAATGGGAGCAGGGTGCTTTGGACTTTTTGTTTGTGGCTCCGGAAAGATTGCAAAATAAAAAATTTTTAGAGCTCATGGATAGAGTTCCCCCTGATTTTGTTGTGGTGGATGAAATTCATTGCGCTTATGAGCAGGCTACTTCGTTTCGATCTTCGTATAAAAAGATAGCGCCATTTGTGGAGCGGGTTTGTCCAAAACTTTTTCTTGGACAAACAGCTACGATGTCGGATGATGTGGAAAAGGCTGTTAGAGAAATTTATAATCTAAAGGACACGCCTAAGTTAGTTAAGTCTTATCCAAGACCGAATTTGCATTTTCGTTCAATAAAAATTGAATCGGACAAGGCTGATGATTGGGTATTTCGGGAACTTAATAAAGCCCCATTGGTTCCTAGTATAGTTTATTGTTCTACAGTTAATATGGTATCCGATCTTTACAGGATTTATGGTCCTGCAATTGTTGGGGGTTCCATGATGTACACAGGACAAATGTCTCCATCCCAACGTAAAGCCAATCAAACAAATTTTCTCAACGGTAATATTCGTGTGGCTTTTGCTACCAATGCTTTTGGAATGGGCATCAACAAAGCTGATATTGGCAGAATTATTTTACGTTCGTTTCCAGGAAGTCTGGAGGAATTAATTCAGGAGTTCGGCAGAGGAGGTCGCAACGGTTGTGACTGTGATTGTGTCTTGTTGGCGGATTATCGTACATTAAATACACAAAACTTTTTTATCGATACAGCATTTCCTGACATTCGTTATTACTATAAATTTTTTGACGCTTTAAAACAATTTCAGAATCCCAGTACGCATATGGTTACTGCTACATTAAAAGAGTTGGCAGACAAGATTGGTATTCATCCTATGTGTATTGGGGGCATTAGTGAAGCGTTGAAAGGGTTTAAGATAATTGATCGCGCTGAACCTACTACAGAGACTCGAATTAGATTTCTTGACTGTCCTGATGATACGTCTTCGGGTGTAGGTAAAAAATTTGCATTGTATAAAGAGAAGATTGATTTAATAGGTATTGATAATACTGATCTTTCTTGTTTTGAAGTTGATTTAGAATATCTTGCAGAAGAAGTTGGTGCATCTAATGTAAATACGATTAAATCTAATTTAACTAAATTTCAAAATTTAGGCTGGATAGATGTAAAAATGCCTTCTCGTAGTCAACCAATTAAGATTATTGGAGATATGTCATTATTTAGTGAAGAAAAAATTAAGCAAGAGCGTGAAAAAAAGAAATTAAAGCTTGAAGAGGTAAAAAATTTTGTTGATATTCCTGATCCATATAAGGCAGAGTATTTAGATAAATACTTTGAAACACATAGCTAAAAATGGAAAATATCGAACAAGATAAACTTTTGGGAGCCTTAAATAAGGCTTCTGAAGGTTTACAAAATCTAATTTCAAGTGTTAAGACGCAAGACGAAGCGGTCAAGTTATTTGGTGCTGAGAACGTTCAAGAAGGCTCATATCAGTGCAAAGTTTGCGGAAAATTGGTAAGTTATTCAAAATTAATTATTTTTGATACTCCAGTAGTCAAAGGAGTTACAGCTTATATTTGTCCTGATTGTTGGAAACTTGTAAATGAAAATAAATTATGGAAGTTAGTTTGTGTAGGGTGTAAAGAATTTAAACAGGCCATGGAGCCTGGAATTAACCCTAAGAACGGTTTTGAATTTAAACCTGGAAAATGTTATCATTTGTTGCAATGTCCATCTTGTCACCCTGAACATTTTGACTTGACCAATAAAAAGCAAGGTGAGGTAATTGCACTACCTTTAATTGAAGAGATATTATACGATCAAAAGCTAAAAGAAAGATTTGCTAAACCCTTTAATCCTGAAAAATAATGAAAAAAGAAACTAAAGAATCTAAAAAAGACACAACACTTCGCGACATATATAAAATGTACAACAGCGATAAGAGAAAGTTCATAGATACAATTATAAATAGTGGAGAACAATGCATTCTTCGTGCAGGAAGTTTGACTGTTCCAGTTTATATGGAAGAGTACACAGAAGAGGAATCTCCAGACGAAAAGTTTTACTTCTTCACAGTTACGCCAGAAGTACTAGAGGAAGATATTGTAGATCTGAAAATTTTTAACGAGTTTATCAGTGATATGTTATTTTCTGTATCGGATTTTAGCGTATCTGTTAATTCTGAAAATTTAATTGAAATTGTTTTGGATCCTAAACATTGGAAAGAGTTGTTAACTGAACTAATTGAGGACGTTAGGGAACGTCAGATATTATATGCGAATGTTTGCGAATTGACACTTAATCCTTTTCGCCAATTTAATTTTAATACGATAGAAGTAGAGTAAAACACTAAAGGAGTCTACATGAACGAAATAAATCAAGAATATAATAGTCAAATAGATAAGCGTTTAAGTGGTATAGATACAATGCCTTGTTATACGAATTTTAAAAGCAAGGAGGTAACAATTGTTCGCTTAGGACATCCCATAGGGATAACAGAGATGTTGGAGAATAAGAATGGTTCTGTCTTTGGAGGAGCTGTTTATATTCCAAAGGTACTTCGTCGAATTGGTATTCCCATTGTTGTTAGAACAAATGACAATAGTACCCTGGAAGTCACAGTGCCTGCTACAGATGAACTTTGGGATGCGATTGTGGAAACTCAGTTATTTATGGCTACTAATCCTATGAGGGTTAAGTTTGATGTTAACGGCATTGCTTATGATATTGTTGTGGATAAAGTTGTGCACAATATGGATAGTCCTGAATATCGTGGTTATGCCAATATTAAATGGCCAGAAGATCAAGAAGATCCAGATATTCTACGTACTCAACGTGTTTTGTCAAAAGATTTTGGATCTTATAAGACACTGATGGAATATGTGCACAAAGATTCTTCACTTACTGCAGATATCGGAAATGTGAAGGATTCAGCAACAAGAGATCTTGTGATTCTTTCCTTTGATGGTGACAAAAAAGATTTTTCGATTGAGTTCCGTGATTCTTCGGTAAGTGTTTACGATGCTGAAGCTATTAGGGCTAAATTGTCGTCACTCTCTAAAAAGACACCAATCAAAACGATGGATTATATAAAAGATCCTAAAGCTATTGTGTCCGATATTCGTAAGGGAATGTATTATGTGAAAAAGCTTTAAAAAGTTTAAAATGCTTTAGTTAATAATTTAAGGGCGCCAATTAAGACGCCCTTAAATTATGTTTGCACTTCAATAGAAAATTTGCCTTAATGTTTGCAGTTCAATAATTATTATGATTCCTGATGAGGACAAAGATACGTTAAATAAAGAGACATACGCTGTTGATGATAGTGATTATGTAAGATCATCTTTGGAAAATAAGGTTCAGGCTGCATTAAAGGAAAGCTTTCCATTGGAATACGGTGGTGTGCGTTTAGAAGTAAAGAATATAAATATTCCAAAGCTTAAGAGATACACTCTAGGCGAACAGAAAAAGGCTTTATTGCAAAATAAATATTTAGCAAATAGCGTTAGAGGAGATTTGTATCTTTATGATGCAAAAACTGGCGAACTCTTAGATGTAGCTCCAGAAAGAACTTTAATGAGAGTTCCGTATTATACTGAACGTGGCACATTTATTCATAATGGTAACGAGTACAACACTTTAAGACAAATGAGGCTGCGTCCTGGAGTTTATTCTAGGAGAAAATCAAATGGCGAATTAGAATCGCAGTTTAATGTGGAGAGAGGTACAGGCAACGGATTCAGGGTATCTTTAGACCCGTCATCTGGTATTTATAAATTAAATGTAGGACAATCTAGCTCAAATCTTTACTCAATACTACATGATCTTGGTATACCTGATGAAGAGCTAGAATCAGCCTGGGGGCCGGATATTTTAGCACGTAATAAACGTAGATATGATCCAAGAGCTTTATCCAAAGTTCATAGTAAATTGGTACCGAAACGCATTTCAAAAGCGACAAACAGGGATGAAATGATTGCTGAATTAAAAGAGGCATTTGATAATCAGCAAATTGATGAAGAAATTAAATTAAGAAATTTAGGATAATTTATATATGTCGTTTAACATTAGTAATTTTAAAAAATTTGCGGATTACGCTCCAATCTACATTCCAAAGAACACCGTCACCAAAGATGAAGCAAATGTTTGGGCTCAAGATCCAAATAATGCTAAAATTGTACGAGAATTTAAGCAAAACGTAAATGATTTGGCAAAAGAAAATTATGTTTCAAATGCTGTCAAAGATAATGAGCTTGTAAAAGTTAATAAAAAGGATAATGGCCTGGTGCGAATGGGGAAAAATGTTATTAATTCCTCTGCAAATTTTGCTACAGACTTGTATTATAATGCTCCTAAAGCTTTGAAATATGTGTCTCCATTTGGCGCTATTGCCTCTAAAGTTATGCAAGGGAATAAACCTGATCTACATGCAAAAGTGCAGCAAATGATGAAGGAACATCCGGAGTTGCGTTATTTTTCATCAGGTCTTAATGCATATAAAGGTTATTACGATCCCAATACTATGGCTCGCAATGCAGCGCAAGATGCAAATAACCTTAAAAATGAAATTGATAACAATGCTCTTAGTGCAGGCCTTACTGTTGCAGCAACTGCAGCTACCTTACCTGTAGGTGGTGCGGGCGGTTTAGTTGCACGAGGTGGTAGTTTAGCCGCTTCCAGAATTGCCGCTCGAACAGGAAGTAAGGGCTTAGGGAAAACTGTAGATTGGGTTTCTAGAAATCTTTTAGAACCTGGCATTCAATATTCAGTTAACCCTGTGGCGGCTGTGGGAGGTGTGGCTAAATCATTAGTCCCAGGAGGCGCACGTTCTTTATCAAGTCGAGCAGTAGAGGGTGCTTTAGGGGCTTCCATGTTGCCATGGGGAAATAATTCTGTAGATAATGCGTATAAGACGGACTTTAATTTTAAAACTTTCTTAAAAAATAATCCTGAATTTGCGAATTTATCTGATGATGACCAACGACAATTATATCAATATTTACAAGACTTTGGATTTGGAAACTATATACGCAATAATCCAGAATTGTTAAAACGTATTGAAAATACTCCGGAACAGGATCGAGCGAAGCTCTTAAATGAGTTACGTGCAAATTATAAAGGAGGGATTCCAAATATAAAGGAGCATGCTGCAGAATATAATGAGTGGCGTAATGCTCTTTTAAATGCCAATAGGTAGTAAGCAGACTGGTTAATATTATGTTTAAGTTTAGCACTCATAAAAAAGCATCTACTTCACCATTTCCGAAAATTCAAGTGGCGGAAATGGACAAAAATACCCCAAGAGCTTCAGTAGGATTGGATTCGGTTATCAAAGCTACAAAAAAACTTTTAGCGATAAATCGCGGAGATACGGATTCTGACGAAAGAGATTCTTTAAGATTTAAAAAGATTTTAGGGCCTGATGATTTAATTGCTGAACGGGTCAGATTGGATGCTGGAAAATTGCGCAATGCTTTAATGTTTAAGCTAAGCAAGAATCGCAGTTTAAAATTCTTCCCGTCCGGAGCTTTTGATTCTTATGCCACTGGGCATATTATAGGTAATCCTTTGTCTTTGCCATCAGAAGAAATTAATCCGGTTTATAATCTTGATCAACAATCACGAGTGACGGTTTTTGGTCCTGGTGGCGTTTCTTCAGCCGATTTAGTATCGGAAGAGGCGCAAAATGTGCACCCAAGTCAGTTTGGAGTGATTGATGCTGTGGTGGGCCCTGAATGTTTGGTGTTTAATCCTAGATATGAGATTTTAACTGAGACTGGATTTAAATCTATAAAGGATATAACTTTAAAAGATAAAATTGGTTATTGGAAGCATGACGATAGAATCATAGGTTTCACAGAACCGGATAAAATCATATTGCAAGAATACGAAGGGAATATTGTTGGCATTGACAATGGAGTAATTTTTCAGGAAACAACGCCTGATCACCGTGTTTTAATAACGAATCCGGATTTGGCAAAGGATTTACAATATGAGATTGTTGAAGCAAAAGATCTTATAGAAAATCCTTTAAAAGATATTTATTTATTTTCTGTACAGCAGGATTTATGTAAACAATCTTTAAAAATTGTGCCTGACAATTGTTATGTAAAATATTTTCATGGTCAAATTTGGTGCTTGAAAATTTCCGGTGGTATGTTTGTTATACGTTATGGTTCAGAGGGAATACCTTATTGGACTGGTAACTCAGAGAAAATAGGAGTTGACGTTAGGCTAGCTTCTATGACAAGAATTGGTAAAAACGGAAAATTATATACTTTATTAAGGGATCGAAAAACCGGTAAAAAGGTTTGGATGACACCTGATGAAATAGAGGACAATATTGTAAGTTTTCCGGTTTAATTTAAGAATACTAACATTAAAATATGAACCAAAAAGAAATAATAGAAAAGGTTATAGATCTTTTAAGAGCTAACTTAAATTCGGAAGAGGAGGTTATTGAGGTTGCAAAAGTTTTCACAAGGGATGCCTATAGGGAAGCTAGAAAGGGTGATTCTTCGTCATTTCCTTCTGATAAAATCATAGCAAAAGTCTTTGGCAGTTTTAAAGAATTTAAATTCCAACTTTTAGCTACATTGCAAGGGAGACTTACAGCGGATATTTCCGATTCTGGTATTAAACATAGCACAGATAATTCGGAATATATAGTAGAAGCTGACGGGGTTTTATATAATCCAAATACTGAAGATTATGTGTTTGATTTCACTAATGTTGCAAATATAGCTAATGTAATAACGCTTAAAAAGACACAACTGTTTGCAATTTTACAGGATTATTCCAATTTTGATAACAATCCTCTCACGGTTTCGGAAATTGCTTTAAAACATAAGATTCCTACATTCATATTAGAGAAGATTTTACACAAGCTCAGATTTAGGCATAATTCCTTGCCTGTTACATCGTCTTATCTGACTGAAGTAAATGATGATGAAAAGGTTGTTGAAGATTTGGCAGCAATTCGTAAATTTCGTGTAGCTGAAAAATATAATCATCTACAGTGGAAAGAGATACAGTTAAATGCGAATAAGTGGATTCAGTTTGAACAATGTATCTATAATCCTATAAAGGATGTGCTTTCGACGTTTAAACTTCCCAGAGTTACTCAGGATTGTTTGCCTAAATCAATAAATATAGGAAAAAATTCTTGTAAATTTGCAAAGGATAAAGCGTTTGTTGTTACTTTATCTGATCTTCATTTCGGAGTATTTACAGATAAGAATAATGTGTTTTATTCTGATAAGGATTGGACTATAGAAAGTACTAAACGTGCCGTCGATAATTATATTAAACAAATTGTCGATGAACTTTCAAATATGCGCGTTATACCGAAGGAATGTATTATTATTTCCCTTGGGGATATTTTACATTCAATTACAGGATTTACAGACAAAGGCACTCAATTAATTGTAAATCCTAGAGGTGTGACTCAATTTAAATATGCCTTGGAATCAATTTCTTATTTCCTACAGCAACTTGCGGCAATTTGGAAGGGTATTTCACGGATAAAGGTTAAAGCTGTGAGTGGGAATCATGATTCATTTGGAGATTGGGTATTGTTTACTTGCCTTGAACAAATGTTTAAGGATGTTATGGATTTTGAAATCGGCTCATCTCGCTGGTTGATTTTCCAATGTGGAGCGAATGCTTGTGTATTGGAACATGGTGCAGCTGCAAAATATCATAGTAAGGTGCCAAGTGATGATAAATCCAAAGAAAATTATGTACAAAAATTACTCTTAGAAAAGGTAGCGCAATTTAAATCTCCAGTTTTAAATCGCTATTTCTTTATGGGAGACAGGCACCATTATAATCAAAAAGAGATGTCGTCTTTTGAATTTATTCAATTGCCTACTTTAGTGCCATCGGATGATTATGCGGATAACTTAAACTTAAGTAGCCGTGCTCGTCAGATTTGTTTTGTAATGGATGCACAAAAAGGTATTATCAAAACAATAAACTTTTTTATTGACGTTTAAGAAATAATTTTGCTTAATTATTCTATAATAATTCTATGGATAAGAAATTTCAAAAGATGCAGCAACAAATAAAGCAAGCTTATGTGCTTGGATTTAAAAATCAGTGCAAGATTCTCGGCGCTTCAAAAGAACAAGTGCCTGAGTTAACAAAAATTGCATCGGCACATTTTGACGATGTTGGCAGTCGTTATACTCAAAAGGTTGCTAGCTGCAAGGATGCTATTAGAGAAGCCCTAGCTTCTTTAAAGTAGTTTTTGCTTTTGTTGCATAGGTTCTTTTTAAGCACACACTGCTTGAAATGTCTTGCAGTGTGTGCATTTTTGTGTTCCTATCTTGGACATGTTGGTAGATTTAAAGAAGTTAGATGAAGCTTTAAAATTTGTTGCACGTGCTAATAACTTAACCTTAAAAGGGTTTTTAACAGGAAAAGGTCTTCAGCGTGGTATTATTTATTATCTCAAAAAGGTATGTGATACTCCATCTTTGTATACCTTGGAGAAAGTTTTTAATGCTGCAGGATTGAATCCTACAAGTTTTATATTTACACCTTCTTCCAAAACCGTGCCGTTTAACCCTGTGTCTGATCTGTTATGTCCGGAAAAAATAGTCACCCGAGATAATTTAAAGTTATTTTTTAAATCATTGATTTACAATTATGGTGATTATCTAATGAGTTTAAGTTTTATCCATAAATTTTTATCTAATGAATTTCCGGATATTCGTATGGATTTGCTTATTTATGGGGATAAAAAACATGCGTGTTTAACTATAAATTTATCTGACGACAAAATTTTATACATTTATTTTAGATTGTGGCATAATAAAATTTATAGCTGCTTAGCAGATAGCACAATTCCTGCAGAGAACTTAAACAAGGTTGCGTATGATTCCTTGACAGCTACAATTATTTTAAAATATTTAAGAATAGTAGACTTAAATACAACTTTGATTAAAACAACTTAAAAACCATGAGTAGTATAAAGGATCCAAAATCTTCAGTAGACATGTTTGCTAATATTTCTAAAAGCATTCAACCTGTAGATGTAAAAAGCAGAGTAACTATTAAAAATTTTCCTGTTGTGTCAAACACTTCATTGGAAGATAAAGTCAATGTTAACCCAGTCCCTGTTGATACAGCAATTGAAGAAATAAAAAAATCTGAAGCATTTAAAAAGGAATTGCCTGCAGAGGATGCAACAATTGTAGAAAGGTTAAATGCCATTCATAGGGATATTTTTGAAGTAAAAAATTTATTAACAAAAGTCTCTTTAACTCCTGAAGTTAATAATTATCCAGCCATAACTTCCACAGAACCTTTAGATAAATCAGAGGGCATTTTTGTTATTCCGAATGTTATAAATTATAACTTTAAGTTTATTAAGTTTCAACTGGATGGCAATTTATGCAGTTTAATTGTTGATCCAAAAGATTTTACTTTAGAGGTAAATCCTGGAACAGAGGCAGTAATTAAATTACCTCAGGAGGGTAAACCCGATATTTATACGGAATTTAATTTACGGGTTTTGTCTTCAAAAATTTTAGTCGATTTAGGTAATGTAGAATATAATATATTTCTTTTCTATATTCCACAGCATACAACAAAAGCTTGACGTAGTTATACTTTTGAGCAAAATTGTACTTAATATGATAAAAAAAGGCGTAGTAGTCAAAGATGAATCTTCTCAGCAAGAGGTATCAGAAGAAGAACTTATAAAAGACAAGAAAGAGAATATTTCTGATAATTGTCCAGATTTTGCGAGTATGATAGCTGAGTTGCCTCTTTCCAAGCCTGAAAATTAAGATGTCTGATAGGCCTATTATATCCGATTTTTTCTCTCCCTATGCTTCAAAGTTTAGGGATCCTGTTTTCATGCCTTCATCGGCATGGTTTCCTAGAACTCTAAGCGAAGGGTTTGAACTATGTCAATGGCTGTATGCCAATGTTCCGATTTTTCGTCAAGTAGTTCGTAGACTTACGTCATTTTTTATATCGGATTTTGAATTTAAGAATTGCGATGAAGCTACGCAAAAATCTTTAAGAGCATTTTTTAACGATATTCTTGATATAAAGCAGGTTATGCAGAATATTGGGGATGAATGGGGGTGTTATGGGAATGCCTTTATAAGGTTATACGTACCATTTCGTCGAATTTTAATTGATCCCCGTCCGCAATTTAGCGGCAAATTTTATACTTTTACAGATTTTCGTGATAATATTAGTTTAGTTAAGTATAATTCAAAAGATTTAACTTTTACAGTTCCCGATCCTCAAAATAATTTTCAAGGTACAATTACTTGTCAGTTTATAGATAAGATCGATAAGCGTAAAGAAAACTTTCGCTTAATGCTTATTGACCCTCGTTATATTAGGATCATTCATAGTAGAATTAACGGGGAAAATACTTATATTTGGAAGTTTGATCAAGACATAAGAGAGCAAGTGGAACGAGGAGTACTTGACGTAATTAACACGATTCCGCGTTCTATGCTGGAAGCTTTGAATAAAAATCAGGATTTTAAATTTAATAAAGGTGAATTATTTCATTTTAGAGGTCCTGTAATTTCTGGGTTGTCACGTGACGGCTGGGGTATATCAGAGTTCTTGTTAAACTTTCGTGTAATCTATAAATTGCTACTTTATTCAAAGGCTGACGAAATGTTGGCTTTGGATTACGTAACACCGCTTCGAGTTATATCTTTGGATCCACATGCATTACAAGGAGGTAATGACAGTATTGCTCAATCTTTTGACGCAGTAATGTTCAGGGATCAAATGACTCGTATGGTTGCCAATTATAGGGCTGATCCAACAACTTGGCAAGTAGCACCTTTTGCATTGAATTATCAAGAGTTGGGAGGCACGGGCAAACAGTATATTAGTAAAGACATAATAAATGCGGAAAAAGAAGAATTGCTTAATGGTGCAGGCTTTCCGTCGCGTTTGTATGATTTGTCTTTAGACTTGCAGGTTTTACCTACATCTTTAAAGGTGTTACAAAATAACTTTTGGTATATCTATAACCAATTTAATAAATTGGGCAAATGGGTATTAAAAAAGACGCAGAAGATTTTTAATGAAAAACCTGTTGAAGTTGAGTTGCCACAACCGAGGATTATTGACGACGTTGAAACACAAGCTGCCAAGATGAATCTTGGTATGCAAGGGTTGCTTCCGTATAAAACCTTTATGGAATCGTTGGGTATTACCGATCCAATCAGTTCCATCACTCAAAGACAGCGTGAAGACGCCCAGATACAAGTTGAGCAACAGAAAGTTCAAGAAGAAATTCAAAAGGAGCAAGAAGCACGCCAGAATCTTGAAGCTGAACTTCAAGATAACTCTATGGCTGCAGGTGGCGCTGCTCCAAGTACTTCCGTGCTGACAATGGAACAAAGGGCAATGGGAATAGCGCAACAGCTATTAGCGATGCCAGTAGGCCAATCGAGACAACAACTACAACAGCTTGAACAATCTGACTTTACTTTGTATTCACTGGTGAGGTCTTATATGAATAAAGAACGAGATCAAATGAGGAATCAAGGCTATGCCGTAATGAAAGAACAGAATGGATATAATGTAAATGGCTAATTCAAGTACACAATCAGCATTTGATATTTTTTCTTCTTTATTCAAAGACCTTAGCTTAGGTAAAGCTACAAAGCTAAGGACTGATACTGCAGATAATGTTAAAGTAAAAGATGGGGATACAGATGTAGAATTTGGGGTGAATGACAATTCTCGCCAAATTAATAGTCTGCCAAAAGTTAGTGATTTTAAGTTAAAATTCGATTTAGGCAATCGCTTTCCACAAAATACCATGGACTCAGGCTCAAGTATTCAATTTCCGCCGAATTTTTACACATACGAATACTCTAATGTCAGCACTGGCACAGGTGCAGGGCAAGAAATATTTCCACGTTCTATGGTCAAATCTTCTGCTGTTGATTGGAAAAATATTCCCGAGGTTAAGCCTGGTACACAATTTGTGTATAATCCATCGAAATTTGAAGAGTTTAGAGACGCTGCACTTGATATTACGAAACCCATTAATCCTTTATATATTACAGGACAATCTGCAAAGGGCGGTGCAATACAAGGTGCATTGGGAGGTGCTTTAAGTTTTGGGGCATTAGGAGCATTAGCAAATGCTGGATATCGTTGGTGGAGAAATAGAGGATTACCTCCTGAATATCGAGATCCTGAAGATACACTATCACGGTCTCTGTTAAAAGGGGCTTTAGCAGTAGGCGGTGCTGGTGCCTTATTAGGTGCGTTGTTAGGTTCTGAACAAAAAGGGGAGAAATCTACATGGGAGGCTTAGAGCAAAGGTTACTACAGGATTATACATTACCTTATAATCAACGTATGGCTTTAATTGGTTATGTACAAACATTACCTTACAGCATTCAATCTCAATTAAATGCAGCCACATCTACAGCAATGGGTGCAGGTTTAGGTGCAGTGGTAGCCAAATTGTTGTTTAACATGGGGTTAAAGGGTTCTATTATTATGTCTATATTAGGTGGACTTATGGGAAGAACAATGGGCATAAATAATTCTTTGACACCCCCGGCATTTAATCCTTTACAAAATTCTGGATTTAGAGATACTTTTGGAAGGCTGCTTTAAAATATTTATAGAAATGTCTGATAATACTTTTAAAAAATTTGGTACTACTTTGGAATTATTTTCTTACGGAGTAACTCCGAAAAATATTTCTTCTGAAGTAATTGAACAATATAATAATGCAGATAAAGCTGCTGAGCCTGATTTGGTAGATCATGTATATACCAAACTCGCTGCTTCGTTTGCTGATCTACTTAGGGTTACAGATAATTATGAGTATGCTCCGGAAATTTTGGTGCTTACTAAGGTTGCATCTGCAAACAGTAACCAATGGAATAGTTATTATCATAATGTGGTAAACACTTGCATTAATGCTTCTATTGATTCCGTTAGTGGTATGTACAAACATGCAAGCAATCCTGCTCTTGGAGCTGCAGCAAAAGCATTACCTGGCGTTGTGGGAGGTTTGCCAGGTCTGGCATTAGCAGCAATTCCAATTATCGGAGCATTATTATCCGGATCCGCGTACTTTGCAGAAAAAAGTGTCAATGAAGACTCTGCAGATGTAGAAAAACAAAAAGCCAAGAATATAGCCTATAGGACTTTAGCTGCAGACGTTGTTCGTAGATTACGGGATGAAGGACTGTCCATAGGTCCTGAAGATGAATATGAGTCTTAATGGCATATCTAAAGAAGATCTATCCAAACTTGAAGATTTAGAGTCTCCAGGTGAAGGGATAGGAGAACTTGCTCAAGTATCTAATGCTTTAGCTGCTTCAGATGTGATACTAGATGCTTCACAGACTGTATCTGATGAGGGTTTATCTAGTCAGGCAAAATCTGTAGAATTAATTGATTATACAAAAGATTTAATTAATAATGATGAGAACAACATATCTGCAAAAGCTACTTCAGACACTGTGCCAGTTTATCCTGAATGGAATAAAATGCCGGTAATTAAAAACCAGTTGGAACATTATCCGAATTTGTGCGAAAGAGTAAAGACTTGTGTTGCAGTTTTAGATTTTAAAAATAAGGAAGATGTTGATCAATATCAATCGCTTTTAAACCAAGCTCAAGGAGAATCTGCCAGTATAAAGTTACGTAATAGTATTATAAAATTTTCTGAGCAAACGGGAAATTTTATTGCTTTAGTAATCTTTGACACATTTAAATTTAAAAGGCCTTTATAAACATGAATATCTCAGATTATAACATTTTGTCCACAATTCTCACGGCTGCAGCTGCAGGCGGAGGAACTAGTCTTTTACTTAATACCATTTCTGAACTACGTGATTTACAACGAAAACGTAATTTAGAAAAACGTATAACAAAGCGAGTAACAGGAACAACAGCAGATACCACAGATGAAGATTTAAAAAATCTTTTAGTCAAAGATGCTTTAGAGGATGATAATGTCAAACACGCTGCGGAAGAAGATCGCCACGGAGATGCCTATACTACAATGGCAAACGTGTTGGGAAGTATTCTTGCATTGGGAGCTTCTTATTATGGTGCAAATAAGCTATATAATTCCGTAAAAAAGAAACTATTACAGGATGAAGGGGCTGACATTACAAAAGATTATTATGACCAGTTATTTCTTTTGAAGAAGTTACAAGATCAAAATATTGTAACTGGACGTACGAGAAAATACGGCTCTTTTGCAGGCGCTTTAGGAGGTCTAGGTGGTATTTTACTCTTAGGGGGGTTGGCTTCGGCAATTATGACACGCCAAATTTTAAAGGATAAATATCCATTATTAAATACTTCTAACGCATACGATGAGGCTTTAAAAATTGTCCCACAGCCTGCATTAGAATTTGCAGATGATCGTAAGTTAAGGGAACAGAATGAACTTGATAAAAAAGAACTTTTACGAAATTTGGTTGAAGAAACTTCGGAAGACAATGAGGGAGCTTCTTTAAAGTTAGCTTCTACTGTTAAAGATTTACTAGCTGATGAAGTAAATGAGAATATTCTAAAATTAGCTTACTACTCAGAAAATGAATGTGCAGACAATCTTGGAATACAAAATATTGTACATAGTGTAGCTAACGGACATAGAAATTTACTAAAACAAGCTAATACTATCGAAGAACTTTTTGAGATTGCAGATAAATGTGCTTTGACTAAGTTTGCTTCTGCAGAACCTTTGAAAATTCAGTTGGCTTTTACAGCAATCGCTAAAGATCCAATGCTGAAGGAAACAGTTATCCCCGCAGCGGGTATACAGGTGTTACATGCGTATCCACTACAAAATAAATTAGCTTCTTTAATATCTGAGGAAGTGGATAATGATTTTGCAAGATCTGATATGTCTGTCATTTGTGCTGTTAATAATTTGTTAAGCAGGGCGCACGCTTTTGCACCATTCCGTAAAGAAGCAGCTGAAAAGTTAAAGCAGGAAGACAAACTTGATAAAATTTTTGATTATCCTTTTGATAACGGCTTGACAACCTTTACTCAAATCTGCAGATTTTTGGATAGTTAATCTGCAGGATGAAGAGAAAAAAGGACAAACTAATTTTTGAAGGGATCACATTTGATTCTGAAGAAGAAATTCAGTTTTATATTTTTCTACGTGATGCAAAAAGACTTGGGTTAATTGTAGACTTTCAATATCAACCCGAGTCTTTCTTGTTAGTTCCCAAAGCTACAGAGGATATAATAGTTAATTTAAAGTCAGGTAAGCAAAAAGTTAAAACAAAAGTTGTTTATCGAGAGCATAGCTATACTGCAGATTTTTGGGTTAAAGTAAACCCTGAAAAGTTTTATAATTCAGTAATTCTTAATAGTTCAAAAATACGATTGATAGATGATGAATTTTATGTCGATGTAAAAGGTGATTATAATCGTCATGGGGGAGATAGAATTTTTCCAATTCATCAAAAGTTAGTTTTTTGGAAGTATCATAAACATGTAAATAAGATTGTACCTGACGAGTTTTTTCAGTCTATAGGGTTTATTCCTGAAGAATTACGTTGGATAAAAAGAAGAAAAGTAAAAACTTTAAGACCTAAATATTTAAATTTAAGGTCTTTAGAAACAATTTTTGAAAATAACCAAACACAAACCAACATAGGATTTTTGCCTACTGTTGAAACTTTTACCGCATAATGTCAGAAAAAATTGTTGTTAAAAAACAGCTTTTAAAAGATTTTAAACCTACTTTTAAATCCAATGGTAGGGTAATGGTTTTAAAAGATAAAGTTACTGAAAGCGGAGACATAATAACAGATTTATTTAATTCTTTCGGTAATCTTTCGATTAAAAATGATACCCCTGTCACAGGGGTTATAGTGTATATTCCTGACAATGTAAATAAACAAAGCTTAGGCATTGAAGTAGGCGACAGAATTTTATCTGTGCATAATAAAGTTATTTATATATCAGATCAAGAGCAACAGTTGTTTTTAGTGTTAGAAGATGATATCTTGGCAAAGATTCCTATTGATTTAGAATTGGATTTTGTAAACATGAAGAAGACGGACGTAGGATCTGAAGACGATTACTACGGATTTAATCAAAAGAAACATAGAGATCAATTTGAAGACTAAATTACATATGGAAAAAGTATCAGCAAAGGAAGAACAGGCAAATTATTATAAGAATGTAATGTTGCCAACTTTAAACGATTATTGGCAAACCGTTAAAGGATTGGCATATTACGATTATCCTCCTGCAATTACAGCGGAAAATATCGGAGCTTTATATTTCCCAAGATTGTTTTTAAAAGATAGGGATAGCGATTTGGGGAAGGTGTTTATTTCCGTGTTGAAAAAAGACGGAGATAGAATCCCTGATACTCCTTTGCATAGTTATCCGATTGTGCAAATAAAAGAATTTGTTAAGTTTTTAACTAAAAAATCAGCTTAAATTTAAAACTTGCGGATACAGAAGATTTAATGTTATATTTTTAGACAAGTAAAATTATGTCCCAAAATTTTGTTAAAGATACAGCAAAAGATCTTCTGTATTCCGCATTGTTAAAGTGCGGTTATAAAAAGTATGCAGACTCAAAAAGCCCTTCAATTAAGTCTCAAGGGTTAAGATCTGATCGTTTTAATTCTATGTTGGCAGAATGGAAACAAAAACGGGTGGATGAAGCTGCAAAGGCAGAGCAGGCTGCGCTCGAGGAACAAAAATCTAAAATGGAAAATAGTGCGCCACCTTCACAAGATCCAGGTCCTCAAACACCTGCAGATCAATGGAAACAAAACGTATCAAATTTTGCCAATACACCACAAAACCTAGGCACAAATACAAAGCCAGCTCCGGCCAATTCTCCTCAAGATGCAGGGTTACCTACACCTCCAAGTACACAGTTGCCACCTAAAACGTCGCCAAATATGAAAGTTGCTAATCAAAATATAGTATTTAAGTGGAAAGTTAATTTCAATGAGTAGTGCAGTATTATCAAAGATTTTTCGTAAATTACCGTCTTTATTAGGATTTGGTTTAGGTGGTTATGCGGGCCATAATATGGCTCAATGGGAAAATGCGCATTTATACTCTAATGATACCACTAAATCCTTAGCTGATTTAACCGGTACAGGAGTTGGCGCGTTAGGTACGGCTGCATTGTTTAGCCCTGCCCATCGCGCTACTGGTTTAAAGCTTTTGGGAAGTTTAATGGGTCCAAAACAACTTGGTTTATACGGAATTGATAAATTTACCCAAGGTATTAATGCGGTAGAGGACTACACGGATATTCAGAATGAATTGGCGGATAAAAATGTTGAAATTACAAAAAATCAATTAGAGGCCGCACTGCAAAATAAAGAAATTGCGTCAATGTCTAATGAAACATCAAAAAAATGGTTGGATTTAGCAAATAAAGGCTTGCCATACATTGGAGGTTTAGCAGCTTTGATTACAGCTTTATATGCATATAATTCCTTTAAGAAAAATAAGGGCAATGGAAATGTAGCGTTTCAAATTCCTGAAGAAAAATTATCGCCTCAGTTTTATAGTAGATTAGGTAGAGAAATTTTATTTAAGGATCGTGATGAGAACGGTAGAATTATAAAGAGGAAGTATATCAAACAAAATGATATAGAGGATTATACATTACCGGAATATAATGAAGCTGTGGAGAAGATTGCTTCGGTTTTAAATATAAAGCGAGCAGCAAATCTTACTAAAGATACAAGACAATTGGTAAATAATGTTAATAATTTAGCTGAAGACATTAGATTTCCAGAAGCAAAGGCAGAGACTATAGGGCAAGTTATTGAGAAGCATCCTTCCAATAAAACATGGGGAGGATTTGTGGCTAACAAATTAAATAAATATGGTCCGTTTGCCTTGGAGTACTTTGGATTAATTACACCTTCTGCACAAATTAGACAAAATGTAAGCTTTATTGATCAAAATGGACGTTCCCGTGCTGCTCCTTCTTTAACCGCAAGTTCTATGTATTCGGATCCTAGTGCTGTGGGTAGATTATATGAATATGCGCGTAATCGTATGGCAAAAGCAGGCAACCCCTATTTCACACATAGTTTAAGTTATCCGAATTTTGGAAATTATTTCTTTTAAACTTTAAAAAAAATTCTCTTGACGTAAGCGCAGATTTTTTAGAATCTGCGCTTAATTTTTTAATACTATGATTAAAGAACTCGAACTAAAAGCTCCGAAAGGAAAAATTATTGTTAGGCAGCTGCAAGCTGCGGAGATGGAACGTGAAGGGATTATTATCCCAGCAGGTAAAACTTTTTATAATAAAGAGGCTTTAGTGATTTCCATAGGAGATATGGATAATGGTGAATTTAAAGATATAAATTGTAATAATAAAAAACGTAAAAATATTTTAAAAGTTGGAGATCATGTCTTATTAAGCTTTATGCCTGTGGACAGATATGAAGCTTTAGGTCCTGATAATAAGAGATATTTTTATGCTACTATTAATCCCTGCCAAGTCCTTTTAATAGGACAAAACTTTGCTTAAGAACTTTATTAACTACTCACCAGATAAACTGGTGAGTTTTCTGGCTTAAACTTATAAACTCATAAATTTAATGGAACAGCAAACAATCAAAAAGAGAGGGCGTCCCGCTGGCTATAGAAAGCAAGCAGACGGTACTTGGGTTAGGGTTATAACGCCCGAACCCAAACAATCACAATCATCTAAACCAAAGCCCGCACAGTCGGAATATGCATCTACACCTAAAAAACGAGGGCGCCCCTCAGGATATAGAAAAATGCCTGATGGTTCTTGGGTAAAGAAAGCACCCGAAATGATGCATACAAAAACGAATGTGTCTGTTAATAAGCGTGGTAAAAAGTCTAAGTCAAAAAATTCAAACTCAGACTTATTAATAGAAGCAGATTCAACCGCATCACCTACAGCTGCAGATTTAAAATCTTCAAAAGATCATTCTTCAAATGTGTTTTCGTTTGTAAATATCGTTGTAGATATAAGTTTAAAAGATAAAGGAATATCTGACGAAGGTTTTATTCATAATGATTCCGTATTTAAGCTATTTGCTCAGAAGTATAATTCTGAAACTCCTATAGAATTTTATTTAGATGATCCTTATAATAGTTTAACCGAAGAAGAGTATTCCAATTTTTATGATTGGTTAGAAATTGAAGGGTATTTTAAGCGAAATAATGTAAGCATTACTTCTTCCGCAAATGGATCTTCAGCTAAAAGGTTGTTTACTTTAGTTTTAAAAGGGGGCATACCTTTCTTTATTTTATGTCCTGTAGTTTGTCATCAAGACGGTTCTTATAATATTAAAATTGGCGGAATTGTACAGAATCAGATAGCTAATTCAAAAGCCACATCCCTATCAGGAATTTGGGGGATATTTCCCTCAAAACATTTAAAAACTTTATCTTCTGAATCTAAAGCTTTGATTTCGGATCTAAGGTTTACGCCGGTGGGTTTTTACGCTTCAACTCCTTCATTTAATAATGATCAATTTGAAGTGTTTTTTGATGGATTGGTAGTTGAACTTGGTTCAAAGGCACACTCGAAAACTTTAGTAAGTTTGGAAATAGATGACATGGTTCCTGCAAATGTTGAATCAACAGCAGTGCCACATACTGTTTCGACATTGCTTGCAGAGTCTCATGAATTTGAGGATTCAGATGAGCAAGAAAAGGTTTCCAACGAAGAGTATACTGATGATTATGATTTAGACGATTATAAGTTAAAAATATCACATAAAAAAGTTAACGATTTTGTTTTAGAGGAAGACGGTGTTTATAGGCGTCGTTTTAAGGATAGAGCCAGTAACTATGTTCCTGCAAATCATAATGATATTTATTATGATGATACGAATATAGAGAGAGACAATTATCAAGAAATAGGAGAAGGTCATTATAGAAGTGTTAATCATCAACTAAGTGATGATGTAGATTTTGATTATTGGGACTAATTTATTTAACTTTTAAAACAATAAAAATGGAAACACAATTCGAAAAAGTTATTCAAGAAGTAAAAGCGTCAAATAAGGCATTTCCAAATGAAGCTTATGACAAATATAAGTTACAGTTTTTAAATGCTTTAAGAAAGTATGGTGAAATTATTCTACCTTCATTCCAAGATGATAATATGCAGCTTTGGAATATAGGGGATACCGAGGGTAACCAGGATATAATTATTGATGAAGATGGGTGTTTTAATTCTTATAACAACAACCTTTTACTTACGTGGGTAGTCAAGCCTGCTAATTTAGAATCAGCAAATTATTTGCAGCTTTGTTATTCTGATAAAGAAGAAGATAAATGGCCTTATACTGCATTTTTTATGCATTTGCATGGAGATGTGCGTGCAAATTATAGTCAGTGTATTTTATTGCCATATAATAAAAAAATACTGTTTGATTTGTTATTCGATGATGACGATTTTCGTTATTATATAAAGAGTGACAAGTTTGATATCTACTATGAACCCTTGAATGAACAATCTGTTTTAAGGGTTCAAGGGGAAGATGTGAATGATGAAATTTCCACTTATAAAACTAAGCAAGAATTGTTAGATGAAGATATTCCTGAAGAAGTCATAACCGCAATCCAAGAAGATCCATTATTTGGAGAGGACATCCGTGATGAATAAGCGAAACAATAAACCTGAATTGATTATAAGGGAAAGGGAAGATCCTTTTAAAAAGGACCTTCTGGATAGTATTAGTACTTTAAAAGAAGCAATTGGGCTTTTGACATCAGAGGTACAACAGTTGAGAGCTAGCATATTAATGAGTGGTTTAGATAGGATTTCAGATAAACAAAAAGATACTATTACGCAACCAATTCCTAGTAATCCTCTTTCACCATATTATCCTCCAACCACTCCTTATCCTCCAACCACTCCTTATCCTCAGCTTGACCCCAACTATGTTTGGACTTCTACAGCAGCAAGGTCGGATAATACTTCTGGCAAGGCATGAATAAATTCATATTCTATTTAATGAGATGGCAAATGTCATCTCTCATTCTTATACCAGTTATTGCTGCTATTGCTGACCCTGTGTGGTCAGCAATTATTGGCAATTTAATTGGAGGTTGTGTATTTTTCTTTGTGGATAAAAAGATATTTAACTTAAAATAATAGGATGCAATAAATATGGAGTATGTATTTATCGTAACATGCACTGTTGCTGCTGTAGTTGCAATTTTTCTACTATCACTGTGCTTTGTAGCTGTATTGCAAAGATTTATTTTTGCTGACACTGCGAGCGACCATGGTTCTGATCACAAGCATTATTGGTCATTTTTGCGCAGTGAGTGCAACGTGTATAAGGATAGCAACAATGTTGATCATAAAAAACTTATTATAGTATATAGATGCCTTCACTGTGGAGAACTAAAAAAAGAGGAAATTGTGCTTTATTAATATGAAAATAATAGATCCAAGCGTAAGCTTATTAGGGCAAACCTATGCGTTGGGTGACTTGAGCAATGAGTCTCCAATGAAGCTATTAGAGTTATGTATACGAAACTGTTACAAGTCTGAAGACAAGATTACTGAAGATTCTTGGCAAAAGATAATAAAAATTATTTTGGATAATAACCATACTTCTACACTAGAACATGTATCATTTACATTTAGAATAATAACCTCAAGAGATGTATTGCAGGAATATGCAAGACATAGAATACAAAGTCTGTCTGTGGAAAGTACTAGGTATTGCAATTACGGGGATTCTAAGAAGGGACTAACCTTTGTAAAACCTCAATGGATTACCTGGGAACAAATAGAAAAGGCAAACAATTTGTTGCAATCCAGGGACGAATCTTCGGTATTGTACGAATTGAATAATCCAGATATCGATAAGGATATAAAGTGCGTTTGTAATTGGATTGAAGACATAAAACGTGCTGAGTTTTCATATAATATGAAGTTAGACTTAGGTTGGAAACCCCAGCAAGCTCGTGTGTCTTTGCCAGGGTGTTTAAAGACCGAAATCATATCTACTATGAATATAAGGTCATTGTTAAACTTTCTTGACCTTAGAACTTCACCAAGAGCTCACCCTGATATTCAAGTAATAGCTAAAAGTATGGAGGATATACTCAAGGAAAAGTATCCAGTTATATTTACTAATCCAAGTCAACAAGAAAAGGAGAATTAATGAAAAAGTATAACATTATTTACGCCGATCCTCCCTGGACATATCAGGATAAGAATTGTCAAGGGGCTTGTGCCCGGCATTATAAAACAATGACGGATTCTGAATTACAGTCGCTCCCAATTAAAGATATAGCTGCGGATGACTGTATATTGTTTATGTGGGCTACGTATCCAAAACTAAAAGAAGCCTTAGACGTTATTGACGCTTGGGGATTTAAGTATAAAACCATAGCTTTTCAGTGGATAAAACAGAATAAATCTGGAGACGGATTATTCTTTGGATTAGGAAGGTGGACTAGAGGCAACAGTGAACCTTGCTTATTGGCAACTAAGGGTAAACCTAAAAGGATTAGCCCAAATGTGTCGCAGCTTGTGTTTAGTCCACTACGCAATCATTCGCAAAAGCCTGATTGTGTAAGAGATAAAATTATAGAATTAGTAGGTGATTTACCTAGAGTAGAATTATTTGCTAGAAACCAAGGTTCATTTAACCTAGGCGAGAATAACACAGGAGACGCAAACGAAGGAGATTATAATACAGGATCCGCAAATACGGGTAACCATAACACTGGAAATTTTAACTCAGGTTCATACAATTCTGGGTGTCATAATACGGGAAATAATAATACGGGAACTGCAAATCTTGGGAATTACAATGCAGGCACTGGCAATATAGGTGATAAAAATTGCGGAAGTTTTAATGTTGGTTCTTTTAATGTTGGGGACTTTAATATAGGAAATCGTCATGTTGGATATTTTAATATAGGTGTCTCTAATATTAAAATGTTTAATAAAGAAATAGATATTCTTCCAGAAGACATACAGTTTCCGCGTTGGATAACTGTAGATGATCCGTTTTCATTTATGTTTAGTAAGAGGGAATTAAGATCGCGATTTGAAAACGCAGATAGTGACGACATCTACCGTACAATTAATCTTCCTAACTTTAACTACGCTATCTTTGAGAAAATAACTGGTATCTCAAAGGAAGATATTGATAAGAAATTAAGTTGGGTTACTCTTAAGGAAAGTGCATTAAGTGAACATAAAAAAATTAAGGTAAATCTTAATGAAGACTTTACAGAGCTAAAGCCTTGTCCATTTTGTGGTAGCAAGAATATAGAATTAAGTGCTGAAGAATATTATGATAAAGACGTATTTTACATTGTTTCTTGTAATAACTGTGGGGCTAAGATCGAAGGCTCCGGCAGAAATAAAGAAGCTGCAGAAGCTTGGAATACAAGGTGTGAATAAATGTTAATTTAGGTCTACACAAAACAACAGATTAATGCTCAAATTTTAAAACATAAGAAAGGAAAAATAAAAAATGGAAAAGGATTATTTGGTTGAATTTCACTATTCTCAGGAAGTTATTTGTACAGGACAGGTTGTTATACGTGCTAAGTCTAAAGAAGAAGCTGAACGTATTGCTTATGAGAAAGATTATGACTGCGAATTTGATGACATGCTTGATGATCCAGAAGTTATAGGAAGTGATTTTGTTATTGAGAGCATTACACCTTTAAGCTATGTCGAAGAAACTAATTAAATCCCAAATAAAGAAAGTTAGGCATATTATTGAGTCAAAGGTTTATTAATTTCCACCAGAAAACTTACCAGCTTGTCTGGTAAGATGAATGGTGGGGGTTTTGTTTAAGTTATTATAGATTCTTATTTTTTTGTTGCTATTTGATTCTAAGTAGTTTTTAGTTTAACTTAAATAATGAATAAAACAATATACAAATCCTATAAATATAGGCTTTACCCCTCACCCGAAGATAAAGAACTATTATCTTTGCATTTTGGGCATTGCCGATTTGTATATAATTACTTTCTTAAAGAGAAACAGGAATTTTACCTTAAAAATAAAAAGACTTTAAATTACAATAATTGCTCACAAGCTCTAACTACACTTAAAAAGCAAAAGGAATATGTGTGGTTAAAAGATGTTAATTCCCAAAGCCTTCAACAATCATTAAAAAATTTAGAAACGGCTTTTGGAAAATTCTTTAGTAAAAAGTCTAAATTTCCCAAGTTTAAACGTAAAGACGGAAACAATTCTTTTAATGTTCCACAAAATGTAGCTATTAAAAGTGATAAAATATATATTCCCAAATTTAGGAACGGTATAAAGTTTGTTAAACATAGACCTTTAAAAGGTAAAATTTGTAGTGCAACAATTTCTAAAAAACCGTCAGGCAAATATTATGTTTCTATTTTAACAGAACAAAATATAATCATTCCTGACACTATAGACGTAACAAAAGCCATTGGCATAGATTTGGGAATTAAAGATTTTGCTATAACATCTGATGGCAAACGATATCCCAACTTAAAATTTCAAAAGAAATATCAATCAAAACTATCCAAGCTTCAAAAACATTTTGCTAGAAAACAAAAAGGTTCTAATAGAAAAGAAAAACTTAGAATTAAAATAGCAAAACTTCATGAAAAGATAACCAATTCTCGTGAAGATATGCAACATAAACTAAGTACCTTGTTGTTAAACAAATATGATGTAATTTGTTTAGAGACATTAGCTGTTAAAAATATGATGCAAAATCATAAATTGGCTTATGCTATTTCAGATGTCTCTTGGAATAGTATGATACAAAAATTAGAATATAAGGCAGCATGGAAAGGTAAGAAGATAATTAAAATAGACCATTTTTACCCTTCGTCAAAAACTTGTCATAATTGCGGATATATCAACCAAAATCTGTCTTTAAAAGATAGAACCTGGGAATGTCCCCAATGCGGAACAGTTTTAGACAGAGATGTTAATGCTGCTAAAAATATTTTAACAAGAGGATTGACAATCCTATCATCTGCAACGGATGATTACAGACATGGAGCTGAAATAAGACTTGCTAAGCCTGCTAAGGATTTAACAAGCATAAGCAATGAAGTGTCTAAAATTGATTTAAACATATAAATCAAGCTCACCAGTTCATCTGGTAAGTAGTTGACAACATTCACTATAGGCAACTATTAATGTACTTATATACCCAACCTGATTTTAAAAATACATTTAAGTATCAAACTATACAGTATTTATGGAAATTAAATGAAGTTTATCCCACTGATCAGCTGTGTAAGGTGCAAATTGTTACTCCAAAATCTTTGCAATATTTAAGAAAAAGTTTGCGTCCTTGGTTTGGTTTAAGAAATTATTTTCCTCCCATATGGAAAGACGGCCATCCTGACCGAAAGTTTGATGGAGTATACAGATATCCTGAGGGCAAGCATAAAGAATTGCAGAAGGAATTGGTTGGCTATGTTACTGATATATTTGCAGTAAATGATAAAATCTTCGTTAAATGCGCTTATAATGATGCAGGCAAGAAATTGTTAAGACAATTTCCGTTATTTGGGAGTAAACCATCTATAAAACAAACTAAGAGGTTTTCACCTTTATGGAGCCTGGTTACAATAAAAGATCCTAATAATGTAATATCTATGGCATTAGAAAGCTTGGGATGTCCCCCGATTATTGAAACTGGCATACCTAAATATTTAATATCATTAGGTATAAGTACAGTAGAAAAAGTCAGATATAAAGACAGCGGACAAATTGTTATCAAATAGCAAATTAAAAAAATTATGGAAATAACTTATCCATTTTCTATCCAGTATGCATCAGATTTACACTTGGAATTTGATGATAACAAAGATTATTTAAAACAAAATCCCATAATACCTTCAGCTGATATTTTAATATTGGCGGGAGATATAAATTATTTGTCCAACTATACAAGCGAGTTTATGCTGGATTGGTTTAAAACCCTTTCCAAGCAATTTAAAGAAGTTATTATAGTTCCCGGAAATCACGAGTATTATTTAAGTTATGAGGATAACGAAGAGCTTGCAATGAATTTGCTTCATCAGAAAGCCAAGTCAAGTTATCCAAGGTTAAGATTCTCTATGGTTGCGGATACAATGGGCTGGGCAAATTCCTTGTCTGTTACTGAAAGCATATTTGCTGCCAATGGCATTTATAATATTAGGTTTCTTGATAATGCTATTGCAGAATATACGAAAAAATCTTGCGAGTTCTTTAATAAAAATTCTTCTTTTAGTAAGGTAAATATTATTTGTTCAACCCTTTGGTCAAACATTGATATTCCAACTATTAATGCATCAAAATATTACATGAACGACTGGGAGTGTAGATATGACGAGAACCTAAAATTCACGCCGGAAGTTGTAAATTCCGTATTTTGGGTTAATAAGTCATTTATAGCTCATAAATTAATCCAGGAATCTTCTTGGGATGTAAAGTCCGATTGCATTAACATTGTTGTGACTCATCATGCGCCGCTTTTAAAATGCGTTAAGTTTAATAAAAGTAATAAAAGCGTTCTTAAGTCTTGTTATGCAAGTGCTTTAGATAAATACGGATTTTTTAACAAAACCATAGATGGCAGACAAATAGCTCCGCAATTTTGGATTTACGGTCATAATCATTATGAACCTAAGTATAAAGAACTCTATGATTTTACTGTAAAGAATAAAGGTGGAAATACCATTACTAGGTTTGTAAAAAATCCTGTTGGCTATGTGCATGCCAACCATCATATTAATTTTAACCCCGCAGAAATTTTATTTTAAAACAGAAAGGAAAATTATGGAAAATACCACTGAAAATACAGAATCAAAAAATCTCATGAACTTTGGCCAAGCGATTGAAGCTCTCAACAGGGGAGAAAAAGTGTCTCGCAAGGGATGGAACGGGAAGGGAATGTATCTCTGGAAAAAGCCGGTTTTTGAAATCACCCCCGAAATATGCTCCGACCCGAAGCTTAAACAGGCTGTTATTGACAATGGCGGAAGGCTTCTCGGGCTGCCGACAATCTGCATGTACACGCATGATTCGACCGGACGCAAAGCGGTTCTGACCGGCTGGCTGGCAAGCCAATCGGATATATTCGCCGAAGATTGGGTATTGGTTGATTAAAGATTAAGTCAACAAGCTCACCAGATGAACTGGTGAGCTTGTAACTAAGCATCACTGCCGACCAGACAAGCTGGTAAGTTTTCTGGCGGAAACTAAATAAAAAACAGAAAGGAAAATTATGTTAAATTATCTTTCGTTATCGTTTACAACAAGTGGTATTAACAAGCTTGAAGTTACATTGCATGAATGCAGTCTTAATCCTACCATGCAACATCAGCTTCCAAGTTCAGTTTTTATCTCTAAGAATACGTTTGCTATCGGCGCAAATGTTTTAAATGATGTATCTATTATTTTACCGACTGTCATCGAAGAAAAAAGATTTTCAACTATTCAATGTTGGGATTCTGATAGTAGGGAGATAATTATACAAAAATGTTTGGATCAAATAAGTGGATTGTTTAACGGTGAAAAGCATGTTCAAATAGCAGATTTTCGTTCAAGTCGAAACGAACGTACTCGTACTTACCATTGGACGGATAAAGTTTCCGCTAAGGAAGTATGCAAGGAAAAACCTAAATCCCAGTTAAACCTGGCTCTTAGATTTTCCAGTATGGATAATTATCTATTTGTTTATATAGATAAAATGCAAGGCAATTTTACAGATTTGCCTATCTGCGATAATCTTAAATTTTCTGTTACGTCTCCCGATCGGTTTTGGATATGTGAAGATTTGGATTCCGGGAAAGTAAACATTGTTTTTCCCTTTAACAATGAGTATATGAAGAGAATAACTGTTTTTGATTGTAAGGGTGGCCATACTCCTCAACAACTGGAAGACAAAATTGTTAATCTAATCTCCGATCAAGTTTTTAATCGACAGGGAGATCAGTTATGTTCGGATAAAAGTAACATCATTCCTGGTTGGAGAAGCTACGAATGGGTATCAATAAGGTAAATTGTTCTAAATCATCATATAATTCTTGACGGGTAAGATTTTTTAATTTTAGTTTAGTTAGTGAAAAATATTTTATTTTTATACGAAATTTATAGGTTAATAAAATTTTAATGTTTTAGTATAATTTATTTATGACCATATATTTATAAAATATTTTCACTTAAAACATTACATATAAATAAATTAAGCACTTAACAAAATAGATTTTATATATGCCAAACAAAACATCAAATACACAAGATTCTGATATAAATGAAGTTACGGATTTTTCTCAAGAATTTTCCGAAGTTGAAGTCGTAAAAGATGATTCTAACGTTGAAGTAAGTGACAGTGAAATAAAAGAAATTAATGATGAGTTAAAAGAAGCTATTAACGAAGATCAAGAAGTATTTGAAGAACTTATTGATGAAGATAAAGAAGAGTTAAAAGAACAACCTGATGCTGCAGAGGAAGAATCATCTCCTCCCGTAGAAAATAATAGTGATAGTGTAGTAATAAATAAACCTGTAAGTACATATGATAACGAATCAAAGTTTCCTTATGCGATTCCTGATGCTACATTAAATACGTGTCCTGTTAAAGGTTATTAAGTAAAACTATATTTTTATATCTATATAATAAACGCCCATTTAGGTTTATGCCTTTTTGGGCGTTTATTTATTTTTTAGCTATAACACCTTGCTCACCTAAAAAAAATAAATTCTTGAATTAAACTCTTAAATAAGCGAATATACAGTACATGTCATCTTCGAATATAAACGACTTAAGCGCATCAAATAATCCTAAAGAACTTATGGCTAAAAAAAATAAGCTTATTCCGGTATTAAAACGCGGAGTAATAACAGAAGAACCGGATGATATTGAAAAGGTTAGATATGAGTTCGTGTCTCCAAATCAATTCTTTGGCAATACATTAAATTTACTACCGATGCAAAATTCCGTTACTGCTGCAAGGGCGTTTTATGAGCATAAGTTTATTACTCAAGCCCTGCCTATTAAAGACGGCGAATCCCCTAATGTGCAATCTTTAAAAAATGCAGATAATAATGAGTCATATGAGGATTATTTAGGCAAAAAAACCGGTGTTATTTCGTTGGATGAAGATGATAATTCTGCGGATATTTTGGAAGTGACGCCGGATTATATTAAATATAAAAACGATAAAGGCGAAACTAAGACTAAGAATTTATATAACAATTTTGCCTTTAATCGTAAAACCATGCTTACTAATTATCCTTTGGTAAAAGCGGGTGACAAAATAAGCAGGGATAAATCCAAAAATCCGCCTATTTTGGCTAAAACCAACTTTACTGATAATAACGGCACTTTAAATATGGGCCTAAATGCCAGAGTGGGATTTGTGCCGTATAAGGGATGGTCAATGGACGATGCCGTGGTAATATCGGAAGATTTTGCTAAAAAAATGACTTCGCAACATATGTATCAATATAGCGAAGCTAATGACAGTAAGGATATAAAAACAGGCAAAGACCATTTTAAAGCTTTTTATCCGGATAAGTTTAACAAGGAACAAATGGATAAAATAGACGATAATGGCGTTATTAAAGCAGGTACTGTGGTGAATCCCGGTGATCCGTTAATTGTATCAACACGTTCCAGGGTTGTTTCTTCTAATGACGCTAATTTGGGAAGGTTATCCAAGTATTTAAAAACAACGCGATTGGATTCTTCCCAAGTATGGGATCATGATACCCCAGGTGTAGTAACAGACGTAGTAAAGACAAATGATGGATATAAGGTTAACGTCGAAACTTTTGCGCCTATGCAAGAGGGGGATAAGATGTGTTATCACCCCGATACTGAAGTATTCACGGAAGACGGTTGGAAGAATATAACTGATATTAAATTGGGCGACAAAGTTGTTGCTTTAACCACAGATTTATCAGGAAAACCGAGTGGATATAAGCTTTCAGATGTAATAGAAATACATAAATATAAATTAAATAATGATACTTTATATGGTTATGAAGATGAGCATGTTGCTCAGTTAGTTACTGGAAATCATAATTGCGCTATTAATTGTTTAGACAAGTTGACCTATGAAACTGCAAATCTTTTATCTTATTCCTCAAAAGATGAACAGTTTATTTCTGTAAGTCCTGATTTTGATTTAAATAATGGGAATGATTTAAAGTATACGTTTATAAATAAAAACAATGTATATAAAGCATATGATTATTGCGGAGAGGTAATAGGCATAGGAGTTAACGCTTTTTCGCATATTATTTTAACGAGATATCATAATAAACCTATATTCTCGGGCAATTCAACTCGCTCCGGGAATAAGTTAACTGTATCCCATATTTTACCGCAAAATGAAATGCCGAGAACAAAAGACGGCAAGCCGTTAGATGTATTATTTAATCAGTTAGGGTTGGTATCTCGAGTTAATGCCAATATGATGTATGAAGCTATGCTTGGGAAGGTTGCCGAGAAAACGGGTAAAAAATATAAATTGCCGACCTTTAATAAAGATAGCGAAAAATGGTATGATTTTGTCGAAAACGAATTAAAGAAAAATAACTTGTCTGATGTCGAAACCGTTTATGATCCGGTAATTGATAGGGATTTAGACCAACCTATTGCTGTAGGTAATGCTTATTTCCTTAAACTGCATCATACGTCTGACTCCAAACTTTCCTCAAGGGGTCAGGGCATTTATGACCAAAATGAAATGCCTGTAAAGGGCGGGGAAGAAGGCATGAAAAGCAAAAGACACAGCAACCTTGAATCGAATGCGATTTTATCTTCCGGTGCATATAATATAATTAAAGATGCAATACATTTAAGGGGACAACGCAATGACGATTATTGGCGTAAGGTTCGCATGGGACAGACGCCATCCTTAGCCAAAAAATCGCCTTTTATCTGGGATAAGTATATTGCTTTAATGCAAGGCGCAGGAATAAATGCAAAACGCGCTGATAATGGCGATTCGATTCAAGCCACACCTTTTACAGATAAGGACTTTGCATTATTTAACCCTGTTGAAATAAAAAATGACGGCATTATAGACTTTAAAAATATGAAACCGATTTCCGGCGGATTATTTGACCCTGCTTTAACTGTCGGCAACAGATGGGGAAAAATTACATTAGATAGGCCTTATCCGAATCCGGCATTTGAAGATACGATAATATCTTTATTAGGACTTAAAAGGTCTACGTTTAATGATATATTAGCCGGAAAAGAATCATTGCTTAAATACGGCACCGGAACACAGGCTATATATAACGCATTATCAGATATTGACATAGATAAAGATTTAGAACAGGCAAAACAAGATTTTAAATACGGACCAAAATCTAAAAAGCAACAGGCACTAAATCGTATAATGGCTTTAGACGGATTAAAAAATAACCGTATGAAGCCTGAAGAATTTATGATTACGAAGGTGCCTGTTATACCACCTAAATTCAGGCCGTATTCTATTATGGGCAAAGATACCTTCTTGCCGGGGGATGCAAACGAGTTATATCAAGACGTAATTAACATGGCGCATACCCAAGGAGAGATACTGCAAGAATTAGGTCCGGATGAGGCGGATAAAAATGTGCCTAATGTTTATAAATCCTTAAAAGCTTTGTATGGTTACGGGGAGCCTGCAAGCCGTAAACTAAAGCAAAGAGGAGTATCAGGATTTTTACAAAAACTTATTGGAGGAACTTCTAAGTTTTCGCAATGGAATAGGAATGTTATAAGCAAACCAGTGGATTTTTCTGCAAGAGGCGTAATTGATGCTAACCCTGAGATTTCTATGGATGAGCTTGGCATTCCGTATGAAATGGGTTTTGAGATTTATTCACCGTATATTCAGCGAGAGCTTGTAAAAAGAGGCCTTTCCCCGAAAGATGCGTTGCAGAATATTAAAGACCAGACAAAAATGGCTAAGGATGCGTTACAGGCTGTGGTGGATGGAGGCAGATGGATTACTGCAAGCAGGGCACCAGCGTGGTTTAAGATGGGTGTACTTGGCTTTAAACCTGTGTTCCATGAAGGCAAGAATATATTGCTTCCACCTGTGGTGAGCTCGGGATTAGGGGCGGATTTTGACGGAGACTGCCAATGGGGGCACGTGTTTGTGTGTTTAAGAGATTCGTAGTTTTGGTTAAAATATAGAATTAATAATAGCCCAAAAGTTATTTTTACAACTTTTGGGCTACTATTTTTGTCTGCTAATGGTTTTTTAGCTTGGTCTGAAAATCCTATGCCAAAAGTTTAAAAAATTATGTTTGGCATAGGATTTTATGCTTGACGGTTACTTTTCGCTATGCATCCTTGAAACCATGAATAATGAAATACCTTTTAATACTGTTAAATTTCTGCCGGATGCTGAATATGTGCTTCCTTGTATTACAGGGGAGTATATTAAAACTTCCTCGATTGGTTTAAACTGCTTTACTTCTTTGTTTGAACCAGTTGATTTACAAAAGAAAGATCAATATTTAGTACCTGTTGCAACAGGTGAAGTTACAGAAGATAACTCCAGAACCTATCGCATATTTTCTAAAGATATGCCTGAAGTTAAAGAAGATTACAATTTAGGTCAGTTTTTAGGATTGTTTGCAGGAGATGGGTGGTGGGATAAGCCACAATATAATGGTAGGAAATGGACTGATAGAAAAATACATTTAGCTGATGTGCCTGGATATAATTATGCGTTTGTGGAAAATTATTTAAAAAATATTTTATGCGTAAAAAATTACGAAGTTTTGGAGAAATTTATTCCTAAAGAAGAGGCTTCTTGGTGTGAGGGTGATAGTCGTAAGTTTAGCATATCCTTTGATCAAGTTGATAAAATGTGTGAATTTTTAACTCAAATGTTAGGGGGAGATCGAGGACTTACACATAATGGTGCAGGAAATAAATGTTTAAACTTTGACTTTAAAGCAACTAATACGGAATTTAAAAAAGGTTTGCTTGCAGGACTTATTTCTTCGGATGGTTCGGTATCGATAAATCATGCTTTTAAAACTCCTCGTTTAATAGTTAATTATTCTACCATTAGTAAAAAATTAGCTTCTAATATTAAGGAATTGGCACATAGCTTAAATTTACATGCCACACTTACATTTGATAAGCGTCCTACAGTTTCCGGAAATAAAGTTTATGTTATTTCCTTTAGCGTAGTAGGTTTAAAAACCTCACAGATTTTAGATGAGCGCATGGCTTACAAACCGAAATTTGAAACATTTAAAAGTGCTTCCGTAGATATTTCTAAATATAAATACGATTATATTCCCTGCACAAAAGAATTTTTGAAGGAAATTGAACCCTTTATATTTTTTAGAAAAACTCAGAAATTTGATCGTAAGAATCCGACTGAAGAACAGAAAAAGTTAATAGAAGATGCCAATATTGCTGATAGCGTTTTTAGATCCAGAAAGTGTGGCTATGCAACAAAGCATTTTATCGTGGAGGTGTTAATGCCTGCTGTAATGAAAAATATTAATCAAAGAAAACAAGAATATGAATACGCTTTAAACTTATTAGAATCTTCAGAATTGTTAGAGCATTTATCAAAAGTGCATTATGATGTTTTACAAAAAGGGTTTAAATCTTGTTTTACCACAACAATTTCAAACGACAGGAAATTGATTTTTGATAAAGGATCGCAATTATTTAAAAAGCTTTATCACATATTATATAGAGGAAAAGGAGAGGGTATAAAAAATGAACTAAGAATAATGTTGTTAAATTACTTTAGAGAACTTAAACCTTTATCTTATAACACAGAGTTCATGTCCGACTATATTGCTAAATTTATTAATAACTCAAAAATTAAATGGCTAAGGATTAAGTAAAAACATGAATACAGAAGAATTAAATATTCTAATAAAAAATATCAGATCCAAAGGTTTTCCTCATTACGAAGCTTCTGATAAGTTTAGAAAAAACGCTTTAAAGAAGTTTCTCAATTATGACTTTTGGAAAGAGGATAAATTTTTAGAGTCTTATCCAGACGGTTCTTATGGTTTTGGAGTTTTACACTCAGGCATTAGATATCTTTGGTCTTATTTTAGTCAGGAACGTGCTACTGTAAAATGCGGACACTTTTTAACTCCTATGGAAGCATTTGAAAGTGATCAGGTTTTGAATGACACTTTAAAATATCATCTGCAGGAGCATAAAGAGCAACTAAGCGGTTCTGCTTTAAGAGATTGGTTACTTAAACATCCCAGTGTACAGTGTATATCAAATTTTCGTCCCACTGCTGCTGCAGCTATTTATGATGTTTTACTACCATTTGACGAGTCTATAGTATGGGATCCTTGTATGGGTTATGGCGGAAGGCTTCTTGGTGCAGTTAAGGCAGATAAAGTAAAAATGTATATTGGCACAGAACCAAATACCGCGACATTTGCTAAGTTAACTGCAATTGAAAAAGAGTTAAAACAGACAGTGCAAGGAAGTGCAATGAATTATGACTTAATAAATAGTCCTTTAGAGGATTATGATAATCTTCCGTGTAATGGGGTAGATTTGGTATTTACCTCGCCTCCTTATTTTGACACAGAAAAATATTCTAACGAAACTACCCAATCATGGGTGCGATATTCAGATTATGAACAATGGAAAGAAAAGTTTTTAAAGGTTCTTATAGATAAAGCATTTTATTGTTTGCGTCCTAAAACCGGAATCTTAGCTTTAAATGTAAAAGATTGTAAAAATTGTATAGATTTAGAAAGTAGTACCATAAATTATGCTTTAAAAAGAGGGTTTATTTTAAAACGTGTACATAAATATTTACTCTCTAATTATAATGGCAAAAGAAGTAATTTTGAACCAATATTCGAATTTTGGAAACCCTAACCAAACAAAACATGACAATAAAAGAAAAACTGGATTTATTAATCAAAGCCAACACAGCCTATAGAATAGGCAATCCTATCATCACAGACCAAGAATATGATTTAATTGTCAGTGAAATAAAAGATACAAAAGAGTATAATGAAATAAAGTACTTCCTCAATGAAGGCGCAGACGGATCGGATTTTAAACATTCCTACGTGATAGGATCATTGGAAAAGCTTAAAAATGGGGAAGATGATGCAATAAAGTCTTTTGATAATAATAACTTAACAAAAAATTGGATAATTACACCCAAACTTGACGGAGCATCCTTGACGTTGTATTACATAAACAGTCAGTTGGCAGATATTGCTACGCGAGGGGATGGTTATAAAGGCAAATCGCAATTTAAACGCTTGTTTGATTTAAATATTCCCAAGACTTTAAAATTCGCAAAAGGTACAGTTGTTATAAGAGGAGAAATACTTTTAACTCATCAGGCATTTGATAAACTTAATGTCGATACTAATGGCAAATATAAAAAGCATCCGAGAAATGCTGTCGTAGGACTTTTGGGAGATAAAAATGACACTTGTCATATTGCGTCTTACGCTTCTTTTTATGCATATAGAATATTGTCAGAATATGATACGGAAAACTACGAGAATGAATTAGGCATTTTAAAACAAGAAGGATTTAGCGTGCCTTTTTATACTGTAATTAAACAAGGCGGTCTAAATAGCGAAACGCTCATGGGCATATATCAGGAATTTCTTGCCAGGTCTCCTTGGGAAATTGACGGTTTGGTTATCCAGTCAAATGAAAATTGCAAGTATGAGAATGAATATTATCCCGCGAACACCAGAGCATTTAAAGCAAATGAACTGGCTGCAGAATCAATAATCACAGGCATTGACTGGAGGATGACCAAGGACGGATCTTTAAGCCCTATAGCGCAGATAGAACCTGTCATGTTAAACGGATCTAAGGTTACGCAAGCTTCCGCTTTTAATTGTGAGTGGGTTAAAAATCATAAAATAGGTATTGGCGCAAAGGTTGTCGTAATTAAAAGCGGCGAGATAATTCCCGTTATTTCTCAAGTTATTGAAACTTCAGATAATTCTGATATTCCCAGTAACTGTCCTTATTGCGGAGGCCAATTAAAAATAGAAGGCAAGAAATTATATTGCATTAATTCTAATTGCGATGAGTCTTTATATAAGTCTTTGGCATTCTTTTTAAACAATCTTGATATTCCAAATGTGTCTGCAAAAACGCTTAAATCCTGGAATCTTAAGACAATTAATGATGTAATAAATTTTTATCCCGATCCAAGATATAAGAAACAGGCGGATTTTTATAAAAGTTTGCCTGAAAAGTTTTGGGCTATTTCTTATACGAAACTAATGTGTTCTTTTGATTATAAAGGTATAGGAGAAAAGATTGTTAAGAAGCTGATAAAGGCTAACGGCGTGGATAAAATGAATAGAGCTTTGTTTATTGATCATAGCATTTCCCTTATTACGCCTTCCGGCACTACCCAAGACACCGTTGCAAGATTAAGAAAAGCTATAATAGAAAACAATTTAATGTCTATTTGGCATAACATTATCACCTGTGACAGTTGGATTGTTTATGAAAATTCTAGAGAAAAGGAATTAAATTTTGGATGTGAAGAATCTAAATTGCCTTTAACAGGCAAATCATTTTGTTTTACAGGAGCCATGTCTATCAGTAGAAAAGAAGCAATGGATATGGTGGAAAGTTTGGGAGGAGAAGTTAAATCCTCAGTCAGTAAAGGATTAACTTATCTTGTAACGAACGATAAAAATTCCGGATCCAGCAAAAATAAAAAAGCTGCTGAATTAGGCATTGCTATATTGGATGAAAAAGATTTTTTAAAATTGCTGACATTCTCCAACTACTAAAGTAGTTGGATTCTCCTAACCTCACGGTTTAGGTTTTCTGTTTCATCGGCGACTGCATTGGATGCTTCTGCATCTTTTAGTCTTACACCGCCTCCGCAGACAAACACGACTTGCCCAGCCGCTAAAATATTTTTAGCTGCGTTTATATCTCTATCTAATACACTTCCACAGACTGGACATGTCCAAGACCTTTCGGAAAGCTTTAAGTTTTGTTTGATATACCCGCAGTGATTGCAAGTTTTAGAGGAAGGAAAAAATCGATCAATGATTTTTAGCTCTCTTCCATACCACTTACATTTGTATTCCAACATGTTGCGCAGCATACTCCAAGAAGAATTGGAGATAGCGTGCGCTAACTTATGATTTTTAAGCATATTTTTTACTGCAAGATCTTCCATAACTATCGTTTGGTTTTCACGAATTAGTTTGGTTGTAATCTTATGTAAATTATCTATACGCTTATTTAAAATTGTTTGATAGCATTTAGCTACCTTGACGTTTGCTTTGGTCCTATTCTTAGAACCTAACTTTTTGCAAGAAGCCTTACGTTGCGATCTTCGTAATTTATTAAAATCTTCTTTAGTATCCGGATTTTTGAATACTTCCGCATTTGAAGTTGTTATTAAATTGTGCAGTCCCAAATCCAGACCTACGGATTTATTTGAAACGGGAAGTTTGCAATCTTCATTACTATCTACAGTAATTGAAAAATACCATTCTTGAGAAGGGGTTAATCTAATCGTTAAGGATATTAATTTATCTGTAGACTTAATCCTCCAATTATCCTTAGATAATTTTAAAGGTTGCTTGGATTTGGCAATATAAACTTGGTTATTTTTGATTCTAAATCCTGAAGTAGTAAATCTCGCTGAACTTCCTGAAGATTTCTTTTTAAACTTAGGGTATTTGGCACGTTTGGCAAAAAAGTTATCAAACGCCGCGCCTAAATTTTTTATAGCCTGCTGTAAACAAACAGTAGATACTTCATTTAACCATGAGTATTCAGGCTGACGTTTCCATTTTGTAAGCTCTTTCATTAAGTCAAACGAACTTAATGATTTGCCTGTTTGCGTAAATGTCGAAGACTTAAGATCAAGACTTTTATTATAGATAAACCTAGCACATCCCAAAGTTCTACGTAGAAGAATCTCTTGGTCTTTCGTAGGATAAAATCTATGCTTTATAGTCTTTATCATTTTTAATTGAACTTATTTAACTAAATAGATTCAGATAATGCAAGAAAAATTGTATGTAAAGCGTTAAAAAAGCTTGATAAATTAAAAATTTTATTGGATATTATATCCAACATACCCGCCAGGCCTCTTAACAATGCCCAAATGTGACGGGTTTCAATGAAGCCAATGGACTGGGGAAACTCGGTCGGCGAAAGATCTTGGAGTATTTCGGGGTCTTTCGTTTTTTTTTATTTACATCGTTTCAAACATTTGCCATAAAATTAAAATACTTTTAAAAATTAAAAATATTAAAATATATGACACCTTCTGATTATAATTCTCTTGTAAAGTATGCCGGATTAGGCAGCCTTGCACGCTCAGGACTTAATAAACTTGTTTCTTTTCTTGCACGAGATAAGAACTTCAATAAGTATATGGATACTATAGGGGCAAGCCCCACGGATTATAATGTTGTTCGAAAACTAATAAAATCCCCTTCTGGAGAACAAGTGGAATCCGTAACCTCTACTTTGAAGCCTAATGTATTTAAAGACAAGGTAGACAATTATATAATTGAAAATTTATTTTCACCTGAAGGACGAGTAAAAGTATTGGAGAATTTAGATGTATTAAAAAAACTATCGCGCTGATTTAAGGGAATCACAGTTTAATTATTATGTCAGATATAACTGATAATTTAAAATCACTGTGGAACGAAATGGATCCTGGATTAAAGCTGGGATTATTAGTTTCCCTACCGGCTACAGCTTTTGACGCCATGTTTGCAGGTCCAAGGACTAGCATAGCTGACAGGGTAATACGAAATGCTTTAATTGGAGGAACAATAGGCTACGGATCCAGCAAATTAAAAAGTTATTTGGATAAAAAGCATTTAGCTAAGGAAGTAGAGAAAACTTACGGGGATAATATTGTAGGAACCGGAGTAAAATCCATTGTTAATAAAATGTATGACAATGGCATGAAATCTAAATTTCGATGGGAATAAATTTATTCACTTAAGTTTAAAACCAAGGAATCATTAGATCCTTGGTTTTATTTTTGACATATGATTTTGTTTTTGCATTATTAAAACCTAATAATGCAACCAATTAAAAATCCAGAGCTTTTAAATTTACCAGATATTCCGGATGGTTATTCGGTATTTTTGGCTGATTTGTCTGAAATACCTCACGGAAAATTGACTAACGTAAATCCTGAAGGTAAAAACGGGCCTATTTACTTTTATGATACTAAGGATTTAAAAGTATTAGCTTTTAATGAAGATAAAAGCGATTGGAAGTGGGCTGATGTAAGTTGCTTTTCAATACATCCAAGACGACGACTAGTTATTGTGACATTATCTAACGGTTTGCAGATTTTTACGGATGATGATCCTAGGGCAATATACGGATTAAATAAAAATACCGGAAAATACGAAAGACATACACCCGAAGAAGCTAAAGAATTTGACATAAATATTCCGGTGTGTTCAGTTCTTGCGGAGAATAAATACAGTAAAGATGAATTTATATTTCCTTTATTTTTTGATGATTTTAATGAAATAAGGGATGTGCAAAAGGAATTTTATCGAGTAGGAATTATTACATTAGTTTCATATGATAAAGAATTAAAACAATTTGTGTTAGAAACTGATGATAATTATAACTTTGATAACTGGGTTAATAAACCAGGGTTAGAGTTTGCGACCATTGACACAATTGAAGATACGGGTGTCTATTTAGACGGCTATGATCTTACAGTTCCTGGGTACGAAACCTTTATTAATTATAGCGGGGTTGTACTTTCAAATACGATGAATGTGCATGTGCCTGCGCTTCCTGAAGCTCAAGCAGAAATAAAGGAAAAATTACTTCCATCAAAACAGATTTTTTCTCCCAGGGACTATAGGGTCGTGAACAAACTAAAGCAGGATTACATCTTAGGCCCCAATTCTCAGATTACGGCGCCTGCAGAAAATAAATGGATCTTAAATAGTGCTAAGGAATTAATGGAAGGATTAAATTCCGGCAAAATTAAATTGTCGGATGAAATTGTTATTTTAGATAAATAGTGTTTTGTGATTGAATTTTTTATCAAACCTTCTTTAAATAATAGAAATTTATTTATTATGAACATAGACAATTTTCAGAAATTTTCCGCTACAGGATTAAAGTTGCTTCCAGGCGTACTTGAAACACGTATAGTACCAAGATTGCCTTTTAAAGGAATTTTTAACAGATGGCGTAAACCTTTGGCAATAGGAGCAGCAATTACACCTGTTGGGGGTGCTGCGTATTTATGGGATCAACAGAAAAAGAAAACTCAAATAGACTCCGATAATTCATCAGACGCCTTTAATAAAATAATGCAATTTGCTGATGAGAATCCTTGGGCATACTATGCGGCTCCTGCGGCTGCATTAGGTGGAGTTGGAGGTTTAATGGGAGGAAGTAATGGAGCTTTAGCAGGTCTTGCTCTCGGAGCCTTAGGGGGCTATGGTTTACAGTATCTACGGGAGAATCCTGATGTTTTAAATAAATTTAATAAAAATGTCTAATCCTGCTCGAAATTTGTCTATTGAAGACTTATACGAAATGTTTCCTGAGTATATGATGGAACGTTTCGGTCCTTATGAAGATTTTATCAGACCCACTGCAGCGGTATCTCCGGAGGACACATGGTTATTTGGTTTAGGCAATCGCTATAACTCTTTTGGTGATATGCTTGCTCGTAATCTGCTATCTTATGATGATAGGGGCAATATAAAACCTGGGGTTTTCGGAACTCCATATATGTTGTTTAAGAATACAACCAAAGTTCCCTTAACTAAAGAAGAACAAAGATTGCAGGCATATAATGATGCAATGGCACGAAATTTGGCTTCTGTTGAAAATGATATTAATTCAACTCGAAAGCTTTATAGAGAAGCCACTCCGGAACAACTAAACATTGCCAGAACTAACACCTCGGGCTTATCTTCTCCAGAGGATTATGAGAAAAAGCGTAATTTCTTAACAAAAGTTGTAGGACTACCTGAAGAAACAGTTTTAGATGCCCAAAGTCAACGTACATTAGATCGTACGCAATCAAGATATGACGAGGCCATGAAAGCTGAAGCTGATAAGTGGAATAATGCGGTTAATAGTTATAATGAAAAGATAAAGCACTATGACAGCTTAGCTAAAGATCCGTCTTTGTCTGCAAAAGAAAGGGAAGAAGCTAGATTGCAAGCTGCTGCTCAGCGTTTGGCTTTAAACCACTATAAAGATGAAACAAGACGAAATGCTCCTCAGATAATTAATCGTATCAAGGAAGAAACAGGATTGAGCGGAAATGACAATAGAAAAGCTACGGTAGCTCAACAAGCGGCAAATACAGCTTTTGCAGAGAGAGAGCCAGACAGATTTGCGGAAAATAGTAAAAATATAATTGATAAAGATGTAAGATTGTCTACGAATAGGCGTAGTGTTCCGGTTGATTTTAAAATTGAAACACCTATAGAACGAGTGGAAAGAAAATTTCTTAATCCAATGGCAAATGCAGCAAAAGTTGTAGGGAATAAAATTAAAGAGTTTTCTGAAAGTAAAGGGGAAGAGTACAAAAATCGTGCTGATAAAAACAATCAACCCCCTGCTTCTGTCGCTCCAGCTACCATACCAGGATTCCCCATGGGAACACGTGGATATTAACAAAATTAACAAAAAGGCACAATAGTTTTCCATCTTTAAACTTGTGTAATTTAAAAAATCTGCAAGACTGTATCCATTATGGATCAAAATCTTGCAGATTTTTCTTTATTTACTGATTCTTCCATCGCAGTCAGTGGTGCTACTTTAATTGTTTTTATCATAGGCATAATTTATATCAGTTTGCCTTGTGTTTCAAAAGATACGCCTATTTATAAACTTATTAAATATATTTTAACTTTCATATGGAACAGTGTATTTTGCAAAATTGTTCCGGGGTTAAAACCTTATACACCTGCCTTGGATGATAAACAATCCTTGGCTAAAGAATCTTTGGATTCTTCCATAAAATCTGTATTGGAAGATAAAAGATTCATCCAAGATTTGCAGAAAGTTTATAAAGACGATGTTGCTATAAAAGATTTAATTAAATCTAAAATAAGCAATGTTGTTTCAGAATCTATACAAGTAGTTAGGGAAAATTACGGAACTATAGCAAAAAAAGTATCGGTATATTTTGATATTAAAAAAGAATCTGAAACCTCAGTTTATTTTGACTATGACGAAGGAGTTTTATTTGATAAAGATTCTTTAGGAACAATAAAAATTAAAAACAATGATTCGGATAAATAACTTTAGCAAATTTGCATCTGTTGCTTCCCAACCTTATACCTATGCAGATATGGTTAAGGATTTGCAGTCTTATGAAGGATGGGGTACACGTAATAACGATGAGATCTATATGGATACAAAGGACACCAAGGACAAACATATTCCAACAATGCCTGGGGGCGTTAAACTTTATCCCTTTGTAGAACAGTATCTTAGGAAGAATTTAAAATATACTGGAGATTTAAAAGTCGGTTCTAAAATTCCAAGAAATATTTCAAAGCAGCTGCAAGAATGGTATTTACAGAATCATGTTGGCGTTCGTAATCTGGAAGGTTTTAATAAGTTGTCTGAAAACGCTAAAAATCATTTGTTGCAGTTAGGTTTTAATGCCAATCTTCCCAACTGGCCCAATTTTAGAGAAGCTCTTGCAGCAGGCAATAAGGCGGAAATAATTAAGCATTTAAGAGACTCCAATGTCTGGAGAAATGAGCAGGAAAGGTTTCAAAAGGGAGAAAAATTTACGCCGAGATGGACGAATACAATTAACGCTTTAGAAAAGGAATTTGGATTAGGTTCACCGACACCTAATGCAAAAGCAATCAATAAAAGCCCAAATGTTTCTCGTCCTAAAAGCAATTCCAATACTGCTAGGGAAGTTTATGTTAATGGTATAAAATTGAGATATTTGCCTCCGATAACTCCAATACCTGAAATTAAGATATGATTAAAAAAATCATTCCATTAAACATAGAAAATTATGGTTTTAATTTAGATGATGATTGTTTTTCATCTACACAGGAAAACCATAATTTAATTGAATCAGTAAGAAAATTTTTTAAAGAGGTAGAGGATGAAAATCCTGAATATTGGTGGAATGGGTTACGCTTAGAAAACTTTAATGGCAATTATGACAAAATTTACGCTTTATTTTACAAAGGCACATTAATCGGTTATGTAGGCATAACACCAAGATCAGAAATAACGGAATTATTGCCAGATGAAAGCATACCTGGAGAATATATTAGTGTAGCTTTATTAAAAAAATATAGAGGTAAAGGTATAGCTAAAAAAATGGTTGCCGAGGCTATTAGCGATTTTGAGTCTGAAAGCGGCTATGGTAAATTAAAAAATCCGGTCTGGACAGTTCATGAAGATAATAAAAAATCGCAAGCGTTATTTAAATCATTAACAACAGGAAATGAATACTTGAAGAATTTAGGTATTAGATTAATAATCGAAGATAAATTTAATAATTTTAAGGATATGTCAAAAGATACGAATGCACCTACCACGGTTGAAGAATTTTTAGAATTTGCTAAAACGGCTTTTGTGCCTGCTGAAAAAATGGCTGGCGCCGGAGCTCCCCCGCCTCCTGAAGCCATGCCCCCGCAAGGAGGGATGCCGCCCATGGACCCATCCGCAATGCCTCCTCCAGGAGCTGTGCCTCCGGATCCTGCAATGATGGGAGGGGCCATGCCACCTATGAATCCTGGCATGGGTGGAGCTGCTCCTCAAGGAGGAGATCCGGTAGCTGAAATAATTCCTATGTTGGAGGAATTTGGATCCACAGTTCAAAAACAGGAACAAGACATTAATGCTATGCGTCAAGAATTTGCTGATCTTAAGCAATCTTTCATTGATTTGCAGAATAAGTATTCGCAAATTGCAGGACAGTATTCTACGATTATAAGCATCATGCAAGGTGGGAAACTTCCCGAGGCTCCGAAACTCTCTGTATGATCATCAAATTAAGATCAGCTTTAGACAGACAAGTTGTAGAAGTGCCAAAAGACATTTCTTTTGTGGAGTTATGCAATGATGAAGGAAAAGTAATGTCCGTGTTGGTTCAAAATAAACTAACAGGCACTTTAGACATGTTTGATTTTCGCGACGTTGATACTGCGAAGCGTTACGAGAATTTTTTTAAAGTTGAATTTTTAAAAGATGTACGAGTCTTAGACCCTGAAAAATATTCTGAAGAAAGGAAGTAAATATGAGCAGCACATCACCGGAGGGGGATTCAATATATAATTTAAGATTTAAGGTTACGTTAAACAACGAAGATAAATATTATGACATGACGGTTAACTCTGAAAATCTGTCGAGAAATAATATATTAGCCAAGTTTAATTTTAACGAAACTACCGATTCAACTGGAGCACAGGAATCTTATACATTAAAAGACAATACCGGAATAGATAGACAAATATATCTCGTAGTAGACACTATAAATGGTGTGTTAACTCCAAAACTTGAGGTTAAATAATAATGGTTAAAAAAGTATTTTCCATATTTTTATTGTTTCTTCTTACAGCCTGCTCTTATCAAGTAAAGTTATCATTTAAGGATGATATTGAGGAAATACAGGAACAACAAATAGCTTTATACAGGGATGATTGCATTCAAAATTTATATTTTGACGCGATAAACAATCCTGATCTTTTAAATAAATCTGATAAAGAATTAGGAAATTTATATTTTAAGTTTTTTTCTGAACAAGACCAAATATTCTATGTTAATCAAGCAAGGAACCTTGTAAAAAATAAAGACGGAGACTAAACATTATGGTAGGTATAAAATCTCTATTTTCTTGGGTAAAAAATAAATTTAAAAAGAATCGTAGAGACGAAGCTACTTCTTCTGAAAAATTAACTGCTTTGTTTAAAGCAAATGCCGGTTCTTCCAAATTACTGGGTTGTAAGCCCGACCTGCCTGATACCCGTGACCATATAAAACTTGGTTCGGCAATCTACCAAGATACAGTTGATAGTATAAAAGATTTTTCTTTAAAAAAATATGCCCCTCCCGTACAAAATCAAAAGGATACTTCTGCATGCGGGGGTTTCGCGGCTTCCGCAGCTGTTTTTATTTTGCGAAATAAAATGTTAAATATGGTTCGCCCCGATAATTCATATAAAGAAGTATCCGGGAATTTTTTACTTTCACCTTTATATATTTATTATAATGCAAGGTTTGTAGATTTCTTATTTGACGATAAATTTTACGGCAATGTCAGTTCTCCTCTGCCGGATTGTGGAGTTACGCTTAGAAGCTTGATGAAAGCATTAAAAAAATATGGTGTAATTCCTGAAATTGTTATGCCATTTTATAAATTCACGCCTGACAGTAATCCGCCTGCCGCTATTGATCCTGATAAAAACTTTAAAATAAAAGAGTATTTAAGGATATCAATGGAAGCGAATCCGGAAGAAATTTGTAAAAATGTATTAGTAGCAGAACATTTGCCAATTATTGCAGGGCTGTATTTGTATAAGGAGCAAATGGATAGATTAGATTACTATGGTTATTTAAATCCGTGTAAGAATATTAAAGAAGCGGAGTTAATCGGAGGTCATGCCGTTTGTATAACAGGGTTTAAACAAAAGAATGGTCAAACTTATTTTGAATTTTTGAATAGTTGGGGTACTTCTACAGGTGATTTTGGATATGGTTATTTCCCTGCTTCCTTCTTGTCGGATAAAAATTATGTAATGGACTTGTGGACATTTGATAAAAGTTATTTCTAATGCAGACAATTATAGCATCCATTTTAAAAATTATTGAATATATTGCTTCTATTTTTGCTAATAGAGCAAAAGATAAAGATTTGACAGACAATGAGTTGGCTAAGAAGATCAACCAAGAGTCAGATAAGCATAATGAATTAATAAACAAATCTTTAAAAGGGGATAAAAAAGCTCTCGATGAGATACGCAAGAATATTTCTATTTAGTATATGCATAGTTGTAGCAGGATGTATGTCTACAACTAATAAGACTCCTGACATTATAGAACGAGATGTAATATCTTATGATGAATATGGCGATCAGACAGGGGGTTTAATAGATATTGAAGAAGGAAAATATTTTATAATTACTAAAAAAACAGTTGATTTATATAACGCTTTAGTAGATAAATACGGTGACAAAATTGTGCCGCCTTTAAAGAAAAACGAAGGCATCACAAAATGTGAAAATGGAAATAATTATAAAATTTCGCCAAAATACATGAAATATTTTATGGATATGGCGGATGCCTACCGTATGGAAATCAACAGAAAGGATAATTTATAAATGACGGAAGATCAAAAAGATAAACTTTATGCTTCTAAAGGAATCACAATTCCCGCTGGAATGTCTGCATTTGGACCAAGCACGGAAGAATGGATGCAAATGAGTGGAATAGGAACTTTATTTCACAATTTTGTAAATCCTTCAAATGCAAAATCCGAAGAAGAAAATAAAGTAGCGGAAGAAAGAACTGTGAATAATACGGATAATCCTAAACGTAAATTTTTGTTTAATGTAAGACTATCTAAAAGTTAGATATCGACAAGCACACATAAAGTGTGCTAATTTTAAATAATAATGAATCGCCCTGTAGAAATATCAACGTATCCTACGGAATCCTTGCTTGATCACGAAAATGTATTTGAAACCGAGGATCAAATTGCTTTAAAACTTTCTTCAATCGAAGAATTAGCTATACCTTCATTTGAAGTCAGTTCGGAAGCTGAAACGATGATGGCACAAATGGAAAATTTAACTCCACGCGATCGTTACATTCTGACAACGTTGGACTTAATACGCCAGAAGATGGACTGGATGATTCCCAGATTAAAAAATATATCTCGTGAAGTAAAGAAAACAAATGGCACCTGCATTCAGTTAAAAACTTGGAAGCATAAAGTAGAGAATGATGTGGATAGTGCTATCGAGTTTACAAAAAAACATAAAGCTGAACTTGCTAAAGAAAATACAATAAAATCTTTTTTTAAGAACACGGTAATATTTTTAGTTGGTATTTTAGGCGGTATTGGAGGCACAATAACAATTGCTTCAGAATTTTTTAGTTTGATCAAAAATTGATATGTCTTCAAGTGGATCTACAACAACTTTAGCGTCCTGTCAAAATAATAGGATAGTTTATCCTTCGGGATATATCAAATCCTCTGCGTCTGCAGATGGTCAAATGACGTTATCCACGGACGGTAATGGCAACCCGTTAACCAACATTGAGCTGTCAGCAACTAATTCAATTAGTTTAAATGGGCCCGTAAAGGTTATAAAAATGAATGTGTTTAATTCAAATAAACAAATAGTTGCCAATACCTTTGTGTATTTAATTTTTGAACAAACAGATGGAGTGATTACACCATCTTATTTAACTCAAGAAGAATGGAACGAATACAATGCATAAATTTTTTCTTGGATTGTTTTCCGGATTTGCAGCTTTGGCATTATGTGCTGCTACCAAGCCTGTAACATATAATTCTAATACAGGGGTGGTTAATACACCTACAAATTTTTCCGCGGCTAATAACTTGCCTACATTCTCAAATGTGCAAATATATTCCGGCCCAATGGATGATTTTACTGATATGGAAATAAAAGTTCTGGCCCCTAATGGTACGGAATTATATTTTTTTACTACGGTAAATTTTAATAGTTCTTGGGTAAAAAACAATAATCCTGCAATTTGTGATACTTCTGCAGTGTGTTATTATTTTCAGTCGGGCCCAGGCATGACTTGTGCGCATGTTAAAACTCAATTTTCTAATTTGGATTCTTCCATTGCAAACCAAGTATCTTCAAATTTGCGCATTGGAGGAATTATCGTGCAGCCGTCTGCTGCGTTTTTATCTGTGTTTAACAATCCCAATAATACAGTTGTAATTTGGAGAATAGGTAGAAGCACGGCAGATACAGATACAAATGGGGGCAAGATATGGCGCCCCGCTGTAGTACAATTTTTTAAACCTTTAAATTAAAATGCGAAAACTAAATTTATTTTTAGCTATAACTGGAATGATCTTTGCTTCCAGTGCAATGGCAGATGATGACAATGATTTAAATCTTTGCCAAGATTACTTGGATACTTTAAATCTTATTGCAGAAACAAAGACATTTCAGTTGCAACAAGAAATGTCTTTGTTTTCCTTAAATACTGCAGTTTCAGCTTATCCATTTACACCGGTATGGTATAAATGGAAAGAATATTATACTGCTGAAAATAAGATTGAAAAATTTAATATTTTAAAAGAAATTAGTAACCTCACTAAATAATTATGATAAATAAAATTCTTATTTCTTGTATTGTGGTATGCGCTGCTTTAATTATTCCTGGCGTTGTAAATGCCAAGAATCTATCCGAGCTGTCTTCCGAGTTTGGAGCCATACATGCCAAAGGAGTTCAGGCAAATAATTATGCTTATATTAAAGCTAATTTAAAAGATTGCATATCTGCCTTTGATGCGTGGAAACTTTCAGAAGAGGCAAAGGGTGCATCATATCCTGAAGCAACTACGAACCTTTTTAGCTATTTAATTACTATTGACAACGGTAGGAATTGTCCTGTCTCTGCTTCTCCGGAGATTTTCACGAAATTAAGCGTTTGGAACTTAAAGGAAGTAACCGAGGTAGAAAATCCTACATTTTATCAAGAGTTAAAATCCAATGATTATAAAATTAATGGTGTTAAACTAAATGATAACCAAATAGTTAACGCTACAATACGTTTTAAGGATTGGGACACTTTTAAGTCTCTGCTTAACACCGATGCTGGACAAGCTGTTTTAAAATATGATAGATTTACACGCACCGCATATATTAATGCATTAATAATCAAGTGGATCTCTCTATCTACCGCTTCAGATATAAGCAAAGCAATTTCTGATTGTGCAGAACTCCAAGGCACGCTTGTAATTCTGGGTGTAAAAACGAATGATGAGGCATTTGGAAAACTTACCCAAATATCCCAGATTCTGTCTCGTAAACTTTTAGCTGCTCAAGCTGGAAACCTAAAGTAAGTTAGAGCAGACATAGAACAAAATCCTAAACTTAGATAAAAACCTGTGGTTATCCGCAGGTTTTTATCTTTACATTTCTTTAGGATTAGCTGAAAATAAAGCATTAACATTTAAAATTTTATTTCAATATGCCTGGCTCAAATACATATTGCAGGGTAACTGCCAAATTATTCACTGAGTTTGCTTATTATTCTCCCGTTTACGCTTCTCCACAAGCAGGATTGGAAGATGAAAAGTATCTGGATTTATCCTTTAATGTTTCAGGGGATGATAATACTATTTATGGATTAGTTACACATCCAATTACTACGGTTAATGAGGTTTATGACGGAACTTCAGATGCCACAGGGTTAAAAGCTTCGCTTTATCGTTATACTACAATACAGCAATTAGATGAAGATGGGAACGTGGCTTCAATTAATACTTGGATGCCTGTGGGTGAAGAAATAGATGTTACTGCAGGTACTCCATTTAAGTTTGAACATTTATTTGCCGCAATTTATAAATTAGTCGTCATAGGCACAGCGGAAAATTATGCTGTCAATGTGTCGTATCAGTATGAGCCAATGAAGGCTGTTATGCTTAATGAGGTCAAGTACACCAATCCTCAAAGGTATTACGCAGAACCTAATTATACAATACAATCCAACTCAATAAACAATATTGGAAATTTTAATACAACAGCTGTTGACAGTGTATCTGGAAATTCAGTAGATTTTGCACCGAACGTTTAACAGCAACGCTTTACTGTGAAGGCAATTCAATATCTTATTAACTCCGTATTACCTGAGGATATTAGGGACTACACTCGTACATATGACGCCAAGTCTATGAACGAGTTGCAGTCTGCTATAGCTGAAAAATATCCGGAACGTTATAGGGAATTAATGGATAAAATTATGGATATTGCGCGTAAGTCTGTTTATTACTCGGGACAGACTTTGCGGCTTTCCGATTTTAAACCTCCGTTTGATAAAGATGCGGCATTAGAAGAAATGCACAATGAGGTGCAGTATCTTCGTGACAATATTAAAGACGAAGAAAAAAAGAACAAAGCTATAATGGACGTATATGAAAGGTATGCTACAAAATTGGAAAAGGATACCTTAAATGCGGCTAAAACAAATCGCAATAATTTATACAATTCCGTATCTTCAGGTGCCAGAGGGTCTCCGTTTCAGTTAAAAGCTTTGATTACAACTCCGGCTTTGTATACGGATTATAAGGGCAGAACAATTCCTTATTTTGTTAAGCATAGTTTTGGAGAAGGTTTATCTATTCCTGAATATTTGGCGAGTACATACGGAACACGCGCAGCAACAATTGCCATAAAAAAGAGTACAGCAAAGTTTGGCGGCTGGGGTAAAAGTTTATTTCGCCCGGTATCCAATATGATGATAACCTCAAAAAAAGATACGTCAAACAACGGTATTGATTTAGATATTGATGACGCATCTTTATATGGCAGAGTATTGGCGCGTCCGGTTGCCGGATATGCTGAAGGCACAATTGTTGACAGGGATGTATTAAATTCTTTAAAACGTAAAGGGGTAAAAACCGTTATTGTACATTCCCCTATTGCCACTGTATCATCAGACGGTATATCTGCTGAAGCTTTTGGTTTAGACTATAATAAACGGTTGCCAAAAATTGGAGAATTTCATGCCGGTATAACAGCGGCCACAGCAACCAGTGAACCCGCAATCCAGGGAGGGTTGTGTTTGTATTATAAAACTGAAGTGCTGATGTGGGATGATACGAAAAAACAAATTCGTGATATTGTTCCGCAGAATGATACAGTTAAAAGCATAGATATAAATGGAAATATTGTTGCATCTAAGGTGATTAACAAATTTAAGCAAGGTCGCAAGTCTGTTTATGAAGTTATATTTGAGCATAATGATATAGTTCATTCTGTAATCTGCACTTGTAACCATAAGTTTAAAATTTATGGTGAGATGATAGATCTGCCTGTAAAAGAAATTCATGAAAAATCTTTATGCTTGGATGTTTGTGGAGAACCTGCGCGTATTGTTGATGTAAGGAGTCTTGGTAAGCAACTATGTTTTGATATAGAAGTTGACAGCCCTACACATTTATTCGTTTTAGCGAATGGTCTTATATCCCATAATTCATCCAAACATGAAGCAGGGGGATTTAAAGGTAAGAAACGCACTTTTTCCGGATTTGACTATATTAATCAATTTTTCGAATCACCTGAACAATATAAATCCAAAGCCCCTCTTGCCGAGTCAGATGGCAGGGTGGAACAGATTTATGAAGCACCTCAAGGAGGGCATTATATTGTTGTAAACGGTATGGAGCACTACGTAGATCCTGACTCTAACATTGATGTAAAAGAAGGCCAAGAAGTCGAACAAGGGGATCAGTTGGCGGACGGACTTGTAGATTTAGGGGATGTTGTGCGTTTGCGAGGTCTTGGGGAAGGTAGAAAGGCATTTGTAAATATAGGGAAACAGCTATTGGACGATAGTAATGCACCTGCACACAAACGTAATTTGGAAGTTTTAGCGAGAGGTATTGTCGATAAAATAGAAATTACAGATCCTGATGGTGTGGGAGATTATTTGCCCGGAGATATAGTATCTTATAATACATTGGAAGCTTCCTATAAACCTGATAAGGATTCAAAAGAAGTAAATATAAATTCTAAAAATCAAAATTTAAAAGGCAAATATCTGCAAAAACCTGTGTTGCATTACACAATAGGCACCAAGCTTACTAATAAAATGATTGATCATATTCGTAAAACAGGCATTACAGATACCTTATTGGTGTCTGATAATGAGCCGGGATTTACGCCAATTTATGTTCGTTTAAGGGAAGCTCCAAATAAAGGTAATAGAAATTTCTTAGAAAGAGCAACGGCTCCATACCAGGCAAAGAATTATGTTGAATCTGCAGTTAGAGGTTATAAAACTAATATTAAAAGCAACTTAGATCCATTTGTTAGAATGTCTATGCCTGACTTTGCTGAAAACACTGATATTACAGGAAGATTTTAGTTATGTTAAATACAAAAAATTTTCAAAAGTTTGCTTCAAATATTGCAGCAAAAAACAGTTCTTTTAAGTTTGCTAACTTCAAGAAGTTTGCTTCGAATCCTCAAGTTGCTTCAGAAGTTCGTCAAGGTGTTCGTGACGAATATGGAAAATCTTTTAATGATAATAATCAGTGGACAGATTTCAGGCTGGATATGAATAGGGGAACAATGGCCCAGGCAAGGAGATTGGGAGCTTACGCGAGAGGAGCAATTACAGGGGGAGCTAAAAAAATTTGGGATAAACTTACAGGATCAAATAACACCCAAGCACAACAGCAGCAGTCGAAGCCTCAAAACAACACTACAAATAATAATACCAACAATAATAAACAAGAGGAAAAAGGTTGGTTTGGAAAACTTTGGGATAAAGGTAAGAATTTTGTTAAAGGTGTGCATGAAAGCGGCATGCAAGAAGCGGGTAACTATACCAAAGCCGTAGTTGATAGTGATTTGGGTTCCTTGGATCAAGTTTCTCGAGGTTTGTCAGATCGAGCCGGAGCCGATGCAGTTAAAGCTCAACAAATCGCAAGAAGTTATATAGCACAAGGAAAACCGATTCCCAAAGATGTTGCGGATCGCATGGCTAAGGCTCGTGCTTATGATTCTGCTGCAGGTCAAGTGATGAAATCTACATCTCGCACTTCACAAGATTTAGAGAAGAATATGCGTAACGAATTAGAAAGGTATCAAAGTGATGTAGAAGAAAATATGTATAACTCTCGAAACACACAGGCGCGTGTATCTCAAACTTTAGAAGATAAAGCACGTAATGATTTTCAAAATCTTAGTGGATGGGATAAGGTTAAAGTTATATTCCAAAAATTTTTATCAGGCATGGGAGTAAAAATCCCTAAAGATTGGGCATATAACAATTTTATGAATCGTCAAAGAAATGAGGCACAAGATTACATAAGAAATAAAAGTAATCTTGGTAATCAAATGTTGGGAGAATATGCTGCTGCTTCACAATATGACTTAAATGATCCTCGTCAACGTGCTGAATTTTATCAAATAAACTCTCAACGGTTGGATCAACTAAATAATCGTTATAAAAATGTTCAAGTAAATCCCGAAGTATCAGCTTACATAGCACAACAACAAGCAAAACTCAACCCTGTAAACTCTAATGTCCAAGCGGTTTAATATGTTTAATATATCTAATTTTAAAAAATTTGCTGCAAGTCCTGATTGGATTAAAAACCAATTAACTGAATCAATAACGAATCAAGCAGATCAAACAAATATTGATGAAAAGGATACCACGGTTAATTCAAGCAACTACGATGCTAACATAACTTCGGAAGATAGGGAATCTGGAGAGTATGATTCTTTAATGAATAACAATAAAGATTTCTTGAAAAACATATTAAGTGACTATGGAAAGAAAAATAATGTGTTGGAAGATCTAAATAAAAAGGTATCCATATTAGAATCTCAAGGTCAAAAGGGCAAAGCTAAAGCCTTAAGAACAGCCATAGGCAGATCCAGCGACCCGAAATTTACAGAAGATATAGACAGATTTTCAAAAGATATTGTAAACCAGTTATAATTTAAGATTGATTTAATCTTTGAAAATAACGTAAAATTGTTTCAATCAAAATTTATTATACACCATGCTTTCACTAAAGAACTATGATTTTAAAAAGGCTGCTTCATCGGCTTTAAAAGAAACAGATGCTGAAATAGCTTTTTATAGGGCGTCTTCTACGGTAATGGAAGACAAAGCCTCGCCTTTTTTTACGAATGACTACTATTTAGGTTTCGAGATTGTAAAAACGAATGACTCGTTTACAAAAATGGTAGGCATATATGTGTTTAGAGTTAACAAACATATATTTTATGCGCCTGTATTCTACGTTAATGGCCAGATAAAAGGCACGGAGTTCTTATATAATGTAGAGGAGAAAAAGTTTGTTTATCTCAGCCCTGAATGGTGTGATTATTTTATAGGTCTTTATGAAGAGGATGCGGACGGGCTGCCAGTTGATATGGCGGAGGCCAATCAAGGCAGGCAAGATATTGAGATGATGCGCATTGCCACACCGTTGTATAAGACATCTTCATTAAAGAAGTTTGCTTCGGATTTAAATCTATCCGTAGACGAAAAAGAATATGGTTCTTTTTCGGACATGTACGATGATGTTTTTGAAACATTTGTTAATTCCCCTGATTCAGATTATAGCCCGCTGCATGTGTTTTTAAAATCTGCGGGTATAAATGCTTGGAATAAATTATCCGATGCTTTAAAAACGGATAGAGAATTTGCCAATAATGTGGTAGGTCTTTGCGATGAGCAGGATTATATTCCTATGGATGTTTTATCCGAGGCAAAACAAAATGTTAAACATGCTGCTGAGAACCCAAAGAAAGATTTATTAATTCTGCATAAAGGCATATTTAATAAAAATACCGTTAAGACTGCTGCTGAACAAATCGCCAATGGTTATTCATTTGAGGATAACCGAGATGAAGATCAGCTTAATATCATCTATGACGCAGATCCGGATCAGAATTGGGCAGGTATTTCTACTAATGCGCCGTCTGTTTATGACATTTTAACTACCGATGGGTCTACGGTTAGGTGCGTTGCCATCGTTGGTAACTCAGATTATGGTAAAACTCCGGCCCTTTTAGTTTCGATAGATCCGGAACGCAAAGGAATAATTCAGTATTATGACATTAATAGTCCCGAAGAATTATATAATCAAGAGGATGAAAATGTTAAAGCTCCAGGCGTACACGATCCTGTAGTAGGTAACTTTAGAAATATTTTAGCGATAGAGGAAAAGGATTCGGATAAACGAGAGGAAGATTTAACCAAGGTGTTAAAAGAAAAACCCGAAGTTGGAAAAATTTACGGCATTTGGGATCCTGAATATTGCTATATATCAGATGAGGCTTTTTATGTTGGAGAAGTAAAAGATAATGCTGATGATCCTAAGGGATACACCGTAAAAGTTTATCCAATTCAAGGTTATGATAAGTTTAAGCCTTGGGAAGCTTTGGTTCAAGGAACGGATGAAATTATTCAAGTAAATCCTTCAGCTCAATATCCAATGTATGATTTAAAGGTGTTTCAGCCAAGTATACGTTGGATAGAGTTGCCTACTGAAACAATTGATTTGGCTAAAAAGATGAAGGCTGAATTTAAAATTGATGATGCTTTTTCATTTAAGAAAAAGGATTATCGCATTGATATAATTCAAGCCGAATGGGTTCCGGGGAACTGGGCAAATCTATATGCCAATACTTTGGTTAAACATTCCAGCGTAGGACATGGGTATGTCAATTACAATGGCGACGGCAGTTATAACTTAAACATAGCAGGATTTAAATTTGCAAACGTAAATGTAATGGGTGCTATGGCGTTGCTTATGGGGAATGTAAATATTTCCGAAGAAACTGCTGATTATATAATTAAGCATGCAAATGATAACCAAAAACGCGGTGAGGATTATAAATTCCTATTCAAGAAGTTTGCAGACAGGATAATTTTAAATCCTGATCCGGACTTTTTTGAAGGGTTTGATTCCGATTTAAATATTCCGTATGAGATTCCGGAAACTCGCGCTTTGATGACGGATGAAACTTCTTATGCTCCGCCTGCTCCACGATATGGTGATATGATGACACCAACCATGATGGGGGTAGCAAAATCAACCGAAGGAGTATCAAGGGAAGACCCCAATGATTTCTTACAAACAGCCACTCCGAACATGTTGGCAGAGTTTGCGGAACGCAGCGGACAACGCAGCGTATTTGAGCATGGCATTGTTAGCGTGTTATCCCAGGTTTCAGATGCACAAATGTACATCAATGACTTTTTACCTTCGTTAAGGGATGGCATGGATAAGCTTGCGAGGCTGTTGTTCTTAATAGTAATAAGCCCGCAAAACTTTGTGAAATACTACGGCAGTGATGATATTAAAGGATTGGAAAATTCTGTTTCAGCATGCTTTAAACAGCTATCAGAATTAACATTAGATTTAATACAAAAGACTTCCGGTGTATCTACAAATACTACCAATAAAGTTTAAAAATATACATATTTAAGTTTTAAAAGCTTGCCATTTTGTTTGGCAAGCTTTTGTCTTAATAGAAACAATGACATTTGAAAGGATTAGAGATTTAATAAGTTATTTGCCGGACACTTCTTCTTATTTTAGAGAAGTATTAAATTATACGCAGCAAGTTACAGCGGTAAATAAATTTATGTGCGCATATAAGGATTTGTCCTTTGGGTATAAATTTATTAAAGCTTTAATTAAAGATAATATTCGATTACCTGCTACGGTAAATGAACCTTATTTACGGGATTTATATTTTTTTGAAAAGTTTGGAGATGTTAATAATGATTCTGTAATATTTGCGCTTGGATTGCATCATCCTTCCAGCAGAAATATGGAAGAAACTATTAAAGCATTTTTGATAACAGATGAATCTTTTAGCAAGATTGCAGGCATAACAGGAATTAGCGAAGATGCTTTAAGATGTTATGAACAATTATTTTATAATATTAAAGACCGTAAGCATGAAGCTTTGTTTATAGCAAACCATGTGTATCCTCAAACCCGTATGGTAGAATTACAAGATGATTATGTAAAGACGGAATCCTTCGGGCAATTAATTCTACGCTCAGCATATAATAATGGAATTGAGGATGCAGCATATTTTGCAGGATTAAAAATGGCCAATAGCGTATTAAATGAAAAATCTTCAGCGGTTTCAGCCACACAGTTGGAATCTGCAATAATGGCTAATGCGCATTTCTTAGTGAAGAATGGCTATATCAACCAGCGTCATAATGGTATTTCTTCGGCTAAAGGCCTGCTTATTGCCGCTAAACAGGGCGGAGCGGAGACTATGGAATCTGATGCTGAAGGATTAAGTTCGCTTGGAGAATCAATATGGGATGCCATAAAGGATATAAAAGGCCCAGAAATTCAACAAAAATTGGATGCTATAACGGAAATGGAGATAGCTAAATACGAAAATGCTAAAGAATAGTTGATTTTTCAGTTGCCTTTGATAAAGTTTCTGCATTGAATATAAGTTACGATTTTAAAAAATATTTTTTAGTACATGGACAAGATACTTGATAGGAATAGCGTCATTGAAAGCGTTAAACAATTAATTCCTGCTATGCAACAGTCATCGGATCCCGAGGGAGAACTGTTACGATTTGCAAGCGAAAGAAAAATGGCGCCTGAAATGCTTGGCGCTATTGCCAAAGCTATAAATACATTAAAGACACAAAGTGTTTATGCGACCGCCAAAGAAGCTTCGGAACGGGGTCGTTCTTTTAGTACGATAGATACAGAAGCTTTGCTTGATAAATACGCCAAGCAATCTATGCCGAATATTGTCAACATGTCGGATATCTCCAAAGATAATGATTATTACTTTACCGTTGAAGTGCAGGATATTAAAAAGGTTGCTGCCGATCATTCCAATAATATTCAGGAAGGAAATATTTCCGAGTTATTTGAATCGGAATTTCAGCATATCCCAAGTGATGCAGATAAGGCTTTTACAGATCAAGCTGAAATATTTTTTGATGCAGAGGTGGCAAATAAGTTTGCCAATAACAAAGAGGGACAATCTTATACTGAGCAGGATTATTTAGATCTTGCTGAGGAATTAAATTTTAATTTATCCGGCATTGAACATAAGTTTGCCAAATTCTTTAACCCCTCAAATACCAAAAGGGATAAAGAATTTTATGAAATTGTTCAAGATACTAAAGATTTATACAATATATATTCCGAAGATTTTGATAAAGCAGCTGTCAAGTTAGCAAACGTTTTACATACAGTTTATGGTTTAGGTGAGTATGTATTACAAAACGATGATGAAACAAAACCAGTCTGGGGTGTACGCTTTAAAAGAGCCAGCCATTTGGCGCCGGATCATAATTATGATATCTCAGACGATTTATATGATTATTATACTAATTGCTTAAATCTCGAAGTGGTAAATGAAGCCATCTCGAGAGATTTTTATAAGTCTGCTGCCACAACTGACCCTGGTCCTGGTCCAAAATCTAAACCTAAACCCAAAACTCTTTATGAGAAATGGCTGAATGATAATGGATATATAGACATCGATCAAGATACAGGGCAGATATACCTTGCAACTCCGGAGACTGGTGATCCTGATTGGGAAGAATTTGTACGTACAGTTCCATATGATGTATTAGAAGAATTATCAAAAAGTGCTGTGGTACCAGATGGTTATGTGAGTGAAATTTTAGCTGCGAAAGAAAAAATTTTAAATCAAGAAACAAATGACGATGACAACGATTCTGCAGGTAAAGATGACGAGTATGCGCCTAATTTTATTTTAAATGGTAAACCTATTAAATCTTATGACGATTCTAAGGAAAAAAAAGATGCTTTTAAAATAAAATATCCTGCGGTATTTAAGCCAAATGACCTGGTTAAGGCAAAAACTTCCATACCCCAAGATACCACAAGAGGTTCAGCTAAAGTTAATTGGTCAAATTTATTCCCCACAGGTTCTTCAGGAGGTAGTAATGTTCCTCCAATAGATCTGGCTGAAGCTGCTACAGTAGCTAAGGATATAGGTATGGCCCCTTATAAATTTCTTTATCAGTCTTTGAAAAATAGTAAACCTGTTGTGAATAAGACTGAAGGAGCTTTGGTAGATGAAATTAATAAAGTTAAATCAGAAGAATTTTTTAATGATTTAATGACTACTGATCCTGTGTTGTCTAAATTAAATCATCATCAACGCAGGGAACTGGCTGACATTTATCAAGCAGCTAAAGACTATTACCCTGATTTGGTAAGAAATAAGACTGTTTTAAAAACGTTCTTACGACAGGGAGTCGAAACCGGAGGTATGGATTTAAATACTGTAAGCATCTTAAATAAGATGAAAGTAGACGGTAATAACAATAATAAGTAAATTATGGCTAATTTTATTGACACTATTACGCAAAATCCTGAGTTAACAACCAATGTTAAGCAGGCTTTGGGAAGATATTTAATTCCTGCCTTAGTAGCAACTTTAGGCACAGGCGGAGCAGCAGCATATATAGCAGGTAGCAAAAAACGAGTAGGAGAAAGTCCTGCCGCAAGAAGGCGCCGAATTATTCGTGCAACTTTGCTTCCCACACTTACAGCTGCATTAGGCTCTGCTGGATTAATTGGATCCTCAATAATTGGCAAAACATCTCCTGAGTCTTATGTCGCAACAGGCAAGTTATTAGATAAAGGAAAAGATATAACTGGAGAAAAAGTTGAATCTTTAGTAAAAAATTTAAGCAGTCCGTCTTTATCTGAACAAATTTTCAATTGGGGAAATTTTTTTAAAGGTACAGGTACTACATTAGGAGGTATGCTTGGATTGAAAGCTAAAGATAAGCTAGAAGATGCGTTCGTGAAAAACTTTAGGTATGAGTACCCTTTTGAATCAGGTATCAAATCTTTAGAGAATGTACCTAAGATTTCTATATCAAAATCTCCAGCTACAGAAAAAATTGTAAATAGTATTCTTGGAAGAGCAGGCAAGACACTTAATTCTGCAGTAAAAAGGGCTCCATCTTTGGCCGCATTGGGTATCGGAGGAGCTGCAGGTTACAAAGCAGTGGATTGGGTTTCTGATCTATTTGGAGATTAAAAAAATGAAAAAACTAATTTATCCAGATTCTAATTCCGAGTTATTTTCCTCGTTGGATGGAGTGATGGTATCCGTAATTAGAGATACTAATTTTTACTCTAATATTAAAAAGGCTTCTTCAAGTGCCATATCAAGGCAGCTTTTAGAAGATTGCAAGCCGGATAAAGATCATTTTTTAATTCATATAACGGCTATTGGCGATGATGAGACTTATGGTTTTAATAAAAACGCAGATGGTTTTCCAAAAAAAGCTAATGAAAAATATTATAAAACTTTTGAAACCAATGCGAATTTATTTAGAGAACATAATTCTTCTTCGCCTAAAAATCGCATAGGTATCATCAAGGCGGCTGCATATAATAAAGATATGCATCGCATTGAGGTTGTAGCATGGGCGAATATTAAGAAAGCTGCAGCTGAATATGAAGCCGCATTAGCAGGGAAGCCTTTAAGTTCAAGCATGGGCGCAAGTGTCCCTTGTGACAGGGACAATATTTCTGGCAAGCTTTCCAAGAACCCGTCCGAATATGAACCATGGATGAAAAGATTTCCTGGTAAGTATATAGAAGAATGGAATGGCAAACCGATAAATAAATGGGCTTATGTTCATAATGATACGCCAACTTTCTTTGATTTATCCATAGTGGCAAAACCTGCGGACCGCATTGCCGACTATTTGGAATACAGATTTAATGACGCAGTTAAAGACGGCATTTTAAAATCGGCATGCGAAAATGATGCTTGTGTACCTTCCGCATTATTGCCGGAAATGATGGGCTATGACTTATTAAAATTTGGTTCGGATATTATACGCACGAAGGGCGATTTAACTTCATACTTTGCAAGCGAAGATAAAGCTAAAATATTAGATAAATTAGCCTCAATCGAAAAAGAATTTATAGATATTAATTCTTCAAGTGATAAAGCGAACGATCCCAGGGTTGCATACATTAAAAACGCTAAATATGTAAACTTTGACAAAAGTTATACTTTATCTAAAGATGATATATCGGAATTGAGGAATTTACGTCCTGAAACTTTATTTTTTGAACTGCAAAAGCGTGCCAGCGTGCTTTCATTTAAACCTTTTGTAGATTTAATTTTTGAAGGCAATCCTAAGTTTGCTTCGGAAGATCATAAGAATAAAATTGTTAAATATGCGGAAATAGCAATTGTTCCTACAGTATTTTCAGAAGTGAAAAATCTTATTGAAAGCGGAGATGTCTTACCTTGCGGAGATGGCGTGGATGAATTATTTGAAGCGGGTGATCCCATAGAAGCGATGTATGATCTAAATAATACTGATCCTGTGCAAAAAATCATGGACGGAATTGAAGATCAGCTTTCTTATAAAGAGGAGAAAAAGCAACCGAGAATAATTCAAATCACAATAACTCAACATGTTCCTGATGAAAATATTCAAAAAGAAGATTGCGGAAAGTTTTTTAAAATTAAAACGGCATCGTTTAATCCAAATATAGAGCTTTCAAAAGATGATTTAACAGTTGCCAAGCAATTAGCATTTACGTATGCATTTTATAAAGTTGCGGCTTTGCATGATATGGCTACATATCATTTTAAAAATAATTTACCGGAGATCGTTTATGTAGACGCAATATCGCAGAATTGTCTTGCGATTTAGCGATTAAATATAAACAATTAAACAAGTTTTATTTTTCTTTTTAATTAAACTTAAAGATTAACAATCAAATTAGAATAAACTCATGAGACAAAATTCTATTAAGAGAGAAAATCTCAAAGCACTAATGGATAAGCTTAACCAGGCTTCTAAATTTGCTTCCGAATCTAATGAACCAAAAGATCCGGATGAAACTCAGCCTCAAGAACCTTGTCCGAAATCTACAGTTGAGCCTACCGGCGGAGTTAATCCAAAGGAACAACTGGAGCCAAAGGAAACCAACGCTGCTCAGCCCGCTGAAGTGAAGCCGGAAAACGGCGGCACAGGTTTAGAGGAGGAAGAAAAGAACGTAGTTGCAAAGGCGGCTAATGTGACTAAGAAACTTTTAGATTTTGCAAAGGTTCAACCTAAACAGTCGCAGCCTGCTGAAAAAACTGCGGCTTCTTCCGAAGACGATTTAGTTAAGAATATAGTTATGAGCTATGACATTATGTCCAAGGTTGCTCATGTGCTTACTGAAACCGAGGAAGGACGTATTGCTTTGCAGCACGCCATTGATTCAGAAAAGGGCAAGCAAATGCAGCTGGCTACGCTGAATGAAATAAAATATGCTTCCGAACAAGTGCAGGCTTTAGAAGAACTGAAATTCGCCGCACAGCGTGAAGCTGAAATGGTTAAGCATGCAAGTTTAGGCATCCTTTCCGCAATACGCAAGCTTCCCGAAAAGGAACAGAAGAAACAATTTAAGATTGCATCAAAGTACCTGCGTGCGCAAGAAATCCATCGTCAAAATATGGAACAGTTTGGGGATAATGAAGCTCTGAAATACGCTTATGCTCAAGGTGCTGCGGATGCTCAAGCCATTAATGATACAGCTGCAGTTGAAGGTGCTGATCCTACCGTGGAAGGTCTTGATGCCTTTGGTACGGCACTTGATGAAATGATTGCCAGTAATGAAATAACTCCCGAACAAGCACAGATGTTAGCACAAATGGCTGTTCAAGCTGCTCAAACTGACAATAACGAGGAGCTTTCACCTGAAGAAGCGCAAATGTTCCTTGAACAGGCTATTCAGCAAGGACTGGTTGATCCCAAAGTTGCAGAAGCTATTATGCTTAGCATAATGGGTGGCGAAGGTGCAGCACCCGCTCCCGAAGTTCCAGCTGCCGCAGCTACACCTGCAGACACAGCAGTTGCAGACACAGCAGTTGCAGATCAGACAGTTGCTGAGCCCGTTGAAAAACAGGCTTCTGAGAAGGTGCGTTCAATAGCGGAAAAATATATTAAGCTTGCTTATGCTACCAAAGTAGCTGAGGAAGGTTCTGCTGAGGTCATGCTTTCTCCCGCAGATGTAGCTGCTGAAATTGATTTAGCTGTTACTGCAGGTGAACTGGATCCGGATCTTGCTGAAAAGATCAAGGCTGTAATTGAAACGGCTGCTGCAGAAAACAGTGCTGATGTTCCTTGTAAAGAAAAAGAAGTTCAAGTAATTGAAAATAAGGACGACGACAAGGAAGATGATGACGAAGACGATGATGACGACGATGAAGATGATTTTGATGAAAAAGAAATCATTGAAGAGTCTATCAAAGAAGCTTCGGAAATTGTAAAGTAAGTTTATAAAAAAATGTGCAAGATATTTAATATTTATCTTGCACATTTTTAAAAAATTAGGTTAATATAAATACATAATTAAAAATTCAATGGACGACATTATCCAAAATAGCAACATTTCTGAATTAACCAAGCTTGCCAGTGAAGCTCAGTCTGCTGTTGTTGATGCTATGAAACTTGTAGCGACACAAAAGGCTAAAATTCTGGAACTAGAAGAAACAATTAAAAAAGCTAGTGCGGAAAACTTAAATTTAAAATCTCAAATTAACGAGTTTAATAATTTAAGGAAGCAAGCAAGTCTTGATGTCGATGAAACTTTATTAACGGAAATTGTTAATAAGTTAGCAAAAGCTAACGTAGTTGACGTGGACGATGTTGATTCTAACATTGATGCTTTACGAGCAAATCCTAAGCTTGCGTTTACTGTTTTAAATCAAGTAGCGGATATGCTGCCAACGGAGGATGTTTTAACGAACGGTTCTTTCGTTGCTTCTACCAAAACTGCATCCATTGATACAACAAAGCATTCCAATATTCCCGCTGCAGTGCTAGAGGAAATAGCGGAATTTGAAAGACAAAATTTTAGTTAATACTAACAACAAGGAATATAAAATATGGCTGGTAATATCGGCTTCTATAAGCGCACTACGCGCAAGTTAAATGTAAACACCGGCAGCCGTCTTACAGACGTAAGTAAGCTGACCCGTGCTTTACCAAATGCAGAGGGTGTTTCATATTATAGTGGACAGCCTCTTTGGGTAACTTCAGCTGCTCATATGGTTATTGACAATGCTGCGGGCACGCCTACTGACACTCAGGTAAATTATACAACTGCACCTGTAGCTCCTGCTAGCTCTGCTAAAGGCACTCTGGTTGTTGCTGATGGCGGAACTCTGGTTGATGCTGAATGGCGCTGGACTACCACTCCTGTAGCGGGTACTCCTGTGTACTTTGCATTCCAGGATTCCGATGAATGGGATGGCTCTGGCAAGAATATGGCGGTTTCCACACTGGATAAATTTGAGCTGCAAACTCCGTTCTATGATGTTACAAAGGTTTATACTTCTGGTATGCCTTTAACAGTTAAAGCAGCTGCAGGTACACAGCCTGTTGGTAATGCTCCAAGAAATGGAGGCACTTATGTTGTTGCTCCTGCTGCTGCCAATGAGGACATCATAGGTTATGTAACTGCTGGTGTTGTTAATGTTTCTGGCGATAGTTGGCAAGACCCTGTAAAGGTTTCGAATGATCGTGGCTTTGAAGCGATCACTGGTGGACCTGTGGTTTGGACGGAATCGTCGGACACTAAGACTGTTCTTCAGTTTGAGACTGCGTGGAATCATAAGCCAACGGCATAGTTAAACAATAAGATAAAAGGATTTAGATTATATGGACGACTATAAGAATATAGAGTTAAGTTTAAATGGAGTATCCGGAGACGCTTTAAATGACAGGCTTGCTCAAGAGCTTGGCAGCTGCTCGGAAGGCACTATAAAGATGGCTTCTTCAGCCGGTACTTCGTTCATCCGTAAACAGGTTTTTGAAAAGGGATGGACTCGTCAGATTTGCCATTTTGAAGTTCTTAATGGTTCTGGTGACAAACGTCTTGTCCCAATGGTCAATACCGACTATCCGGTTGCAATGTTCTACATAGAGCCTACAAACTATCCTGCTGCGGTGCTCCCCTTTGACCAAGGCACGCACACTCAGTACTATAGGGCAGACAAGGCTCCGATGACCTTCTTCAAGATTGCTACACCTGAGTTCCAAAAGAATCGTGTAACGCTTGATACTTATCCGTTTGATCTTCGTAAGGTCATAATGGATACTGGTCTGAAGAACATGGTTAAGACCGAAGACCTCGTTTGGTACAACCTCTCCGACAGCGTTGCCGCTCAGAACAATGGCACGTATACGTTTGCTGGCGGTATGGAGCCGTTAGTGATGAATGAAATCACTAATATCTTCACCAAGCACAGCCTGAATCATGGTGTCAACCTTATCAACAAGGTTACCTTCAGCGCTCTTGTCAACGGTCAGAAGAACAACTTCCAACAGTTCGGCGTTGATCTTACCAGCAAGGTTTTCGAAGAAGGCGCTAAAGCGTTCGACGGTAAGAATGTTTACGGTATGAAGTGGATCTCCACCTTCAAGACCGACATTGTTCCTGACAACGTTATAATGGCTTACACTGAAGAAGACTATCTTGGTAAGTGCGCAGAGCTGTACAAGCCGGTGATGTACGTAAAGCGTGAAAAGGATCGCATATCCTGCTGCGCTGAGGAAGTTATAGGTATGCTTATTGCCAATACTTCCGGTGTTGCAAAGATTGTGCTTTACAGCGCCCAAGCCACAATGAATGCCTACCCGCAGATCAGGCCTTATCTCTCGGTTGCTGCAGGTACTCAGGCTGGTGGCTAATCGATACCGTTACAACGTTCTTTAAACTTAAATCCCTGCAAGATAATTCTTGCGGGGATTTAAGTTTTATGCATTATTAGAAATAATGTCTAACTCTACTGAAAATAATTCACCCGATTGCCCATGTTCTCCCTGCAGTAAAACTGACGGGATAACAACTCCTCCTATTCCATCTACAAATGAAGTTCAGCTGGAAGATATACGACTGATGCTGGCTGACGCAGAACCTACGGATACTGCAATTACAACAGATGATTTTTGGTTTTCGGATTTTGATTTAATGGATGCAATGCGTCGTGCTGTAGAAGCTTTTAATGCTTATCCTCCACAGACTATAACGGTTGATTATAGAACTATGGGCACATCTTATATGTTTAAGGTAGGCGCTTGTTGGCAAGCATTATTAAGCAAACGCCTTTGGCTTGAACGCAAATATATTAAGTCAAGTGCAGGCGGAGTGCAGACTGATATATATCAACCTTTAATTGAATTTTCTAAGAATGCTGCAAATGAATTTAAAATTGAATTTATTGAAATGGTAAAAAATTATAAACGTGCAGCTAATGTTTCAAGAGCTTGGGGAGCTATAGGCTGATCTATGTCATGCAAGTGCGCATTTAAATCTGTGCAAGTTTTGCCAGCTTACGGTAAAAATATTTGTCGTATTGTTTGGGCTTTATGCGCAGAATACTATGACTTTACAAAATTTGGAATTAATGTTTATAAGTCAAGGGACGGATATACCGATTGGTTTAAATTAACGGAGGTTGCAGTTGATCCGGAAACAGGTATGATTACCGATATATCTTCGGGTCAGCCTGTATATTTAAATAGAGATAAGGGAAGCGCTGTAGTAAATATAAATAATTCCCGTACGTCTGTTGATATAAATTTTAAAAATCGAAATCAGACTTTTAATTGGCATTATAAATGCGCTTTATATGATAAATCTAAGGGCAAAGAGATTGACACATCTCCGCCTGTCGGGATTTATAATACTTTGACATCTGAACAATTTGCATCTTTAAGACAGATGATAAAATCAGATTTATTATCTACGGATTATAATGACTTTTATATATGCAGGCCTAAAGGTAATAGAGGAAGAGTGATAAATCCAAATGAGGAAGACATATCCTTAAATATTGATATTTTAGGAGGGGATCAATTAGGATTAATAACGGATGATGTGTCTTTGGGAAAATTATATGAAGGCGGATATAGCAATCCCATTAAAACCAAATTGGTTATTAACAGTGTAAAGCATGAGCACATTGATGACCAGAATGGCCAAGGGACATTGGATCCTGTAACTGTGAGTATAACGGGAATTTATTACCCGAAATTAATCGTTGGAGATTTAATTGTGAATAAAACAACCGACGATAGATATTTATTTGAAGGATATACTGAAGAATTTTATTTTATGGGAAAAGTGCCTTATAAATTTAATGGGGTAATGCGTCTTGTTCCCAGAAATCAACCGGAATATAAATTTGATATTTCCAATATTAAACCTTGTTTAGACCAGTAATTATGGGAACTCCAAAAGATAAAACAACATCAACATTTGAATTAGAAGTCTTAAATAAAGAATTAGGATGTTTTCCTAATTTGGATATTTTAAATTTAAGACGAATATTTTTAATGTTAACAAAAATATTTTTTTCCGATAAAGAGAATTTTAAAACATACCTGGAAGATACTGCCAATAAGTTTGACTATACTTATAGTGACTATGTGCTTGATCCGGATGGCAAAAATAAAACCATTATTGATATTACTTCGGATTATAATTATTTAGATGATGCGGCCAAACTTGAATATTTAGGCAGCACGCAGAATCCTAAAATTATTGTTTCTGTAGGTGACATTAGTTTGTCTGATATTGGAACCCTTGCAAACAGAACTAGAATGTTTGAGGATAACTCCGGTTATATGATGGGGTTAAATGCCACAACAACTGTATCATTTTCTTCTTATGCAACGACTTTAGGAGATTGTGCAGTTATGTCCCAATTATGTGCTGCACATTTTACCGGATTAACGGAAATTTTATACAATTTATTAAGGCTTAAAAAATATTTGCCTTTAAAAATATCCACTCCCAGGGCTATTAATTCTGAACAAAATAAAAAGATGTTTCGCTCGGATTTTACTTTGCAATTAAATTGGGAGGCCGCTTGGAGAACAAGAATTGAATCTGCAAGACTTAGAAAGCTTGCTATTGAGCTTAATGCTCATTAATGATTTCTATTGCTTTTTTAAGAAAATTGCTGTTGAATTTAAATATTAAAAAATAAATAAACGTTTATTTACGCTATGATTCAGAATTATTCAGAACATAAACCTCAGATGTTGATTTACAACAACAGAGAGGTAGTTTCGGATGGGACAGCGGATCGTAATTCCGCCTGCTTAGTTGGCGTGTGCAGACCGTCATTTACGACTAAAAATTTCCTAGCGCAGATGGTTCCCGTTACCGAGTTGACTGTTGCAGAATTAGGTGGGGAGGAATCTATTACGCTTCCGTTATCCAATTTTACGCCAGTCTCGGATTTCTTACAGCAGTTTGTAGATACAAATCAAATTCAATATGTAGATGCCAATGAGAGTCCCGTTGCACACACTTGGATTACAGCAAGCAAAGGTACAAATGGTGTTATTAGTTTAACTATAACAAAACTTGGAGAGGAAGAAAATCGTCCTGATGTTTATATTAGTCTACCTAAACTTGCTTTTAATGTTAATTTTAATAATGCAAGCAACCCCATTTCCATTCAAGCAATCAATTCACCCTCGGATATTACGACTTATCTCGGGTTAGTAGATAGTGATCCTTCGGCTGATGACTTTAATAGTTTAGCATTTGCAGCAACTTTGGGGTACACTGCAGGGGAAGGAAACGGATTTTATGTAGACGCTATTGATTGGACATTCCAAACTTTAGATTCAGATCAAGCAGCGGCTGAATTAGCGGCTTATAACGCCTCGTTTAATAAATTATCCCGTACGGATTTATTTATGAATCTATGGTGTGATACGGATACTTTAAGCGTGTTAAATTCAGCTAAGTCTTATGTAATTCAAGCTTCACAGCCTGATGTGCAAAGATGGCGCGGCCTTTACGCTTCAACAGCTACTACAGATGACCAAGGAGCAGAAGCTATTAGTCGAAGCACCAACTGGGCTTATAATGGTGTAGTAAACGTTTGGTCTCCCGGCGCTTATTATCTTATGACCGCAGATGACGGTACTACTAAAGAAGTACCTTTGGCAAATAAATATATTGCCGCCGGTATAGCATGTATGCGAGCTAATCTGCTTCCACAGCAAGGCATGTCAAGGATGGAAATATCATGGATTTCTTCGGTGCCTGCAGCGTATGCTTCTTGGACGGATACGCAATTAAACAATGTCGCTGCAAACGGCGTTTGGATTATCGCTCAAGATGATGATAGAACAGTACCCTATGTCCGCCATCAGTTAACTACGGATTCGTCTCACGGTGTGTTATACTATGAAGATAACATTCGAGATATTGTCTATAATGTTAATTATGGTGTAAAAGATTTATTCAGAGATTACCCAGGAAGACGAAACATAACCCGCAGTTTACTTCAGGAACTGGAAAACCGTTTAGGCGATTATTTGCTTTCGTTAACCCAGGAAGGTTCTTCGGTGGAGGAACGACGCATTGGTCCAATGCTTGTTGATGTAGATTTGGATTCCATAACTGCGGTACGAGATAGCCAGTTTGCCGATAGAGTAAATCTTTCCGGAGATTATTATGTTGCAACTTCCTTAAATGTGTTAAAGATTTCTCTTAATACATATTTGGGACTTTAATTTAGGAGATTTATAATGGCAGTTACAAACGTTTTAGGTTATAATACCAATGTTAAGACCGGCGAAATCATTGCTTCAAGAAATGCTTCGATAGATTTAGGCAACGGTCACATTGCGCTGGTGCAAAGTTTCCAAGGTTCAACCCAACACCAAGTGCAACCAGTATATGAAGTAGGATCTTCAGCTGTATATTTGGTTATGGGTAATCCGTCGGCGCAATTTACTTGCACAGCTCTGGTGAGCAAAGAAGGATTTTTCTCGCCCTTTGCTGACATTGCAGCTGGCGCCGCTTGTGGTACACTTCGCAATATCAATGTTAATCTTGGCAGCGAACTTGAATGTGATCCGAAGATTACGAGCAGAGCTACGGCTAAGTTTACAGGAGCTATACTACAAAGTCTTTCTTTCTCTTTACAAGCCGGACAGTTACAAATAACACAGACAGCAGATTTTATAGCAGGCAGCTTGGATGTTATTTAAAAACATAGGGGTTTTTTGGGTGTTTCCTCCTTTCTTCCCGTTGTTTTACCCTATGTTTAAATAAAACCTATAAAAAGGTTTGCAACCTTTGAGATTTTTCTCAAAGGTTGTTTTGTATATATAAATATCCGCTAATTTCATGAGTACACCAGAAAATAGAAGCATTTTTTCCAAACTTTATCCAAATGTACATTTGTTTAATGCCAAAGTACAGGGTGTGACACCCGAACAAAATACAGTTTATGTTATAGATGATCAAGGAAACACTACGAAGGCTACCATTATTGTGAATATGTTTACCCAAATGATGGGGCTTTCCGGTATGGCATTTCCTGAAAAAAATACGGAAGTTGTTGTTCTGTCATGTCCGGATAAAAATAACGTGCAAAATAATTTTGTTATTGGATTTTTACCTTCTGCAACGCAGAAAATTGATCCAACTTTGTCTGGTACAAATTACATCGGTTCAGATAAATCTTCTTATTCAGGTATAGCATTTGAGCAGCGTGATGAAAATAATAAAGAAGGAGTCTTGCGTACTACAGGAACATACCCAACGAATTTAGTTGATGGAGAATCTGCATATGTCACCAAAACAGGCGCAGGGGTGGAATTTTTATACAATCTTTGCAGACTTAAAGGTTCGGAATTAGCTATGATTGAAGCTTATATTCTGGATGATTTGGTTAGGATTTTAAGTCGAAATTTTGAACATTTAACTTCTTTTGGTGATTTTAAAATTATTAATTCAGGAGGAGGTTTAAATGTTTTATGGCAGGGAACTTCTAACGAATATGAAGCATTAGGATCAGATGCGGAAGGCGAACCCCTTGATGGATTTGAAATAGGGGAAAAAGATAATTTAAATGTAGATCCTGATGATGAAAGCAATTTTCTTTGGGACGCTAAATGGAGATTTACCAAGTATATAGGTAAAATAGGTAATTTTATACATACTTATATAACTGATCCCGGTAAAAATTTAGTTTCGGAAAATGAAGCTAATCAATTTAAAGCCGGTCGCTATAATTTCCATGTCAACCAAGACGGATCAGTGGTTATGCAGTCTATCAGCGATATTGTCTTTGAAAAGACTGTGCGTATACCTGTTCCGGTTGCAAATGATAGACTGGAAGCAATACAGGCGGCTACAAATGAGCAACTAAATGCTTATGAAGTTTGGACGCCTTTGGAAGGAGAAGAATTATATGAAACTTCTTATAAGCTCGCCGATTATACTAAATGGTTAAGCAATTATTATGCATTAGCAGGTTTTTATGCAGCTAATGTTTTTAATATCCCAAGCGAGGCGGAATCTCCCGAACCTGATCCTTATTGTAAGGATAGAAATTTCCAAGAGCAAAATGGAGGCGGCAATTATCATACTCAATTTACGAAGATGTTGCAGGCCTATGCAACAATACGTATCTTTAAAGACGGTTCGATTGTGTTATATGATGCTTATGGCAGTGCAGTGCATATGACTGCAGGTCATGTTAATATTAGCGCCGCGCGTTCAATTAATTTAACTGCTGCGGAAAATGTAAATATAACTGCAGGGCGAGATGTTATTGTAAATGCCGGAAATAATATTGAATTGTCCGCTATGTTTAAGGGTATTTTATTAAAGGCGAGAACTTGGCTTGAAATGTTATGCTCAAAAGGAGCGGTAATTATCGAATCCACCATGACCAAAGACCAAGAGCAGCAAGCGCAAGATAGCGATGACGAAGAATATTTAAAGAGGTTAAAAAATGCTAACGGTAATGGGATTATTTTGACAACATCACATGGCGGAAGTAATAAAGAAGATGGTGCTGGTATTAGTTTAAGGACTAATGGTACGTTATTTGAAGATGCATATTATTATGCTAATAGGTGTAAGTATGTTTTGTTTAATCTGATGGCAGGCATAGGACAGTTTGTTATAGGTAATGCTTTAAGTGTAATAAATAGCACATTAAAGTTAAATGCGTTTAAAACTATGGCTAATGTATTTTATGCTAAGTCTATTTATACGCAACAACGTAAACCTGCAATTGTGATGGGTTCTGAACAAGAAACGTTGGTTAATTACGATCAAAACGACGCCAATTATCCAAGCGGTGCGGGGTTTGAAACCACAGGGGAGTCAGATGCTGCAGATATAAACCAAATGAACGAATACGTATATTTCAATCCAACAAACGGTTGGTTTAGCACTTATAATGCGCAGTTTGAATATAGAGATACAATGTATTATAATACTCAAATTGATGATAAAAATGATAAGTTATTTGAGCCTTTGACCTATCAAAAAATTAATAATGACAGTTCAAATAATTATCAATCTTTTAATATGTCAGATCTTACTGATGATATTTCTGTTGCGACGCGCAAGACCCCGTATCCTGGAAACAACGTCAATGTAAATACTTATTCCCCAAGCAATACAGATTTAAATGAACCGTGCGCAGATAAAGGAGAATCTCTATTGACAAATAACAATGAAATTGAGAAAACAAGCTATTCTTTAAAACAATATAACCCTGAAAATTTTATATAAAAATGGAAAACAATAACGAAACAAATAAGACGGAAACTCCAACAATAACTGATGAGGATGTTATAAATTATATCACTCAGCAAAAAGAAGCTTCTAAAGAGAAATATAAAGTTACTGAAATTGATGAAAATACAAAGAGTATTCAGTTGGATAAAGAAGTTGCGAAAGACTTTATTGATACTGTAAAATTTAATAAAGGCGATATAGCCGCAATCTTAAAAGATGAACAAGACGCGGAATCTCAGACTATTAACAGAGTGAAAGTTGAGCAGGATGCTGCATTTAATTTTAGTGCTTTGTATTCTGAAAAACTTAAGAAGCAATTAGATAAGGTTATTATAACTGATGCAGAAAAAGATAAGTATATAACTTGCATTTTAAGTGAACAACCTATCTTTTTAGACGTAACTTATGCCAAGCTTAAAAATATTTCTTTTACATTTAGGTCGAAGTTTGTTTATGAGCAAGAATACATCGCTAAATTTATAAAAGAGGCGCTTTTATCAGAAAAAGGCAAATCTATGACTCCTGATGAAATGTGCATTTTTATTTTTAAAACTAATGTAGCAATAATTTTACATCAGGTAAATAATGTTGATTTTTTTAAGAAAAAACTTCCCATAAATTTAACAGATATAATATCTTATGAAGAATTTACTGACATAATTTCTGCCAGAATTGATCAATTAAGTAAGTTAGGGCAACAATTTTGGTCATTAATAGTAAATGCCGCTTGTGTTTTTGAGAAAAAGGAACAACTTCTAGCGGAATTTTTTGTTAATGAGGATTTTTAAAAACCCCTAAATATCGAATTTGGCTTACGCTTTATTTAGGGGGTTATTTTAAACCGGAAACAATATGTAGGCATTCAAACGTTAGAGATGCAATAATTTTTAAAGCGCTTACAAGGCAATTTAACACGCAGTCTACTCAAGTGGGTATTGATATTGATGTACACCACTTGGTTAACAGCACAGGAGAGTTGCAAGCGAAACAGAATTTGCTTAATATTAATAAAAAACTTGATACATTATTTAATTTGAAAACACATAATACTGAAGCATTAAAACAAAATAAGCGTATAGATGCAGTGGCTAAGCGTTTGGGATTGACTGGCATTGCAGAAATCGATGAAATGCTTAAATTATATGATGCTTTAGACAAAGCAGGCCTTGTAAAAATGAAAAAACCAACAGATTAAAATGCCTAGCTCTTCTTCAGACAATTCCAGCACATCCACTACATCAGCTTTGGAAAGCTTTGATTTTGATGGGTTAGTGCGTAATATATTTGGTCTTGTTTCCAACTATTTTAGCGATCCCTCTATTACCACGGGCATTAGTCAAGTAGCTTCCGATGCCATACGTAATGCGATTAATGGTGCAGTTTCCGACAATTCATCAAGAGGTATGCCTGGGATGTTGGGAAGAATATCAGGGTTATCAAATTCACCAACGTTATCTTCAATTGGCAATTTAATGTCTATGAATCCGTTTCTTGCAAAATTAACTGGATCTTCAGACGTACGTATTGCACAGGAAGTAGCGGGAGCAATAGGTAGGCGTAATTTCGGGATGCTTAACTCTCCCATGAGGGAAGTAAATACCTTAATAGCCGGTGCTAATATACAGGACTTTTGGCAAGGATTTGCAGATAGCAATTCTCCTTTTAAAAAAGGTATGAATCAATCACATGCGTTTTTGGCGGCCAATTGGCTAAACCAATCCGGCGCCATTGGACAAGCGCAAATTACGGATGCTAAAGGCATGGGCGGCGAGTCGGAAAAGCTTATGTCGTCTGCCATGGAAATGTTGTCCATAGGAAAAAATATTTTAGGCATGGGAGACGATGTTTATGCTATTTTAAATCAAGTGTCAGTATTAGGTGGTGGTAAAGGAAAACAATTTGAAGAGGCTGCATCTCGTTTTAAAGATTATATTTCTCAATTAGTTGCAGAAGGATTAGACATGGCTGAAATTCAATCAGCTATAACTCATGCTAATGGTCAAATCCAAACAATGATGGCTGCAGGTTATGATGCAACAACAGCTGCCGCCTATGCACGTCAATCTACAGCAGCTGCTTTCTCTGTGGCTAAAGAAATGCAAGGAAAGGGCAAAGAATATAATGCTGGGGCTGAAGCAAATAAAACCAATGCACAAATGGCCGCAGTAGACGCTCAGTCCGGAGGTATTTCATTAAATGCTCAAGCTGTGACTTTAAATATGATGAAGTCAAGGGGCTTGCTAACCGAAGAGCAGTCACAGCGTTTGAGTGACTTAATGGCAAGTGGGAACCTTACAGATGATAATTTAAAATCAATTTTAGGTGCCAATTACGCCAAATTTAATCAATTTTATCAAGGTGTTGTCAAGCACGGTTCACAAGATCCTGCAAAGTTGGCAAGTATGGCGGATAAAGGCTTTTTTGGGGCCGCTGCAAGAGAAGCTAAAGGGGCTATGGTACTATCCCAAATGGATGAATCTGTGCGTTATTTTGCAGGAGACTTTGGGGAGAAAAATAGACAAGAGATATTGGATGCTTATGAAAGAATTAAATCAGGCAATTATAGTGAAGCAGACTTAGATTTAATGGAAGCGTCTATGCCTGGAGTTGGCAATAACATTGCAGCATGGGCGCGTCTTAGAACTCAGCAAAAACAAGGGCGTGAACGTACGGAAGCTTTAATGAATGCAGTTGGGGCTAAAAAGATTTCTAAAATTGATATTTTATCTTCGGATGATTTTACAAAGATGCAAGATGCCGTAAAAAAGCTTAACGGTGGTGAAGGTCAAATTATGACCATGGAGAATTATGATGAAGCTTTGGCAAATACCGGCATGACGCAAGAAAAATTGGATAAGTTATTTGAGTCAAAAGCTTTAAAAGATAAAGACTATGTAAAGATTACAGGCGAAGATAACAAAGACTATTATATGGATAGGTATGGCAATGCTTGGTCTGTAGATGAAGAAACAAAAAAGAAATTAGATGAAGAAAAGAATAAGAAAGAGGAAAAAGAAAACAACCCCATAGTTGCAGCCTTGCAAACTATAGTGGATCTTATGAACACCATTTATAACGAATTTAAAGGAAACAAACCTCCGCAATCGGAAAATAATTTAAACGGTAAAGAGAAAGAAGAAGCTTCGGGTGTAAAAACACCTGCACAAACTTAAGTATACTTATGGCAACGAGTTTTTTTGGCACTAAAGGATGCTACTACCTAATATATAAAGCTGGAGGAAGCCCCTATTATCAGCTTAATCCTTCTATTTCAGGGCGAGGATTTTTTATTACCAGAGCTACAACAAACGGCTCTGATAATATTGCATTAAATTTATGTTTTAATGATATTCGCGTGGCATCTGCTACAGGTAAATCATTTGGAAGAACTGTGGTAGAGGGGATAGCTTTGTTAGGACCTGTGACTTCACCCGCTTCTTCTGAATCTATAATTCAAAATTATTATAACACAAATCGATTTTCGCAAAGCGGTAAACCTATTACATTATCAACTATCGGAGGCGGAACACATAAATTTTTATTGCAGAATTATGCTATTCAAGGTGTAGACGATAAATTTAATATTTTAAGTTTTAGCTTAGATGGTATTAGCCTGGATTAGTTATTATGATTAACGTATTTTTTCACAATATTTCTACAAATGAATTTATGGATGATGGAGTTGTTTTAAATAACTCCAAATTGCCTGCAGAAGGTACTGATCTAAGGATTATTTTTGATGGATTGGATTTAAATAATGATTTTTATAATCGGTTATACATTGCATACATAAATGCATTTCCTTGGATAGAAGAAAAATTGGATCCCTTAAATTGGCAAAATAAAACTTATATTCCATCTTTATTGTCCTTTCCTTCAAACGGCACTATTAATAATAGCTATAAAACACCCAAACAGATTTTAGATAGTTTAAATTCTAAATCTTTGCATAAGGTTTTATCTGATGTAGGTTATTATTCCGATTATATTGCAGCTGACACTTATGAAGAAAAATTATGCTGGCTGCTTTTATCGGTTGCGATGCAAACTAAATTTTACATATCTGATTAGTCATGGCAGACATTCTTCGTAAGCCTACTGTTACCGTAAATGGATATAAATGCGTATCCGCTCAGGTATCTTGTATGTTAAATCGCCCTATTACAGTAAATGCTACAGTATGCTCAGGCGACACAGATGGTGGTATTCTTACTACAGATGACATAATGAATTTAGCCAAAGAGATGCAGGCTAAAATCTTTGAAGATCCATCTGAAGGAGATTTGCAGCTAAGTATGTCTGATGGCGAAAGCGGTACTTTAAATTATAACAGGTTAATTATTACGTCTTGTGATGTTGTGGCGGCGACCTCTGGTGGTTTAATGGCAACTATTACAGCTACAAGTCCAGATATTTTGGCGGATTTGGTAGATCCTTCTGTTTATATGAAGTATGTGGATACAGCGAATGTTATGTTTAAAACTGCTAGCGATTATAAAGGCTCAAAAGCCCAAGATCATTTTTGGGTATATCAGTTGCAAGATAAAGGCGGAAATAATTTGTCTGTTGCCAATAAATTATTAAAACTTTTAGAAAACGCCAAAGATAAATATAGATTTAGGGAAGAGGGATTGACCGAGGGCACGAAAGCTGCAGTTAATTCACAAAAGGCTATTAACAATTCCTTTTTTAGATACGTTCGGCAATTTTTACGGGAAAGCGACGACACCACTCGTGTATTAAATGGTAAAGCAGAAATTAACGACACGGTTAATCGGGCAATTTATAATACATTGGCGCATAACATGTTTGAAATTGGGGGTGGTGTATTTTCCAAATTATTAAATTATATTACTTCAGAATTTTTACTTTGGTATATTCCCAACCATAAAACTGGAGAAATAGGAATTTTAAAAAATTGGGATTATGAAGGTAGCGACATGCAAACCATTTCGGTTCCAATTTCCACCGCAAAATTAGCCATAGGACGAGCTTTAGGCAATGATTTGCCTCCAACTTTAGTTGTTGCAGAATCTCCATTGGTATTTACACAACATGAAATTGCGGAAAACTATTCCGCATGGATTTCAGGTAGTTATCCGGAAAAAGCGGAAACTAAACTAGGTAAAGTATATAATATTCAAGCGCCACGTTGGTTTTCGGTTGGCCAAGATGTAAGTCCAAATAAACCTGCAAATAAATTAAATGTCGGAAGAAATCCCAGTCAAACAATTGAAACGGCGGATAAGGCACAAAAACAAATAAGTAAAAATGCTAAATCAAGCAATCAAGCTTTAACTTATTTAGCCAAACAATCATTTTTTAAATATAAATTTGGTACTTCGGTTGCCGGCATAACTTGCCCATTTCAATCAAATATTGACGCAAATATCGGCGATTTTGTTCAGGTTAATGCTGAAGGTGGGGGTAAAATCTTACAAGGCATTTTGTCTACTGTAACCCATAACCTTTCTACAGGATCCCTTAGCACAGAGTTAGGTTTTACTCGCGTAGAGATTTAATATTGACATTATTTGTAGGCTGGGTTTGGCTGAATGTTGTTTAATCAGTAAAATAAATGGCAAGAAGTTTTAACGTAAATCCAGACGGCAATTTAAATAATTCGGATTTAAATTTAAAATCCAACAATAATAAACTATTAAAGGGTTTAACGCCTTTGGCCGGAAGAACGGAAGCGTTAGAAGCTTGCGAAGCGGAAACGCCTACTCCTGCTACATGTGTTTATCCAAGATCCAAAGTTAAAAAAATTATCGAGGATTTCCGTAAATTACACAAAAACAATTTGTGCAATCCTACCCCTTACGATCCGTGCATCTTAGACGATACAGGTCTCGTTGTTCCTGATGCTACGCCCGAAATAAATATCATTAAAGATGATATTTTCGTGGCTCAAAATTATGAAGTAAGATTAAATTGCGCAGATGTTTTTGTGGAATACAGTAACTTATCTGAAAATAACGCATACTATACCTTCATAAATAATCCTGATGCGGAAGTTGTTATCCCTGCTGGCGCATATATACGTACTCTTAGGAATGCCACTGAAGCTCAAAAAGATCAGGTTAGATTTGAATTAACCAATTTAGCCAAGACACAAGCGATATCTCAATTAACCTGTGGTTTATCTAATCGAGGATATACATTAAAGTGTCCGGAACAACAGCTATCAGACGGCACGGAAACAGATGTAACGGCACTTATTGTCAATACAAGATCTTCCACCGTCATTAAGGATGATATTGTTGTTGATTTTAATACTGAAGATGTTGGGGTAAATGCAACAGACGGAAGTATTGTTTTAGTCTCAAATAATTTTACAAATTATGATGAATCATTAAGATCCCAATTATTCTCCAGGGCGATAAGCGGCCTTTCATGCACTTACGGTAACGAACAGTATACTGTGGTATGCGGAGAAATGCCTGCAAATGTAAACATGGATAATTTGGTGCAAAATGTTGATGGCGAAATGCAGACCGTGGAAACTAGCAGCTTTGTAAAAAATCTTTCCGCGTTTTATAGCCAATTTTATGTTTCTGATACTCGCGCTTGGGATTTAGCCACTTATGGCAGCACAGCTAACATTAATGAAAAATTAAAAGAATTGGTTGCTAAGTTAATTGCTCAAGTTAACTCTCAAGCAGTTGCCGTATTAACAAGTTCTTCTACATGTAATTATGGAAATATAGGGTTAGATATTGTGTGTCCTGTAGGATATAACGCAATGGTAGTAGACGATATCAATTCTACCATTGATGAAAATATATTTGTCGTATCTGAACCAACCTCGAATATGAATTTAACATCTACGGTTGATTCAGGTTCACATGCTTATAACCTAAACTTTGACTTAACCGATAGTAATGCAACTTTAATTTATAATTCGATTTCCGGACAGGTTGAAAATAGAAAAGAATCTTATACATCCTATAATTGCGGTATTTATAATAACACAGTAACTGTTTATTGTGATCGCGCCACAGCGGAAGCTGCTTCGGATAATGCGGGAGATGCAATTATATTTCGCACAACTGATACAGTTACAGAGGATACTACGTTTTTTAGGTTTTATATAACCAATCATGCCAATAATTTACTTGTTGCAAAAGCTGTAAACACCAATGTGCCCACGAAAGATTTAAAACTGGCAATGAGTGTATCGGATTATTTATCCGATGCAGGTATTGCAAACCGGCAAACATATTATCCCGACGGTGTTTATTTGTGGGAACATGACTACCCCAGTGATCAAAAAGTCGGAAATGATCCCACAGTCACAATTAATAATGATCCTTGGCAATGCTATCCCATGGGAGTGGTGAATTATCCCACGGGAGGTACAGGTACAAATGCTTATGCTTTATCCGCTTGTTCACATAATGCTGACAGCCCACTATCGTCCAAATATGAATTTACTACAACAACCGAAGGCAGTTGTGAAATTAATTCCGTTGTCTCCGAAGGTTATCCGTTTACAAATGTAACGGATCCTGAAGCATTGTATCAGCCAATTGAGGTAAGACTCGCAGACGAAGGCATGGGAATAGCATCTTTTTCCATTCTTGCTAAATCGTTTATTGAATTATATCAAAATAATGTGGATGACGGCACACCTTATTCACCACAAGAACTTCAAGCCATGGTAAATGAGCGTGCGGTTGAGCAGGCACGTTCAGGTGTTAGTTGTTTATATGGCAATATACTAATTCATGAGGAAGATTGTTCAGTAAAAATTGGATCTTGTGTTCAATTCGACAACAATATCCAACCTCCGGAAATTCCGGCAAATACTTATTTTGCGGATACACCTACAAATGCGGACAGACAAGCTGTTACCGCTCATAATGCCATGGCGGTTTGTATGTGTGCAGACTGGATGGGAGGTGGGGGAGGTTCGTCTTTATCTATAACTCTTGATGGCGAATGCTCAAGTCAGTGTGAAAATCAATATTGCGTTTTTATCCCCGATAATTTGTAGTTGGAATATGGCTTGCATAAGTTGGGAAGATTATATTCAAAGAATTACGGACATTGGGCTGTTTAACTCCGATGTGAATCTGCCTGAAGAAGGGGAGATTTCTCAAGTTAATGTTTTAAACCGTTCCCCTGCGTTTCAGGTTATCAGGAAGAAAACGATAATTAATCCCATCACCATCCCCATGGCTTCCGCCAGCGAGGGAAGGGTTTATGTGCTAAGTCAGGTGGACACCGGTGAAACTTTTTTGGGTATTTCCAATGAGTCTTTATCTTCATTACAATTCACAGTGGTAAACACATGGGAGGGAACTGCAACAGTACGAATAAGCGGCACTTTGGGACAGACTTTACAAAATATCTTATATTATTGTAACGGAATCACATTTATTCCAGGGGATACTGGATGCCAATGTGCAACGATCACTATTCAACAACCGGAAGCGGTCATAGATAGCGAAACGGGTGAAACAACATTTACAACATATACTAAGGATGAGGTTTTGCGACGGACCATAAGAATTAATGCCGATTTAAGTTGTTTTTGGATGCTGACAGAGGAAAACGGTAAAGGAAGTTGGACAATAGTACCTCATACAGGTAATAGTTTTAGTAATATGCCGTTTTATGAGGATTTGCCTGATTATTGGTTTCCCGTAAAAATGTCCGGAGGGACACAAAACCAAAATTTTCCCATGAGAGGCAACTCAATTAGTCTCAGTCGTGATAAAGATTCAAACGGCAGACCTTCTGGTAACGCGCTTTCGGCAATCACGGCTGCCGCATTTGCACGGCTTGGAAGATCCTTTGATGAAGCCCAGCAAAAATTGGCGGAAGGTTTTAAAGATATAACTTCAATAGAAAATAAGATTGATCAAACTAATGGACAACCCTGCGTTTCAGATATTTTTTGTACAACCGCCGTTAATCCAAATGATCCTGATAGCGGTCCTATCGTGTTTGATTGTTGCGTATACAGATTTGATACCGCTATAACAGTGACCTTTGGACCATCTCAACGTGATTTGGAAGCATTCAATGAAGTATTTCAATGGCATTATAATGTTTTAGCTACCTTATCTCCTGCGGAGGAAAGCAACTCCTACAAAGTTGTAGAACCAGCTCTTTGTTCCTTATGGCAGGAAAATACAGAAGCAACAGATATATGTTGTGAGGATATTAATACTTATACCTCTCCATCAGGCGAAGTAATTTGGAAAGACAATGAACTTTGGTCTAAACACACCATGTTTTCTATACCTGATTGGACTAATCCTTCGGGGGATTTAAAAACTTTAGTTGTAATACGTCCGTCCTATGTGCAATTTTTATTAAATTCTGCAGTAATGCGTGACAATTTAATTGTTAGCGGCGCTTTATTTGATGCTATTCAAGAGTGTTGGAATACATTACAGGAAGAACTACCAGAGAGTGAAGTGCCTGACAACCCAAACTTTGCCGGTTGTAATGTTTACTATTTTGATTCATCAACATCATATTTTTGCGTTGTGAATATGGATGATCCTACTGTGTTTCCTAATACGGATATTCCTGAAGAATTTATCAAACAGCCTGAAGTAAAAAATGCCTTAATGAATTGTGCGTCAGTAAATGTTAGCGTTTGTAATGGTTATTCTTATCCAGGAGGTATGTATAATGATAATTTTGCAGGTATCATTTTTGCCAAAAATTTAGCTACACTAAATATTCAAGCGCAGTGTAATGCTCCAAATGGTCAGACCTGTCAACCCACTGTAACGTCATCGGAGTTAGAGGAGTGCTGTGCGGAAATTTCAATCCCAGCTCACGGATGTAGCTACGATCCTATTGAAGGTTGTCTGTGTGGTGCAGGCGAACCGAGCGTTTCCTACACGCCTTGCACAGTAACAGAAGTTACGCCTTCTAATTATTGTCGATTGCAAATTCAGCAGGATTCGTTTTATGAACCTGTAAAAGAATTTTTTCAAGATTCAGAGGAATGCATAGGTTATACAGAATCTACCGGTGGAGAATTTGGTGCAACCATCCGAGTGCCATTTTTGCTTGGAAAATGGAAAAAAGAATTGCAACAAGCCTTATCATCTAGCGAATGGTATGACGGTACAGTTACAGGTAATCCCAATCTTGAAGATGATAAAATCACCCAATTAACCGGCTCTGGTGGAAGCAATAATAATAAACCCGGAGGCGGTGGAGGGGGCGGTGGAGGTCAACGAGTTCCTTACGGGCTAAGTTATAAAACCGTTATTATAAGTGGTAAAAGGCCTGTTCAAATCAATGGACGTCTTACATGGGAAAATGAATATGATTTTCGTTACACCCCATGTGCACAGGTGGAGTGGGTGCACGCCTCATCGCATTCTCCCATCAAGTCATATAATTTACGGACTCTTACAGGGAGCATGGATTGTTCGCAATATTGTGAGCAGGGACTTTCAGGAGTTGGTTATAATCCCGACACCACTTCAATACAAATAAGATGTACAACATCAGGCGGTTCAGTGTATTATTCAAATTCCATGATATCCTTAAACGGACAAAGGCAACGTGTGTTAACTTATAATTATGGACAAACAACCACTCCCGTTTTGACCGCAGGACTGGAACCGAATTGGTCCGGAGCGGAGTCCGGAACAACAGGTGATACTTCAACATGGACGCTACCCGCTCAAAATAATATTCCAAGTCTGACTTTCAGTGCTACAAAAACCCTTACCAGGGGTATGACAGTAACCTTCCCCGACGGCTCCACCATGCCCGGAGAATGTGGTGTGGATTATGGTGGGGGATGGTGCGACGTACAATATCAAATATCTGGAGATTACTCTTAAAATGTTTAGCTTTAAAATACCTACACCTATTTCTTATATTGCAAAATTACGACCTGTTAATTTGCCAGAGTCTTTGATGATTAGTTTTCCTAATACAAACATCGAAGAGATTTGGAAAAAATTTCAAGTTGTTACAGATGGATATCCCACATATATAAAAACTGAAAGAGAATTGGTCACGACATTGTTTCCGGACAATATAATCAATATATTGTTTGACAACGATAAGAGAAAAATAAATTTTTCATGCTTTACCCTAAAGCTTTTGCTTCCATATACTTTTCAATATATTAAGTTACCCATATCAAGAGAAACCGCAGAATATTTTCAAAATAAATATAAAAAGTTTATATCTCAGTTAAAACTTTTAACCTTTACCAACAAGTTATCTGCAATTGCGTCAAACACGGCTGATTTATTAAAAGATAAAGAATTGAAGTATGTATACAATACATCGAATGTCATTGGAAATCTTGCAACGGATTGGCAGGAGATTTCCCCAAATGATATAGCGGAAATAGCACTTGCGTTCGGGGATATACATCAGTGTTTGTTAAATACTACAATTTTAGACTTATTGTCATTTATACCGATTTTGACTAATAGTAAACAAGCTCCTAAGTCGGAAAAAATCTTGCTTTTGTTTACTTTATTATTTTTAAATAACCTTAACGTAGAACAAAGGAGTAAATTGCTGTCGGATTTGCAATCACGGATAGCTTATTGCTCGGAACCCCCGTTTGTAAAATGAAATTACAAATATATTTAAACAACAAAGAAATAAATCCATCAGAGGTTATATTTAAAGGAGACACATTAAATATTTATCTTTTTGATAACGAAAGCCAAAAGCCTTTAGATTCTAAATGGTATACGATAGAAGACTTATCAAAAAACAACCTGTTATTTAATTTTAAGTTTGATACCATATTACCCAAACTCTTAAATAACGCTATTTTAACAGCAACAGAATGGTTATTTGATAATTCGAATTTAAGCTGTCTTCCGGATTTATTAAAAAAAATTGATTTGTCGGAAATCTTAAAAACCAAACAAGAATTAAAAACTTTAAACTTGGATAGAAAATTCTCAATAGACCGTATTTACTCGGATATTTGCAGGGAATTTATTTTAAACTCAAAAGATGGTGAGCCTTATGCACGGAAAATTATCGATATTTTAAATTTTGCAAAAATTGAAAGTGCAGAAGAAATATCTAATAATTTATTTTATGAGAAATCAAAAACTTTAGCAAAAATGATGCTGGATGAACAGGCAAATGCAAAGCGTGGCAAGGGTTGTACATCGTGTGCTTTAAATAGTATAAAACGTAAATATTTAAATTTAATAGAAAAATTGGAGGTCTAAAATGCAGGATATAATATTTCTTTATGTTATAACATTGTTTGCATCTGCTTCAATTTTATACACCTGGTTTAAAAGCAGCATGCCATCTTTAATATTTTTTCTTTTAAAAAAATGCGGATTAAAAAAGAAAGACATTAAGTTTTGGCAAACTCCAACAGAAGAACAGTTTAATATAACTGAAAGCAACCCTTTAACTTGGTCTAGGGCTGATTGGGAGGGAGATGAAAGCGGGCTGGGCTGGGCGCAGACTCGTCTTGGAGATTTTTGGGGAGAGCTTTTAACTTGCAGGTTTTGTTTATGTTATCACATTGTGTTTTGGACTAATCTGATTGCCTTTATTTTGTCAGGTAATATTTCGAATGTAGTTGTCCTATTAGGTTTTATTTGCTCTCAACCTATTTTGGTTCATATGCTTTTTAATTTTACGGACAAGTTGCAAGGAGAATAGCCAAAAATGAAAGTAAGCGTAAAATTAAGATCCACTAAAGAAGATTTAAATTTTTCTATAGCTTTGTTAAATAATGAATTGGTTATATTGGTTGACGATAAAGCTTTTAAAGAAAAGATTTCTTCTGCGGTCTCCTCCGGACAAAAACCAATCAATCTTCCTATTACAGTAAAACCTAAGACTGTAAACAACCAAATGATAGGTAAAAGTCCGCAAATAATCGATGAAATACCTGCAGAACTTGTAAGCTTTTTATGTAAAGATATGTTTAAAGTTTTGTCTGCGACTACCGAAAAGGAACTTCAGACATATCCGGATAATATTAAGAATTTAATTTTAAACGATTTAAAAAAATTATTACAAAAAGAAGAGGAACAATGGAAAGTTGAACATCCTGATCAAAAGGAATGTCCCACTTGTATCAAAGGGAAAGTAAATAGAAAAATTTTATTTCAATTGTTACCATTTTTTTACTCCGAACAAGCAGCGTCATTAGTTAAAGATCTTTTAGATATTCTTATAAATTGCATTAACCAAGGGGCATTGTCTTTTTATAAAGCAGAAAATTTGTTAGACACGAAAGCAGCTTCTATATTAGATAGCTATTTAACAGAAATAAACAATCTAAAGTCCGGATGTACTTCTTGTGCTAAAAATGCCGTAAAGCGCAAATACAATAATATTATTGTTGCGCAATTAAAAGAAATTTTAAAAAATCCTTCTTATGTCGAAACTTAGTCAAAAATATCAACCTAAATTTGCGTTTGATGCATCTAAAGGCGCTTTTGTGCCAACAGAAGTTAAAGCTGCAATATCTACTATTGCCGAACATTCTTTATTTGCAAAACCTAAAACACTAATGGATAAGCCTAAAACTGTGGCTGCATTTAAATCCAAGTGGGCAAAATCTACAAAACATAGCACTTGGGGAAAGAGTGTCCGCAAATGTTGTGGTAGATAACGCTTAAAAGGCTTGCTTTTTTCTTAAATTTTTGCTTGGGTTCATAGTTAAAAGTTAATGCCTAAAGACACTTCATATTTTGAAACAGCAGGAACCCGTCCGGTATGGGATCCTCATTTTTCATCTTCAGAAACAGCCAGATACAATGATTATGATCAAGACAATGTAAAGGTTGTTAATGAAGATCTAAATGATGATATGGAACTTCTATCCGAGATGGATAGAAATCCGGACTCATTTGTAAATGACAATCAAAAATTAACGTATGAAGAGGCTTATAGAAATTACCGGCAAAATCCCAATGTATCTAATTTAAATCAAGTTATACATAGTCTTGGAGATACAATAAATTATTCTTTGGCTTCAAACAACGCCAGCGGTGATCCCTTATTAGAAGCTAAGGCTAAGTTGATTACTGCAAAAGCCGTCAAAGAGTTTGATCCCGGATATAAAGTTAGTTTACCCACCTATGTCTCTTCACAGCTTCGCAAAATGACCCGTCTTGCCAGAGACTTAAGAAATCCAATTAAGATTCCGGAAAGGTATATCTATGAATCTCAAAATCTGCAACAAGCGGAAAAGGATTTTATTGAAGAGCATGGGAGAGAACCGGATTTAACGGAATTGTCTGATGAGACGGGTATGTCCATTAAAAAAATTCTGGGTATTCGCAAAAAGTCTTTAAAGCAAGTAAGTGAGCAGCAGGGATTTACCAATGTTAATAGCGATGATGATACAGCAACAACCATTGATGAAACAGCTGCTGCGGGGCCGGATTTCTTGGAAGAAGCGCAAATTTATGTGTATCATGGATTGGATCATCGCCAGAAAAAGGTTTTTGAACACTTAACGGGTTTTGGTGGTGCAAAGGTTTTATCTCCTGCGCAAATTTCCCAGAAATATAAGGTATCATTGCCTACGATATCCCGCATGGCAAAAAGATTTGCAAAAGAAATAAGTGAAAACTACGACGCATTAGAAAGTGTATACGCCTCATGAAAATAGACGATTTTGCAAAATCAACAATTGAAAACGTTTTAGGTTTTATACAGGGAAAACCTTATAAATCTTTAAGCGAAATTGTTTCCGGAGATAATGATATTACATCTGCAGTAATGTTATTGCGAGCGGAGGCTGAAGGACTGGAAACATCTAAAGATCCTATTGAATATCAATTTGCTTTTGCATTAAAGCGAGATACCGTAAGCAGATATGCTTCTCGCAAACTTTTGTATAAAGCCGGATTGGACAAGAAGTTATATAATGCCAATTTAATGCAGGCTACATCGTTAATAAACAAAAAAATGAATGTAACTAATTGATAATGAGTGCTATGCAACAATTTAAATATCTTTGTGATGTTCCTAATCCTGCAGAGTCAAGCTCCCCTGTATTTAATGGGGGAGTTAAATTAAATTTTGCCAGCGCAGTTAAGCCTAATATAACCGAAGACATTACTTTTGATTTCGATAACTTGGTTTATGGTAAAGATGCCACCATCCAAGATGCGATGGTTAACATAGGAACAAGACAAGGCAGCAACCCGTTGAACGAAGACGAGGGCACGACTTTACAAGAAGATACTTTGAATTATGCGTTAGTTAGCTCGAATTATTTAACGCATACTTGCAATTTCGCAGGATCGGATACGAAGTTTTTTGAAAATCAATCCATCGGTTCGCTAAATAATATATTGGCTGATTATTTTAATTCCCAACAAACAACAGTGCAATCTACGGTTGAAGTAAATACCACTTATGTAAATTCTATTACGGACTTAGTGGTAACACCGTATAAATTTACCTATGATAAAGCCATATTAACGCTGCAGTTTACGTTTGACGACCAGACTGTAATCGGCGAGATTGAATTAAACGCAGAATTTTAAAAAAATGAATTTAACAGATTACATATCTTCCAATACCCCAGTAGATGCTACTAAACTTCGTGAATGCGAAGACAGAATGCGCATCTTGTTAATACGTGAATTTCCGGATACTGGATTTTCGCCAAGCTCCGTTGTGGGTAAATTTTTAATTGAGCGTTTCGGAAAAATTGTAGCGCAAATTGAAACGGCCTTGGAATGTGTATTGTCGGATATGGATTTATTAAATGTTATCAATGGGTCTGTATGTGACTGTGATTTTGTTACGGAATTTTTACGAGGTTTGGGTGTTGACAGCTTGGTTAACGCCAACACCACCGGCACCGCACGACTATCTTTTATAAACAATGGTCCTGAGAATACCGGCACAAATCCTTATGTTATGGACAAGGGTGAGTTGTTACAATTTAATGATAATTACATCTTTAATTATGTAACCCCTAAAAATTCCAGTATTAAAATTTATCCTTATGGATATACCGGAACAGTTGATACCGACAGCAATTATTTCTTTTTATCGGTGTCAAATGTAACAAATGTGGGAGAATCAGATAATAATTTTCAACCGAATTTATACTTTGTAGACATTCCGATTGTCGGTCCATCAAATGCGGAAGTTAACGCAGGTGATGAAGCGGGGATTAATGAACATTTATCTTTCTTTGATGAAGTTGAATCGGTTGTTGCTGCATATGATATTGCGCCTTATGAATCACCTACGAATCTTGCCGAGTTAATATCTATATTTCAAAAAATTCAACCTTCAGCTAATTTTGCTACGCGGAATAACGTAGTATCTTTTGTTGAACAAAAATATCCAGGAATTACAGGGGTGTCTCCTACAAAAGTAGGGGACATTGAAATGGTTCGCACGGATAATAATCCATTTTATGCATATTCTCCCGCTATAGATATTTGGGTTAAGGGAGATACTACGCTTCCAACTTGTTCGGAATATTTCAAATGCTATGTGTCAACGGATGAGAATGGCGTTAATACTTTTTATGGTACAACGAAACCGAGCGATTTAAATCCTGCAGGGGATGTCAGCAATTTGCCTACAACGGCGCAAAAAACATTTATTCGACTAAACCATTATCCAATTGCCAGCGTTAATTTAAATATTGCGGGTGAAGATGATGACGCATTCTCAACTTCTACAACCATTGACACCTCTACGCTAAGCATTAATTTAAACCAATGCACTGCGCGTAAAAGTTACACAACTTATCCGGCTACAGTTGAATGGACAACACTACCTAATTCTACAAATCGAGAAACGATTGCGGATTATGTGCCGTATCAATTTTATAATTTTTCGGATAAAGATTTTACAATGGCATTTAATTTTGCGGGTTGGGAGTTGGAACAAACCGAAGATGATCCTCATCAGACTATACGACAGCTTCACACCTATTTTAATTTCCCTGCATCATTTATAAATGCAGATTTAAGCGATTATATAACTACCGAAACTGATCCTGAAACATCTGTATCGAATAGTTACATTTGGATGCGCTTCGACTATCAATATGATCCGGTAATGGAATCGCTGGATTCTTTCGTAAAAAGCCCTGCTTGTGATCCTGCGATTTCAACTGAAGTTAAAGCTTGTTACTATTATTATATTACGGATTTTACGGTTAATTATTCTAAAGAAACAAATAAATTTTTTGACAGACAAGCTGCTATAGAACGTATCTATGACTTGATGAATAGTTTAATATATCCATTGAGTTATTCAGATGCATATATTTCTGATATAATGGTGTCTATGGGAGCCTCCGGTGTGCAAAGTATTATACCCACGGCAACGCTCATGTTGGGATGCAGTAAGGATTATTTTGATTCTTCGGGAAATAAAATTGACGGAGATACAACCATCCAAGCTGTGACAACTTTTGATCCTGCAAATATAGATTTTCATTTAAAACTTTATGGAGCAGGACCAAGAACAATTTCAATGATTCTGCCAAGAGAAAATATTAACCTTGTTGAAAAGCTTGTGTAACGATGGACGGAGACAATACAACACAAGCATACTTTGCAAGAAATTCCGCAGTTAATACTGACATAAACTTTGTGGAATGCGGCAGCTTTTGGCATCAACTATTAAAAGGCAAAACAAGGCAAGCGGCTAAAACAATGTCGAAAATGCCTATGTTGTTATCTGCATTTACAGATGTAAATAATAGTTGGGCTAATATTTATAATGACGATAAAAATTTATATCTGACGAATAGGGAATATTTCTTTAAGCTGTCGGATGTAAAATTTTTAATCTGTGACAATGCTGATTCGGTTGATTTAAATACCGCTTTAAATGCAGAAACTTCGAAAGTATATAACTTTAATGTAGATGCATTAACTCTTTATTTAAGCAATCCTGAACAATTTTCTGCGAACCAATCCGTTGTATTATTAATTCCCTTTGATTCCAGCGACAATGAATCCGAATTAAAAGATTTAGAATTATTCAGCATTCAATCTTGGGATCACACGGAAAATACAAGCAATACGACATTTTTAAATGTTTTTTATGCAGGCGTGCATTTTCGTCAATCTGAAAAGTATGTCGGATTTTTATTACCCTTATCCGCAGGTTTAACCCTTTCAGATTTTACCGACACCTCCAAAACTAAATCTGAAAGAGTAAATCTGCTTTGGGATTTCTTTCTAACGCATTTTAAATATGACGGAATTAATGGCAGTTTTATTTATAATGCCAAAGTAAGAGGGCAAAATAAATATCGCAAATCTATTTATAATGCGATAATCGGTTTAAGCAATATCCCTGTAGGCATTGAAGCGTTGCAGGCTAGCAATTATGTAAAAGGTTCCGATCAAAGCGTGGTAAATTTTGGCAAAATATTAAATGCTATGTTTGGAGGAACTGCAGTAGATTTTCAATGCGATTTAACTGCAGAAAATATTGCAAATGCCTATAATTTAGGGAATGGGTTTTACGCTTACAAACTTATAAATGCAATAGCAGGTGTGCCACCGTATTCCGCAGAAGATTTAGTGATGTGTACGTCCCAAAATCCCGATTCTTTAAATAATGTTTATTTTAAAATTTCCGTAAATGAAGATGCGCAAAATCCGCAAATTGAATTTTTACAAGCTGAAGTTTTGAAGCGTACGCAACAATATACGATAGTCACAAAAGGCAAAACCAACATTTCCCAAGACACCACCTTATACCCAGGAGATTATCTTGTTAATCCCATTAATGTATATTACAACAACGGCAAAGATTATTGGTGGGACCCTTCGCGTACAAATAATACTCCGGGAGCTTGTTGGACAACGGAAAACATTGAAGGCGCGCCACGTTCCACTGGGCTACCATTTGATACACTCAGTTCTTCTTGGAAAATATTATGGGATAGAAATCCATATACTATTGATAGAAAAGCAACCGCATATATTAACTATAATCAACATAACTTATCTACAGACACGACGAATAATTTTAAATATTTTAACATAGGCGGTGCCTCAGATGTTACAACCAACCCGTTTTTGATTTATGCTCTTGACTTAAGAATAGGTACAAACTGGCCCGATGAGAAATTGCAGTATTTATTAAATGATTATACTGCAACGACTCAGCTTGATTGGTTTTTTAAATATATTATTTCTAATGCGGTAATTATAGAAATAAATATTGAGGTTTTAGAATCATTGTATGATAATACTTCTAAAATTTTGAATGATATCCAACAAGCCGGAGTTTCATTATGCCCAATCGGTATGATTCCAATTTTTAAAATTAATAAAGGAAATTACCAATGGGTAGATCCAAAATGGTATACACCCAATAGCTAAAAAAAATGAGCACCCCATCAAATAACACCAGCGTTACATTAACCAAGTCTGATACAACTCAAACTGACTTATCTTGGATTGCTAATATAAGCGGTTATCCCATAAAAGTAACCGCCATCGGCACGGGAATGCTTGAAGGGGGTTATATATTTGTTAAACAATTAACAGGCACGGGTTTGGATCCGAACCAAGGTGATATGTTTAATAGAATTGCATCGGTACCTGATATTACCGATTTGCCCACCATTGAGACTGTAGAAAGCATGAACGAGTCCGATATTCAAGGACTAATTACGCCATTTTATAGAGATAATACTATAGAATTATTTTTTGAAACTCCGGAACTTGCAGAAAGAGGTTGGCAAATTATCAAATCTGATACACAATTATTGGTAGATAATTTAAAATTAATAGATGTTATTCAACCCTCTGAAACTATAACCATTTCTTGACGTATGAGTAGCGGCAGTGACGAAATTTGTTATGTAACAGCATTACCTGGCATTATGGATCCTTCTACATCCGAGAATGGATCATCGTCTAAAAATTCTGCCAATAAGGAGTACACAGATCCTAACGGGGATTTAAATATTTTCATAGACGGCCCTTATAATGCAGCTGAAACGGATTTTGACAGTTTGCGGTTTAAGGTTTTTATATCTAAAGAAGATGCCAGAAACAAATGTGTTGTTTTAGATAAAACTTCAGCGGCGGCATCGAGTGACGACGAGTCAATTGATCCTACGGAAGTAATTATTTATTACGAAACGGATGACAGTAATGCTGATTACGAAAATTTATATTTAAGAATCAAACATCAACAATTAATGTTGGCACGCGGCACATATGTAGTTCGTGTATTTAAAAAAGTTCTGGAAGATGCTAATGAGGAAGATGATACCACGGATGGTTATGAACAAATCCGTGTGTTTACCTTAACTGTAAGGTCAAATCCCATTCAAGGAAACTGTGTTAACAACAAATATTTATCTACTGCGTTTCAAGGAGGCAATTTAATTAATCGGGGCGACGGGTGGAATGACTATAATAAATCTTGCGGTTGCGGAAGCATTTCTGTTGCAAAACAATTAATGGCTTTAGGTTATTGTAAAGTAAGCCAAGAATTGGATGAAATAAATGGCGAGCAACCTAACGATCAGGAGACCAATCCTTAATGTCCGAATGTTTAAAACCAACAAATTGTAAAGCAAAGTCTTTGGTAGCTAAATGCGGAAGCGTATCTTCTAAGTTTGCATATTTAATGCAGACAAAGGAGATGATGCGAAATATGTTAATCCAAAAAGGGCAAGATGTCCCTAAGGACTTACCGTTTCGAGACTACGTAGAGAAAATAGCAGTATTGATAGACCCTGCAGATGCTGTTTCCAGCATCATAGACTATACAGGAACCCCGCACAAGGGGGACGTTACTGTAGATAAGACTTTCATAGGATTATCAAATGTAGATAATACTGCCGACATTGATAAACCGATTTCAACGGCAACACAGGAAGCTTTAGATTTAAAGCAAAATATTACTGACGATAGTCTGGAGACTGAAGCTAAAACAATTGTCGGCGCTATTAACGAATTAGACGGTGAAGTTGCAACTAACACCACAAACATAGGGGCACTGCAAACCACTGTCGGTAATGCAGAATCCGGTCTCGTAAAAGACGTTGCTGATAATACTAAGGCAATTGGAACCTTACAAACCTCACTTGCAGGCAAGCAAGATGCTACAATATCGGTTAACATTCAAGGCGAAACTAAAACGACAATCCCCGGTGCTTTAACTTCCTTAGATACAGCTCTTACCGCAGTTAAAACAACTGCTGATGGCGCCGCTAAGGTTGATGCATCCAATATCGTACCGGCTACGTGGAAAGGCGTTTTAGGTTATCAGTCAGCCAGTGATGTAAGCGCAGCTGTCATTGCGGGTGTTACAACCAATACCTATGATGACAATCTGGATACCACGAACAAGACAATTGTTGGTGCCATTAATGAAATCAATACTAGCAATTCTGGAAAACAAGATAGCAGCATTACTATAGACGGTATAACTGCTAACACTGTTGAAGGTGCTTTGGCTGAACTTGATACTGATATATCTGCGTTGCAAAATAAGACGCAGAATATAAATCAAGCTTCATCCGGATCTACTCAGTTTACTGGAACAGTCCAAGCTGATACGTTTTCGGGCACCACGATTAGCGGGCAAACACTTACAGCAGGCAACCAGTTAACTGTTAATGGCTCAGTAACAGGTTCTGCCATTCAGACCACACTAAACGCTTCTTCGACGGATCAACAGCTGCCTTCTGCGAAAGCTGTATACGACGGCTTGGCTGCAAAGCAAGATGCACTAACATACTATGAAGAAAGTACAGCTGGCAATGGTTCCGTAACCATAGGCGCTACCACACAAGCTGGAACTTATCCGAGTGCTGTAACAGTAGCTAGTAGTACTATACGCGTACAGCTAACCACCTCAACGTTAGATACAATTAACACAAATGGTGGCATATTAAATCGTGAAACTGCTTTTAAATCGACGAGTCAAACAGGGTCGATTGACATAGCAGAATTTACTAACTTGGCCGGATGCAAAGTCGTATTTGACACAATAGCGTCAGAGGGTGGCGCCAAGTCCCGTACGATCTTTGAATATGATGCAACTAATAACGTTTGGTATCGTGAGGTAATATTTGGAACAGGCGCTTCAATTACTTCGATGATCGGTGGCACTGTAAACTATGATTTAGGTGTTGCTGTTAGCAGCGCTAATATTGTGGTTTCCATGCTTTAAACGTGAATCATATTATTTCTTACAACTCCGAGAGGTTTCTCTCGGAGTTTTTTGTTGCATTCTGATTACGCCTATGGCAAGCTAAACATAAATTCCATTAAAACTAAATGAGTACTCCTGTTACCACTTACGATAAACGACCTGTAATTGTTTCTCCCACTGCTCCAACATCTTTGGAACAATTAAGATATTTATGGTTAGATATTTCTGAAACGACTCCTGTATTAAGATATCATGATAGTACCGGAACTTGGAAAGCTATAAATGATGTGGATACTAGTAGTTTTTTAACAACCAATGGTGTTCAGACAATTACCGGTGCAAAGGACTTTAATGCAGGAACAATCACAGTAGCTGATATTACTTTAAATGGCACGCAAATATCAGGGATTGATGCAAGCAATCTAACCAATGATGATGTACATATCCCTACATCAAAATCTGTGTTTGACGCTTTGGTTTTAAAGCAAAATCAATTGCAAATGTATCAGGAAAGTGTTAATTTGGAAGCCCTGTCCACAGTTACTATTGGAAATGGAGGGCATGACAACGTATTAAATATCGGAGGCACAGCAGGTAATTCAAGCAATATTGTAAATATTGGGGGCAGTGCAAACTTTCGAACAATCAACATTGCCGCAACTGCAGCGGGAGAATCAGACAACGTTAATATTGGCAATACCCTCACTAATGGCGTACTCTTGACTTTGAACACTGAAAGAGGCCTTGCGGGTACGGGTGTTACAAAGAATTTAACTACTTCCGCGACGGATACACAATTTCCAACTGCTGCAGCCGTAAAAGCAGTTACTGACACTAAAGCCGATAAAGCAACCACTTTGTCGGGATATGGTATAACTGATGCAAACATTGCAAGTGGGGTAGTAACACTCGGTTCCAATACAATAACACCGCTAACGGCTAATAGCACAATCTCCGCAAGTAACATAAGTGGAACGGTTGCCTCTGCAACAAAGGCTACACAGGACGGAGATGGAAATGTTATCTCTTCGACTTACGCTACAGCTGCAAGTGTAGAAGAACAATTGACTGCTAAACAAGATACACTTATAGCAGGTTCTTATATCGATATTAATAATAACACCATTTCTGTAGTTAGCCTGACAAAAGCTGCGGTGGGTCTTGGAAATGTGGATAATACTTCGGATGCAAACAAACCTATCTCAAATGCAACGCAGACGGAGTTAAATCTAAAACAAAATATTACAGATAACACTCTTACAACGACTGCTAAAACAATCCCTGGAGCTATTAATGAATTAAAAACGGCTACGGATGCAATGGTAGTTGTTTCCACAGATAATGCTATAAATGTAGCTCCAACCACGGCGCAAACAGGAGTATTAATTGCATCTTCCAAAACAAATGGCGGAAATGTTATTATCACTCCCAAAATATCCAATACGGGTGCATGTTATTTAAGCACGTCTTCGACATATAGCAATTTAAATCCAATTTATCCAGACCCAACTAACAATAAATATACGTATCCAAATCTCGGCGCAGTGTATCTTTTTGTTGATAATGCAGGAGATTCAGCGGATATTGTTATAGAAAACTTTGCTGGTTAATTATTAAATGAGCGATACATATCAACGAATAAAAAGGAGCCATCTTTTAACAGACACTAATCTTGCAATTGCAGGATCAGTGACAGAAACTTTGCCTGCTACAATAACTATTGATGAAAACAGTTATTTAAACAGCAGAATTGGAAATTCAAGTAGATTACCTGCTGCAGGATGTTGCTTAAGATTTGATGCCAATAATCCGTCAATTTATATTGAGACAATAATTCCCTCTTCTATGGTAAACAATTTTGACATAATCATTAAGGGAGAAGGCACAAAAGAATTATTAAAAGTAGACACCTCCACTAATTTTATCAGATTTGTTTTAACCAAAACTCCTGCATCAAATGAGTATTTTGATTTAAGTTATATTGTTTTTATCGGTAAAACTTCACAAAAAATTGAACATTTATTTGAATGCGAAGAACGTTTAGAAATACTGGTTTTATATGATGCTTGCGATCAATACGGAGCATTTGCTTCCTTAAAAAGTGTATCTTCAATTTCCAGTTTGCGAGTTGCGTCATCTGCAAAAGAATTTATATCTCAATATGATCCCAACAATTGTTTAAAAAATAGCTTAACCGTAGGTCCTGACTGTTTCGTGAGAGTGCCAACATGGACGCAATTAACGGAAATTAATTTGCCGGTATCATTTTGTATTACATACGATGTCGAAAGTTGGGAAGGGATCGGATCGGGTGCTTCTCAGTCCATAGCCTTTTTTGATAGTTATGCCTATAATTGGACTGATAATTTTCCCTATGGTTTTCTGTGTATGTATAACACGGATTATGGAGGTTGTCTATCCTGCGCGATTGCCGTAAAAAACACGGTACCCGAAACACAAAGATTTGCATTTGAAAGTAGACGCCCTTTACCTACAGGTAAGCATACCGTAGTAATTACTTTAAATAGTATGCTATCATCGGGAGCAGGAAGACCGTCCAATCCAAAAATATATATTGACGGAGTTGCCGTGCCGACTATCACAACAGATGTAAGGCTATCAGAAGACTCGTTAAATATTTCCAGCGGGTTAGAATTAGCTATAGGATCTTGGTATAATTATGTTACAGGGATTGGAACCTCATTTAAGGGACCACTGATTCCGGTAACGCTGTCGCGTCCGTGTATTTTAAATATTGATATGTCGGATGCCAATACTTCGTATACAGTATCTGACTATATAAATGAGGTAATGCCTCCTTTAGATAATTGTCTCATATATTTAGACAATGTAGGTTTTAACTCGTGGTTGGATAAATCTGCGCAATCACATACAACCTCTTATTATAATGCAGGAGTTGAAGTTGAAAACCGCCAATTGCCTAATAAAAATTATGGTATGTGGATAAATGCCGTGGGCGGCGGAAATTGCGGTTATTACTGCGGCTTTTCTGAAAATTCGGGATGTGATTACCAGTATAATGATATAAATGGAGATCCACACACCGGATGGGATGGCGCTATTGTAAATTATACTAATTCAGGCACTGCATATCAGGTAACAATGGGAGGCAGGGGAACAGTTGCTGACGGAGATACTCCATTAAAAACATTAACAACGACCCCGAATGCCAGTTATATAAATCCATATACAGGATTGACAGATTATTGTTATTTATCCGGGGGGTTGCCAACTTTGGCAGATTCTTCAAGGCCGGTAATGTGTTGTGAAAACAGAGACCTAAGTCAAGACACTGATAAACCGGATTGCATTAAATATGCTATAAACTATTCCCAATTTCAAAGTCCTGTAACTAACTGGTATAAATTTGCGTTTGGAACAAGTTTAGGACTTAGGATATATAACTTTTTAAACAGTTACTCTTATCCTATAAACGTAAACGGTTATTTAAAATATAGATATTCTTTTTGGATTAGAAGACTGTCGGGATTTACACTTCCGGATACTGCATCTTCAATTGCTAAGATTGGCATAGGTTTAACTGCCGTTGCAGAAGCAAATTGGAATTTAAGGCTCTATCCTTATGATAAATGGATATATCTTACAGGAGAATTTTACGGTACAGCCCGCGTAGAATACTACTGGCATTTAAGTCCCAGTATAGCTGCATGGTATCATAATAATGATTCTTCAACATGGACGACGAATGAACCTATCGCGGCGATGGCAAATCCTAAAGTTGAACTTGTCGCAGCTTATGATCCCAGTGATCATACAAAACTATGGGATATACCGGAAGAAGCTTATGTCGGATTAACCCCAAGGAGGATTATGTAATGATTAAAGTAATATCATATACTTCTACGGATTCGGGTTCTTTAGAATGTAGTATTCCGCCTGCGCAATTTTTACCTAAAGTAAATGATAGCAACGTTTGGGATTTTTCCTCCAGTGTAACAAATTTAGCCGAAACAAACATGTATGCAACTACAGTTTTAGATAGCACCTCCATAACTTTAGGAACTGTAAGTGCATTTAATGACGGATTATTTTTTAAAAATACTAACGGAACTCTAACGAATTTTATTTTTTACAATAACCCTTATGCCTTAAATAATATTGATAAAATTCGATTAACCGCTAAGTCTAAATTTGCCTAATTTTAAAACTATGATTACCTTAATTTTACCAAAATCAATCATTCTACCAAATAGCCAGTATTTTAATTATGTGACTTATTTTTCTAATTACGGCTATCCTGTTGAATACAGTAAGACAAATGCACAGTTAGCACAACAATCGGTGCCTGTGGAATTAAAAGATGCTATTTCTTTAGATTATATAAAGGAAATTATAAAAAAAGGCGGAGATGTATTAAATTTTGCGTATAACATTCCTGTGGAAAGTTTGGACAAATTTAATAACGGCAATGTTCCGGAAACTATATTATCTAAACTTAATATTCCTACCACCCTTGTAATTGCTGACGGACATGATGAAACTTCAGAGATTACATTACCGGAAGTAAAATGGCGTGATGAATTTTTTACCCAATATGATGAAACTAATAAACAAGTTTTAAATACTGCTTTTGGAGAGTATCTTCCAATGAGTATTAGTTTGGAAATTGAAAATCTATTAAATACATAATCTAAAGAAAGTAAAGGAGTTAAAGTTATGCGTATTAAAACGCTGGAAAATATAATTGATAGCGTTGATCCTTATTTTATCTTAAAGGATCTGGGGTTTTCTATTGGTCAAAAGCCTGCAAAGCAGATTATTGATTATAAATTGCGTAAGTGCTCGGCTAATAATTATGGCGAGCCCGGAACTGAAGAATCGGATTTAATTTTAAAAGAATCTACGATAGAAGATTTGCCGGTTGACTCAGCCGATGCTATGGAGGCATATTACACGAAAATCAATGGCAATTTATTGCGTGTGTTGCCTTTTGGCTATCTAAATATAGACACATTATTTCAATTATCTAATACACAAGAATTTTTGCCATTGGAAAAGTTGGAAGATAAAATGTTTATTGCAGGCACTTCCATAGATATGCTGGCGTATTATATGCGTGGCGATTACACAAAAGCCTTTAAAATATTTTTTAAATATTACGGCGTGCAACTTAAAAGCAAACTTTTGCATGAACCTGCGTATGTGGAAAAAGCGTTAAAGCATATCTTAATTAAGCGCAGAAACATTTTAAATATAATCGTAGCATCTTTATTTGCCCAACCAACTGAACTGGATCATCAATTTGTTGAAACAAAAAAATGGATGCATCGCGGCAATATTAAAAGCATAAAAGGTATAGCCTTTCCAATAGATTCAGTACATCTGTTTTATATGCTGAAATTTATTTCGGATAACAATGTATTATCTTATGTTCCGGAAATTATATCATTAGATGCTAAAGACTTAAAGGTTAAAGAAGATAATAGCAGCTTTGCGTCTTTTATAAACGGCAAGCTGTTTAAAGAAAGCAACGAATGGATTGTTGTTCCTTATTTTGCAGACTATCACATTATCAACAGTTTAAAATTTATTAATCCTAAAAATAACGGCTGTTATCAGGTTTATTTAAACAACTATAAAAATTCTTTTGCAGGCATTTATGCTTTAGACCCGCATATTGATTTTAACAATACCAAAGTGCGAGTATTGGAAAATGTGTATGAGACTATCGTGTTGTATAATTATGCTAAAGAATGCTTGGAATTGGAAGCAAACAATCAATGTTATTTAGCTGTAGATTTAAATACAAATGAACCGAATAATCTTAGGTCGAATCTAAGCGCATTTAGAAAACTGATATTTTTAAATGATTATAACAGCAGTTTGCAAACAATCAAATCTTTGCATGACTCTTTATTGTTAAAGGACAGCACTGATGCAGATTTGTATATATGCGATTATCACGAGTATAAAGAAGACAATTATTTATATACCTATAACGCTTTTGTTGAAAACAAATATAAAACCTTAATTATTAATGCAGCAAGAACCACGGCTACGGGTGTTTCGTCGGAACTGCAATATTTGATGAATATTTTTGACGTTAATCAGCTGCCATTTAAACGCCGACTATTTGAATGGATAAAAGAAAATAATTATACATCTGTGCTGCAAAAACTTAATGCCATGTCGCGAGAGATGGTGGAGTTTAACAACTTTGTTATTTGGGAAACATCGGACGGATATATTGTCGAACCTAAAGACGACCCTTCCAATACCCAAATTCTTTCTAACTTTATTATAAAAGTTGATCAAAATATTATCTTTAAGGATTCAGAGGAGATAATACATAAAGGCCGTTTAATTATGGGCGGCGACCAAGAATACGCTATTGCCTTTAGCAAAAAAGATTTATTAAAAAAATCAGCCATCGAAGATCTGGCTTTAAAGGCTTATACAAGATTTACCGTAACAAACTTAATTGAAGACGATGAAAATATTAAGTTAAATTTGCCAACTTTATTTGAGGGAAGCGACAGTCCTTTTTATAAAAATTTAATCAGCGTTATCAGGCATAATATCAATAAAGCGCCCTGTAAATATGGAACGCTTTCTCTTGGATGGGATCGAGCAAATGGCGTGTATACTGCATTAGCATGGCAGGCGATTGCGTTAAAGTTTAACTTAAAAAGCCAAAATGTGTTTTCGTTTTTATCCAGCCAAAGTAATGACACTGTAGAATGCATGAGCAAGGATTTAAAACTATGTTTTTCGTCCGACGTGCCCGTGCGCATGAGCTATAAAAAGTATGCTAAGTTCTTAAATTCGGGAGTTAGAGATATAATAAGTTATATTATATCCGTATTTTATAGGCAATTTTTAGGATATAATACAAAACCTTTGTATGTTTACGATTCTGTAAACGCGCGTAATTTAATTAAGTTTATCTTTTTAGCATTAGGCCAGATCGCGCCATTTAACATACCGACAAATGACAGATTTATTAAATCTAAAAAGTTATTTAATGGTTTAAATGAATATCCCGTTTATTTGCGTTGTAAAAATATGGCGCTTTTATCTGAAACTTACTCCGAATATCCTTATGTAATATTTGTTACGCAAGACAATGTAACCAAGGATAATGAAAAGGAAATTTATAACGTTAATTACGGTTTAACCGCGCAAGCGTATAAACAAGTAACTAAATTTGCATTGGATTCGTTAAGCAGATTTTTTAAATGGATGTTTAGCGTTAATGTTGAAGAATTTGCTTTAGATGATCAGATTGCCAGCAATGGATTACAGCTGATTGAAGAGGGCAATTTAATTTTTAATTATCTGTGGTGGGATAACGTTTTGGTTGCTTGCCAGTCGGAAATTAATCCTACGGCGGCATTAAGGGACTTGCTAATGTCCATGACGCTTAGGCAGGTAATGGGACATTTGTCTTATTATCCAAAAGGCGACAATGGCAACGGTCAATATGTGTTTAGAAAAGCTATGTTACCGGAGGGATTAACAGCGAAAGCCCATACGCTTGTATATAATTGTCGAAAGCATAAACTGGGAGCATATATTAAACAACAAAGCAACGAATCATGGTGTAGCGTTTATTACGCTATGAATAAAGATTTTGTCGAAGATGTTTTGCAAGATGTAATGACCAAGGACGGTTATCCTATCAAACCCGAGGAATTAAAAATATTTGTAGAATCCGGGGTAGTCTTGCAATTCACCGATTGGAAAAAGCCTGCGCGTGTTGTTGACCGCGATGTATTTGAATCAGCGCAACGAACAAGTTGAAAAACTTTAAATAATTATGGTATATATACCTAGAAAGGACATGTTAACTTTGACATACACTTTAAATAAACTGTTTAAAGTGGGAAATACGTAAAGTTAGCATAAAAAATTATGAACAATTGGAAAAAATATATTATAGAGTTTATTGCAGTAGTTATGGTTATTATAACTACTGGTTTTATCTCCTTGCATGTTAGAGAGTGGATAGCAAAATCTAAAACAAATACATCTCGGCTATTCAATTCTAAAAAATTCCTTGAGGAGCTGCCTCTTCATTATGACAATAAGCTACCCGCTGAGACAATTATATGCGACGATGAAATCTCGTTAACTCGCAGGGACAAACGAGCTATTTTGTTTGATGCTTTGTCGGATTATGTTGCAGCCAAAACATCTTATATGTTGTCCAACTGGCACAGCGATAATAAGACCATTGTCGTTAACTCTAGCCTTAAAGAAATTGCTGTGGAGCTGATGCGCAAAGATGTCATCGGCGATATGCCTAGCGTTTCTAAAGCGTTGGAGGATTCCGGCAATATGGCTTCTAAATTAATTGAAGAACAGAAGCAACTGCAACTGCAGAACAAAAACTATGTTACCGCAGAGGATATAATTATGTATTCGGAGTATTACAAAGAGCTATCTGAAAAATGTAAGTTGTTTGAAAATGCCGGATATAAGAAAGCCTTTTTAGCGGACGCTATAGGATATGGAATGCTAAAAGGTATAAGAACTGTAGCTGATAACATTGTTTGTTCAGAGGGATCAAAAATTGCCGTTAGAGTTTATGACGCTACTGCATATTTAAATGAACAAATGCTAAAGTACTTGAATTTCTAATATTTTAGTAGTTGTTTAATAACTGCGACTTCCTTATATGAAGTCGCAGTTATTTTTTTAATTATTACTATTGAAAAAATTTAAATTTTTGCGGTATATATAATTGTGTAAGCTTTGAAGATAAATTCAGAGGATCGCGCGATGCTCTTTTTTTTTAATTTTTAATTTAACCATAGCTAAAAAAATGAAATATTTTAAATACTTGTTTTTATTAATATGTCCACTATTCCTTAGTAATGCCAATGCGCAAGAATCTGTAATTATTAACGGACATACGCATATTGCCGTAACAGTCTTTGTCAACGGACAACCTAAAAAGATTTGGACGCATGATCCAAATGCTTGCGCAAAATGCACGCTGGATAAATTAAAAGAAACGAATCGGCAAATATTAAATCACTGGTATGGCGCTAAAAAGCCTTAGCATGTGAAAAAATACCTTTATTTGAGGTATATATATTTAGAAAAGTATTATTAACTTTAAGATGTGAAATATTATTCGATATTTCGCATTTTTTTTTACTAATAACAAAAAAAAAGAAAAGACCAAAAATGGAAATAACTATAAATATCAATGGTAATTCTGAATATGAACTTTATAACGAGTTCATGGATAAATTACTTAAACTTCGCAAAAGTAATAAGACTGCAAAGACAACTGAGAAAAGATTTTTTTCTAAGCGCAGTCTTAGGGAACAATTTAAAACTATTCCGCCCTTCTGCATTAAAACTGCGGAATCGGTATTTCCTGCAGAATATAAAGATATAGCAAAAGATTCCAAAAAACTTTGGCCTTTTGTTAACAATCTCAGAACTGCAAGATTTATCAAAACCTGTGGTTATACAAAACCGAAAGGTTCAACGAGACTTTATGTCTCTTATTGCGGAGTGGACTATGATCCCGATAAAGCGTTTACAGTGGAAGCAGACGGCACAGTGTCTGTTGATCCACAGTTGCTTAATTGGAATCCATTCTCGCTTGGCGGAGATCTCGGTACGATAAAACCGGGGCGAAATCTCATTGTGGCATCATCAGGTGTTCTTGTCTCAAAAGAATTTGCGCTTGATGAATAACCGCAATCCCTGGACTACGGCGGGGTTTCAAAAACGCTTAAAAGAATTTATGCGGGATAATCCGGATTTAACCAAATCCGAAGCCTGCAGTATTCTTGGAAAGCGCGGTGCTGAAAACCGTAAGAAATCACAACTATCACGTTGTGAAAAACAAAAATCAGCGCAAGTGAATATCCAAAATTTTACCGTTAATTTCTACTTGACGGAAGGTAATGGATATTCCATAAAGGGGAAAATTAAAAACAAAAAATCCACTGGCAATAATGCGCAGTTGGAATTTGATTTTTAATTTTCTTTTACAGATTAGTCGCATGGTGTAATGGTAGCACAGATGATTTTGGTTCATCTAGCCTAGGTTCAAACCCTAGTGCGACTATTGTTCTTTTTAAAACAAACGTCCTGGTGGCGAAAGAGGTATACGCAGCAGACTCGACAAAAAATTAGGGTCGCCTACGAGAAATCGCTAGGTAAGCATTCCGCGAATTGCTGGAACAGCCTTAGAGTCTCACAAACTACAACGTGGTTGGAAACGACGAGCGTGAAGGTTATAAAATTGTGGGAATTGGCCAATCAGCAGCCAAGGTCCGTTTAGGACAAGGTTCAGAGACTATGTACGGAACATCTAAACGATTTTATAAATCGCATGATGAAGATATAGTCCAATCAGAACATAATAATATTATGGTTTGAGAAATCAAACAATCTGATGTAAAATCTGCTATCCGAAGGGATATGAGGGTTCGAGTCCCTCCCAGGACACCAATTTTAACTTAAAACAAAAGGAGTATAATTATGGACTTCTCAACCGCTGCGTTGTTAATATTGTTCTTAGCTACATATAATATGATAGGCTAACGGCAAGATTAAATATCTTCATTTACAGTCTTCCTGCAGTAAGCACAGGAAGACTGTAAATTTTAATAATTAAAAAAAAAAGGAAATTTTTATTTCCTGATAGGAAGTTGCTAATATGAATGGATTAAGCATAATATTGTTAGTACTTGTAATCGCCGGTATATGCACTTGGGGTATAGCCGGCATTTTTATTGTCTTAGGTTTGGCATGGCTAATTGCCTTTGCTATAGACAATATAAACAGCCGCGTTGATGCTACTGCAAAAGCGCGTGAAGAAGAAGTCAAGCTGCAAGCTGAAGCTGAATATACTGTAAAGAAAGCGTTTTATGATATGCGCGTTTCGCAGTATAAAAAAGAGACTGCGAAGCTGTTAAAAGAACAGTTCGCAAAGGAAATTGCCAAGGAAGCCGACATAGACATGCCGGAGTTCTCGGAAGACTTTCCGCATTAATTTATTAACCCCAATTTCTTTGGAAGGGATGGGTTAATAAAGAGTGGTTTTGGTCCCTTTCTTCCACTCGCCATCCCTTCCTTCCCTTTTGGCTAAACTGGCCAAATACAACAAACAATAACAACAAAACCTAGGTAAAATCATATGGCTAAAGTATCACGTACTAAAAACTTCATCAACTTCGTCACGGTCGCTATACGCGATCAGATGGGAAACCTCTGGATTATCGGGAGCAACCTTCCGGATGACCACGTTCTTCAAGTAAACGAAAAGAATACCACCTCAATCCGCAAGCTGTTTATGCAGGCGGAATTAATACAATCGAGAATGCCTAAAACGGCAAACTCGGGTCTTTTCGTATTCTGCCATCACGCCTCTACAAAGGCGCCGGATTTCTCGAAGACACTCGTCTTCCAGAAATCCAAATTGGTAGAGCTTTGGCAGGGGGGTTTCCCACAGGCTAAATCGCTTCGCATGGCTAACAAAGTCATCGAACAATTTAAACTGCAAGGCATAACGAAGTGGCACACGTCAGACGCTATTCAGTGTCTCGACGATCAAAAAGTCTTCCAGGAATTGGGATTTAGCTCCATGGAAGATGAGGAAGAAAAAGAAGCTAAAGCCGAGTCAAATCCCGAACCTAACGACCCCGCTGAAGCTACTGCATAATTGATCTTCGGATCCTATACTAATAAGGATCGGGTGTGTTATGCACCCGATCCTTATTATTTTTTTAGCTATGGGTATATAGCATTATCTTCCAAATAGTTGGATACACTCCCTCCATACTGCGGCAACCTTGCGGTTATATTCGCGTTTTTCGGTTTCACGGACTTTCTCCGGCAAATCCGAAGTCTTGGTTTTGGCAAAATCTTTAGTTTGCTTTTTTGTTAATTTATCAGCAACTGCTTTGGCTTTGCCGCTTAATTCATCTTCTTTATGTTGCTTTTTGGCACCATAAATCATTCCAAAAAATCTTTGTTGTGCTTTTGATTTTGCAGGCATAACTTCTTAAAAAATCAGATTTTATTGTCGCATAATTTTTAAAAATCGTCAACGGAAAAATTAGCTTAAAAAAATAGTTGCCAAATTTCAATTATCCACAATACATTATAAGTTTAAGCCAGAAAACTCACCAGTTTATCTGGGGAGATGAATGGCTTGTTATATTCTCTCTTTAACTAATAAAGAGCAGGCTGATGTCAACCAGCCAAATGTGACAGGTATTAACTAATACCTAGTTACAAGCTCAACAGTTCATATGGTGAGTAGTTGACTTCACACTAACCTAAAACTAAAAAACAAACTATGATAAATACTGACAGTATCACATGGTACGTGGGCTGCGTGCTTGCTGGTGTTATGGCCGCGCTTGTAGGCTGCTCACTTATAAAAGACGGTGAAACCGTAAACTGGGACAAGGTTGATACAATCTCGTCTCTTGTGCAAACAACCGCGCAGGTGTCTACCTACGCCGTATGTGTTAAAAATCCGGATCTATCGCCTGTGTTTAAGGCGGTCGGTGAAGGATTGGTGCTAATATCTGCATCTTCTGAATCCGAACAAATGAAGCCGGAACAGATTCAGGATTACATCAAAGATCTGTTGTCGGAAAAAGAATGGGGCAGCCTTGCCGGTCAGGTAAATGGTGTTATGGATGCGCTTTTGGATATCTATGGCAATTTCATAGAAGCTAACCAGGATAAGTTTACCGACGAAGCAAAAGTTTTTGCCCGTGTGCTAAACTCGATGGGCAAGGGTCTAATATCAGGCAGTATAGTAGACGTGGTAAACAGCGCCAAAGCTACAGCGGATCTGGAAAAACAGAAGTCTGAGCTGATAAATAAGCTAAAGGATATGGATCTCTCCGTATCCGAGGACTAATCTATAGTTAACTTGACAAGACGGCGTTGTGAAATACGCCGTCTTTTTTAAACCTTAAAAAAAAAGACGACTAAAAATGAAAAAACAAATCAACACCAAAGGTAAACAATTAAAGAAACGTGTAGTCAAAAAGTTAACCATAGATTTTTCCAACAAGTATAATAATATTATGGATGTGGATTTTTTAATTTGTGCAAGCGCCAAATTGCCGCATGATATTTTAGAATCTAAACTCGATGGCACTATTAGTCCGATAGGCTTTGGGTGTTATAAAAAACAAAGAATTGATTATTATTAATTTAAACTAAAAACAAGGAACCATATGATCGCTGCATATTACTTCTCCGATACAACTTTTGCCGTTATTTTCATTACAGGCGTTATACTGCTAGTATCTTATTATGCTGTTAAATATGCCGGATTTAATACTGCAACTCAACCTGATGAGTTTATTGAAGACCGTAACCATACACATCCAACTGCCGAGAAACATCCGGTAATTATTGTAAAAAGAATAACTTATACAAAATTTGTCGATCGAAAGTTTAAATTGGCTTTGTCTACAAAGCATTATAAAAAATTTGCGCAATTTAAACATAAATTAGTTTTGCATATACCCACGGACACAATGGCTGACGCAGAAAAGGAAATTGAAATGTTTGACCATTTTCTAAAAACTTTTCCGCATGATAAAAAACGGCTATTTGGTGCGAGATTTAGTGTTGGAAACGGCGATGTAATTGTGGCGGTTGGTATGGCATCATTAAAAGATAAACAGGAATTTTTAGCAGCCTTAAGAGAACAAAACGTAATCATTCTTTAATATGCAGACTAAAAAACTTATTGTTGTTGAAGCATGCGACGGGTGTGGAAAAACCACACTCGTTAATAATTTATGCAAACTGTTTGAAAAACGAGACGGTTTTAAACCCGTTTGTGTAAAAGAGCCTTGGGAAGGTTCGGAAATAGGCGCCTTTATTCGTTCATGGATTAAGCATGTAGATTTTTCAACCAGTGAACTAAAAAAGGAACAAGCATTATTACTGTTCTCTGCAGCCCGACTGGAAATGCTGGAGCAATTTTTATTAAAAGAATTAGTTCGTAAAGACGATAACGATTCGCCAATCATCCTTTGTGACAGATTTGTTTTGTCTACTTGTGTTTATCAAAACCTTAAGTCAGAAGATTCTTTGCGCTTGCCAATGTTAACGCAAGCAATTTTAAGCACGATAGCAGATTTGCTTAAAGTTGATTGTACGTTGTATTTGGATTTAGACGCCGAAGTCATTGTTGACAGGCTAAATAAGCGTAAAGAAAAATCCGATGTGATGGATCAAAAGGACGTAACATGGTTTAACCAGTTAAGCGGAACTTACAATCATCAAATGCAAATACTTCAGCATAATTATCCCACGCTGCTTGGCATGCTGCATTATCTTGATGCAAGCAAATATGCCGAAGTTGTTGCGGAGGATGCTTATGCATTTCTGAAAAGACACATCCTTAAAAACTAATATGCAATTTTCGCCTAAATTCTACACAAACATATTTCAACATACAATTACTATTCCAATTCCTCCGGCGCATAACAACACGGAGAAATTTTTTATCGACTTAACTTTTACCGAATGGCAGCTTAGTGAATGGTTTAAAAATAGCTGGCATGCATCCTGGGAAAATTTTAAATCAATGTTTATTCCCGGATATAAGTTTTGCATGAATTATATCGGTATTAAGTTTACCGTTTATGAAGAAGTCATGGATGAGCATAGGTTTCGGCAAAACAAGTTAAAGTTTGAAACCAATAAAGTATTTGAAAAAGATAACCCCGAAGCGGTGTTAAACGCTATGACAACCCTATTCGGGCCCTTGTTTTATTGCGTAAATGCTGCGTCTGACCAATGTCAAACAATATCAAAATGGGGCATATCTTTTGCAAATCAGAAAAACGAACAACAAAATTCGGAAGAACATGTAGCTAAAAAGTCTGATTTTAGTTATGTTATGGCAATCTATACGGATCCTGAGCATCATGAAATCAGTTGGGTAATCAGCCGCACGCATAAAAATATTTATTTTGCGTTTAGGTTTAGTTCGGTAGCAGATTTAAAAGCTGTTTGCAGGCAAATTGAAAACGCTTTTGCGGATTTTTTCAACAAGTATTATCCGAGTTTGTGCGTATATAAGCCGGTAATTGCGCCGATGGTATGAAACCAATATTAAGATCACTGATTAACCAAGCCATCCGTGCAAAATCTATTTTACAGACAGGCCGAGCGTTTCACGCTACCATCGCTTTAAAAGGAAGCAAAGTAATAGCTATAGGATATAACAATTATACCAGATTGCATCCATACGCTAAGTTTGGCAAATATGCATCCTATAAGACGGTTAATTATAACCATGTTATAGGATTGCATTCAGAGATTGCATGTATAAAACAGATTTTGTTTCGTGATGATTATCATAAAATTACAATTGTTAACCTAAGAATTGATAACAATAACCAAGTAGCAAACGCAAAACCTTGTGTAAACTGCCAACGAGTTTTAAAACAATTTAACTTTAAACATATTTTTTACACCAATGAGCAAGGGCAATTTGAAGAGTTTAAGACTGCGGTCGAAGATTAAAGCGCCGCCGACTAAAGTACACAAAGACAAAAAGAAAGTGCAGCAATTAAGCCGCAAAAATTGGAAAAATATAATTTCAAACGGATAATGCTATGATTCAAAAACTTAAACAATTTTTCTCTACCAGAAAATTAAAGAAAGAAGCCAAAGATATTGGCATGTCTTTATCGTTTAAGCCAAGCGAATGCGGATATTATACGAATAAAGTGAGAAATCACTATTCCAATACGGGCAATGTTAATGATCCAAAAGTCACCATGCTTGGGGAAAAGCTTAGAACCGTAGTGAAAAAACAATTTGATCCTGCTACACAAGGAGATTGGGATGTTTTGGTATACCCCAGATTTAGTTTAGACAGGAAATATATAGGCTTTGAAATTCGACTAAAATTTTAAATTTAAAATGTTACTAAAACTAAAATCTAAAAACAAAAAATCGCGTGTAGTTTCTAAGCAAAAGCAAAAAGCAGCCAACATTAGAGAAGATTGGCTTTGTACATTGGAACCTCTTGAAGTTGGCAAAATTAGCAACCATAAGCTGATAACGTTAGAATTTATGGCCCGAAAAGTGTCAGGTATAGGAAACAATAATCGGTTTTGGAGGTTATATAATGAAGGTGATTACGAAGCAGAAATTCGAGTAGCTGCATATTTTGCGGCAATGGAAAAATCTATTCTTAAACAATTAAACCTAATTTAAAAACATGGAAACCAATAAACAAAAACTATTTGAAAATATAAAATATGCCGCGCAGCTTTTGGCATTTTGCTGCGTGTTGTTACTGTTGCTGTTAATTATGACGCCTTTAATAGGTCTGATAGGCGTTATGATTCTGGCATATGCGTTTATCAGCGGGGGTGTAAAGCAAACTGTTAAAGACTTAAAGAAAGGTTTTTCGCGGACGTTTAACCGCAATGAATCTGAAAAAGCAAACTCTGACACTATAGACGTTTGAGCTTCGTTGTTATATTGTTGATATGTTTTATACTCTTTGCTGCCATATACTTCTATAAGATGCACACTATAAATATTAACGCGCATAATTTTCTGCAGCAAAAAAGAAATTATTTCTTTTATAGGTATATTACATCCGGCAATAAAAACGAAAAACAAAATACTGATTTTTAAATTAAAAGAAAGATTTATCATGGGTGACAGATCAAGCATTATTATCCGTCAGCGCAGTTGTGATGACAAAGGCATTGAAATTTACGGGCACTGGGCAGGTACACAAATAATATGTAATTTGCCAAGAGCGCTTAGGGTTGCAAAAGCACGCTGGGATGATGAAGAGTATTTTACGCGCATTATTATCCAAAATATTCTTAATTATATTGCTGATCCAAATGGCGCTTTAAGCTGTGGCATTGGAATCACAGACAACTATAAACAAAGTAATCACGTAGATTTGGAATATAATCCTGTAATTATAAATAGGTTTGATAGGGAAGTGACAATAGGTAAAGATACTTTTACGTTTGGGTCAATTATAAACCCTCTTACGGAACAAGAAGTTTTGGAAGATATGCAAAAAGCTATGTTAGACTAAATTTAATAAATTAAACACTATGGATTTGGAATATTTTAAAGAATCGAAAAACGGCGTTACTGTTACGGTCACCGATGATCCGTGCCCAGTGGATCCCCGTGAGGTATGGGCATACGATTTTTATGCCGATTTAGTAGACGCGAAGACTCAGTTTCCCGTGTTTTTTATAGCGGCATGGCACCGCAGGTATGAGTTAAGTTATCGCTTGCCGTTTCAATTGAAAAACATGGATGATTTCAATGAGTTCATGCATACCGAATGTGATAATCCAAAAAGTCATTGGAAATTTTTACCTCTGTATATGTATGAACATGGAGGCATCGCTCTTTCATTAAATTCTTTTAATGACACTTTCGATAGTGGGCAGCTTGGTTTTATTGTTTATAATGATGATCCTGACAATTATGAAAAAGGCGGGCCTATTTTAAATGAAAGTGAGATAAAAATAATTGTAAATGAATGGTTTGAGTATGAACAAAACGGTGCATATTGGTATACTATTACAGACGATGTAGACGGTGAAATACTTAGTCAAAATGCAGGTTATTATAATTTGAAGCAATGTAAAGAGGACGCTATTGAGGATTGGAATAGTGTCGTAGATTCAATGCCCTCCGTGGCGGATCGAATCCCATATACATTTATTATTCAATTTGTTGATATTACGGACTCATGTAACACTATTTTAGGAAAAATGCGACGTGTTACATCGACAATACCGGAATTTGCACAAGTTATTTATAAGGAATTAATAAGTGATGCTCATTTTGCAGCTGCGCATCATGTAAAGCCGGAAGAATATCCTCAGGCTCGCATAACCGAAGCTCTGCGCAAACTGATACAGGAGAAAAGTGAAAGCGGGTCGATAAAGATCACGGATATGCACTCGGATAATGTGAGTATTGTCCTAAATCTATTTATTGTAGGAGAATCCGTAGCTAAAAAAATAGATTGACGAGGACAATACAAAATGGTCTGATATTTAGTAGATAATTTAACATTACGCACTTATGGATCAAAATTCAGATAGTAACTTTGCCGCTTTAGAAGTTTTAAAGAAATCTAATGCTTTACCTGAGTATTTAAAGGAATATGCTCCTGAACAAGAAGTATTTAACAAAATGGCTTCAACTTTATACGCAGATAGAGAATTTAGAGAATATCCGATTGACAGCAAAGAAAATACTTTTTTATCGGCTTTACACTTCTTTACTAAAGGCGACCGTCAAAATAAAGCGCTTGAATTAACACTTAAGCAAGCCTCTGAGTTTCATGGCATTGCGGATGACGTGAAACAAGCGTTAAAAGTTTTGATCAACTATACTGAAGGCGATGCCCGTAAGTATGCAAGTAAAGCATCAAAAGAACCGGCTGCAGCATTTGCGTATATGACCAAATGCGCCGGATTCTTTCCGATAGACACGCCCGCAAACATAGAAACTTCCAGTAACGCATTGGCTGAAGCAAAATGGAAACTGCCTGCGAATATCTATGTACATGCAGCACGCAATATCGTTTCAGCGTATGACAAGTTAAACGTCGAAGAAAAGAAATATGCGCATGTAAATGATACAGTAGCTAAAGACGGCAAGCTTTGGGTCATTGACGGAGAAAAAATGGTTGAGCTACTGTATGATAGGCTTGAAAAAACGGCTAATCAAAAATATCAACTTATCAAAGATTATATCCAAGCGAACGCTTTAAACGAGCAAGATTGCTTAATGGAGTGTCAGGATTTAATTTATAATGTTGATAGAGAAACAGACAGATTAGATAAACAGTATTATAAGGAAGCGGCATTAAAATCCATTGGAGAAGAATGGGTTGCCAATCCATATACAGATGTAAATTCGGAATTAAGTATGGACGAAGCCGTAGATTTTTGTAAGCATAACGTAAAAATTGCGCATGCTTTTGTTCCTGTAGATGAAGTTAAAAGGCTAAAGGAGCGCATTGTAGCTTATACAAACAATAAGACCGCTTCGCAGAATTTCTTTGACATTATAGAATCGGATGAAAAAGATGCTATCCAACTTTCTGAAGAAATTGCAAATGATGATAGCATCACTGAAGATTACCTAAACAATGTGTTACATGTGATTTCTAAATCTTAAACATGTCCAATTCCAACGAAGCAAACAACAAACCAAAGCTTCAATTAGAAGCGGTATATAAAGCGTTAGAGGATCCGGATACTTTCGCCACGGTATTACTGACTATTTGTCTAATTCAATATGGGGAAGATACGTTTAAGGTGGATCCTTTAGTGCTATTCGCATGGTTGGAGGAAGATTTTGGTCTGGAGTTAAATGAAGATAATCAAAATAAGTTAAATGCCATAATAACAGCATTAACTACGGATTATTTTTATAATGATTTGCAGACTTTTAAAGCCATCTGTAAAACGCTTACAAGTGGAGATCCTGGAATTGTAGAAACTGATTTGGATGCTGATGAAGTAACGGTGCCGGAAATTCTTTGGGGTATTTATGAAGTAAGTTTGTGTAATGACGACGAAGTAGTAAATACGTATAAATTTAATAGCGTAATTAAAAGTTTTATTAACGTCGTTTTAAAAAATGAACCCATGGATCAAACTTTAGAGTTGAATCCTGAAGAATTTAATATCATAAAACATAATTGTAACGAAATAAAACTGCAATTAATGAATTTGGGAATTAAAAATCTTCCTAAATTTCCAGAAATTGAAGTTAACACCGATAGCGAGTAGTAGCGCAATCTGGTTAGTGCACCTGCTTTGGGAGCAGGGGGTTGGGGGTTCAAATCCCTCCTACTCGATTATTTAAACCAGCTATTTTGAATTTCTCACGACTGCGGTAGCCAGTCCCCTAAGCTGCCCCCGCAGTTTTCGGTTTTCTCTGCGGGCTAACCCTTTAACGCCAGCTTAGCTCAGTTGGTAGAGCAGTTGATTTGTAATCATCAGGTCGTCGGTTCAAATCCGACAGCTGGCTCCATTTTTGGACTAAAAATAAAGGAATTATTATGGCACTACTAAAAGAAGGAAGCACTTATTTAGCAAGCGTAGATGAAAGGGAACTGTATTTCAAAAATAGAGGCAATCGCAGTAATATTGTCATATATGTAGAAGTAAAGGTATTGCAAATAATTGAAGCCAATGAGCATGATCGTTATTATAAAGTCGAAATTCGGGATCCTGAAGGTTCTGCTGTAGTACATTGGCTGCCTGAAGAAGTTTTCGTTCCTAAGAGATGGCTTCCTGGTGAAGACGCTAGATTTAGTCGCATTGAAATCATAAAGGAACTTGAATGAATAAACTACCAGCAGAAGACGTAACCTATTTGGCGTGCATATGGGAAAAACTGCACACCGACAGGGATTTAGTCTTATCTCAAATATACGTGGAAATAACGATATTGCGAGTATTTAAAGCAAGCAACGGGCAGTGCTATTATAAAATCGAAATTAGGAATCCCAAAGGTTTCACGGAACATTGGGTGCCTGAAGAAATTTTCTCTAAATACACGCTGACCAATGAAAATCAATTTAAGAAAATTGAAATCATTGATGAGCTGCCCTCGCCTAAACTGAAGCAACGGTTGTATTTCGATTCCGAATAATATTGCGCATATCTCTGCCGTATTTGAAATAGTTTCGGAAAAGCTCCATGCCTACTTCGTCTTCAAATAAAGACTCGCCTAATATAAGTTTTGCCAAGACGGTCGCATAATTTACTGCATGTAGCATATCATCTGTTTTGGTTCCCTGTTTAGTGTAAAGAAATCCCGTAACACCTTGTTGAGATTCCCATGGAACACGGGTTAATACTAAGAAATCTTTTAAATATTCCATTGAATGCTCCCATCTGGGAGCGCGTAAACGGCTGCTTTTTATATCCATAAACAACGTCGTTATACTGTCAGTACGATGCAGGGAGTATAAATTAAACATTTCGGAATTTTTCGGTATGGAGAGAAATGTGCCTGTAGGTTTATATTTGAACATTATAACCTTTAAAGGATCCATAAGTTTTTTAATTTCATTTGCATATACAGCTCCTCCACCATAGTCATTTGCTAAAGCATAACCTCCGAATTTATGATGATCATTAGCAATGCAATGGGTTATGTCATCATAATCCATGCCTGCATATTTCTTCATGTGAATAATATCAAATTTTTTATCAGGAGTAACACCAATAATACAGTGTGCAGTATATGAAGCTTTGGAGCGCGATGCAGGATTATAATCAGATCCACCCCAGTCACAGCCGGAAACTTTAAAAATATATTTAGGAGGTACGGCAGAAATTGCTTGTTTTTGCACGTCGTGTATGTCGCCTAAAATGCATATATTCTGCAAATCTCTGGTTGTTAATTCTTTGGTTCCGGATTCCGTAGCTTCACCCAGATATTCTTCCAAGAAAGATTTTTTATCTGAAGATTGAGAAGCTTTATAGATATCCAAATATATAGACTGTTTTTCAGTATTTGCAGGAACGATAATCTGCGGAATATGAAATCCCCATAGTCCATACTTTAACATTTCCGGCGCTTCAAAATCCCAACAACCGTCCCGTACATTTAAAACACGTCCGCATTTTAAACAACATAACCCTTTAGGTTGAATCATATCCAAAACGTTATGGTTTAGATCGGGATAATTATCATGGTGGCAAGCAGGACATGTCATACGCCACAAACCTCTCGAAGATTCTAACCAGCGTTGTTCTAAGGGAGTATCAACTGATTTAGATGTGCCACCGTATACGACTGACCTAAATTCGGAACGAGATTGGGTGGATTTAATAACACGTTCCAAAGTGTCGTCAAAATCTTGATATTCGTCAAAATTTATCCAATCGAAAGTCGGTGAGCGCAATTTGGAGGCATCGGAAAGAACATAATACATTCTATGCAAAGACATACGCGCTTTGCCATGGTCGTATTCTTTATAATAAAGATTTGTTTTAAACTTGGGATTACGTTTATTAGGTTGAAATCTGTAAGCCTGTTCGATTTCTTTGGATTTATATCCCAATGTTCTTAACTGATCCATCCGTGGCACAATTGTAGCAATTCTTAAACCTGGAATAATGCGACAATACAAATCAGCAGCTAATAGCATATTTGTAGTATTATGACTTAAAATGCCATTAGTAAAATAAGTATGAGAAGTGTCATTTTTTAATGTCACATCATACATGGGAACTGCTGGACCATTTTTCTTATCTACGGAAACTATCTTGGAAACACCATCTTTCGTTATCACTGATTCATCCAGAGAATCTTTAGCATGAATCATTTGTCCATCCTTGGAAATAATCCCATGAGTATCTGCGCAATTTAATGTCTTGTTGTTGGTTGTCTTAATTTGCCAAGCATCAAAAGGTATAGTTTTATGAATAATATCAATATCTTCCCAGCCATTTGGCGTTTCTATCTGCCAATCTTCAATGGCGTAACTTTCGGTAAACTTGGGATTTAAAGATTCAACTTTCTTGGACATTTGTTAATAATCCAATGACAATAACATACAATCTGCAAGGAAAAAATACATAATGAATATTGAAACTATTTTTAAAGATATTATGGAAAATTTGGATCAATACTCTTTAGAAACGCAAATTTTTATAAAACAAAAATATTTTCCACTGTTGAATCGTTGCAATCAAGTTGAACATTTTTTACAACAAACTGCAAATATTTGTCAGACTGGACCTGAACTACGCCGTTTTGGCAAGATACTTGCAGCAGAGCTAAAACGAATACAAGAACGTTATAGCTAAAACTATACAAATTACTAAATAGAAAATAACTAAGAAAGGAAAATTATGCCAAACTGGGCTAATACAAATATCATATTTTTCAGCAACAATGAAAAACAATTACAAGAATTATATAGCGTGATTTTTTATCGTGCGCCTAATGCTTATGAGGAGGACATAAAACCGCTTTTAAATTCTAATTCTATAGGGAGCGGGTGGCTTGGTGCAATTCTTTATGAATTGAAAGAAATCAATTTAGAACAAATCGATAAGGACAATATTCCCGCAGATTTGCATTGCAGGGGTTGGGTGGAATTTGGTATTGACAGTGAACTTGTTCCAGAAAGAATCCCTAATCCTTATTTGCAAAAGGATAAGCCAAGTTGGAGATTTGAAATTTTTACATATGATGCTTGGGAACCCAACATGAAAATGTGGGATTATATTATCAAAAAGCATTTTCCCGATGTTAAATTTGTTTATCGCAGTGAAGAAGGCGGTAATGGATTTTATGTAAATTCTGACTACCTACATTTATATTTTGACGAAGAATATATAGTTGATTTAACCATCGATTTCAATAATTGTTCAGAATCAATCAAGAATATTTTTAAACCCTATGGTGCAACAGGAACCTGGGAACACTATGAATATTATAATTTTCAAGATTTTTGCGATTTCTTGAAGAGTAATTTTCGAGATCTTGGAGAAATCACAACTAAAGAAGATGCAGAGAAAGAAATCAAAAGAATAACTGATGCTTTTGCAGCAGAGGATAATTCTGATTCTTGGTGCTATATTAACATATTTGAAACTCCTGAAATTAGGTATGGGCTCTGAAAAAATAAACAACGAAGAAATTATTGCCAAAGAACAATGGTTTGGTACTACCATAGATCCAAATCAAATAGATGATTACGCAATATTTTACAAAGGTAAGTGGATATCTCTGCAAAACAAAGAACATTCAGAGAGATTCGAAGCTTTACGTGAAACTGCAGTTTATTATCCGGATATTTACAAATATAAATACAGAGGAGATTTAAAGTTTTTATTTACGACTTACACATACCCCGACTTGGATAAGGATACTTTAGTATCCGAACAATGTCTAAGGCGAGGTGTTGCAGGGTATTATGAAGCAAAGGAACAAACGATTTATTTTGTTCCTGGATATAGAACGTATGAAGAACAAGACCTGCATACGTATGTTCCGGGACCTAAAATACTTACCTTCAAATGCGATAGAATTATAGATGGCTATTTAGCTGTAAAAATGATTAATGAAGATTGGGTGGAAAATTCGCAAGATGTTTTTTAAAAATAGAAAGGAAAATTATGCCAAATTGGGTACGCAATCAAATTATTTTTAAAACTAAAGAAGATTTAAATAAAGCGCTTGAACTTTGCGGAATTGACATGAGTTTGCCGGAAAAAGAACCCAAAATGATGGATTTTGGAGTATTGATTCCGATGCCAAAAATACTCAATCATCAATCCGTTTATTACAATTCGACATTACATCCTCGGTTGCTTGTAAATCCCGACTGGAGTAGTGCAGTTGAAAAGTTTTGTGAAAGCGGATGTATCAATAAAGATTCAGACGCAGATGAAGTCATCCCTGCGTTTATGGAATACTTAAAGAAGAGTGATAGTCCGTGTAAAGCAGAATCATTTACAAATGCACAACAATAAGAAATTATTGAAGCTGTTTGCAAAAAGTTATGTGATGGACATAAAGATTGGTACGATTGGTCTATTGCCAAATGGGGATGCAAGTGGAATGCCAATTTGGTTGCAGTAACCGATTATTCAATAGTCTTTGATACTCCTTGGAACTATCCCGGAGTTTGGTTAGACGATTTTGCAATGGCTGATCCGCACTTAGACTTTTATGTTGCATGGGCAGATGAAGATATTTTTGGAGGTTTTTCGGGAATATTACAACGCCTGGAAGTAAATGAACTTCCGGAAGATGCATCTGCAAACATCGGTTTTGATAGCGACCTTATGGGATCAATGTTTAGCGATGCCTTATGGAATGGCTGGAACCAAATGTCTCCTAAATTTGAAGAATGGTGGACGGAAGCTTTTCCGAAGGATTCAGACTTTTCTTGGCAAAAATGGGAATACTAAATTTAACTGTATTAGACAATATAAAAAGTTGTAACCCATGAAATTGATATATAAAATTCCTTATATGCAAAAAATACCTAAGAGGGATTTTTTCATTGATACAATTATTGAAATCATAAATCCGAAATGCGCAGAGGATTTTGCAATAGTGAGCAAACTTTTAAAGTGTATTAAAACAACCAGTTACAACGTTGCAAAAGATAGATTCGAAGAAATTGCAAACAATAAAAGTAGTCAACTTAAAGATAAATTTTGTGATGGAGAAAGGAAATACCAGTTGCTTGGTTTTTAGAACCGCCTTGTGAAGAAGAAAGTCAAAAAAGGAAAAAGGATAAAGATGAAAGATAATACAGGTCATAGTTTAACCAAACGTCACTATATTCCAAAATCTAGTAGGATAAAAATCTTACAAAAATATGGAGGTAAGTGTGCTTATTGCGGATGTAATCTTACGATGAAAACAATGCGCATAGACCATATTTATCCAATTAGGAAAGGAGGAATTGATAACCTTGAAAACTACAACCCCGCTTGTCGAGAATGTAATTATTATAAATCAACACTTGATATTGAACAATTTAAACAGAGAATTTCCACCATCATAGAAAGATTAAGAAAATCATTTATCTTTAAACTCGCAATAAAATATAATTTAATAGAGCCTAAACCATTTACACAATTCTATTTTGAAAAAATTACAAAAGACAACCAAAAACCCCTTGTTGCTGAAAGCGTAAAAAATGAAAGATAAAAACGGTATCGAAATTAAGTGTAAGAACTGTGCGAATTATGGAACATATCTCTTCATGCCTTGCTTGCTTTGTTTACGAAAAAATGCAGGATTTAAGCCGACAGTAGAATCTTACGAAGCCCGCATTGCTGAGTTGCAAGAACTTGTATCAACTTTAAAGCAAAAGCTAACCGAAGAAGCTACAAGTAAATCTATGTCATGAGCAGAACAAGTAAAGATACGCCCAAGGCAAAATATGCTAAATTATTAAAAAGTGATGGTGGTGCCTTTTCTTGTGCAGACGTGCGGGATAATGGAAAACCATTAGGATATTGGGATGAAACCGGTAGATGCAATAGGTCTCTCCGCAATGCTCAAAAGCGAGGATCTCATCGCCGTAGAGCAATTTTAAAGCGAAGAATAACTCAAGAAATAAGAAAGGAAATCAACTAATGAAGAAGTTGAAGATTCAGTTTTGGAAAGCTGAGAAAAATCTCGCTATGCAAATATTGGAGCAAGAGGGTTTGCCGAAAGAAAAAGGGGACGGTTTTGTTAAGATAATTGATTCTCCAGCATTGGTTTTTGAAACGGGCGTCTGGCTTAGAGGTTATAATCACTGTGCAGATTTTAAATCAGACTCAGTACCCTTTAACACCAACTCCAAGCGCGATGCATACTTACAGAAAGTAGTCAACGCAATCACCGATGAACTTTTCACGGGTGGTGGAGAGCTTAAAATCGGTGAGATGTGCGAGGTGAGCGATTGCAGAGCTTCTTGGGTAAAACGAAGGCTTTTAGCGATGTTGCCTGAGCATTACGTAGTGCGGTTTATTACAGAAAATGATTCTGGGAGTTGGAGTTCTTGGTTTTACGCCCGCCCAATTGTCAAGCGTACAGAACCTACTATCGAGGAGTGCGGGCAATTAGTCACTTATACCTGGGAGGAGAAATGAAGCTGAATCGCTACCAAGCATGGCATTATCATTATATCGCCAAAATCAAACAGCCTTTTAACCTTTGGATAAAGGAGAAGCCACAAGGCAAGATGCTGTTTTTCTGCGAGTGGGAAGATGATGGAAAGTACGATATTCCAGAAGCTGACGCCAACGAAGAATTTAAAAAATGGCTTGTAGAAGATAGGAAGAAATATGAAGAAGCTGAAACTAGCCTTTTGGAAGGCTGATGACATGACACTAGTAATCAAACTAGTGGAAAGCGTAGGATTCCGTGAAAGCAAAGAAAATGGGTATATTCATGTAGGTGGGGATTGTCTAACTGTATTTACCTATTACGACTTTCGCCTAATTTTACCAGAAAGTAAATGGATAGCTCACGACGTGGACTCCATAACTTATACAAGTAAAGAATCAAGAGATAGGGACTTAAAGAAAATTGTTCAACATATTTCTAACGAAATATTTAAAAGTAAACCTACAGTAAAAGTTGATGGACCCGTAACAATATATACTTGGGAAGAAAAATAAGAAACCCCATAGAGGGTGACGTAAGGTCAGGGATACCCTTAATAATAAACAAAACAAAAATGCTTGAGTTTTAAATTAAGATTTGTTGACATTGAAATATGTCAACAAATCTTATGCCTAAAACAACTACTTTACCTGCCGCGACTTATGATTCAAACGGGGGATTTTTTGATATTGAAAAGTTGATTCGTACTGACGCTTTTTTCTTTGATAAAGTGGAAAAAGCCATTAAGCATTTGATAAAAATACATGAGCAACTAAAAGTTAATTATAGCGACCAAAATTTAAAATTATATAGGGAAGCTTTCTTTGACTATTTAAAGTTAACTCATTTTAGCATATCGCCGCTATTGGGATATTATTATCCTAAGTATCCTTTAGGAACACCTCTGTCTTTAAAAGACTTTCCGTTTGCACATATATTTTATAATTTAAATATAGGTCCATCATGTTCTACAGTATTTAGAGGAAGCCGACAGATTTCCAAGTGCTGCACAGGGGATACCATATGCAGATTTAAAAATAAAAAAACAGGACAAGTAGTTACTATGTCGCTGGAAGATTTCTTTAGAGAACAAAAAACAATTTAAAAATTTCACAATGCGAACTTTATTTCTTTTGAGAGGAGCCCCAGGAAGCGGCAAATCCACTTGGGTGAACCGCAATAACTTGGAACCTTATACTTTATGCGCTGATCAAATTCGCACGCTTATTCAATGTCCCGTGTTAAATCTCAATGGAACATTTTCCATATCGCAGAAAAATGACAAAGAAGTGTGGGAGTATTTGTTTCATTTATTGGAAACTCGAATGGCTCGTGGCGAAATGTTAATAATTGACGCCACGCATTATAAGAAAGAATTGCTTAATAAGTATAAAAAACTTGTTAAGAAGTATCGTTACAGAGTTTACGTGGTTGATTTTGTTTCAGGCATATCCATGGAAGAATGCCTGCGTAGAAATCAAAATCGCACGGGTTACAAGATTGTGCCTGACCATGTGATCCAAAAAATGTATTCGGTGTTTAATTCCGAATCTAAGCAAATTAGAAATGCTTTTACGACTATTTCTCCGGAAAATGCTGTTAAGCTTATCCAAAATACAAATGACCAAGTAAAAGATTTCAATTCTTGGGAAAAAATTTATATTTTTGGGGACATCCATGGCTGTTTTGAACCGATAAAAAGCTTTTTTGAAAAATATCCTTATGATGAAAAAGCCTTTTATATCTTTTTAGGCGACTACTTAGATAGGGGTTTGCAAAATAAGGAAGTATTGGAATGGGTTATAGAATTTGCCGAACATCCAAATTGTTTATTTTTGGAAGGAAACCATGAGAGATGGTTAAAGCTTTACGCCTCTAAAGATTCCGAGGATCAAAGCTTAATAGCTTCCCGTGTATTTCTAAAAAACACCATACCTCAAATTAAGGATATTGATCCCGTTAAAATTCGATCTTTTTGCTACAAACTTGCGCAAATGGCACTATTTTCTTATGGCAAACATACGACATGGTTTTGTTGTCATGGAGGAATGCCTGTATTGCCAAGTCTGCCAATTGCATCCATAGAAATGATTCATGGCACGGGCAAATATGAAGACATAGATGAAGTACATAAAGAATTTGAACGTAGATACAGCAACTTAAATATCTATCAAGTTCATGGGCATAGAAATGTATACAAAGATGTCTTTGACGCTAATAAAATTGTTTTTAATTTAAATTCTGCAGTTGAATACGGCGAAGATTTGCGCATTTTAAAACTTGCGTTGCAAGAGGACGGATCGGTTACCAAAGAGCTTATAGAAGAACCAAATCCAGTGCATCTCACAGAATCAAACAAGGTGCGCAGGTTGTATGATAATGAAATAAACAACGACATTATTAAACAACTCTGTGATAATCCGAGTATTATTAAAATTCAATTGGATGACGGAATTATATCTTATAAATATGATTCAAAATTGTTCTTCTCAAAACAATGGACAGATCTAAATATTATCGCCAGGGGATTTTTCTGTCGTAAAGATAAAATCATTTGTCGCAGTTATAATAAATTCTTTAATTATCAGGAACGGATAGAAACATCCCCAAAAGAACTTTGCAAAACATTGCAATTTCCTGTGAGCAAATTTCAGAAAGAAAACGGATTCTTGGGATTGGTAAGTTGGGATGCCGAAATGGATAAGGCGTTTATTGCATCTAAATCAACCAATCAAGGCGAATACGCTCAAATGGTTCGTGATCGATTTTATGCTTATGACTCATGGAATGAAATGTTAAATTACGCCAAAGAACATAACGTTACATTAATTTTTGAAGTCATAGAGCCGGAAAAAGATCCGCATATTATCGAGTATGCACAACCGCATTTAGTGCTGCTGGATATTGTCGAAAACACAATGGAAGGAAAATTGCTTGAATATGATAAACTTAAAGAACTTGCCAATTCTTGGAACATCCCTTGTAAAATCTTGGAGCATGTTTACAGTAACTGGGAAGAACTTTGGGAAGATCTAAAGCAATTAGAGCATGAAAAAGATTTAAAGATCGAAGGCTTTGTTTTTCGAGACATCAATAATTATCAGTTTAAGTTTAAAACAAACTATTATAAACGTTGGAAATCGTTTCGCAGCTTAAAAGACAAATATGCGCGTTCAAAAGATCAAATGAGACAAGTATTTGTTGACAAAGAAGAAACGGATTTTTTCCTTTGGTTGAATACCCAACCTAAAGAATATGTCAGCAAAACTGATATTATTACTTTAAGACAACAGTTTTTATCCAAATAATCAACTTCTAATAGCCTCGCTTTTACATTTAAAGCGAGGCTAGTTTTAACAAAAATTAAGCAGCAATAGAATCAGATGCGCTTAAAGCAGAAAAAGACCTAGGAAATCCAATCCCCTACTATCAAAGGCATAAATAATGTACACAATTCCAACACTGACAATTCTGACAATAATTTATTTTGTCTATCTTCACAAACAAGAATCCAAAGGTGTAATTCCGTGCTACGAATCTGAACACAAAGGGATGGCTTGGTTATTTGCTTGCACGCTAATTTTATTCATGATGATGCTAGGAAGATTAGCGTACATTCAATATCATGGCACTCATCACCCATGTGAGGGATGTAGATTTCAACCATACGTCGAAATTCATTATAACCCAGATGGTAATAAAGAAGAAAAAGGCATTATATTTAAAAGATGTTTAAACCTACCTCTTTATAAATTTTAAAAATTTTATCCATGACACGAACATCAAAATTAGCGGAAACAAAACAAAAACTTAAAGAAGCATTAGAAGGATATATTAAAGCTAAAGAGCAAGTTGCTAAAGCTTCGCAAGTTAATTTTTCCCAAGAAGAACGATTTGAACAGATCCGAAACTTTAAATCAAAATTTCGATGTCAATCGACATTTAAATCCAACAGTCAAGATTTGGAAGATTATAGAGACGAATTTTCCATCCTATCTGCATTATTTGCTGTGAGATTTGTTCGAGAGAAATCCTCGGAAGATGTGCAAGTTGAATTATATATGGAAGATGACGGATATTATTCAAAAATTGCAGATTTTAATGTATGTTGGCTCCCAGATTTAATTAAATGCCTAAGCGAAGCGAAAAAATTTTTAAAGGAGAGATACAAAAATGCCATTCTATGTTTTTCTAAATGATGCACTTACATTGATTTTAGTGCCTTATATTAAGGCATTACTTGGGTTAAATTCTGAAGATGACATCAACATAGAAATCGATACGGAACCTACACATCCTTATTACAGTGTTATAACGGTTAAAACATCAATTATACCTGAAAATATACAAGAAATAAGATATATAGGTCGGATAACAGGATCGATTGTAGAAAAAGAAACTAATAATGTTTTCGTATATACTGGTTTTGATTTAAAGAAAGATGTTTCAGAAATAAACTATTGTTTCAAATTAAACAATATGCCAAATATTCGCGGTAATCCATTAACCATAAAATTTTTAAAAGATGAATAATAAAATAGATTGGAAATATCTTAGAACACAACTCGCCAACAGCCTAAGCAACGAAAAAATTTGGAGCTTGGCGTGCGCAATTTCTTCCGAACTGAATGTTCACGCAGAAAATTGCCAAAAACTGGAGCAAGCAATTGCCGACATAGATAGTGGTAGCTACGAGGGTTTTGTGCAAAATTTTCCAGAATATTTAAAGCTTGACCCTGTGACTGCGGTAAGTCATAGTTAAGTTTCAAAATGGCTACCAGAAAACAAAACATGTCCAGCACGTATTTCTTGGAAAACGCAAAAATTATTTCCAAGGAAACTAATCCGAATATATACTCTCGTGCCAGGCTAAGAGATATCTATCGCAAATACGATACGGCTAAATATCGTAGAGGTAGCCCTACAATTAAAGCAAAAGATGCCTGAAGAACAGAAAGTTACTGTTAAATCCAAAGATTTAATTTTGGAGATACATTTAAATCTAAAAACTGCCAATAATAAAAAGGTAGTTGCTGTGGAGCATAATATTCCGCTTACGGCAATATTAGAACCTATGTTTATAAAAGACGGCGCCAAAAAGATTGAGCAAATAGTAAATATGCTAGGCGTTGAAGTTTTTAATACTATGGTTCGGGATTTCTTCCTTAATAAAGTTGAAGACATGCATAAAACGCAAAACTTTATTGAACATAAGACATTGATTGATACTATCCAAGACAACCAGTCTATAATTGAAATCAACAATGCTGATGGTTCTAAGGAACAAAAAGTTCTTGTAAAGCCTGTGATTAGCGAAGAAACCAATCTTATTGTCGAGTTGGAAGAAACTGCAAATGAAGTACCTGATGAGTATCAATTAAATGACGGAGAAGAAAATTTGATTCCGGACATTGAAATGACGGAACAACAGTTAACAGAAGTAAAACCGCCGGAATCAAAACCAAAACCGCCTAACGTTGTAACTAATGCGGCGTTAGGCGGAATAGTTGATAACAGCAGCAGACCATTGCCGAAAGTTCGACTTTCTTAAACATTAAAACAATTTAACCCAAACTCCGACAAACCGTCGGAGTTTAATTTTTTATACAACATGCCAATATCAACCAGCCAACTTCCAACTTTGTATAAAAACGATTATTGCGTATTAAAGGGACAATTTTTTCGCCCAAACGAAGCGTTTCCTTCTAATACCATGCAAACGGCTTTAATCGTAAAAATTATAGATCCGTCCAATATAAAAATGTTTGAAGGCAGAAAATACGTTAAATGTGTGCCTTTGGAAACATCTAACGGTTGTTATTATGCTTCAGTCAAAGACTTAACCAAACTATCTAAAAGACAACAAAACTGTCTTGACGAATATTTTTATAATATAGGGGACGATTGAAATTCTACAACTTGAAAAACTTAAACTTGAAAAACTTAAACCTAAAAAACGAAAGAAAAGGCGATGGACAAGAGTATTGATTTAAAAGAAGTTTTGCACTTGCACGAACGTTGGCTTTACGGCTATGAGGACGGACGACGCGCGGACCTTTCCCAAAGAGATCTTAGCCACGCAGACCTTCATAACGCAAACCTTAACGGTGCAGACCTACGTGGTGCATACCTTAGCTACGCAGACCTTAACGGTGCATCCCTTCGTAACGCAGACCTACGCGGTACAGACCTTAACGGCGCAAACCTTGGTGACACAGACCTTAACGGCGTATACCTTCGTGATGCAGACCTTAGCTACGCCACGTTTGACGACCACATCTTTTGCCTCGACCGTATAGGTTCCGTCAAGCGGCGAACGACTTATAATGCCACAAAAGACATTGTGTGGTGCGGCTGTTTTACGGGAACTTTTGAAGAGTGGGTCGCGAAAATCCGCAAAACTTATCCCGACGAAAATAACGTTTGTCGAAAAGAATACGAAGCGGCGATTGCTTTCTTTAAAACAGTTGCGGAGGCGAATGAGGAGAAAGCGCAAAATGGATAGGCCGATACTTTTTTCAGGCCCGATGATTCGGACTATTCTCGACTACTTCGAGAAAATTAACCCCGAAATGAAAGGGCAGACCCCCGAGGTTCTGGCGATAGGATTCAAAGTTTTGGAGGTGAAGAAATGAAACTTGATTTTAATGGGGCAGTTAGAAACGCTCTCAAAGAACAAAAAGTAATCCGTGAACTTTTGGAAAAAATAGAAGCGGGAGATTTTGGGGAGGAAATCCAATTTTACGCGGAAAGGATTGATGCGTGGAACGGAGAATCCGCGTTTTTGTTAGGCGAGCTTTCTGAAAAAATCAACATTGTCGCGGAAGAACTCCGCAAGGGAAATTTAGAAATAATAAAAGAATTTTTCGATTTCCTTTGCATTGATATTTCCAAAAAAGAAAGCGGGAAGAAATGAGCAACAACGCGATGATAGTTTTAATAACGGCAACTATTCTTACTTTTTTTGTAGTGATGGCTTATCTCATGTCTTACGACAAGACAAAAGAGTTGGAGACGAAAATTAAAGTCCTCAACGCGATGACGCGAACTATAAAAGCGGCGGAAGAAAAAGGATTTCCCGAAAAATTTAAAAAGGAACTCTCGGACTACGTTTGCGACAGAGAAAATAATCCTGAGTGTGATGGCATTTATCGCGCTGCTTTAAAAATAAAAGAACAAAGAGAAGAAGATAAATATGAGCAAAAAACTACTAAAAATTAGATTTGTCCTTTTTGATTGTGCGCTTGCAATGCAAATATTGGAACAAGAAGGAGATTTTGAAGACTCCGAACACATTAAAATATCCGATAGACCTTGGTTAGGTAACAATGAGATTCATCTGAGAGGCGATGACTCTAGCGGAGATAAAGAAGTTGTAACACAAGAATTTGATAGTAATCAAGAACGGAACAAATATTTTGCACACATTCTAACATGGATTCGTAATGAACAATTTGCCAATAGATTCATTAAAAATCTTGCAATCGGAAAATGTTGCGAAGTACGCAACAAAGATTCTGATACATGGGAAGTTGGAGAATTATTGGCAATTTTGCCTGAAGATTATAAAAAACGTTATGTTGTATCAGATCTTAAGCCCGTATTAAGTGATGATGAACCTACATGGAAAGTTTGGGAGGAGGCTCGTCCTATAGAACGTGGTTTTATATTTACGCAACAAACCGAAGACACCTATGTTTGGGAACTTTCTTAAAAAGCTGACAAATTTATGAACCTAATTTTAACTTCTGATTGGCATCTTGGATTACAACAATATGGAGATCCAAGACGTGAAAACGACGTTTATAATGCGGCAAAATTTATTATCGATTTTGCTATAAATTCCAAATATCCAATTTTATTGGCAGGGGATATTTTAGATAGTTGTAATCCCGTTGAAAAGGCTGTAAGTGAACTGAAGGATTTGCATTTAAAGTTAGTTGAAGCTAATATACCTGCATTTTATATAAATGGGAATCACGATAATACTTCCGAACATTGGCTTAATGTGGTTAGCAGACCATCCGACAAGGGAGGGTTTATAGAACTAAAACCAAATCAAGCTGTTACAATTGATAATGAAGTTATTGTTGGGATTACAGCGTATTCTCGAAAAGAGATCATAGAACAGTTGGCCGAGGCTCCGCAAAATGCAACCATTATTCTGATGCATACGAGATGTAAAGAATTTATTCAATACAATGACAAAACTACAAATTATTGGAGCATAGAAGAAGATTTTAATTTTGATAGATTTCCCAATCTAAAATTAGTCGTTATAGGCGATACGCATGTTACAGAAACTAAAGCTGTAAACGGCGTAACTTTTATTTCCCCTGGTTCTATAGAACTGGTTAAAGCAAATGAGGATATAAAAAAGTATTTCTTTGTTTTTGATACTGATAAACGTATGTACGATCCTGTAGAAATATTCTGTGATTATATACGCATCAGATCTGAACTTATTTGTAATGAGCAAGATCTTGATAATCTAATAGCGACCTTAACCCATTACGGCGTCAATCAAAAGGGTACTAGGGCATTTATAATTGTATATTATAAACCTGAAGTGGAAAACGTGTTATCAAGAATCAACGATTTGATTGTAGAAAATAAAGAAAACGTTATTTTGCAAAGCATTGTAAAAACCAAAAAGATTACATTTTCCGAAGAAGATGTAAAAGATGTTGCAAACGAACAAGTTGAAAATTTAGACAATATTTTATCCTTGCCCGATTTTGTAAGTAAAAGCCTAAATGATATGCAAAATCTGCGTTTAGGATTGACGGAAAAAGGCGCCGAGTTATTGCAATCTTTAGTAGATAAAAACAACAATTCTGAAGAAGCTATAAACAAATACTTAAACTAATTTTACCATGCTAAAAATTTATCAAAACAAACCTGTTGATTTAGAACTGGCTACAGATTTTCTAAGATCTGTTGTACTTAAAATTAAAACAGCACCGGACTTTAAACGTTGTTTGCCCTTTAATGAAAATAACGTGGCAGTGGGCAACCTAAAAGACCCTGAAAAGATTGCCGCGAAAATTGCAGCAGCAAAAGAGAGTTACGCTTCAGAAGGCGCACTACTTGGCGTTACAGGAAGAATAGCCAGTATAACAGTAATGTGCACGTACTGCGGCGGGGCTGTTACATTTAAGTCTTTTGTAACGGACAATGTAGGAATTGCTGGAAACGAAGAGGAGTTGGATAATCAAGAAAGGATTATGTTAACCAAGTTTTTTGACATGTGCAAAAGACTTGGCGACGAGGCGATTAACTCAAATGTGCCGGTAAATCTGATTTCTTGGGGCGGTTCTTCTTTTGATATTCCGTTTTTATTGCAAAGAAGTTGCATATTGAAAGTATATGATGTTTATAAGCAAACATTTATACCTAATATGGAACAATTTTACTATTTAGGTAAAAACCGTGGGGTAGAAGGTAATGTCCGTCAAATCGACTTAATGGACTTTTGGAATTGCAGCAAATATTACAGCCCACTTAAAAAGACAACATTGCAACAATTAGCTTATTCGTTCGGATATCTGGAAGATGCCGTATTGCCTGAAGTTATTGGACGTAGTGAAATGAGGATAGGTGAAGGTGAAACCGCAATGGATAATGTTATTTCTGAAAAAACGTATAAAAATTTTTGTGAAGACTTTAAAAACGGTATTGACCAAATCGAGTTATCAAAAAGTATTGTACAAGGTGACAGCCTTAAACAACTTTATCCTCTTCTTGAAACTTACATAATTCAACAACTTGCAGACCAAATAATCTAAATATGTCACGTCCCAAAGGTTCAAAAAATAAACCCAAATTAAAAAATATTATTGCTGAAGAAATACTTCAGGATACCACAGGGCGCAAGAAACGCGGACGTAAATCATCTCGTGAAAAGATTGCGATTCCTGTGGTAAATACTAATACTGCTGCGATTAAGTTAAATGTGACATCCAAGGTTCAAGCCTTAAAAGAGGATTCGGAAAAGCCCAAGCGCAAGCGTCGCACAAAAGCGGAAATGCAGCAAGCCAGGCAGCTTCAAGAATCTTCCGAAGTAATCACAGATAAACAAAAATCGCAGCAGTCACTAAAGAAGGTTTTACCGAAACTTGAAATCGGTAAACCTTTATTTTATTTTGATCAATATTTGCTTACAAAATTTGACAACAACAATTTTGCGCTTTGGTTAACTAATAAAAAAGATCGCCAAGTATTTTTAGGATATTATTCCTTGGATATCATCGGATTCAAACAAGCTGTAACCAATATTGCAACTAGATTGCTGACAAAAGTTGATGACGATTCATACAAATCCCTATTAAGCGCCAATAGCGTCTTAAAAGCTTTAGATTTGTTTAGGGTATTTTTAGACACAAACTTTAAATCATAAATATATGTATAATGGACACTTACGATTTAATCGACAACCTTAGTGTCTATAGACATCTACAATTTCCAAGAGAGATAATTAAAAATCCCAAAGTAATTATAAAAGTTAAAAATAAACTCACAAATGCTATATATTTTTTTGGATGTGCCACCGTGCCATTAAAAAAAGAACTTGAAGAATTTTTTCTGCCTATAGCAATTTGGGAGGAAGAACGTTATAACTCTTTGGAATTTGAAATACAAAACTACCAATACCAAGTTTTAACTATCAACAAATAACAACCAGCACCAAAATTTTTATGACTAAAAAACTAAAAATCCGATTCACTAAATTCGATAAAGCTCTTGCAATGCAGATTTTAGAGCAAGAGGGGAGCTTTCGCGATTCTGAACATATTCAAATTGGAATACCTGAGCTTTGCGGGGACGATATTTATCTTTGTGAGGAAGATGAACGCGACAATTTGAACCATGTTTCTATGTTAGAATTTGTTTCAAACGAACTACGTGATGTCTACCTCAACAATGTTATCCGTTGGATAAGCGAGGAGCAGTTTTGCGAGGAGCAGTTTTGCGAGGAGCTGACAATCGGTGAATTGTGCGAGGTACGCAATAAGAATACTGATGATGTATGGAGAATAAGAAAGCTTATTACAATCTTGCCGGAACCATATTACAGTCCTTATATTGTGGAAGCACACGAGGGTAGAGGCTGTTGTTGGCAAGCTTTTGATCAAGCTCGACCAATTAAAAATAGTAATCCGAAAATCGACGGGGATATTTATACCTGGGAAGAGTAAATATGATAATTAAATCTTTACATTTAAAAAACTTCGGACAACATTCCGATTTATTTTTGGATATTAAAGGTCCCGTAGTAGGCATAGTAGGTCGTAATGGGTCTGGTAAATCGACTATTGTTTCTGCTTTGCAATATGCGTTTACCGGAGAAACTACGAATAATATTCAGACATATATTAAAAAAGGTGAAAATTCTGCTGAAGTAGAAGTTATCTTTGAGAAAAACGGTAAAACAGGCGTTATTAGACGTGGCATTAATACCAGAACTACTACCAGAAGTCTGACCTATGGTGATCTTATTCAAAAGCCTATCACTAAAGCTAAAGAATTTGACGCCATGATGGATCAAATTTTGGGAGTAGATAAACAAAATATCTTAAGCGCCATATTTATTGCACAAGGAGAAATTGCCAACATTCTTAGCCCGAGACTTTCGGAAAGATTGGGCTTGTTTGCCAAATTGTTAAATTTAAATTTCTTGTCCAAAAGATCTTACGTAGTTGACCAAACTTTAAGTAAACTGAGATCTTCCGTTACAGATGTTGGCAGTTTAAAAAATAATTTGGAAGTTAAAATTGAAAATTTAAAATCCAAAAACGAAGCATGGGAATCTGCAGTTCAGGAAGCAAATGCGAAATATGTTAGCGCAACCTTTGTCAAAGATATATGGGAGTCCGCATCAAATTATATTCATGCTCAAAATGAGCATGCACGATGGGAAACTAAATATCAAGAAGCATTAGCAACTCTTGTTGAACAAAAAAATAAGCTAACCTCCCTAGCTGCAATTGCAGGGGTAGATGAATCTACGCTTATTCCTAGTATTACGACACAAATCGAAAGCTTAGAAAGTCAATTTAACGAAATAAGCGCATTTTTAAAAAATCAACAGCTGATTATTGACGCTTGGAATAATTTACTTTCAGCCAGAGAAGAAAATAAAATATTTAACCAGCTAAAAACCACGGTGTTTTCTGACATACCACCTGACGTTGTGGAAACGACTGTGCGTGAATTTGACGAGTATCAAAACAACACAACCAAATTTGAAGATTGTTGCCTAAAATCCGAAAAGTGGAAAAACAAACTGTCTGAACTTGAGCAAGATATAAACAAAGCAACTTCCAAGATACAACAGGCAGAGGCCGCTATTCCTCGATTGGAGCAACAAAGAAATAACTTGTGTTCAGTTGTGGCACAGCTAGAAACGCTGGCGAAAACCAAGCAGAAACTAAAAGATAAGGTTAACAAAGATACTGCCAGCTGTCCTGTATGTGGTCTAAAACTGATGCTTGGACAAGAGGTTTGTGATGGAGATATTGAAAGCATAAAACAAAATATTCAAACGCTTCAAATATCCCAGATTCAGCCCTTGGAAATACAGTTAAAAGAGGCAACTTCTCAAAAGGTAAACAACGGAGCTATCTTAAGATGTTCAGAGCAAGAGTATAAGCAAATAAAAGCGGACTATGATGAATGCCAAACGCTTATGGTAGAACTGAAGTCTAAAATAGATGCTTATAAAAACGAATGGCCGCAAATTACACAAACTATTAATACAATAAAAGATAAGTTGCCTGAATATAAAGTATTGTGGGAGAAAAATCAACGCAATGCTTTACAGGATATGATTGATCAAGTAACCAAGACCTTACAATCATTTGGTCTTGATGAAAACAACGTAGATGTTGCCAAATTAAAAGAAATTGTCAGCGCAAAAGAACAAGAACTGTCTAAGCTAAGGTCTGAAATATCTAATAAAAAAGATTTGTTAAATAAGGCCACCACATTTACAGGATCTATTTCTGTGCAGGAACAAGAAATATCTAAAACTCAAGAGACTATATTGCAGCTTAATCAAAATCTAAAAAATCATAAGCTAAAACAAATACGCGATACGCTTGAGCAAGATATAAAAAATGCCTATATTCTGGAAACGTTTAACCACTTCGTAACGATTCCTGAGGTGCAAACAATTGCATCTGCAGCTGTGGATGTATACAATCAGCTAAATGCTGAAAAACAAGTAATTGATAACTTGCAGCAGCAGATTGACAATGATAAAAACTTGATCGCTAAACTAGAAGCTGAAAATGCCAAGGTTTATGGTGAAGTTGAAGAATTGGCACGCATAAAGCAACTCTTGCAACCTCAAGACGGCGTAATTAAAAACTATATCAATTATTTGTTTAAATCGATTTCCGGATATATCAGCGAATATTTGGCGTATATGAATGCCAACTTTATCATTCAAATTGAAGATAGAGCGACTGAAGAAGACTTGTCATTTAAGTTTCAAAGAATCGATAAGCCTAACGACAAATATTGGTACCCCATGTATCAATTGTCAGGAGGGCAAAAGATTAAATTGTCCATAGCATTTCAATTAGCTATTCAGAAAATTATTTGCCCTGATTTAGGATTCTTGGTTTTAGATGAACCTACTACTCATTTAGATGAAGAATCCATAAAAGCGCTTAGCGAACTCTTGGAAAATGTCGGAAATATGTTAACCGGACAAAACGGTCAAGTATGGATCATTGATCATAACCATATCATAGACAAAGCATTTACGACTGCAATTAACCTAGATTAGCAAAGTGAAAACTATACTGCAAGAAATTCGGCTTATTTCTCCATTCTTGGGTAGTGGTAAACCGGATGAAAACGGATTGAGGCGAATCTTGTTAAATAATGTCAAGAAAAACGAAGTTAAGTTATTCTTAACTTCGTTTCTTAATAATTTTAAAAAGCTTACTAATGTAACAATAGATAAAAATTTTCAAATTTATCCTGGAATGGTTCCTTCTGATAGAAATGTTCCAGTATTTTTTGAACGAAAACAGACATATATTGACGGAAAAGAACAGTTGTTTGAAAGCTTACCTGTAGGTTATACCGGATACCTAAAAATCCAATATAACCCTAAAGTTTGGGATGAAACATATCTGTTAAACGGAATTAAAACTATTGCTAACCATAACGGCATTACGCAATTTGGCGCTAAGCAAGGTTATGGAAAATTCATATTCACCAACAAAAAATCACATTAAATATATGCCTAAAATAAAAATTCGCGTTAACAAATCTCAACCGCATTTTGATCTGAAACAAATGAGACGAGATCAATACATGCAATTTAAAGTGCAAGAAACTGTAAAGAATACTTGTAGGAGGCTTGCAAAGCAAGCTAAGGTTAATCCTTTTACGGACAACTATGTCAATCAACCAAAGGTTACGATTAGCTTTGATCTCACAATATCACCATTTCAAAAATGCATGCAGAAATTTATTGGACAAATAACGATTTAATTGTTCGACTGCCGAAAAGATGCAGAGAATTGGAATCGAGTTTAAAATATACTAAAAAAGAATTGGTCTTTAGTCCTGCACAGCGCAAGCGAATAACTAAAAAAACGACTAAGCATATTTTTAATATCATTCCTTCTTTGCATGATAATATGGTCACGTATCAAACATTCCAAGGAATGTTTGATACGGTCGTTGATATAGTACGTAAAAGTTATCCTGACGCCAAGGTGATTGATAAACGCTTGGCATTTCCGTTACCTTTGTATGATAAACTTGGAGGTTTGAGATTTAACCAAGAGGAAGTATTGCGCAAGGGATTGGATAAAAACCGTAGTGGGTTGTTTAAATGTCCTACTCGTTATGGTAAGACGCGACTTATTACCAACACCATTAATGTTTATCCCAATTTGCCAACTGTAGTTTTAGCCCCTGGCATTGACCTTTTACCTCAAACCATGGATACAATTAAACAATGTTGTCCTGGACGTGAGGTAAAAGGTTTATTTACCGGAAGTAAAGACAGATACCCATCTGAGGACATTACTGTGTGTTCTTTGGATTCAATGCATAAATTGGATTTTGAGAATACCAAACTGGTGTTGGTGGACGAACCTCATTCAGCTGTAACAGAAAGCCGTGCGCCGTATTTCCCAAGATTCTCCAATGCTCGAATCCTTGGGTTCGGGGCCACAACAGACGGAAGATGGGGAGGTGAAGATATTCTTATAACAGGACTTATGGGTCCGGTTCTTTCTCAGACAACTTATACAGAATGTGTTAAGTTAGGCGCTTTGTGCCCGATTCATGTGTATATGATAAAGGTATCTTTTACGCCTAAGAATTATGTAAGAAGAGATTTAGCGTATAAATATCTGGTTCAACAGAATGCTGCATTTAATGCGCTTGTTGGGCATATCTGCAACAATATAATTCCCAAAGATTTTCAAACTTTGGTATTTATTGAAAACTCCAGTCAAGCCGAGGTGTTGTCGCAACAAGTAAATGACAGCATCATTGCCATGGATAAATTAATGAAAAACAAAAAAGAGCGGCAAGAGTTATTTGCTAAAATGAAAGCAAATGAAATAAAACGCTGTATTTGTTCTAATATTTATTCCACTGGTGTTACCATTGACGAATTGCGATGTGAAATTAATTGTTGTGGGGGAGGCGCCGGTATTATGGCCACTCAAAAACCAGGAAGGCTCGCGGAAGTAAAACCCAACAAACCTGAGGGTATAATGATAGATTTTCTATTTATGCCATCCGCAAATTGTAATCCAACAAGTGGAGACGCCATGGTTATGCGAGACTCATACCTACGCCTTAATGCTTATAGAGAACTGGGATATACGGTTGATATCTTAGACAACATTGAACAACTAAAAATTTAATTATGACAATATCAAACACTTCTAAAAAACACACCAGATATTTTGTCGCAGTTATAAAACAATTTATCAATGACACTTACGACGAGTATGCGGAAGATGAGGAAGAAACGAATGACGTAGATTCTGATGCGCAAGTAAGTAATTTGGCTGCATTGCAAGAACTGAATGCAGTGGAACTTTTTTCAGTAGGTAAACAACTCTTGTTTCTGGAAACTGATGAGCTGGAAGAGGGTGATTTGACGAGTGAAGAAGCTGAAGAAATGTTCATAAATTGGCTAGAGAACTGTGCTGATGGATGGGATTATCTTTCCATGAAGCCAATAATGATAGACGGCAAAAAAATGTATCAAGTGGATGAATCTCCCTTTATTTTTAAATTTGTTAACATAAAAGAAATAACCAAAGAAATCTTTAACATATCTAAATATTTCCAACTTTAAAAAATGGACAACAACCACAATATCACCGTTAAATACCAAGCACTTCCCGGGGTTAAAGCTCCTGAAATCAAATCGGAGGGAGCGCATTGTGCAGATATTTATGCCAAACAAATGGTAAAGATTTATCCTGGAGAAATAGTTATCGCTAAAACAAAGCTATTTACAGAAATTCCTCAAGGATACGGGGCGCGTATATTGGAACGTAGCTCGATGCCTGTAAAACATAGGGTAACCGTAAAAGCTGGAACCATTGACAGCGATTATCGCAACGAATGGGGAGTGGTATTGTATAAAATGCCAGGACTAACGTTGTGGAATGCCCTGCGTATCAATATAAAAAAATATAATGAAGACGTAGAAAATGAAGAAGTTAATAATAAAGGACTTCTCTCCAAACTGAGAAATTGGGCAGGGGTACTAAGCGATACAGTGGAAGATTATATTTCCAGCAATAGGCCTACTGTATATCTGGAAGGTGATCGTATAGCTCAAGTTAAATTTGAGCCGACGGTCACGGCTAAATTTCAAGCTTCTGATAATCTTAGCAAAACTGAACGCAATATGGGCGGCTTTGGCAGCTCGGGAAAGTAATAACTATGGAAATCGAAATTATAGATATTTCTAAAGCAAATGTGCCGAATGTGCGCTTTGACATAACTGCTTGGGAAAAAATTCAATTTATTGTGGACCATGAATCAATGGAAATCGGATGGTTTGGAACAGTTGATCATGATCCTAAAAGTAACACATATGTCATAACAGACATATTTATTACTGAACAACGGCGTCATGGCGCTACATGTGAACAATCCGCAAAAGGATTAAATGAACTGACTTCCGAAATTATTCGTGATCAATCATTAAGCTCCGAAGAAAAGCGGGATCGTTTAAACACATTTAATTTTTGGGGTCATTCTCATGTTAACATGGGAGTAAGTCCTAGCTGTGAAGATATCGCCAATGCGAAAAGATTTGCCGGTAAAGACTTTTTGATTACTGGTATATTCAACAAAAAAGGAGATGTCCGCTTAGATTTTTGGGATTTTAAAAATAATCTGCACTATACGGAACTTCCTGTAAGAAAACGTTGGCATTTGTCTGATGAAACGGTTACAAAGATAATATCCGATATAAATACCAAAGTTAAAGAAATTACATTTGAGCCGTCTTACAGTTATGGTTCACAATATTCACATCCCCGCATGGCTTTATTTGGAAGCCCAACATCCGATTGGAACAGCGAAAAACCATCTGTAAGTAACGAAGGGATTGACCTTGACGACGCTATACGCAGTAGCAATGCAAGTAGCAATAAGCTCGTAGAAAAAGTAGATAATAACGATTTCTTTTCTAAAACTCAAATATCTCAAAAATCATGGATGCAACATTAATTGATTTTGAACGGCAACACTCCTTCTTGGATCCGGCAAATTTTAACCAAAAAAATTATCGCATAGATATTATAGGAGCTGGAGCAACAGGATCATATGTTGCATTTCAGTTGGCTAAAATGGGCATCCAAGGCATGCATATTTGGGATGCTGATGTCGTAGAAAGCCATAACCTTCCCAATCAGCTTTATGGACTTGCGGATGTTGGCAAACTTAAAGTAGAAGCATTATCAGAGTATCTAAAAGAAATTGCAGGTATTGAAGTTACAACACATAATGAATTTGTAAATTCGGAAACTGGAATGTTAGGGGATATTGTGTTTTTACTTACAGATACAATGTCTTCTCGCAAAGAAATTTACGAATCGTGTTTAAAGTATTACGCAACGCAATTGTGTATTGAGACCAGACTCTCAGCAACCCAAGGAAGAGTTTATGCTTTTAACCCTACTGATATAACTGATCAGATGCGGTGGGAAAAAACTTTATATTCCGATGAAGTCGCTGAAAAAAGCGAGTGTGGCACATCCATTATGATGGGTGCTTCTTCTTCAATGATTGCGTCGATGGCCGTATGGCAATTTATAAAGTGGGTCACAAAACGTGACGATACCATTGATGAAAAATATCGACTTGCAAATCCCGAATTTGAAGTGCTATTTTCCGTTTATCCGAATTATAACTTTCTTTTTAATCTTTAACCCAACCTACCTAACTCAAAAACAAAAAACTAAAATAATATGACAAAACAAGAAATTATCGAAAAAATTGCTAAAGCTGTTGATTTTAACGCTACACGTGTCCTGAGGGACACTGTAATTCGTGGTGAAGATAAAATTATCTCAGAAGCGACCATGTTTGAATATTGGAACAACTTTGGCGAACTAAAACGCGATGTTGTCGATTATATTGAAGAACATGAAGTTGAGGAGACCCGTGAAATCGAAGAAGATGAACAAGAGGCTCCTTGTGGCCATGTGCCTCAGGAATCCGAGGATCCAAACGCTACCAAGTCTGTAACCATTGTGCCGTTCCAGGCTATGTGTCGTGAAGTGCGTATTCCGGCATCCTGGACGTTGAAACAGATTTTGGATGCGTATCCAGATCTGAAAATTGACGTAGAAACCGGCATGTGGGATATTCGCATAAATGGCGGTGGAGATGATGTTGCGCCTGATGCAGAATTATGCGTGCCCAAGGACGGAGACTTTATTCAGATTGCCACCCATTCTAAAGGCAACTAACCTTTTTTAATTCGCTGTATATCATGGCTCCCGATACGCAAATTGTCGGGAGCCATTTCTTTTTTTCAAACTTTCACACACTAAAAAAAATGAAATCTTTAGAAACAATTCTCGCAAAACAAAATTTCGACGATTTACAAGTACTGTTTTATTCTCCTAAGAAACAAACTGTGTTACTTGAAGCATCAAAAGCCACTGTAGATTATTTGGTTAACTTTAGTAAGTCGGCACTGCCCTGCAAATGGATTACGGGAATTTTTTCTACTTATGAAGAAATAAAATCAGACGTATCACATGAATCTATTGGGCTTTTCTTTAAAAAGTACGATATAATAACAAATGCCAATTTACTTGAAATAAATCTTCGTAGTTTAACACACGGAAAGACTTATTTAAATGAATTTGAGGTAGATTTGTGTTTCAATTATAATAAGCCTTATTGTTTGTTTCCTGAATTTGGGCGTTTAATATATGCATGTTTTACGCAAACCATACAAATAAAACGTGACATTATAAATTATATATTAAATCATTGTTATATAAAACTGCATAGCGTATGCAGATCAAATACTTTAGAACGTCAGGATGCTTTGTTTTGTCAAGATTGGTTTGGAAGCAAACGTTTGCAAGAAAGGAATGAATTAACTCCCTTTCAAGGATTAAAAATTTGGCCTAAACTTGATAAATATTATTATAAGTTTAATTATCATAAAGCTAAAAATTTTTCTCCTTATATTATAACTAAAATTTACAGTGAACACTTTGATCTTGAAACTGAAGTCGATAAAATAGCTTCTTTTATTGTAAATGAAGACCCTTCGACCAACAATGTGGAAACATTTCGTGAGTCTGAAGAAAATAAGATAAGTAATTTACTTCAAGAAATATCCGATAAGTTTTCAAAAAAACTATTTGAGAACAAAAAATATATTAAACTCTTTAAAAAAGCAGAAAAACATCTCATTTTTGTTCCTAATTTTACTTCTAAACACTTATTAAATAATACAGAATACACTAAAGAAGAAATTTTAAACTTTATTTTATTCGGGCTTACAAACAGTTGGAATGAACTAAATTCTTATGATGTACCCAGTGTAAGATTAAGTAAGTATCAAAGTCTTGCAGAACCTATAAGATTTAAAGAAGACTATGTTCGCAATTTAATAAAAGTTATTTGCGAGTTTATATCGTTACTTTCCGACACGTACAGTAGTGTTAGAAGTATCACAAAGGCTCTGCAGTGTTTTGATTGTGTGAAAAGTTACCTTGATTTCATTGACCATATACTAAACAGTTATAATAACAAGTTAAACCGTTTTAAAGGCATAAGTTTAAATTGCAAAATTTTTTACGCCCGTCCTACCTGTACTTCAGATATCTTCTATACAGAATGGCTGCAAGGCATTGAGCAAAATAAAGAAACTTATACCAAAAAGTATAATTTTAACATTTTCTCCAACTTATTTGATCTTACAGTTTTTGTACCAAAATATATTGATTCAAGTTTACAAGAATTTAAGATAAAAAATCTTGCGGAAGTATTAAGCATTAATACTGTAACTCGCAATACAGTAAATACCTGTAATGGAAGCGATTCTTATGTATGGGGAACTATATCTGAAAATTTATTCCTTTCACCTCCACTTAGTGAAAATGTATCTCTGGACTTAAAACGCTCGTATAGTATTTCAGATCTGCTATGCAGCACTTCGTCTAATCCTGATGACCGTGTTTATTCATGGTATGCAAGAAACTTGTTAGTTTCAAAGGCAGCGAATGCTAGTTTCTTGCCGCTTACTACAAAAGAACACAGAAGTCTTGCAACTTATATTAAACCGCACGATGTAGAGCAATATTCAGTGTCTCCGATATTTAATTGGGATAAAATAATATATTCACAAACTAAATATCAAGTTTCTATTTCACCAAATTTTTACTATATAAATGCTAATGAAGATCATATTAATTGCGAATTGCCGTTATACAATGATACACTTACGGAATGTTATGGAAAATTTTATCCTATTATAAATCAAATCGACATTCCGGTATGGTATATACCAGGAAAAGTCATTCATAAGCTTACTCGTTATTGTAACAAGGGTATTGGATCAACATTTTTTACAAATGTTAGAAATCTGGTTATTAAATATTTGTGCGATGGATCAAATATCATAGATCAATTATTCTATTTGGCTGTGAATCGAGAGGAGAGTGTGATTACATCCTCTTTTGAAGATTGCGTAATCGAACAAGCGTTGACCCATCCATTGGTTCAAAAACCATGGAATGAGTTTTTTGCAAAAAAACTCCGCAATAAAAAACCCAGTCCTCCAAATGTTTTAAAGATTAATACAATTGTCAGCATTAATGGAAACTCTGTAACATCAAATGACGAGGTCTTGGATTTTATCGAATCTAAAAATTTAGAACAATATTTTGAATTATATCGCAAAAATATTCAAAAAAATTGCCAAGATTTAGATGATTTAATTGAGAAAAAAAATAACTTATTGCTTAAAGTAGCTAAATATCAAACAGATATTCTTAATAAAATTAATCAAAATAATGGAATTGATTTGTTTAAATCCTGCGACGAAACGCTGAAAGCTTCTTGGATGAAACAAATCAATTTGTTGCAGCAAAATAAACGCATTATAAGCATTAATTTTGATCTGGTTAATAAGCGTTTAGAAGTGGTTTTTAAACCGAAAAACATTGTAGATCCACGTACAGACATTGAATATGATATAGGTACAATTGCGGTATCTTGGCCTTTATATATAAATTTTAATGGTTATATTTGTCCTATATTGAATGTGCACAATCAACTTAAAGTTTACTCTAAAAATATTAATTTGGAGGAATTTGGAAGTCTTTGTAGTCAAATTACTTCTTTAGATAATACGGAAATTGTTAACTTAGTGGATCAGTTATTTGAACCTGTGCACATTAAAGAAGCAAAGAATGTATTGTCAAGGAATACACCAACAACGAATTTAACAATTTACGGAGAAAAAGCTGTACCTCATAGTTCTCCGGAAGGGTCAGGAAGCGTATGTTTTGGAAACTATTCCTCAGCGATCAATAAAGCTGCAGAAGAAGTCAATCTTATGAATTTGGCAGGATTGACAATGTTAAATGCTGAATCTGCAAATTTAAAAGACACTTGGGGTAAAAGCTTGCCCATGTTTCAAATCGCTGCGGGAAAATATTCAACCTTAGATCTTGCACAAAAAACATTTGAAAGGAAATTATTACGTAACAAAAAATACATTATTCCGGAATTAGGTAATCCTGATGCCTATGTGCCGCATCGTATTGATACCATAGGAGCTATGTTAATAGCATGCACCAATAATGCATGGCCTAAATTCTATACCATTTGGGAAATTAATAGTAATGCTTACATGATAATACAATTTTTAGGCAACCTGTATAAAAGGATAGAACCTTACAGGGCTAATGCACGTGAGCTTGTAAGAAAGTTGTTTAAGGAAATCTGTGCGCGTATATATAAACCATTTACAGATCAAGAGCTTGAAGATTTAAATGCAAAAACTAAATTTAAATTTCAAGATTCCTCTATATGGAGATATATAACACGTGAAAATACAGATATTGACGTAGATAAATGTAAACTATTTACAACAGATTATTCTTTAGAAGAATATTTTCATAGGTATACATTTAACTATAGTAGCTATGAATATTTAAATAGTTTGAAAGATTATGTAGATCTTGATCCTGAGAAAATGGAGCAAGTATTTGCAGAAAGTATTGAATATGTTGTAAGAAATTGTTTATTCTATAAAGGTGATTATGAAGTGAAAAGATTTATGCCAAGACAGATTTTAGAATTTGAAGATCTAATTTTTGGCAAAGATTTTTACTTAATTGAAACAAACGATAAACATTATAATTTCTTGCTAAGAATTTGTAATAACTATTTATGTAAAAGTATTACTGTAGAAGTTTTAAAGTTATTTAAAAAATCTTAATTTTAAAAATTGACAAGTCTAAGCTATTTCTAAAGAAATATTTAAATTTTAAAAATAGCTTAAAAGTGAAAAAGATTGATATTTTAAAAAAAATTAAACAACAAACATCTAATGCTAATATACAAAAGCAAGGTGTAGTCGATAACTTACATACGCAAATCCGATTTAATCCATCTCAAATTAAATCCAAGACCGTAACTGTAGAAGAAATTAAAAATACCCCTTTGTTGAAGGCGTATTATCAAGATACACTTGGACTTGATACAGATGACCAAATCATAGACATTGATATCTTTAAAGTCAAAAATGGTCGAACAATCATTTACTTCGGAATCAATTCCGAATTTTTGGACAAAAAAGGTATTAATGTGTTGACAACCCCAATCGGGGATGCTGTATTGATCGACACTTAATAATCCCAGGTAGCTCAGCGGTAGAGCGGACGACTGTTAATCGTTTGGTCGATGGTTCAATCCCATCTCTGGGAGTAGATTTTTGTTCTTTTGCAATTTCTCGGACAATGGGCGTTTTAGGGATAGCCACCCTACCCCTGCCTATAGGGGAATGATAATAACTATCAGTGAAAACGCGAGTAGCTATCGTAGGAGGGACGTATGAATGTTCCCTTGAAATATGAAGCTGATGCCCGATACCGGCGAGTCATGGCTTATCGATAGCGCCTTGGCTTCGTTTTGCGGTTGAGAATAGGCGTCCGAGCCCTTTTTAGAGTTGAGAGTTCTGATTCCCATAGCGCATAGAATGTCTATGCGCTATTTTTTGTCCAAAAACAAGTTAAGATTCAAGGTTTAAAAGTCCTTTTCATTAAGGACTCCTTGAATCGCCTTGTTTTTACTTTATTATTTATTCTTATTTTTTTAGATATAACACTAAAATTTTTAAAATCATGCAAAAAACTTCATCGCTTCTCTTAAATATTCAAGCCACACTAATTGATCCGTCATTTTCCAAAGAAGCAAATATTGGAGAGTGTATACGAATAATTGTAAACAAATGTAAAGAAAATGAAGAAATTGCTGAAGCTTGGGACTTTCTCCAAGATTATGCTAAAGCATTTAAACAAGATAACCCTAACGCAAGTATTATGCTGGGAGATATATTTGAAATCTAAAAATAATCTACCACAATGTCGGCAAGTTTAGAAGATATCAGACAATATTTTATTAAACGTCAACGTGAGCGCAATAAATTTTACAAATTATTGCCTAAGTTTGATCAAATAGAAGTTTGGCAAAAACTTGCCGATAATTGCAAAAAACTGGATGTAACGGAAAAGTTTTATATAGATTTTGTTTTTGATGAACTTGCTAATGCAAGACAAACGATTTTTCCAAAAACACTTTTAAATTCAAAAATCATTGGAAAAATTAAAATTTATCAAGAAACCATCGGAAAACAAATACAACTAACCGCAAAAGAATATGTTGATCAAGAATTTCAAAAAGCTTTTTCGGCTATTAAAAATTTTCTCCAAACGCATCCAGGATCATCACATTTAACGGTCTTACGCATGGCAGGATTTCAAATTCCTGCATGGCTAAGACTATCCTTGGCTCCTACAGACCCTAAAGTATACACGCATTATATAGCGGAAGCGAGAAAAGAGCTTGCAAATATCAAAGGTCTAAAAGAAGCTATCGAAGCTACAAAAGGATTATTAAACACCTCATGGATTTAAACTCCCCAAAACCACAGCCAACTGAAACAAATGCTGCAATTGCCGTGACAGAAAATCCGGCAATTAAAAGTTTGGTGCGTAGCAATACCAGAATGTTTGAGCAGTATTTAATGGCTGCAATGATTTTAAGTTACGATTTTTGGAGAGTTTATTGTAAGGACAGAATTAACGCTAGAATAAGCTCCCACAGATCATACGAAGATTTTAGTAAAAGCGTATATAACAATATTTATGACGGAATTTGCACGTTTTATAACACTTTATCCGACAAAAACGACCCAAATAGTTCTTCAATTACCCAAGTTGATGTAAGCTTTGTTAATAGTCTTTTAAAAGACCAGATGTATCTGGGACAAATAAGTATTGAAGACACGAAATTTGCCGAAGAAAGTTTAAATGAAATTGTCCAGTTAATTAACAATTCTGCCGGAAACAATGATGTTATTTTTAATTTTGCCAAATCCGGTTTTGCATTTTGGCTGGAATTAAGACGAGTATCCCAGATAACTGAAAAGTCGTTTAATACAAAAATAACGGCTGATGAATTAATTAATAAACTTAAATCAGCTACAGATGGATTAGATGTAGATGATTCTACGTTTATGTCGTTTAATGACGCCGTAGACTTTGAAGACGTAGATAATGGCGGTTATCGTATGCCCGTGGCTACATTGCCTATTTTTACAAGGGTATTAGCCGGAGGATTAAAGAAAGGCGAAACTGGCATTGTTGCGTCACTGCCTTCAGGAGGAAAAACAGTTTTTGCATGTCAGCTTGCCGTTGGGTTGGCCTTAAATGCTTTTAAGGTATTATTTATTTCAACGGAGCAACATGCTGTTAATCTCGTGCCGAGATGTGTTAGTCTTAGCACAAATATACCTTTTAGTTTAATAAATGACGGCATTAAACATGCTGTTAAAAATAGCAAATTAAATGACCAACAAATAACCGAAATAAAGGAGTTTACACAGTTAGTGCAACCTTATCTTTATTTTGAAAATTGGGGATTAAAGGGCAATAAGATAACAAGCAGTTTAGAACATGCCATTGAAAAATTTATAGAAGTTAATGGCAGTTTGGATGTTGTTATTATTGACTGGATAGGCGGCGGCATCGAAAAACCTCCGGAAGATCGCGCCAAAAAGCACGAGTATTATGACTATACCATGAAGTATATTTGCAAGGTTATGAAACAAAAACATCTTGCAGGAGTGGTTATGGCACAGGTTAATCCTAAACAAGCGGAAAATGTCGCAATGATTACCATTAACGAACTGGCCGATTGTAAAACACTAGACCAAGATGCTTCTTGGGCGTTGGGTATATCGCGTTTAGAAAATCCTAAAACTCGTGTATCAAATCAAATCCAAGCTTCGTATAAAACGCAACAAACGTTTAACTTTTGGAAAAACCGATTGTCTCCGCCGTATCATTATCCCGTGCTTCGTGATTTTGCTTATCAAAGATTTGCGGAAAAAGAACAAGCAAGTCCTATGACAAATGTGGCGACCAAGGTTGAACTTGGCAGTATGGATACATTAAACATTAAGCCAATTTAAGTATACAATATTTTAAGGATTATTAACCGCTCACCATGCAAACTGGTGAGCGGTTTTTATTTTAAAAATCTCAGAATACAAAGGCTTTCCTTATTTCATCCATCAAGTTATTATGGTTTTCCCTAATGGTATTTGCGCATACCTGAAGATAAGCGGGATACCACTTAATGTTGGATGTGCCCTTTGATACAACATTTTTCATCCAAGAAGTAAAGTATCCTATAAAAGATACGTGGTCAATTGCATTCTTGAAATCCTTAAAGCAATCGGCATATAAGCTGCCTTTTCCAGTGCCGAAGGTTTTATGCACAGCCAAAGCTACAGCTTCAAAGATTTGTTGAATATAGGGCGTTTTGTCACAATGACCTTCAGCCATTTCAGTAAACAATATTTGCAGAATATTTGACAAATGGTCATAAATCGCAGCCTTATCTTTGCAACGGAAACCTAAGAAACGAGTATTGATAGGTCCTTGATAAAGCGGATGACCTTGATAATCCGGCAGATCATTCTCTACAGGCATATTGTTAATGTAATCTACAACCTTTGAAGGCAGCTGATCTAAATTTCGCAGAAGACGCAGTGACTGCATGCTGTGAATTAAGCGCTTGGGGAACAACGCCCTGCTTTCATGACCGAATAAATCGCAAATCCTAAGTTTCTCTTCCATAGGAATGCTGTTATATTTCTCATGTCTGCAAAGATAAGAGCACATATTCCTATGCCACCAATTGGGCATAACATCCGCCTTTACATTCGGATTTTTATTTAACTGATCCGCGTGTAAAATCTTTTGATAATCATTTATAAATTCATCCAACAAAGACTTAGGTTCAGGAATAGATCCAGGGAACAAAGCGTCCTCTGCCATAATAACTTCAAGCGTAGGGCGGAAACGCTGTACTTTACCTATGCTGCGAACATTTTTCCGAAGTTCTTTAAGTTCTTCAATGGCCTCATTTAAATCTATTTCATATTCACTTTTATTTATTCCAGTCCAAGCATTTCCTGTCTGAATGGGAAATACCTTTTCAGGTTCTTGATTTAACCTTGCGGCCTTTTCTGCAATTGCCTTCTGCCTTTGTTCGAAAATGGTTATACTATAATCAATCGCTTCCTGAATGTCTTTAATATGGTTGCTGCGACGTTCCAGCGATTTAAAAAACCTAAACGGAGCCAAATAAACCGCATGAAAAGATTCGCTTAAAAATCTATAACTCATCACTGAAGAGAATTGTTTTTCAGGACGAATATATTTTCCAAGATAACGCTTGCTTATGGACTTAAGATCCTTTTGAAATCTTTCCCATTTGCGGCATTTATCCGCTTGAATTGTATCCGATAAAGATTCTGTGCCCTGGGGCTTGGCTGGAGGGGACCATCTGAGGGCTTTTCTGTCCACCTCCATATAGTCTATTATGGTTTTATTGGAATCATTTCCTTCATGGGCGTTACAAGCAACTCTAAGTTCATTCAACATCTTCCAATAGCTTTTTTTGCAGAATCTGCCACCCATAGAATTGATAAGACTCTTAAGATAAAGAATATTGGGAAGATGATGCTGTATATCTCCTTCTCGCTTACGTTCTAGATCAAGATAAAGCGAATGATAAAACTTGGTTCCGTGAAGCTTATTGGATATGAACTTGAACTTCAGCATTACCGCCATATTCGGATTTGACGGGCAATAATCCAAATACATATCTAAGAGATGAAGCGCATGTGTATCTGCCAAGGAGCAATGATTGTAATTGGCATATTGTATGCGATTTAATTGAGGATTATAACCTGCAAAAAACTTAACAGACTTAAGCCCCCTTTCTGGAACATTGCAACGGCGATCAGATAAAGTCCAGCCGTAACCGTTAGTGGCTTTAGGGTTTTTTTCAGCCCAATCCTTCTCAAGCTGTGCTCTTTTCTGAGCACGTTCCTTTGCCTGTTGTTCCTTTTTTAAGGCTGCTTCTTTTTCCAGCTTTTCCTTTTTTAAAGCCTCTTCCTTGGCCTTTCTTCTCTCTGCAAGCATCTGTTGATAAACTGCTCTGCCTTTTGCAATAGCTTGTCTTCTACGCTCTCTGTCTTCTTCGGAGATATTTAAAGGCTTAGTGACTTTGTAACCCTTGGGACGGCGGAAACGATATTTGTCCAACTTGGCTTTAGCCAATTCTAAAACTTTTTCTGATACTGTATATTTTCTCTTGCCGGTTTTCGCGGTTTTGTCTGCAGCCACTAAATTCATGCAGCACTGTACCAAAGTTTTTTGAGTTGCTTTAAGCTTATCCTGATCCAAATGACCGTTTCCACTTCCACGAGCCCTATGCACCTTTTCGTTCAAGATGCTCTGAGTCATATCTTCTGTAGTACCAATAGTTGTTGCCATAATCGTTGTTTTAAATTTTGCGTTATCTTTTCAAATTTTTATTAGCCAATCAAGAAAAATTTTCTTAAAACCTGTAAATTTTTTGATAAGTATATAAAAATTAATAAGTTAAAGTTAAAATTTTTCTGATGCATGGTTGTTTTTGATTAATTTTATGGTCGGTATGCCTTACTAGAAGGATCTATTACTATTTCTGAATAGCTATACGGCCAACTTTTTGGTTAACATGGCGAGAGCGTAGCTCCTCGCCTACACTCTGCATGTTAAATGTTGAAGATAGTTTAATGTTACAAATTAAAAGTCAACCATTAAAGATAAAAAAGTTGGCCTTTACGAACCTCTCATGTTCATGACATCGGGCAACGCCCGATGTCACTTTTTCCGTTACTAAGATCTTGCGCCCCTACGGGGCGCTGGCGGAACCTCTGTAATTCCACAGTTTTTACGAAAAATGGCACGAAAAACTGTTTAAATTATCCAAAATTACAGAGGAAAAATTGCGTAATTGTTTAAAATTTCAAGGAATTTGCCCACTGTAAATAGACTAAAAATAGCCAAATAATCAAAACGGAAATCTGAAGCAATGGTCAGATGAAGGAAAAATGGGCTTAAAAGCTTTTTTAATATAAAAAGGGTGTAGGTGTATAGCCTAAAAGCTTAAAATGGATTTTAAGGGCATTTACTCTCGTTTTTTAATTTTCACACTGGATCAGAACTAAATTCCTGAAAGTTATATTAAGGGGATAGTTCACATAAAAGAAAAGCCGCAAAATTTAGTCTGAAAACGCTAAGTCTATTATACTGTTAAAATAAGCCCTAGTTTCCCTTCCCCTGCACCCCTACCTTTAAATGAATATATTTTTATCTTCGAATTAACATTCTCGATAAAAAGCTTTTTATATTCTATCTGCATAGATGCATCTAGCATATAAAAAGAAAAATTATTAACATAATTTTTTTCTACCTATTACTATTTCTGAATAGCAAAATAGTATTACCTTCGGAACTGCGTTCCTGCGGTAATACTATTTATTTTCTTTTTAAAGATATTTAAATTTAAAGAAGAATACTAAAAACAAAATGAAGAAAACAAAAAATATCCGAAATTTAAAATGGCAATAAAACACCATACAATAATCCTAATTAAAAAATCGATTATTGCATATTGACTAATTGAAATTTTTTAAAATTAAAAAAATAAAGCATGCATAAGTGTCAATAGAAATTTCTTGATAAATAAATCAATCCCATGCTTCAATCTATACCTACAATGAGCACAGCTAAAACCTATATCCTCGATGACAGACTATTAAAAATAGATCTGTCCGCTTTGGAAAAAACATGCACAGCATTAAATTTTAAGTTAAGTCAACAAATACAAAGATTAGTTACGCGATTGCTTACAGTACATTTTACAGGCAAGTTGCATGTTATAGACCATAACCATTTGGAACTATCATTGCCTGATCCAGAATTATTGCAGGAGGATGGTCCTAAAGAGTTAATGTCCAAGCATCTTTATGTAAATTTATCAAAATTTGCAGCAGAGGGTCATAATTGCGCTGCACGTTGCGTTAAAACCAATCGGTTTTATAATATAAAGGATTTGTTGGAAATGCGTCCTATAGGATTAAGACACAAAGACAAGTCTTATAAATGGTATATAACTTGGGATCCGGATAAATTTTTAAAGAATTATAAAAATAAAGATTTATTGACCTCTTCTTTAGTATTTAATTCCGAAGATGCTTTAGAGAATAAATGGATTTCTCCCGGCACATGCATTCAACTAAATAAATTGCCTGTGTCCCATCCTGCAGTCTCTTATTTAAATGACAGGGGTTATACAGATATGGATGCTCTTGTCCACCAGTTTAATGCTTCGTTTTGTACTGAGGAAAACCCGCAACTTAAACATCTAAAATTCGGTAAGGATACTGAAGGCTATATAATTGACCCTTTTAAATTCTTTACCCCTCAAGGGTGTATTATTTTTACCGCTTTTCAATTATGTCAGCCTAAATTATGGCAAGCAAGAATTTTAGATAAAAAATTAGGCAATGATAAATTGCATTATATGCATTTTGTCAATGATCCTTTTAAAAGAGTAAGCGGGTATTATAAAGTAGCCGAAAAAGACGCCACAGGCAAATATATACCTATGCAGGGCGTGTCTGATTCCATTGTAAAAAGAAAATATTATTTATCTCCAGGTTCCAAGGCCGGGAATGTTTTAATGGGTTATGATGCCGCAAGAGAGTTTAATTTATCCCGTCCGTCGGGAAAGAAAGTTATAGGGCTTTGTGAGGGCGTTTTAGATGCCGCCAGAATGGGGCCGCCGTTTTGCGCTTATTTGGGAGCCGCTTTGTCCGTAGGACAGCTAAAATTAATTAGCAATGGTATGTTTGATAAAATAATTCTTGCCGTAGACCATGATAAAGTCGGAAGCAGTACGGCAGCTAAGTTGAGGCGTAGCATTTCTATGCTGGGAGGAATTGATATAGATGAATTAGACTATCCTTTGAAGTTTAAAGATTTAGGAGAAATAACCGACAATAACCTGATTTTAGACTTAAAAAAACAATACGATTTAACTTGAAAGTTAATTAAATATAGAGAATCTAAACCAACACTATGGACGAACAAGTAAAAGCAAAAACTACGGATAATCCGGATCCGTTTACAAATGAGTTTTCCCGACAGATTTGGGAAGTAACCTATAAAACGCAAAATGAAAAGAGTATTACAGATACGTGGAAACGTGTGGCAAATGCTGTAGCCAATGTAGAAAAGGATGATGAATCCAAAAGATTTTATGCGGAGGCTTTTTATGAGATTTTAAAAGATTTTAAGTTTATACCCGGAGGCCGCATATTGGCCAATGCAGGGGGAAGTTGCACAAATGTCTCCCTCGTCAACTGTTTTTTATCCCCCCAACCTAAGTATGATATGGATTCCATTGAAGGAATTATGGAGGTATTAAAGAACCAGGTTTTGACTTTAAAATCTGAAGGAGGATGGGGTTTAAATTGTAGTTTTATTCGTCCCAGAGGTTCTTATATAGAAGGTATAGGTGCCAGAACTCCCGGTGCTGTAAAGTATTTGGAGCTGTTTGATAAAAGTTCTGAGATTATTACGGAAGGTCCGGGAGAGTATTATACAGAGAGTAAAGAAAAAACGCCTAAGAATGAAAAGAAGAAAATTCGCAAGGGCGCAATGATGCTCTGTTTAAGCTGCTGGCATCCTGATATATACGAATTTATTACTGCCAAACAAAAGCCGTTTCATTTAACGAAAATGAATATGTCCGTAAATGTTACCAATGCTTTTATGGATATTTTAAATAGAGTTAACGAGCTTGTTAAAAACAATGCTTCGCAGGAAGAAATCGATGCTGTTGATTTTTGGCAGTTGAGATTTCCCGATACGGCTTTTGAAAAATATAAATCCGAATGGGATGGAGACTTGGATAAATGGGAGAAAAAAGGTTACCCCGTTAAAGTTTATCGCACAGTTAGGGCTACGGATTTGTGGGAAGCTTTAATGCAGTCTACCAGTAATCGTTCGGAACCTGGAGTTTTATTCCTAGGTAGGGCAAATGAGACCCATTGTGCAAATTATATACCTGAGTTGCAATTAGTTGGGACAAATCCCTGTCTTACAGGAGATACCAAAGTTGCTGTTGCTGACGGGCGTACAAATGTTACTATCAAAGAGCTGGCCGAAGCTGGAAGAGATGTTCCGGTTTTAGCTTGTGATAATTCTGGCAGTATTGTTACAAAGTTAATGCGCAATCCTCGTATTACGGGATATAATAAAGACATTTATCGAGTGACTTTAGATGATGGTAATCATATTGATTGCACGTCTAATCATAAGTTTAGATTATCCGATGGTACATATAAAGAGGTAAAAGACATGTCCCCAGGAGAATCTTTGTATGTGGCTTCCATTTCATACCAGAAGTTTAATGAAATCTTTAATAGATCGAGTAATTCTCAATTATATGCTTGGATAAAGACTTCCGGAAAAAAGTCTCGCAAGGCATTACATCGCATTAATGCTGAATATATTATAGGTAGAAGACTCACTAATGCAGAAGTTGTGCATCATAAGGATTATAACGGATTAAATAATTCTTTAGATAATTTAGAAGTTATGTCAAAAGCTGCACATGATGCTTTACATTGTAAGCGTATGTTTGGAAAGACTAATCCTATGTGTCGTGCCGCTACAGAGTGGACTAAGGCAAAGTGGGATTCCTATAAAGAGAAGCAAAAAAATGCTTCATTTGGAGAAAAGAATAAGAATTATAAAGGTGTTTCTAATGAGATACTTTTAGATATTGCGAAAGATTTAATTTTAAAATATCAAAGATTCTTCTCTGTAAAAGAATTACAAGATGAGTTAGCTTCTAGAGGTTTTCACGTATTACAGTCATTTAATGATGATTATCGTGTCAAGTTTTTTGGAGGCGGAGGTATTCGTGATATTTGCAAATATGCAGCTAAAGCTTTAGGTGTTTATAATGACTTAATGAAATGTGACAGTAGGTTGCAAAGAACATATCTAAATGCTATATCACAAGGTTATGAAACAAAGATTGTTAATAATAGAGTTTTAGTAAAAAAGATTTGTGAAAATTGTGGTAAAGAGTTCTTTACACCTTTCCAAAGCAGGGAAGTAGCTTTTTGTTCAAATCTCTGTGTGAATCGTAACAAACTTAAACAAGAAAATTACATACAGCGTTTGCGACAGGGAATTGCAAATTATGCTTGTAAGACAAAAAGTGAGAACAGGACAAGGCAACTTAGAGCTTATACGGATTTAAAGTTTGCTTTGTCAAGAGATCCATTTAAATGTGAGTTTGATTCTTATTGCAAACAAAATAAGATTCCTCATAGATTTGGTCCTATTTCTGCTTTCCGTTCTTATGCGGATCTAAAAGCACAGGCTGTTGATTTTAATCATAGAGTTGTGTCTATTGAATATATAGGCAAACAAGACGTTTATACAGGTACGGTTGATGACGTGCATAATTATTGCGTTGGGATGTTTGAAACTGTGAATGAGCATGGACATCCAAAATTTTATATGCTTAATAATCAGCAGTGCGGAGAGCAGGTTTTATACAGCGGAGGATGCTGCAATTTAGGATCCATCAATCTTACGGCATTTATAGAGTACGATGAAACTAAACATGCCGCCGTTTTTAACTTTCAGAAGTTCTCTGATATTGTTCCTTATTGCGTAAGATTCTTGGATAATGTCATAGACATTGCCAATCTGCCTTTGGAAGAATATAAATATATGGCTGAAAATTATCGAAGAATCGGGCTTGGTATTACAGGTATAGGCTCTGCTTTAATGATGTTGGGTCTAAAATACGATTCTAAGGAAGCTAAAGACTTTTTAACTAAAGTTTTTGATGTTTATAATTTCTTAGGGATAAGGGCAAGTATCGCTTTAGCTAAATGTAAGGGCGCTTTTAAAGGATGCAATCCTGCAAAACATGCTGATAATATAAAATACACGTTTAGACATTTGCCGAAGTATATATTGGATGCTTTGCAAAAAGAATTGTTAGAAACTAACGGCATTCGCAATTCAGCTTTGTTCTCAGTCCAACCCACAGGCAATACAGGATGTCTAGCCAATAATATTTCAGGCGGTGTGGAACCTGTGTTTCAGTTAGAATACTACAGAATTGTTGGAGTGCCGATTGTTCCTGAAAGCATAAAAGATAAATGTCCTAGGTTCTGGGAGGGGGATTTTACTCCGAACAATTATTTCAAAGAAGTTAAATACGCAGATTTTACTTACTTGTCTTATGTAACTGAAACTGGCCAAGAATATCAGATACATAAAGATAGAGGTCTGTGTGAAAAAGTAAAAATTCGAGATTATGCTTACCAATGGATCTTGAATCATAATTTAGAATATCCACAGGAAGTTTTCTCAACAGCTATGCAACTACCTGTTGAATCCCATTTGGAAATTCTGAAATTAGTATCTGCGCATTTGGATTCCGCTGTAAGCAAAACGATAAATGTTGGTAAGGATTACCCTTATGAACAATTTAAGAATGTTTATTTAGATGCATATAATAGCGGGGTAATAAAAGGAGTTACGACTTATCGCGAGGGTTCGATGAGTGCAGTATTGCAAACTGCGGATTCGAAAGATGACGTAAATCCTACATCTACATCAATTATTCATCCCACTATTACTGCTGAGAAACGTCCTGATATATTGCCGTGTAGAGTATTTTTTAGAACGGTAAAAGGAATATCTTATTACTTTATTGTAAGTTTCTTGGAAAATAGTCCGTTTGAGATGTTTATTGACATAAATGAAGATAACATTTTTGACGAGGATGGAGAATGGGTTGAGCGTCGTCGCATTATACCTAAGACTGTAAAGGAAGGAACCTTAAAGAAGTTGGGTAAAGCTACGTTCGAGTTTGTATCTAAAGATGAGAAATTTATATATAAAATTGTAAAAGCCAATGAGCCTTCAGATAAAGCTACATTAACAGCCCTTGCTCGCTTGGTGGCTTTGAATTTGCAGTCCGGTGTATCAGTGAAAGAGATAATACATCAGCTATCTAAAACCGAAGGGGATTTTACTTCGATCGTGAAAGCAATTAACAAAGTATTGTCTCAGTGTGCTGGTAAAGTTGATCTTGGAGAAACATGCCCTGTTTGTGGAGGTAAAGTGTTACGCGAAGAGGGGTGTAAAAAATGCTATGCATGTGGATGGTCTGCATGCGGCTAATCTAAACTTAACAAACGACGGACAGGTGATTCTTGTCCGTCGTTTTTAAAAAAACATGAAGGAAAGCGAAATTAATTTACCACCCCTGACATACTCCAACCGCTGAAGCAGTTGGGTTCTAAAGTTTTCTAGCCTTTAATAGAAATTGCTTTTTGAGGTGAGTCAGTTTTGGTAGATCTCCCACACCTCTTGCGCACATCTCTTTCTGTGCGCAATTGAACTATGTTTAAGTGATTTAACGCTATATTAAAGGCAGCGTTAACATCAGCATGTTCAACTGCATTATTTGCAGTCTTAAAAATCTTACCTTTACGTTGACCTAAAAGTCCCGTTTTACTGTCGGCTTGTGAAGTGTATCTGGGATCAATATATTCAACTTTAACCCCAAGCAGCTTGGCTTTATAATCAATCATTTGTCTAAATTGGTAAAAAGACCAACTGTGCAGTGAAGGTTTAAAGGTATGATTTGTTTTTGCAGTATTTCTTATATTTTTTAAGTTTTCAAGTCGTATGCCTTTGTTTAATTCTTTTGCTTTACGTACAATAAATGTTGTTACTTTGTGGTCTAAATCTTTGCAAATTCGATGTTCTCTATCTTTAAGTTTTTTAACTTGCTTAAAAAGTTTTTTCTTTTGAAATTGGCGTCGTATAGCTCGATATTTCTTGCGAATATGATTAGATTTTTTATTTAGCTTCCAGACCTTACCTGTTTGAGGATCCGCTAAAACAGCCATGTGTCCTGTGGTATTTAAATCTACGCCTAAATATCCACTGGGTTTCAGCATTGATACTTCACTGAAGCTACAGGCTACAAAACAATATTTTGAATTTATTTCAATTTGATTTATTTTAGTGAATCCTTTGATCGGAAAAGGTAACCTTAATTTTAAGGAAGGTATCCAAATAAAATCTTTTTGATAGGATAGTCCTTGATTTGGGATAATAAGATTTACCCTACGGATTCTTTTAATCTTTTTATTCTGCGTTATTTTTCTGATAATCTGGTTTGCAATGATAGATTTTAAACCAAAATGTTTAACTTGAGTGGAACTTGTACAATGATTTTTTAAAGCAAACTCAGCAATAGCTTTTGCTTTTTCTATTTCTTTAGAAAAATCCGTATTGTGTTTGACTTTAAAAGTTTTAATCATTTATATAATTTTATATAAAATTAAAATTATATGAAAGTCAATAAAATATCTAAACCTAGATGGAAAACCTCTGACACATGCGTTTATAACTGCAGTTACCATTTTATTTGGACTACTAAATTTCGACGCAAAATCCTTAACGTTGAAATGCAAGAAACCTTAAAAAACCTTATAACCGAAAAATGTGACGCTATGGGTTGGGAAATAAAAGCATTAGAAGTTTGTGAAGAACATATACATTTATTTATTTCTACAGGTCCTAATTGTGCTCCTCAGTTCATTATAGGACAAATTAAAGGTTATACGTCACGAATTATACGTGAGACTTATCCCATATTAAAACAAAAACTTCCCACTCTTTGGACCAGATCTTACTATGTAGATACTGTTGGATGTCTGAGAGAAGAAACAATTAAAAAATATGTTGAACATCAAAAAAGAACTTCAGAATTTATGTGCAATTCATCCAAGGTCTAAAGACCTTGGCTTTCTTACACACTATACTGTAAATATGGATTTGCCATGCCCTAAATTGGCAGATTTTTGCGGAGATTTGTCGTATAAACGTTGCAAGGATGACTTAACGCCTGAAAACGATAACGTAGTATTTTTAAATGGTGTAGGCAGATTAAATGCAGATATAATGTTTTTAACTGCAGCGCCATTAAAAGAGGATGTTGATGCGAGATATTCTACGCCCATGCATTTAAAATCGGGTGCCGGTGAAATGTTTCGCGCAATATGTTTGCAAAATGGAATTGATATTGATGACTGTTATTTTACGTCATTAATAAAGTACGGAATAAAACAAAAGAATTTAAAAGGTTGTAAAAAGGATATAGATTATTGTTTGCCTTTGCTTCTGGAAGAATTTCAGTATTGTCACCCAAAAATTATAGTTTGCGTCGGTACGGAAGCGTGTGACTTTATTTTAAATTATAAAATAAGCGTATCAAAATTGGAAGAGGCGTGGTTTTTTAGTCAAGAACACAACGCTCATGTTTTTGTAATTAGCAGTATTTATAATGCCTATTATAAGCCTGAATTGTACGATAAATTAGATAAAGAGATAGGCATGTTGGCTGACTTTTATGATCATTTTCTACAAGGCAAGCCAATCGAACAGATAAAGTGCGACTATCAATGTATTTCAACTTATTCACAGCTATCCAATTTGTTAAATACTCTTAAGTCTGAAGGTTATAAATTATTTGGAGTTGACTGCGAGTGGGGTAAACAATGTTTTGTAGACGGATATCTTAGATCAATACAATTTGCTTGGGCTCCAGGTCAGGCAGCTTACATAAACTTTAATAATGAACAAGCTGAGTGGGTTTTTGATGCTCCAAAAGAAGCGGTATGTAAATTATTGCAAGATTTTTTTAATGACCCCGAAGTGCATTTTGTAGGGCATAATGGAGCGGCTGATGCTCAATGGATGTCAACGCATTTGGGACTAAATGTGTATGACGGCAAGTTTATTTTTGACACCATGTTCGGTATTCAGACAGCTGATGAATATGCTGATCAAAAGTTGGAAAAATTAGCCGCCAAATACACAGACAAAGGCAGATATGATATTGATCTGATTCTATGGAAGAAAAATAATAAAGGCGTATCCTTTGATGAAGATGAAGGATATGGACAAGTTCCTTTGGAAATTCTTTACCCATATGGTTGTTCGGATGCTGATGTAACTTTAAGGCTATATCCTATTATTAAGGATATGTTGATTAAAGACGGCACTTATGATTATTTTATGAATATTAAGTTGCCGTTTGTTATGGATGGATTTACCTCCATGTCTATTGCAGGCGTGCCTTTTTGTACCGAGGATGCCAATAAAGCGCGGATAGCTTATCTGGCCGCAGGCGTAGTTATGCAAAAGTTGTTTATGCAAATGCTTAAAAAAGAGGCATATGATTTGTTTTATACGGAAGTGTCAAAAATTCCGCAGGAAACGCCTGTAGCGAATATAGCTGAAATTCAAAAGTTTTTTGATGATGGAAGATCTTTTGAAGATATTTTCAACCTGTTAAAAAAACTTTATGGGCGTAAAGCTTTGCCTTTATTGCCGTTTGCCGAACATTATTATTATGTGGATGCCTTTAATCCCAATTCTGCAGAGCATAAAAAGAAATGGTTGTTTGACGTAAAGAAATACACGCCTATTAAAACAACTAAGCCGGAAGAGGGTAATGCAATACCTTGGGAAAGAGTATTAAAGATGTCTCCTGCTAAGCAGAAAAATTATAAGCCTGCTGTAGATAAAGACACGCTTAAAATATTTGCGGATAAAGGAGATGATTTATGTCTGCATTTATTGCAGATGAATGCAATTAATCAGATAACCAAGAATTTTCTAAAAGGTGAAGAAGGCGGGTTGCAAAAGTTTTTAACTTCTGATGGAAGGCTACATTCCAACTTCGTTATGACCGAAAGTTCGCGGCCACGATCGTTTAAACCTAATATTTTAAATATACCCAGATATGTGACAGACTACATAGATAAGGGATTTACGAAAGTATTAAAATATTTTAATATTACGGACAAATCTGATTTGTCAGAATTTAACGAAGAGAATTTTAATGAAATTGTAAATTCTTTACGTGAAACTTACGGCATTGTTGAAAATATAACGATAAAAGACATGGTGCCTGCGCCGTTGCGCTGGTGCTTTAAAGCACCTGAAGGGTATTGTTTTGTCGATGCAGACTATGCCACAGCCGAAGTATGGTCGATTGCATATTTGGCAAATGATAAAAAGTTAATTTCTACTTTGAATGATCCGGATCCGCAATTTGCATTTAAAAAGATGCCTGATGGTTCGGAAAAACAAGTGCGTATAGCATATTGTGATGACATTGTTGAATTTACTGAAGATGCAAAAGATCCTGCATTACTTGTAGATCCTAATGATCCGGATTTGGTGAGAAATAATGACGGGTCTCTAAAGCATCCGAAACAAGATGTTCACTGGGTTGCAGTGGAAAATAAATTTATGCTTAACACACCCCGAGAAAAGTTAAACAAGAAGAAGACGAGAGATGCTGCGGGAAAAGTAGCTAATTTTTGTTCTGGCAAAGAAAATTATGTTTATACTTTAGAGGGTTATAAAAAAGCAAAGTTAATAAAACAAGGAGATATTTTAAAATCAATATCCGGTTTTACAAAAACTTTATCGGTAACTGCTTTGAGTGAACGAGACTGCATTAAGATCAGATTAAGTTCCGGCTTAGTGGCTACTTATCATAAGTATCATAAGCTTAGATGCTTTAATGGTACAGAAATGGTTTGGGTAAGAGTTAAAGATATCGATCCAAAAAGGCATAAAGTAGTTACCTTAAATCCGAGTTTTACTGAATTTATAGGCAATTTTAATGTTCCAAAAGATTCTTATACGAATTTTTATACAGAATTGAAACTTCGTGAAGGGGATAATACCTATCGGTTGCCTGAGTGGATATTCGCTTTAAGCCGTGCTGAGATTTGGAGTATATTGCAAAGCTTTTTAGAGTTAAATCCCCGAGTCACTGATGCGGTATGTTATCATTTTCCGTTAAAGTCTTGGAAAAATAATTTAGAATTTATTTCCGATATTGCTTTATTGTTGAATTTTATAGGCTTTCAAACCAAGCTTTCGTTGGAACAAGGCGAGGATGTTTTAGTGGCTTCGGCTGTTATTGAACCTAATAGGCCTTTGCAAAATATTTATTTTAGTGAAGTTGTTTCTTTGGAACATGTGAAAGAAGATATTGTGGCAATTGAATGCGAATCCCATGAATATATAGACACTTCAATGAATAGCCATAATTCGATTCCTTATGGCGCAAGTCCTTCTTTGCTGGAACGCAACATTGAAATAGCTTCAGGTGAAAAACCTGAACCTGGTACGGGACAAAAACTTATTGATGCCTATATGAACACCAAACCGCAAGTTGCAGAATTTTTGGAATGGTGTAAGTCTCTGCCTGACGGACAAGGGTATTACCAATCGCCTTCGGGATTTAAAAGACATTTTAAAATACCACCTTTGGATGCTCAAATGTCGGATGAGCTTAGAGAAAGTATCATAAGTAAACTTCGTCGAGAAGCTTGCAATATCGGATTGCAATCTTTGGTTGCTGACTCTTTAGCAAGGGCCATACCTCCACTAAATTCCAGTTTTAGAAAGATGAATATGAAGAGCAGAGTAGTAATTCCTTTATATGACGCTATTTATATTTTATCTCCTTACAACGAAGTCGATTTGGCTGTAAGTATGTTGAAGTTTTTTATGTCTGAGAATAATTATTGGGATCTAAAAGGTGGACGCTTGCGTTACAGCATTGATGTCGAAGTTACAAAACGGTGGGGTACAGAACCTTCTGAAGAAGAACATAAAGAACTAACTGAAGGATTAAAAAACGCTTGCCAGACGTTCAAGCTTGCGTAGCGTTGGCAGGTACAAAAACACAAGAATATACACAGAAATATGGCTTATTTGAATCTATCACAATCATCTATGAATAATACAAAACAAAATTCAGTTTTATCTTCGTTTTTTCGGAATAATATTCCGTGGGTTAGGCTAGCTCCTCCTCGTGAAAACGAACCGAATATGGTTGTCCGAATACTTCCGGGCATGGATTTTTCATTTCAGAATAACACAGAAGCTCTACTAAGTTCTACAGAACCTTTTAAAACAGCATCCGGACAATATACATCTTGGGCGCAGTTTGTAAAAGGTTATATGTTTTTTGGCAGTTTTAAGATGCATTTGTTATCGCCTGATACTTTGGATATGACTTCACATACGTATCCAAGAAGAGGCGCAGATGCATTTTGCGATTTAAGGAGTTTTATCTTCTTTAACACAGGAAAATATGCGACAACAAATCCTCTTACAGGACAGCCTACAATTACACCTGAAGAGGAAGAACTGATTAAGTATAGACCATATTCGCCTAATAATACTGCTGCAAATTTTGAATCGGTTAAGCTACCGAGCAAACCTCGTACATTTGTTTTGTCGAATGTTTTGCATCGCAATCCTCAAACTGAACAAATGGAGCAGAAGATAGGCGTATATAGTGAGCAAATGTTCCAAACGCTTATACAAATTGTGAAACAGCAAATTGCTGCCAATTCCGGTTTGTCTGCAGTGTCGGCAAATTATCCTGAATTACTGTTTGGAGATGTAACTGATCAGGAAACAGGATGTTTGCTTGAAGTAAGGTATTGTCATAATACGTTAACAAACAATAGAATACTCACTCTTACCCCTTCGAAAGATCCAAATAATGAAACACGTTTGGGATATTCACAATATCCAGTTTCGGATGATATTCTTAAGAAAAGGTATATATTATGTGATCCTGAAAATGTTTTGGAGATTTGGACCTATCAGCAGCAGCTCGATTTGCTGTGCAAGGATCCGATGTTCCCGATAGACTTGTTGAAAAAGGCTAAGGATAATGGAGTCTTTAAAGACGCAGAATTGCATTTGGAATTGCGCGAAGAAGGTTTGGAAATGCTGGCAAGGCGTGAATCGTTTAAGCGAAATGCTGCTGAAGGCATTTATACGCCGCAACCTGGCGTTGCCAAAGCTGCTATAGGAAATCGCCCAATTCCAACAATACAAAAACCTGTGATTCCGATGCCAGCAACGGATAAAGCTACAGCAAATCTTCCTCCAGTGAATGTTGAAGCTTTGCATACAGCTTCTATATCTGCCAAACCCGTAACGGAACCAGATTTAATTGTAGAAGATTATCATGAGGATGCACAAAATAGTGCACCGGTTGTTGAAGAGGTTAAACCTGCGGAAACTGTAAAACGCTCAGTTCAGGGGGAGCCTTATACTCCAACATCAAATACAGATATTCCGGAGGATAATGCGACATTAAGTCGCGCTAAAGCTTCACTATCTGCAGAAGATTATGAAAAGTTTCGTACATTGCATATGGCAATGATAACGAATCCTCAAAAAATGACTCCTCAAACAATGATGGAGTATTTTCAACTTAACGCTAAAATACATTAATTTTAAATGCCTAGAATTAAAAAGGATCAATCAACAGCGGAGGTTAAACCCTCCGCTGTTGTAAGAGATGTTTTAGACGACTCTGGTATTTCTTTAAGGGCCATGGGCACAACCAAGAAAGCCAGTTTAGCCGGTTTAAGTTTGAGCCAGTTTTTAGAAGAAGAAGCTGTGCCTGCTTTGCCGTTTGAATCACCTTTGTTACAATATACGTTTGCAAGTACAGGTATCAATACGGGTACTGCATTGGAAATTATTGGAGAAGATGGTATTGGTAAAACCACTATGGCTTTGTCTTTAGTTGGTATGGGATTGAGAAATCATCCGTATGCAGTTGCTTTATATTTAAATTCAGAGGGTAAAAATAAATTATTTAGCGAAGATCGTATTGCTTCTTGTTTAAGTCTTAATAAACAGGAAGCAAAAGATATGATTGCTAATCGCGTGCGCTGGAGTGAAGTTGCGACGTTAAATCATGCATTGGAATCCATTCTGAATTTTGGGCGTGTAGTACGAGAAAATCTAGATAAACGAGGAATTAGCAGAAACGATTCTCCAATTTTTGTGGTTTTGGATACCTTGTCTAAATTGATGCCGAAAAACGAAGCGGCGTTGCTTGGTTTAGGGGACAAATCCAGTAATCCTGCAATTAATTCTTTGGAAGATACCTCAAACCTGGAATTTGCCAGAACATTGCAACGCTGGTCAAGGGCTATGGCTTATAGCCTTGAGGAGTACGGTATTTGTTTAATTTTGGTGTCCCATCAAAATACTAAAATTGAGATGAATACTTTTGCTGCAAGATTTTTATCTCAGGCTGCCTTGAAAGAAGACAACCGAACAAAAATTGGAGGTAATGCTTTAAATCAAAGTGTAACTTTACAATTTACTCTAACTAAGGGAAAAATTTTAACGAGGGAAACTTCGACAAGCAAAACTCCTATAGGTCAAATTGTGAAGTTAAAGGTGGTAAAAAATTCTCTCTCGATTCCGCATCGCGATTGTCTGTATGTATTAAATATAGATCATAGTTTTGATACGCAGGAAGAATGGGATCAGCCGTTAAAGTTTGATTACGGATTGCCGGAAATGTTTATTAAAGAACGCTTGTATGGACTAAAAGTAGCTTCAGTTCAAAAAGATACATTTACGTCTAAAGCTTTGAATATAGATAGCGCTCCTCGGCAGGATGTAATATCAGTACTTAAACCTTTAATATCTGATGTTTTAGATGAGTTAAATATACGCGGGCACGATCATATACAAGACATACAAGATGTGGATATCGAGGAAGATCAGGTGTTGGAGGGCGATGAATCTGAAGTAAATACTCCTGAGGGTTCTCAAGAAACTGAAGAAACATTTGATGATATTTCAGATGCAATAGGACCTTCTTTTGATGAAGAACCTGCGGAAGAGATTACATTAAATGCGGAAGTTACTCCGAAAAAACGAGGTCGAAAACCTAAAGTAAAAAAAGATAAGGATGACGAAAGGGATCTCTAACTTTTTATTGTATTCCGATCATAATTATCTTCAATCGTTAAAAAAATTAACTGGCGTTAGGCTTCCTCCTGATATTCAAACAATGGAGGAAGCTTTATTTTATCACGTAAGTCAGGTAGGTGACCTAAATTTGCCTTTAGATGAAGATAATTTAATTGTTGTTTATGAGAGTATTAATCCTGTTTTGGCATTTGTTAATTCTGCAGTTACGGGCAAGTTAAATACTAAAATGTTTAATTTATTGGACTCTATTTCAACAGATCCAAACATGATTATGGTTTTGGCGGATACAAGCTTTATGCCACCAAATAATCTTTTTGCGTATTCTCCTAGTACAAAGCTTAGGAAACATGTTACGTCTAATACGGACGCTGCTGTATTCACAATGACTTCTGCAGATTATACTTTGGAAAAATATAATTCCAAAGAAGATCTGGAATTTATTCCTGAATGCAGACAGCTGATTTCTTTGAAATCATTTTTAATACAACTTTAAAGAATGTTGCTTAACTTACTGAAATTTACAAGTAAAGTTTAGTTTATAATCACTAACTTTTAATAAACTATATGCTTCGTATTTGTCCATGTGATGGCATAATCATAATGGATAAGGCTTTATTAGAGTTAGTGAAACAAAAAAAGCTTACTTATCATAAGGCATTGACGGACGAAAAATATAGGAAATATGTCTATTGGTACGAGGTATATCCTCTATCAACAGATGAAGATAGCCAATCAGACTGTGCTCGAGAATCGAGATTTGACAATTTAAAATCAAAATTTGCTCGACGAAAGCTGTCACGGTTATATCAAACTGTAGAATTTCGACGACGAACGCGCAAACCTTGTGATCAAAATAAATCTTCAAAGCGTACATCATAATCGGCACAAGACAAATACCACCATCTCTTCAGGTAGGTGCCCTCACTAAAAAACCAGAACTTGACATTCTTGGACAT
>ERZ857629.45-NODE-45-length-167302-cov-7.121371_pt1 | contig 167302 bp, 150 predicted proteins | sample MGYA00519700_ERZ857629 | MGnify/ENA primary metagenome ERZ857629 (study PRJEB31778, sample SAMEA3449351) | human gut metagenome | biome: human gut; feature: human-associated habitat; material: faeces | place: United Kingdom | collected 2010/2012 ... | reverse complement strand
CATCCCATCCTTCTTTGAGCATATTGACATGGATCACGATCTCCACCGGATTTTCGGGATTCTCCACGTCCAGAAGCAGACGGGTGTTTGCCTCAGTCTCGGAGCCTTTCTGCTTGGAATGGACGATGATTGTTTTATTGCGGTATGCGCCGTTGCGGAATTCATCGGATTTGATAAAACTTTCCACCCACGCTGCGTGGTCAGTATCCTTACACACAACAAGCATAAACGGCTTCACGATAGGCTTGCCGTGATTGGCGGCATAGACCTCCAGCTTGCGTTTGGTGCTTTCGTGACAGGTTATGCCGTCCAGGAGCATCATTTTATCGAGCTGCTCGTCACCGAAATTATAAAAATCGATGTCGGAGCGGGTGACCGCAAACGGGGTGCGGGTATAACCATCCTCGATGGCCTTGGACAGCGGATACTCAAATACCACATTCTTGAACGGCACCTGTTTTGCACCCTTGGTCACAAGCGGCGTGGCGGTCAGTTCCAATCCGAGCAGTGGTTTCAGTTCGTCAAGAGCCTGTGCGCCTTTTTCTGCACGATAATGGTGCGATTCATCCATAATAAGCACCAGATCCGGCAGATTGGAAAGGTACTGGTAGAACGAGTCACCGATAACCTCGTTCACCTTCTTCATGTTTGCGCCTTCCTTATTGAACTTATCGATGTTATATACGAAAATGCGGATATCAGACGCAAAAATCGATAATTGCTTGTCCTTATAATCATCATCCGTGATAATCTGCGGCGGCGTGCTGAAGCAGCCCAGGCCCTTGAACACATACTTGGCGCCGTTGTTGTCGCTGAGATCCTTTTTCAGCTTCTCAAAAATCGTGGTATTCGGCGCAACGACAAAAAAGTTCTTAATGTTGTGCTGGGTATACAGATAGGCGATGAACGCGCCCATTAGCCTGGTCTTGCCAACACCGGTGGCGAGAGCGAATGTCAGCGACATGAAATCACGCTCAAAATCGGAGCAGATTGGGTACATGGCGTGGACAGCACCGAGAGCCGCTTTTATATTCATACCCTTGCGGAGCTGTACGGCGTTTGTTATCTCCTCCAAGATTTTCAGCGATTGCGTCTGCGGCTTGCGAAGCGACATTACGCCGCTGATGTAATCCGTGGTGTAGAGCGGAAAATCGTTATACATCCTGTTCCTCCTCGCCGCAGTCATCGTACACCGGAGGGTGAACGATATTCAGGTTATAATCCGTCTTGCCAAACTCGCAGCGTTCCAGCAGCATTTGCGGGATCTTCTTCACCGTGATGTTGCCATAGGCCTTATCCAGCCCGCTGTCAAAGGAACGGCAGGCAATGATGAGATATTCGCCATCCTCCATCGTGTCCTTGATGGAATCCAGATATGTGCTGTTCAGATGACGGGTCGTCACAAATAGGTAGCTGTTTTCGTTGCCCACAGACTGCTTCCAGAACAGTTCTCCGTCCGGCTGATAATGGAAGCCCTCGTGCAGGGCAACAGCCGCCGCCAGCATATTGGCATCGTAGTCCTCGTTGATAACATATTCATCTAAGGCATCTTTGTTGATAAGGGTAGGTGCGACCTCATAGAAGCGATACCCACCGCCGCCCTGCCAATCTGCATCTTTTGTGATGCCGCTGTTGTCCGTGCCACCAATTATGCTATCCAAACGAGGCTTACACAAGGAATAAGCATGATCACCCATTTCAACACCGATGTATCTTCTATCAAGTTTATGCGCTACAGCAGCGGTTGTACCGGAGCCAAGAAAGCTATCTAAAACAAGATCACCGGGCTGTGTGCACATTTCAATTATTTGCTGAAGCAGCTTTTCCGGTTTTTTAGAATTAGGGAAATCGACACCACCTTCTTTAGCCACATTCTTCATCCAAGCGTTCATATCCCAGTATGTGCCTTGAAGGCCTTTTTTGTATAGTTTTCCGTCAATAACTTCCGAAGTGTCTCTTAACCACACAAAAAGTCTGCACTTATCGCCTTTATAGAATTGTTCATATATGCAACCACGATTTTTTCCTGTACGTGGCACATATTCGATAGATAACACATCATCGAGGATTCCCATTTCCCGTCGGTAATCGATAATTCGAGTTCTAATTGAAGATTGTGCGTTTGTGGTTTGGAAAATGTTGATGCCATACTTACTGTAGGCATCATTTTCAGTAATGCCATCTCTCTTAGCTATTTGCTTGATTGACATCATTACAGGATTAATTCTTCTGTAAACTTTAATCTCGTTGCCGTCGCCATCTACTGTTGATCCGATATATTCTTTTTCACCAGGATCTACTAAAACCGTAGTGTATTTCCAGCTCTTCCCTTGATCAATATATTTTTGAATCATGACAGAGAGTTCTGTGTATTCATACGGACCATTAAACAGGGGCAAGGAATCATAGTTTTTTGTATAAATGAGGATATACTCACAATTCTTTTTTAATCTCTTATCCTCGCCGCCGCCAGAAGCCCCTGCAATATTCTTCATATTGACAGAAACCGTATTAACAAAGTTATTGCGTCCGAATATTTCATCGCAGAGAATTTTGAGGTATGCCTGCTCTTCGTCGCTGATTTGGATAAATATAACGCCCTCATCACAAAGTAAATTGCGCAAAATTTCAAGTCTGGGGCGCATACGATTCAGCCATAAAGAATGCTCTATTAAATCGTCATAGTATTCATTCATAGCACCGATGTTATACGGCGGATCAATATAGATGCACTTTACCTGTCCGGCAAATTTGCTCTCCAGTGCCTTTAGTGCCAGCAGGTTATCTCCGTGGATCAGCATATTCTGCGTGTCCGGGTCGGCTGCGGTGTTGGACAGTGCCGTGTTTTCAATCAGCAGACGCGGCTCTACCCGAATCGGTTCGTCCTTGCCGTACCATGTCAGTTCCAGTTTATTGGCCATATTTCTGCCACCCTTCCTTTGCCGCAAGTGCTGCAAGCTGATTCTCTAAATTATAACGAATGTCGAATTCTGTCATCTGCTCAATAGGACGAGACACTGTTGTCGGCATTGACTTGATTGCAAAGAAAATCTCAGGATACTTCGCATCATTTTGCAGTACCTGCTTTTGCGCTGCAGAACGGTCAAACGGATTCTTCTGCAATTCATTCCATGTATCCAGAATGTCTTTTTCCAAATCGGTGAGGTATTGTTTCTGCCTGAAATACTCGATTAAGAAGCTATAATCCATTATGCATCCTCCGTAACATTTGCCGAAGGGATATCGTCCGGCAAGTCTCGCACTTTCACGGAAACCGAAACGCTCTTACCGCTTTTCAGCGTTCCCTGCTCCTGGCATCGGGCAAATTCCATGCGCAGAACGGCTGCTATCGTTTTTTGTCCGAAATCATCGAGCAAGGAGTATTTACGCATGACATCCTCATACTCCTCCTGCATTGCCCAGTTCCCAAGCTGTGCAACTTCCAGGTCATTCAGCTTTGCCGGGGTCGGGTCATCGGATGTGCCGAGAATATAATCGATCCGTTTATCAAAAACCTGTGTCAGTTTTTCAAACATCTCAAAGCTGGGTTTGCGCTTTCCGGTTTCCCACATGGCTACAGTACCACTGGACACCCCAAGCGCCGTCGCAAGCTCGATCTGCGTCATTCCTTTTTCTTTTCTAAGATCTTTCAGTCGTTCAGGAAACATGGTTCTCACACCTCATCTTGGATTTCTCCTTAATTATATTACTATAAGTGAGATTTGTCAAGACGAGTGTGAGAGTGCATTCTATTGACTTCTACAATCGTATAAAATTATATAAGATTTTTTCTGTTTTGCTGTTGACGTGAATAACTCAAAGTTATATTATGCAAGTGAGAAGAGTGAGAAGCGCGCTTCTCGTTCGCGGACGTCAACCAAGAGGCTGTTTCCCGCAACTGCGGGAGCAGTCTATATTTTTTGAAGGGAGGCAAGGAAAAATTGAAAAGCAGGAAACGTCAGCGTGAGAATCGCCGTGCCAAGCAGCGCGAGGAACGCATCGACAAGCGAAACGGCTACGGGATCAAAGATTTAACGGCTTACAACGCAGTTTTGCAAATCAAGACAAACGGCAAGGCAAACATAGTACTAAGATGACCACCAGTGAAAATCCAAGGGATTTTTTCAAGGGTGGTATTTTTACGCCCAAAATCAAACCGAAACGGAGGTAATGAAGAGTATGGAAAAGACAACCATGAGCGTGCAGGAGTTGTCCGCACAGATGGGCATCTCCTTGCCAAAGGCGTATGAGCTTGTGAAATCGGAGGGCTTCCCGTCCATCCGCATCGGCACAAGGATCCTTATCCCGGTTGACGCTTTTCGGGAATGGCTGGTCATCACTTCTAACAAAGAGGAATGACCGCCACAGAAATATCAGAGAAAGGGGGCAAAGAAATGTCCGGCTTAAATGAATTTACATTCTGGCGTGCGTCATGCGTTCAGAATCCGAAAAACTGCGCATATCCCGAAAAGGCCGTTGTTACCGATGCGGAGTCCTTTAACGAAATGGCGCATTTCGACCATGTGTCTGCCACATATAAAAACAACTATCGGAGCAACGAAACATTCGAGGAATCGGAGGTTCAGTCCGGCGATGTGGATAACGACAAGGTCACAGATCCGAAAGACTGGGTACTGCGAGAAGACATTCATCGGATTTTTGAAGGCGTGCCGCATATCATCTCGGAAAGCAAGAATCACATGAAGCCGAAAGGCACAAAGCCTCATGCTCCCCGATACCATGTTTTCTGGAAAGCGTTACGAGAAACGGACTACGCAGCCTATGCCGCTTTTAAGGAGCAGCTGCAGAGACGGTTTCCGTTCTTAGACCCGAAAGCACTTGACGCGGCAAGATATTTTGACGGCACGGAGAATCCAAATGCCGTATTTTATCCCGGCACGATCACCATCAACGAGTTTATGGACAGGCTTGAGGCAGAGGAACGGGAATCGGAAGAATCGCCTGCCGCCGATACGATCGCAGAGGGAACGCGCAACAGCACCATGTTCCGCTTTGCCGTCCGCACATTGAAGCGCTATGGCAATACCGAGGACGCAAGAGGACTTTCCGGGAAGAATCGGAAAAATGCGTTCCTGCTCTTGATGGGAAGGAACTGAACGGCATCTGGAAAAGCGCGCTGAAATACTACGGTCTCATCAAACAGCAGCCGGGATATGTCCCACCGGAGCAGTATAACGCTCCGAAAGAGGTGCAGTGGGAACCGCCGATCCCGTTTGAGGAAATTACGCTGCCGCCGTTTCCGGTTGACGCCTTGCCGAGCAGAGTTCGCCCTTATGTAGAGGCGGTAGCCGAAACCACGCAGACGCCCGTGGATATGGCTGGTACTGCCGCAATAGCGGTCATGGCAAGCTGCATCCAGGGCAAATACCTCGTACAGGCAAAGGCGGACTGGACGGAGCCGACAAATCTGTACGCACTCATAGTGGCGGAACCGTCGGAGCGAAAATCCTCTGTCACGAGCCTGATGGTCAAGCCCGTCAATCTCTATGAAACGGAGTACAACAAAAGGAACGCGGCGGCACTGGAGAAGAACAGAATGCAAAAACGGATCCTGGAAAAACGGCAGCGTTCCATCGAGGACAAGGTAGCCAAAGGAAAAGCCGAGGAAAACGAACTGGACGATATCGTTTTTGAAATCTCACGGTTCAGAGAACTGGCTCCCATGCAACTGTATGCAGATGATGTAACGCCGGAGAAATTGATTTCGGTGCTTGCGAAGCATGACGGCGTCGCCTCTGTCATATCGGCGGAGGGCGGCATTTTCGACCAGCTTGCCGGAGGAATGTATTCCAAGGCAGTCAATATCGACGTGTTCCTCAAGGGTCATGCCGGAGACGCCATTCGCATAGACCGAATCGGCAGAAACAGCGAAAGCGTGGAATCGCCTGCGCTGACGCTGCTGTTCGCTGTGCAGCCGAATGTGCTGTCCGGGCTTATGCAGAATAATACCTTTCGCGGCAGAGGACTTACGGCAAGATTCCTCTATACCATGCCGGTTACTCGTGTCGGGAACAGAAAATATCGTACAGAGCCGATTCCCAAGGACGCGGAGCAGCAGTATTTTACGCTGATAGGTAATCTTCTGGACGAGGAGTGTAATCCGACCGTGAAATGCCCGGAGATCATCACACTGTCGGACGAGGCGGACAGGCTGCTCGAAGCCTTTGCAACGGAACTGGAGCCGAAGCTACGAACGGAGTACATCGACTTCTCCGATTGGGCGGGAAAGTTGTGCGGTGCAATCGTCCGCATCAGCGGAATCCTATTCCGAGCGGAAAGGAATGGATGCCACACGTTCCTGCAGGAGCCGGAGCTACCCGTAGTGGACGGTGCGACCATGCAGAGAGCCATCACCCTTGGACGGTATTATACGGAGCACGCAAGAGCTGCCTATCTGCTGATGGGAGCCGACCCTGTGGTAAAGCAGTGCAAATATGTACTGAGATCCGTTCAGAGCGCCGGACTTGCGGAATTGAGCAAGCGTGACATTATGCGCCTGTGCCGCAGCTTCAAAAAGGCCGAGGAACTTCAGCCCGCGCTGGACAGGCTGTACGAGTATGGATATCTGGCGGCAAAGCCGGGAGAGGCAAAGCCCGGCGGAGGAAGGCCAGCGTCACAGGGGCATCTCGTCAATCCGGCGGTATTTGCCTCGTGACAGGCGGCAGAGGTTTTGTCCTTTCTGTCCGTTCTGTCCCGGAGGAAAAATATATAAAGCAGTATGTCCCTTCCGTCACATATTCATATAGTTCCCCATTTCATCATTTTCATTTCATTCATTTGATGTGTATGGGGGATTACGGCAGTCGGATTTCAATATCTGACTACGGGACAAATGTGACAGAAAGGACAAAACCACATTTCAAAGGAAGGAGGGAAACAATGGTACATTACCCGTCACTGCCGGAGCTGAAAAAGGCTCTCGGAGCAAATTACAGCATCCGCACCATCGACCTGGAGAAGTGTCTGTACCGGGATTTCGGCAACGGCTTCAATGTGGAGATCAGCGGTTGCAGTCGCGCCAATCGAAAGTGTCCGGCTACACTATATCTCTGGTACGGCGACCGTGCGCCGGACTGCATTATCGTGAAAACGGTGCGTGATGTAGGGCGCAGCGCAGAAGCCATCGGCGAGGCTGTGGAGCAGCTATTTGACTACTCCAATCAACTGCTCGCCTGCGGCTACACGGACAAAGACAAGCTGTTTTGGCTGAAACACAATTCATAAGAAAGAGAGGATTTTCAAATTGAGGTACAAAATTTACTATGGCGCAAAGCCGACATTCACGGATGCCGACAGGAAAGATTTTTCCCGTGGCGTCTACGAGTGCAAAGCCCTTATGAAAGATCGCCGGAACAGACCCGTGGTCATTTCACAGAGCAAGGATCGGGATTTCCCCGTGTGGAAGGTCGAGTATGGCTTTTCCTGCGTGCTGTTCGGTTCGTATGAGGAAGCAATGGCATTTTGCCACGGCCGTTTTACAAGGTAGGAGTCGCTATGCAGGAAATCAAATATTATCCGCTCATCGGCTGCGACAGCGCAGGCAAGGAGAAAACACCGCTGTTCTTTTCCGGCGATGAGGCTACGGTACGGCAAAGCCACGAAATGTATCTGCAGGAGATCGTTCCGCAGTTTTACCGACTTTGTTCCGTCAACCGTGTATCAACCGCAAATGCGAAAGCCTATACCATCCACTGCCCACTGTGCGGGAAAGGTATGACACCGATCTCGCAGCCTGTGGACAACTATCATCTGGCACTCTACAGTTGCCGGAATTGTAATAAATAAGAAAGTGAGGAACACAAAATGAGCAACTATCCTTTAAGAGCAAACAAGTTCAACTGGCGTTCCTTTACGCCGGAAACCAACCACTACTACACCGATGAGTATACCGCAAGTATGTACGATATGTATCTCACCGATGAGTTTATCCGCGACAAACATAACAACCTCCATCGCTACTACCGGCTTCATGCCAAACAGCCGCACAGTATTGAAATGGCACTTGCCTACGATATCAAGTGCCCACGCTGCAAAGGCAATGACCTCAAGCAGGTCGGCAGATGCAAGAATTTTTATACGCTGGGTCTGTACGAATGCCCGGTGTGCGACAGAGATCAGAGAGGAGTACGGAAATGACTACATTCAACGAAAAAGAATATCTTATCAGCACCACCGAATACGGTGCAAATTTCTGGAATGCCATGAGAGGCATTTCACACGCCTACGATAAGATCCACGGAGGGGCAAACGGCATTACCGGCGGATATGCACTGCCGTCCGGCAGCAACGACAGGCTTCAAAAGGCGATCAAGCGGGAGAGCCTGTTCCGTAGTATTGCTACTGTTGTAAAAGCCTATGGCGGAGCAAGCCGCATTTTTGCCAAGGACTGCGCTGATATCGCCACATGGGTGCCGGAGGGCGGCAGCATTCCGCTTCAGAACGGAGTAAACGACTTTACCCGCTATGCCGTGGACTCTCACAAGCTGGCGGTATTTGTAAAGCTGGATGATGACTTCGTGCATGACGCAGCATTCAATATTGAGGCTTATCTGACAGACCGTCTTGCGGAGAATTTCGCTAAAGCCGAGGACAAAGGCTTTGTACTCGGAACGGGCGAACATATGCCGACCGGCATTCTGGACGATACCGCAGGCGCAGAGACAGGGATCACCACTTTCGCGCTTTCCTTTGACGATGTTCTCCGGCTGTACCATTCACTCGATGCAAAGTATCGCAAAAACGCCGTATGGCTGATGAACGATGAAACGGCTCTGATGCTGCGTACACTCAAGGACTCCGCCGGGAATTACCTGTGGAATCCGTCCGACAACACCATTCTCGGCAAGCCCGTCGTCATCTCCTACGATATGCCGCCCGTGAAGGGCGGCGCAAAGCCTGTGGTGTTCGGCAATTTCAGCTATTACTGGATCATTGACCGTAGCCCCGTCAGTGTCCAGGCACTGAAGGAGCATTTTGTTACGCTTGACCAGATCGGCTATCTGGCTATGGAGTTTCTTGACGGCAAGCTCATCCGCCGCGATGCGCTCAAGGCACTGAAAATTGCCGATGCCGGGCAGAACGGCTGATTTTCAAATTGGGTGCGGTGGGACTGTTCTGCCGCACCTTTTTCAAAGAATACATAGCGCCGAATTATGCGCTATTCACAAAGGTTATTTGCCGCTTTGAGGGTTAATTACCCGTTTGAATACGCTTTTTTACGCACGCGACCCCGGGCCGTTGCCCGAAACGGAAAGCCCCGGAGATGTGACCGCCCCTATGGGGCTATGTATCTCCGGAGCTTTGTCAGGCGGGCAGCGGCGCAGGGTCTTGCGTAAATTTTCGCAGAAGTTATTGAGAGAATAGGAGGAGAAAATGGAACAGCATCCAGTGAGAATCACAGCCGGAGAGCGCAACGACACCATATACATTGTGGAGTACGCCACCGGTAGCAGTGCCAGGGAGTCCGCATACGAGAAGGTCAAGCGACTCATTCTGGAGGACACAAAAAGTTATCTTGTAAAATCTGCATAAACGCTTGATATATCCGCAGTTCAGAGCCATAATACAGTACCGCTTGAAGACTGTCGGAAAGGAGGAGCATATGAACAACAAAAGGCAGTCTTACAACGCTGAGGAGAAAATAACCGCTCTGTACTGTCGCCTCTCAAGAGACGATGAATTGCAGGGTGACTCCAACAGCATTATTAACCAAAAGGCCATACTACAGAAGTACGCCGACGACAACGGTTTCCGCAACACAACCCTGTTTGTGGACGATGGTTACAGCGGCACTACCTTTGACAGACCGGATTGGAATCGGCTCATGGGATTGGTAGATGAGGGCAGAGTCGGCACGATCATTGTAAAGGATATGAGCCGTCTGGGACGCGATTATCTGAAGGTCGGTATGTACACGGAAATGGTGTTTCCCAATGCCGACATTCGTTTCATCGCCATTAACAACGGCGTAGACAGCGCCAATCAGTCGGAAAACGACATGACCCCGTTCATCAATATTTTTAACGAATTTTACGCCAAAGACACAAGTCGCAAGATACGCGCGGTGTTCAAGGTAAAGGGACAGTCCGGCAAGCCACTTAGTACGAATCCGCCATACGGATATGTGAAAGACCCGGAAGATAAAACGCACTGGCTCGTGGACGAAGACGCCGCAGAGGTGGTTCGAGAGATATTTCGGCTGTGCATCCAAGGCTATGGCGTATCGGAGATCGCAAAGGAGATCACAAAGCGGCATATCTTGAATCCGACTGCGTATGCCAAAGCCGGTGGTCGTTCTGTTCCGGACAACAGGGACGGCAATGACGATTACACTTGGCGAGACAGCACGATTTCCCATATGCTTTCCCGCCCGGAGTATCTCGGGCACACGGTCAACTTCAAGACCTACCGCAAGTCCTATAAGCAGAAAAAGCAGTTGAAGCGGGACCCTTCGGAATGGCAGATATTCGAGAACACCCACGAAGCCATCGTTGACCGTGAAACCTATGACATCGTGCAGCGTATCCGCAACGGCAGGCGCAGGCGTACACCCATGGGCGAGATGCCGCTGCTTTCGGGTATGGTATTCTGCGCCGACTGCGGAGCAAAGCTATATCAGGTACGCTCCACAAAATTTCGTCCGGGGCAGGAGTACATGGTGTGCGCCACCTATCGCAAAAAGGGCAAAGATCAATGCACCTCACATCAGATACGCAATTCCGTCATTGAAGAGTTTCTGTTGGACGGCATCCGCAGCATGACCGCTTATGTGCGTGAGGATGAGGATGAATTCGTAGAGATGGTCACCAAGTTATCCAAAGCGGAAACCGAAAAAGCACTCCGGGATGAAAAGCGAGAACTGGAGCAGGCAGAGGCACGGGTACACAAACTCGACACCATCATTCAACGGCTTTACGAGGATAATGTTGAGGGCAAGATATCTGATGAGCGTTTTGCCAAGATGTCCGAAAACTATGAGTCGGAGCAGAAATCGCTGGAAAGACGCATCATAGAACTTCGCAGCAGCATTGCAACTCAAAAGGAGAACTGCATAAATGTAAACAGCTTTGTTGCCCTTGTGCGTAAGCATACAGACATACGGGAGCTGAGTGCGGAGATCGTCCGAGAGTTTGTAGAACGGGTCGAGGTGTTTCAGCCCGCACAGGTTGGCGGCAGAAAGGTTCAGCGACTGCGAATCGTATAGAATTGCATCGGTGAATTTGCGCCGCCACAGCCCTAAATAGGAAAAAACGGCATAGCCGCATATTACGACTATGCCGAATTTTTCAGGAATTACAAAATCCCTAAGTTGTACCGCCTTTCAAGGGCGGTTTTTGCTGTTTGCCGGCCGAGCGCGTCTTAAACGGACGATCAAAGCCCGAGCGGCTCGTCCGTCAGAAACACGTGAAACTCTTTGACGGCGCGTGTGGGCGCTTCGTGAATGGTGATGACGTTGCACATGCGGGCGGGAGTTCGGCAATCCACACATTTTCCCGTTCGCGCACAGGGCGTGTCGAGACCGAGCCGCCAAGCGTTGCCGGGACAGCATTCGCGCCGGATTCGGGCAATGCCCTCGTCAAGGGACTCGGCTATCTTGTTGCTGCCTGCGATCACAATTACGACTGGAGGCCCATAGATCAGTCCGGCGACCCGATTGCCCGTGCCGTCGATATTGACGAGACGGCCGTCCGTTAACACTGCGTTCGCGGAGCAGAGATATACGTCTGCGTGGAGCGCCTCATGGCGTACCGTGGGCAATTCCTCGGGGGATGCATACCAATGGGCGTGTATCTTGTTGCCCTGGGCGGTCAATGCTTCCGGCAGGCCGAGATCGCGCACGGTGATGCTTCCGCCGATGCCGACACTGCGGGTGCCGATGAGCGAAAGCGCCGCCTCTTTCGCCTGCGCGCCGGTCTCAAAATGCTCAGCCAGAAAACCGCGGCCGCGAAGCTGATGGATCAAAGAATCGGAAATCATGATTACATCCTCCTGAGAATGAACTGCCACCAGTATAGCATAGAAACAAACGGGCGCTCAAGCGTTCTGCAAACGCGCTTGGCGGAGGAATGCGGCCGGATGCCGATGCTTGCGGCAGACCGCGGCAAATGCTATACTCTGTTTATGAAAAAGATTGCGCTTGCAGCAAAACGGTATTGGATGCCGTTGCTTTCCGGCATTTTGTTTTTGCTTGCGCTCATAGGGTTTTCAACGGCCGGAGAGAACCGCAATCCGATACGCGCTTCTTCGCAGGAGCTTACCGCATACTTTCTTGATGTCGGCCAGGCGGACGCCGCACTGGTGCTTTCGGGCGGCAGTGCCATGCTGATCGACGGCGGAAATGTGGCGGACAGCAGTTATATCGTGGCGTTTCTGCGGGATAAGCAGATTCGGTATCTGGATGCTGTGATCTGTACCCATGCGCACGAGGATCACGTCGGCGGGCTGGCCGCGGCGCTCAAGGAATGCAGCGCAGGGACGATTTATGCGCCGGTGACGGACTACGACTCCAAGTCGTTTCAAAACTTTTGCAAATACGCGGATAAACGGGGAAAATCTCTGACCGTGCCGAAAGCGGGAGACAGCTTTTTGCTCGGCGGAGCGATGGTGACGTTTTTGAGTCCGGTGGCGGCGCCGGCTACGACGAACGATACGTCGCTTGTTGTTCGCATCGATCTGGGCGAAACAGGCTTCCTGTTCATGGGCGATGCGGAGCGTGTCGCCGAGCAGCAGTTGCTGGAATCGGGCGCGCGTCTGTCTGCGGATGTGCTGAAGGTCGGACACCACGGCAGCGACGGCAGCAGCTCGTATGTGTTTATACGCGAGGTCATGCCGCGCTATGCTGTGATCTCGGTTGAACACGGAAATCGGTACGGCCTGCCGGATGAAGCAGTGCTGAGCAGACTCGCAGATGCCGGAGCGTCCGTGTATCGAACGGATCTCTGCGGTACGATCTGCTGCAAAAGCGACGGACGAACGCTGACGTTTTCGACGGAGCGCGACTATGACCCGCGAACGGCGGTTTTGACGCCGGAGGAAGAATTACAGAGCAGCATTCCGGCAGGGACTTGCTATATCGGCAACAAAAACTCGGGCAAATTCCATAAGCTGACCTGCAGCGGACTGCCTGCGGAATGGAACCGTGTGTATTTTGAAACAAGAGACGCTGCGGTCGCGGATGGGTACGTTCCCTGCGGACGCTGCAATCCTTGAGAAAGCAGGAGGCAATGAAAGATGAACTTTTCGTTTGAATTACCGACAGTCGTGCGTTTCGGCCGCGGCGCCGTACGGGAGAATGCAAAACTGCTTGCACTCGGTAAACGTGCGTTCGTCGTGACCGGCGCAAACTCCGGAAGAAAGTCCGGAGCACTCGGAGATGCGCTCTGCGCGCTTTCGGCAGAGGGCGTTGCATATGAGGTGTATGAAGGGATCGGAAGCAACCCGAACGTCTCGGCTTGCAGGACGCTCGGGCAGCGGGCGCGTGCTTTCGGCGCGGATTTCATCGTCGGCATCGGCGGCGGTTCGCCGTTGGACGCAGCAAAGGCGATCGCGGTGTTTGCCGCAAATGAGATTGATGAGCAGCGGCTGTTTCAATATGGCTATGAAAACGGCGTGCTCCCCATTGCCGCAATCCCCACGACAAGCGGCACGGGCAGCGAGGTCACGCCTTGGTCGATCATGACGGACGACACGGCAAAGACCAAGAGATCGTTTGGCGGAACGCTGACATTTCCGCGCGTGGCGCTGCTCGACCCGACATATACGGAAAAACTTCCCCGTGCGATTACGTTTGATACGGGCATGGATGCATTCCAGCATTGCTTTGAGAGCTATCTTTCCATGCGCACTACACCCGCGACGGACGCGCTGTGCCTTGAGGCGCTGAAACGGTTCTCGCATTGTATGCAGCCGCTTGCCGAGGGAAAGCTCGAGGGTATCCGGGAAGAGCTGATGCTGATCTCGATGCTGGGCGGTATGGCGATTGCACAAACGGGAACAACGCTCATGCATGCCATGGGGTACCCTTTGACTTATTTCCATGATGTTCCGCACGGCAGAGCCAACAGCCTTGTGCTGCCTGCGTACGTGGCCGCGCTCGATGCATATCGACCGGAACGCCTGCGGGAGGCATTGAACGCGCTGGGTGTATCAAAGGACAAGCTCTGCGATTTTGCGAGGATGCATACGGGCGATTGCACGCTGCACCCGGATGAAGCGGCGCTGCAATTTTATGCGGAACAGACCTCACGGAAAGACCCGATGGCGACGACCGGCGTTCCCGGCGATGCCGCATCGATCTATCGCTTGTATCGCATTGTGTTTCCGGACTGACAGAGCCGGCTGTATAGATTGGTATTCCCCTGCGGCAGATGCCGTGGGGGATTTTTTTAGCGGGCTGGCTCGGCGTCTCCTTGACAAAGCCGTTTCCGGTCAATACAATACAAGTGTTGCAAATCGCTTGTTGCATTACAAGAAATATGGAATTAACGCATCGAAAGGGGTAGGAAAATGCCGCCAAAAGCGAAGTTTACAAAAGACGAGATCGTGAATGCCGCACTGGATGTCGTCAGGAAAAGGGGCGCCGGCGCCTTGACGACGCGGGACATTGCAAGAGAACTCGGCGTATCGACCCGGCCGATTTTTACGTATTTCAATACCATGGACGAGGTAAGGGCAGCGGTTCGCGATGCAGCGGAGCAGCGGTATCTTGCCTATGTGGATGCAGGGCTTGCGGAGGAACAGCCCTTTCGCGGATTCGGAAAGCAGTATCTGCGCTTTGCCGCGGAGGAACCGCAGCTGTATCGGCTTTTGTTTTTTACGCGCAACGCAGAGGGGCAGAACGGCGCTGTTACGGTTATGGAGCATGCGAGAGATCACGCGATCGGTTCGGTCATGAAAACGTATCATGTCGGAGAGGAAGCCGCGGCACTCTATTTCCGCGACATGTGGATCGTGGTGCATGGCCTTGCAACGCTGATCGTGAGCGGCTGCTGCCCCTATACCGAGACGGAAGTGGCGGAGATCCTCATGCAGTGCAGCTACAGTATTTGTAAGGCCATCAAGGAGACCGCGGGGTTTACACGCAGCGGATTTGATTCTGACACGGCGTTTCGACAGCTTATCGGTGAAGACTGAACCGGCAGGCAAAACCAGGCAGGCGTCCGCGCTGCAAAAGCCGGTGATGGGTGCGGGCGAGCGGACATATCGCGCCGTCTGCAAAACAATCGAGACGATGCAACCGACGGTTGACGGATTTTACGGTCGGATGGATGGTACGCAACCGGGAATCAACGTATCATGCAGATACAAGCGAGACGGAGGAATCGCACGCCATTGGCATTCAAAACGTCTCTGATCGAAATATTGGGAGGGAATACAAATGATACTGGCAGACAAGATCATTGCATTGCGAAAGAAGGCCGGCTGGTCGCAGGAGGAGCTTGCGGAGCAACTCGGCGTATCGCGTCAGGCGGTTTCTAAGTGGGAGGGCGCGCAGTCCGTTCCGGATATGGAACGCATTCTCCAGATGAGCAAGGTCTTTGGAGTAACGACCGATTATTTGCTGAAGGACGAGTTGGAAGCGGAGGAGTATGCAGCGAGCGAACCGGATACGGAGCTGCATCGGGTGACAATGGAGGATGCCGCACGGTATCTGGATCTGCGAAAGGCGGCTGCGCCGAAAATGGCGCTTGCAACGTTTCTCTGCATCATCTCGGCGATACCGCTTCTTCTGCTCGGCGCATGGAGCGAGAGCACGAACGCCCCGATCACCGAGAATGCAGCCGCAGGGCTCGGGTTGTGCGCGCTGCTGCTGCTTGTGGCGGTGGGCGTCGCGATCTTCCTGACAACGGGCGCAAAGGCCAAAGCGTTCGCGTTTCTTGAGAAAGAGCCGTTTGAGACGGCTTACGGTGTGAGCGGCATGGTAAAGGAACGCAGGACGGCATTCCAGAATACATATGATCGTCTGAATGTCGTTGGGACCGTGCTCTGCATTCTGTCGGTGCTGCCGCTGTTTGCTGCGGTCTGCTTCGACGGTTCGGATCTTTCGTATGTGATCTCCGTTGCGGCGATGTTCCTGATCACCGGGATCGGCTGTGTCGCGTTCGTCTATGGCGGGACATACAATGCAGCCATGCAGAAGCTATTGGAAGAAGGAGAGTATACAAGAAAGAAAAAAGCAAAGAGCGGGCTGCTCGGCACGATCAGTACTTGTTATTGGCTCATTGCCGTTGCGATCTATCTGTATATCACGTTTTCTCCGTCCATTGCGCTGGACGCAGGGCGGTCGTGGTTTGTCTGGCCGATCGCCGGCGTGCTGTATGCGGCGGTCATGACGATCGCGGGAAGGAGCACACGGTAGAGAAAGCAGCGGCTGGGGGCGTCATAGCGGAGGGGGGGGCTTATGGCGAGCCCCCTTTTGCTTTTGCATTTTGAAGCGCGATTGAACGCAGTGTGACATTTTATCCGTCCCGCGACAGTAGAGCAGAATCCGTGGTATAGTAGGGAAAAATGTGGTTCATCACCGGGAGGAATCAATATGAGCTTTTTTGATGAACTGGGGAAACGGATCGGAAGCGCGTCTAAGGGTGTGGCGAAAAAGGCGTCGGAGATTGCAGACAGCGCAGGCGTTTCCGTACAGATCGCCGGACTGGAACGCGAGCGGGACGAGATCTACAGAGATCTCGGAAAGATGTATTATGAGCGGTTCGGAACATCGCCCGCAGAGGAGTTCCGCGAGCAGTGCTGCAAGGCGCTCGGCAAGAACGCCGAGATCCAGGCGGCAAAGCAAAAGTATCTGCGCTTGAAGCATGTGGCGCTTTGCGGGAACTGCGGTGCCGAGAATCCGGAAGAAAGCCAGTATTGCAGCAAATGCGGCACAAAACTGTCGCACGAAGATGCAACGGAAGCGGCAGCGGAGGAAACGGAAAGCGCGGGAACGGAGCCGGTTGAGACGACAGAAGAGCCTGCGCACGACGCTGAGGTTTGACAAGCAGGGCCTGCGGCGTATAATATAGGGAAACAACGAAGAAAGGCCAGGAGATAACCGGGACATGAGCGAGAACTGTACCCATGACTGCGGCAGCTGCCACGAAAGCTGCGCAAGCCGTGAAAAGACGAGCTTTTTAGAGCCGCAGAACGCACAGTCGAATGTGAAGAAGATCATTGGCGTTGTCAGCGGAAAGGGCGGCGTCGGCAAATCGATCGTCACCTCCATGCTTGCAGTGCTTGCAGAGCGCGCGGGCATGAAAACGGCGATCATGGATGCGGACGTGACGGGGCCGTCGATCCCGCGGGCGTTCGGACTCTTGGAAAAAGCTATGGGCGACGGGGAAACGCTGTATCCGGTCGAAACGCGTACAGGGATCAAAACCATGTCTCTGAATCTGCTGCTGGACTCCGAAACGGCGCCTGTCGTCTGGCGCGGTCCCGTCATTGCCGGCTTAGTGAAGCAATTCTGGAAGGATGTCGTCTGGGGCGATACGGACATCATGTTTATCGATATGCCGCCGGGAACGGGGGACGTGCCGCTGACGGTGTTTCAGTCGATCCCGCTCGACGGTATTGTGATCGTTACGAGCCCGCAGGAGCTTGTCGGCATGATTGTGGAAAAAGCGGTCAACATGGCGAACATGATGCAGGTACCGGTTCTGGGGCTGGTTGAGAACTTGAGCTATGTGCGCTGCCCCGACTGCGGACATGTCATCCATCCGTTCGGAGAGAGCCGGCTTGATGCGACGGCGGCAAAGCACGGCATTACGGCGACGGCACAGATGCCGATCGATCCGACGCTCGCAAAGCTCTGCGACGCAGGCAATATCGAGTCCTTCGAGGGCGATTGGCTGAATGGGCTTTTGGATTCACTGCTTGCATACAAAAACGTGGATTGATAAAAAACAGGGCCGTTCTATGCGGCCCTGCGGCGCCCCGATGGGGGCGCTTTTTCTGTTTGCGGCAAAAGGCAGAATCCGGGCAATACAGTCTTTGCAGGGCGCTTCGAACGGGCAATACGTTCCCATAAATGCCGACGTTCTCCGCGCTTTGCACGCGCATTTGGAACGCATAGGATCATTGCAGCTTTGCACGGCAGTCCAGCGCTTCTCTTGCTGCGGCGACCGCTTTTTCCCGAGTGTCGTATAGACCGGATGGAAAAACATTTTCCGCAGGGGCCCAATAGTATTGACCGGAATATGAATCAAACAGCATTTCCATAACGGCATATGAAAAGACGTTGTTCTTGCAGAAGAGCTCGATATAGCAGGCATCGCTGACATCAACGACCTCAACGGCACGGAGATCGGGATGCTTTGGCTGTCTGTTGGAAAAAACGCCCGCAGCCCTGTCGAAATGCCATGTCGCAGAGCGCGTAGTGCTGCTGCAAAAAGGATTTGCAAATCGCGATCGGACGGTTGCAATATGGCGCTTCTTTCTGCCATCGTCGTACAACAGCCAGTATTTTTCGCAGCACAGGCGTTCTCTCTTATAGAATGCAATACGCAGGAGCCTGTATTCAAACAGGTCTTTCAAAAAGGCAGCGGCGCGCGCTATATACTCATGATTTCGGTTGAAATGATCCGAAAATTGACGACGGCCGGTAAAGAAGAACACGATCACGCGATTCTCAAAGACTTCGAATCCGACATGATTTCCTGCGTCGATAACAACGAGGTCGGAGGTGTGTGCCGACCTCATGTCCTGCTCGGAAAAGCTGTCGGTAAAGGCATTTCCCGTATATGGCCGGACAGTCTCAAGCAGAATTCCCGTTGTTTTGAAGAGCATTTTTCCACCGCCTTTTTCCCATAATAGCATACGCCGACGCCCATTTCAAATGATTGCGGCGGAAGTTATGCGCGGAGATGTGTTTGTATTTGAAACGGTGTGACTGAGTGCGTTAAGAAACAAGACAACATATGAATAACAAAAGAAATCGGCAAGTCTTATATGACTTGCCGATCCTCTGGCGCGCCTGGCAGGATTCGAACCTGCGACCTACCGGTTCGTAGCCGGGCACTCTATCCACTGAGCTACAAGCGCATTTCGCGCTTGATTATTGTATCAATACATAGCGAGAATGTCAAGAACAATTTCAAAATAATTCCTGACAAATTTCGAGCCCCCTAAATTCACTCCTGATCCCCGTCGTCAGGGTCAGCAAGCAAACGTTCGGTCCCAAGCAAGGAAGCCGCCGCCATATCATCCTCCAACCGTTCCACGCTGCGCAGTTTGCGGACGATGGAGCGTGTGCGGGTGCCGATGAGCTGATCCAGTTCGTCGTTGACCTGTAGGAGCCTGCGCTGCGAGCTTTGCAGGACGGACGCAAACTTTTCGAATTCTGTCTTGACCGCGCCGAGAACCTGCCAGACCTCGCTGCTCCGCTTCTGGATCGCAATCGTGCGGAAGCCCATTTGCAAGCTGTTGAGCAGCGCTGCCATGGTGGAGGGTCCCGCGATGTTCACGCGATAACACCGCTGCAATTCTTCAACAAGACCGCGATTGACCACCTCCGCATAGAGCCCCTCAAACGGCAGGAACATGATGGCAAATTCCGTCGTGTTGGGCGGATCGATGTATTTGTCGTGGATATCGCGCGCTTCCTTTTTGATTTGCTGGGTAAGCGCCGCTATGGCTGCGCGCAGCTGATCGGGCGAGCCGCTCTCGTAGGCGTCCTGCAATGCGGCGTAGGTGTCGCCGGGGAACTTGGAATCAATGGGCAGATAGACATACTGTCCGTCGTCTGCGGGCAGCTTGACTGCAAATTCGACTCGTTCGCTGCTGCCGCGCCGCGTCGCTACGTTCGTGTCATACTGCTCGGGCGAGAGGATCTCTTTCAGGATCGCGTCCAGCTGGATCTCGCCGAGGATACCGCGCGTCTTTACATTTGAAAGCACCTTTTTCAAATCGCCGACGCCCGCTGCGAGCGACTGCATTTCACCGAGCCCCTTGTAGACCTGCTCAAGCCGTTCGCTGACCAGGCGGAACGATTCCGTCATCTTGCTTTCGAGCGTTTTTTGCAGCTTCTCATCGACGACCTGCCGCATCTGCTCAAGACGCTCGTTGTTATCAGACTGCATCTGGGACAGACGGCGTTCCATGGTCTCGCGGATCTGCTCGAGCTTTTGTTCGTTTGTCGTTTCAAACGTGCGGAAACGGCGTTCCTGCTGATCGGCGGCATGCTGCTGGTTGTCTCCGATCATTTGTCCGAGAGAAGAAACGGAGTGCTGTATGGAATGCGAGACCTCTTGCCTGAGCTGTGCTTCCGAGGCAGCAATGTCCTGCCGCAGTTGTGCTTCGGAAGAGGCAATGTCGTGCCGCAGATGCTCGTTGCGCGGACGCAGCAGAAGAATAACGACAGCGATGAGCAGCGCCGTCGACACACAAGCCAGGATCAATACTGCGATTTCCATTGCGTTCAGTGTCCTCCCAATGTCAAATAAACGCCGAAGGTAATGCCCGCCTGCGCCAGAATATAGGTCGACATTACGATGAGATACCGGAATTTGAGCTTTTTATAGTACTTGTCGTAGGCAAGGACGGAATCGGAAAAGAGGAAAAGGAGCGAAGCTGCGAAAACCATCCAGTGCCAAATCGAACCGTTGGTGACAGCAAAGAGAAACGCGCACAGGCTCATAAATGAGATTACGGCAAGATAGGAGGCTGCGAGCACCTGCATCTTTCCGCCGATATCACCTTTTCGAAGCCGGCGCAGCAGCAGCGCGATATAGAGCGCGTACAGAAGCGCGCCAAACGCGATCAGGACAGAGCTCGGCGCAGCGCCGAGGTGCGTGAGAAAGTATATCGCATACAGTACATGACCCGCGGCAAAGAAGCTGCTCCCGACCACAAAGAAAAAAGATTTTTTCGCCGCGGCAAGCAGCAGCAGATCCCCGAGAAAGCCGCATAAGAGTCCCAGAGTGATCGCGTGCGGCGTCGGATTCGTCGCAAACAGAAGCCAAAGCGCAAGAAGCGGCATGAGCAGGAGCTTTGTCGCGTAGCGCAAACGTGCGCGCATCGGCGGGATACAGGCAAACAGCTGCGCCCCTGCTGCAATGAGAAACAGGAACAGAATGACATTTGTTTTCAAAAGCGTCGATCCTCCCCAACATCCGGTCGATAAAACAAGTATAGCACAGATGCACTTTTGTGCAAAACTAAGTATTGTTGAAAAAAACTTGTTGTGCTATACTGCAACATGAAAGAATGTGTAGAAGCGGACGGAAAATAACACCTTCCGCAGAATAATGAAGGAGGAGAACTCATCCATGCAATACTCCAAAGATGTGGAAGAGATGGTCTGCGTCAAAAAGGGCGCAGCACATGATCCGGCCCCCATTCCCGAAGAGGGCAAGTGGGTCAAGGCAAAACAGATCAGCGACATCAGCGGTCTGACGCACGGTGTCGGCTGGTGCGCACCGCAGCAGGGTGCCTGCAAGCTCACGCTGAACGTGAAAAACGGCATCATCGAAGAAGCGCTGATCGAGACACTCGGCTGCTCCGGCATGACGCATTCCGCTGCAATGGCGGCAGAGATCCTGCCCGGCAAGACGATCCTTGAAGCGCTGAATTCCGACCTCGTTTGCGACGCGATCAACACCGCAATGCGCGAGTTGTTCCTCCAGATCGTATACGGCCGCACACAGAGCGCCTTCTCCGACGACGGCCTGCCCGTGGGCGCCGGACTTGAGGACCTGGGCAAGGGTCTGCGTTCGCAGATCGGCACCATGTACGGCACAAAGGTCAAGGGTCCCCGCTACCTCGAGATGGCCGAAGGCTATGTTCTGAAGGTCGGTCTCGACGAAGAGGGCGAGATCATTGGTTACCAGTTCGTCTCCCTCGGGAAGATGATGGACGCGATCAAGAAGGGCGTCGATCCGAAGGAAGCGTACGAGCAGAACATCGGTACCTACGGCCGTTTTGCACAGGCCGTCAAGGTCGTCGACCCGCGCAAGGAGTAAGGAGGGCCAGCCATGATTACGTTTGAAGGTTATGAAAGAAGAATCGACAAGATCAACGCCGTCCTGAAGGAGTACGGGATCGCGGGTCTCGAAGAAGCAAAGAAGATCTGCGATGACGCAGGCGTTGACGCTGCGGGCATCGTTCGCGGCATTCAGCCCATCGCGTTTGAGAACGCCTGCTGGGCGTACACCGTCGGCGCGGCGATCGCGCTGAAGAAGGGCGTCAAGACCGCGGCGGAAGCGGCGGAAGCGATCGGCATTGGCTTGCAGGCCTTCTGCATTCCGGGTTCCGTGGCGGATCAGCGCAGCGTCGGCCGCGGCCACGGCAACCTCGGCGCCATGCTGCTCAACGAGAACACGCACTGCTTCGCGTTCCTTGCCGGGCACGAGAGCTTTGCGGCGGCAGAGGGCGCAATCGGCATCGCGCGCACCGCAAACAAAGTCCGGAAAGAGCCCCTGCAGGTCATTCTGAACGGTCTCGGCAAGGACGCCGCTTACATCATTTCCCGTATCAACGGCTTTACCTTCGTTGAAACGGAATATGACTACAAGACGGGCGAACTGCACATCGTTTCGACCAAGGCGTTTTCCGACGGCGACCGCGCAAAGGTTCGCTGCTACGGTGCAGACGACGTCAACGAAGGCGTTGCGATCATGCGGCATGAGAACGTGGACGTTTCTATCACGGGCAATTCCACGAACCCGACCCGCTTCCAGCATCCCGTTGCCGGCACCTACAAGAAATGGTGCGTTGAAAACGGCAAGAAGTACTTCTCCGTGGCTTCCGGCGGCGGCACGGGCAGAACGCTGCATCCGGATAACATGGCGGCAGGCCCCGCGTCCTACGGCATGACCGATACGATGGGCCGTATGCACAGCGACGCGCAGTTTGCAGGTTCGTCCTCCGTCCCGGCACACGTCGAGATGATGGGACTCATCGGCATGGGCAACAACCCCATGGTTGGCGCGACCGTCGCAGTCGCGGTCGCAATCGCGGAAGCCGTTCGCTGAGCCGAATCCCAATTATAACAATCGATCTGCCCGTCCGAGCCGCATTGCTTGGGCGGGCAGCAGTCTATGGAGGTGACACACATGAAGGATCGGACAATTCGCAAGATCGCTCTTTGCGGCATTTTGGCAGCGGCGATCGTGCTGTTGACCATGCTCGTTTCCATCCCGATCCCGGGAGGTCTCGGCTTTGTAAATCTTGGGGATGCGGGCGTGCTCTCCGCAGCGTTTCTGCTCGGAGGCCCGTGGGGCGCACTGACCGGTGGCGCTGCATCCGCGCTCGCGGATCTGCTGCTTGGATATGCGGTCTATATGCCGGCGACGTTTGTGATCAAAGGCGGCATGGCGCTGCTGTTCTGCCTGCTGCAAAAGGTCATGAAACCGCGGCTGCAGGTGCTGGCGTTTTTCATATCGGCGCTGCTCGTGCCGTTCGGGTATTTTCTTTACGAAACCATCCTGTACGGCGGGGCGGCTGCGCTGCCGAATGTGCCGTTCAATTTGGTGCAGTGCCTGGTCGGTGCCGCGGTTGCGTTTGCGGCGACGCGCCTGTTTCGAAATCGTTCGATCGGAGGTTTGCAATGAGACCGCTGCGTCCCTATGAAATCAAGCCGCACGGAAGCTATGAGCCGAAGCCGGAGCGCGGCGCCTACCTGCGGCGGGAGCCGAAGGGCGACCCGGATGTGCTGCTGTTTTCGTTCCCGGACGGCGAGCGGGAGATCTTTGCCGCAGCCGATCTGTTGTCCGTGCAGGGATATACTGCGCGCATTGCGGTCGTTTCGGATGCAGCTCTGTTTCTCAAACAGGAGGCGAATTATCGAAACGGCATTTTTGCGGACAGACCCGCGGCGCGTGTGGGGCTTGCCTTAAGCGCAGACGAGCAGGCCGCGCTTCGGGAGCTTTCGCCTGAGACGGTATTGCTGAACGGCGCGGGAAGAGCTGAGATCGCCCGCGCGGCGCTTGCCGCCATACAGACATCGGCACGCGGCTGATGCGGAAAAGAACGAACGGTAAAGAATGTGCGGGCGTCGGTCAAACGCCCGCTTTTTTTGCCCGCCAGAAAGAAATATAAAACTTTATATGACTTTTCTTTCAGAAGCCTTGCAAACCATGGCGTAAGGAACGTAAACTTGTAGTCAAGAAATAACGGCAAGGTAGAAACATGCAAAGAAGAAAAAGACGCAGACACAGCTTCGCTTGGATCCTGAAGCGTGTATTCCGAAACATTCGGCAGGAACTCGTGTACCAGCTTCGGCGATTCTTACGCAAGTGCTATCGGCTCGGCGCGCCGATGTGCATCTTTCTTTTCTGTGCGTTTGTGTTTGTAACGACGGGCGTTGTGCTGCTTGCAACCATTCCCGCCCGACAAAGAGCGAGGACGGAGGCCGCGGCACAGACGACTCTTCCCGCACCACAGACGATTCCCGATAGGAGCGAATGGGACATCGAGCCGACAGCCGTTCCGTTCGGCGATGAGGACTATGCGGATGACGCGGCGCCGACGAACATCGAACCGGATGCAGGAGCGGAAGAGAGCGATCCGGCAACCGTACTCCCGGCGGACGGACAGCAGGGAGCGCCGGAGCCCACAGCAGAGGTGCGCTATGAAAAGGGAAGCGAAGGCGAAGATGTGCTGGATATCCAAAAGCGGCTTATGACGCTCGGCTATCTCTCGCTTGACGAGCCGACGAGCTATTATGGAAATGCGACGCGTGATGCGGTGCGTTTTTTCCAGCGTCAACACGCGCTTGAGCAGGACGGGATCATCGGCAACGCGACCTATGCGCTGCTCATGTCTGACGAGGCGCGTCCCTATGTGATGATGGAGGGCGCGGAGGGTGACGATATTGAGGTATTTCAGGACATGCTCTATGACCTCGGATATCTTTCACGCAGCCAGGTGACTGGATATTATGGAACGGATACGGTCGAGGCCGTAAAAAAGTTTCAAAAGCGCAACAAGCTGTCGCAGGACGGAAAAGCGGGCGAGAAAACGATCGAAATGATCAACTCCGCCGACGCACGAGTATCCTATACAAAGGAAAAGGAGATCGAAGAGGAGAAGAAGAAGGAGGCCAAAGAAGCGGCAAAGAAGACCGTTGAAGGCCGGATCGACTCCATGATCAAGGTCGCAAAGTCGCAGCTCGGCAAACCCTATGTGCTCGGCGCAAAGGGCCCCGACAGTTATGATTGCTCCGGCTTTGTGTATTATTGCCTGCGAAAAGCAAACGTCTACTGCCGCCGTTTGAATGCGGCAGGCTATTCGAGGACGGATTCTTGGAAAAAGATCACAAGCATGAGCGACCTGAAAAAGGGCGATCTGATCTTTTTCAGCTCCGATGACGATAAATCGGTCGGACACGTCGGGATCTATATCGGAAGCGGCGAGATGATCGACGCATCCTCCGGCAACGGAAAGGTCATCCGCAGATCCTGCCGTACTTCCTACTGGAAACGAAACTTCGTCTGCGGACGCAGACCCATTGAGTAGAAAGGAGCCGTTGCGGCACAGCCCGCGCAAGAGAACGAATGCTGCTGTATCACGCATCCCCCGTGCCGGGACTGACGGAACTGCGCCCCTTTGTCTCTAACCACGGGACGTCCTGCGTCTACCTGTCAGAAAAACGGGAAAACACGCTTGTATATCTCAGCAATGCGGTCGAGAAGTATTGTCGGGAGACGGGGTTTCTGCATAGCGGCATCTGGCAGAAATGGGCAAGCTATGGGTTTACAAAGAACGGACTGCTGTGCCTCGACGAGTATTATGCGAACGCGACGTTTGAGACCTATTGCGGCGTACAGGGATATATTTATGCCGTAGAAGACGCGCCCGGGATCGAACGAATGCAGGATATCCCGTTTGGCAGGATCGCAAGAACCCCGTTGAAAGTAGTTGGGACGGAGCGGGTCGAGGATGCGTTTGCGGCGCTGCGTCAGGCAGAGGAGCAGGGGAAGCTGCTGCTCAGACGGTATGCCGACTTGACAAAGCCGGAACGCGACTGGCTGCGCGACACGATCTCGGAGGAGTATCAAAGCGCAGAAAGCCACCCGGAATACCGCCATTTTTTGCGCGGTAAGCTGTCGGAGTATCTGAAGGACCGGTAAATTGCCGCAGTGCAAAGAACAGGATTTGATAAACAAACCGCGGCCGTTTCGATCATTACGTCGAGACGGTCGATTCGATAATAAAGTAGCGCTTATGCGGATGGAGGGGGGCGCTGCGAAGATAGAACATTCAAGGTTTCGCGTTGCAAGAAACCTGCTGCTGTTTTGGACACTGTATGTGGGCCTTGGCGCGGTCGCGGGGGCGGCCGGAATGCTGGCCGATCCATCGGGAAAAGCCATGGGGATGGACGCCATGCTGCCCTGTTTTCAAAAGCTGCCGTTCGCGGACGTTCTGTTTTCCGACCTCCTGTTTTCGGGGATCGCACTGCTCATCGTCAACGGCATAACCAACCTGACCGCGGCGGGACTGCTGCTTGCGAAAAAACGTGCGGGCATATTTCTTGGCGGCTTGTTCGGCGTGACGCTGATGCTCTGGATCCTGATCCAGTTCTATATGTTCCCGCTGAATTTTATGTCCACGGCATATTTTATTTTCGGATTTCTCCAAGCGGCGACGGGGTACGCGGCGTGGGTGTTTGACGCACAGGAACGGTTCTGCTCGCATCCGGATCCGAAAGCATATCCGAATATTGGGAACGTCCCCACGCGGCTCGTGGTGTATTTCTCCCGCATGGGCTACGTCCGAAAGGCGGCGCTGGAAGCGGCGGATCGCACGGGCGCGGTCGTTTATGAGATCAAAGCGAAGGAGCGCACGGAGGGAACGCTCGGTTTTTGGTGGTGCGGACGTTACGGAATGCATCGCTGGCCGATGCCGATCGAAGAGGTGCGAGTTGATCTTTCGTCCTATGCGCACGTGACGATCTGCTCGCCTATCTGGGTATTCGCGCTTTCCGGGCCGGTGCGCGCCTTCTGTCAAGCGGCGCACGGGAAGATCCGCGCAGCCGAGTATATCCTTGTGCATCATACGCACGGCATATATCGGAATGCGGCCGCGGAAATGGATACGCTGCTCGGAGCGAAAGGAAACGCTTTGACCACGATCTGCTGTAGACGGGGACGCTTTATTTCAGAGAAGAAGTATTGAAATAAACACTTGCCAAGTAAACGGTCGTTCACTATACTGCGGTGTGAACGATCGTTTATTATTTTGGGAGGGGGAGATCGCATGGAAAATACGCGGGAGCGTATACTCGAAACGGCACTTGCACTGTTTTCAAAAGATGGATATGCGGCAGTCTCCGTGAGTACGATCGCCGCGAAACTCGGCATGACAAAGGGCGCGTTGTACAAGCATTATCGAAGCAAGCGTGACATTTTCGACCAGATCGTGCTGCGCATGGAAAGAAACGACTTCGAACGAGCAAAGGACTTTGCACTGCCGGAGAACGACTGGAATGCGATGCCGGAGGCATATGCGGCCGCCCCGCTTGCACAGCTGCTTGCGTTCAGCCGAGCACAGTTCCGGTATTGGACGGAAGACCCGTTTGCAAGTGCGTTCCGAAGGACGCTGACGATCGAGCAGTACAGCAGCGCAGAAATGACTGCGCTCTATCAGAATTATCTTGGCGCCGGCCCGTTGGAGTATGTGGAGGAACTGCTGAAGAGTCACGGCGTTTCGAAAGCAAAGGAGAAGGCGCTCGTGTTCTATGCACCCATGTATTATTTATACAGTCGTGTAGATGCCGGAATGGATGCTGCGGAAGCATACAGACAGCTTGACGCGCACTTTGAAAGCGCATATCGGCAATGGATGGAGGAAAGCGAAGCGTGATGATCAATGTATTTCCGCACTGGGCGGAAGAAGCCGCGGAGGCTGCGTCCGCGTTGACGCTGCGCCGTGTTGTTTCACAGGAAAAGGGAATGTACCGTATCGCGGATCCCGAAGGCGAACAGGCTGCCTGCCTTTCGGGGAAGTTCCGTCTTGGCGTCGAAACGGCCTCCGAATATCCAGTGGTCGGAGACTATGTGTTGGTCGACGCAAGCCGAGGCGAGCTGGCGGTCATCAAACGGGTGCTGCCGCGCAAGAGCCTGTTTGTCCGAAAAGCGGCGGGGACAAAACGTACAGAACAGGCGGTCGCAGCAAATATCGATACCGTGTTCCTCTGCATGGCGCTCAACCGTGATTTTAATCTGCGCAGATTGGAGCGGTATCTTGCCGTCGCTTGGGACAGCGGCGCTACGCCGGTCGCGCTTTTGACAAAAGCGGATCTTGCCGATGATCTTGAAGAGAAAACGGCCGCGGTGCAGAGAACGGCGCCGGGAACGGCGCTGATTGTGACCTCTGCACTGGAATCGCTGGGGCTGGATCAGCTTGCGCCATATCTTGAAGAGGGCGCGACCGTAGCCTTTGTCGGGTCATCCGGCGTCGGAAAATCTACGCTGGTGAACCGTCTGCTTGGGGAAGAACGCCTTGCAACGAATGGCCTGAGAAACGACGATCGCGGACGGCACACCACCACGCGGAGAGAGCTGCTGTGCTTGCCCTGCGGCGCGATGGTCATCGACACGCCCGGCATGCGTGAGCTGGGAATGTGGGAGACGGGAGATGGTCTCGGTGCCGCATTTTCGGAGATCGAAGCGCTTTCCGCGGCTTGCAGATTTCGTAACTGCACACACACGAGCGAGCCCGGCTGCGCTGTACAGGCGGCGATCGCGGCGGGGGAACTGGATCCGGAGCGTTGGCTTTCCTATCGAAAGCTCGCGGCAGAGTCGGCGTATGCAAAGAATGCGGAGCAGTCGGCATATGCGAAGGAAAAGAAGTTCAAGGCCATTGCAAAACTAAACAAACAAATGAAGAAACGGTGAGGAACAAACAATGCACTATCCGAAGAGCAAAAAGTATGATACACAGGCTTTGCAAGCAAAGATTATGGGACCGAACCCCGTTAAACTCGAGGAAGAGCTGCTGCTGGCGCATAAGATCCCGGCGGGCGCAGTTGTGTGCGATCTCGGAAGCGGACAGGGACTGACGTCCGTGTTTCTTGCAAAGGAGTATGGCTTTCGAGTATATGCGGCGGATCTGTGGAGCGAACCGGAGGAGAATCGGGCGTTTTTCCGTGAGATGGGGCTTTCGGACGAACAGATCACGGCTGTCAAGGCGGATGCAGCAGCTCTTCCGTTTCCGAAAGCATTTTTCGACGCCGTGGTGAGCACGGATTCCTATAACTACTTTGGACGCGATCCAGCCTACCTTGATGAGAAACTGCTGCCGTTTGTGAAAAAGGGCGGATACATCTATATTGCGATCCCCGGTATGAAGCACGACTGCCATGATAACCTGCCGAAGGAACTGCTGCTGTCTTGGACGCCTGAACAGCTCGATTACATGCATGACGTACCGTATTGGCGGAATATGGTCGAACAGAGCCGCTTGGCCGAGGTGATCGAGGTACGGGAGATGGAGTCGAACGAAGAGGTTTGGGCAGATTGGCTCAAGCAGGAAAACGAGTATGCACGGGGCGACCGCAGATCCATGGAGGCGGGCGGCGGCGCATATCTGAACTTTATAAAAATCGTTTTGCAAAAGAAGTGAGCGTCGTCGGAAACGCCCCGTTCCGCCTTGGCTTTTCGGGAGATGCGTTGAAATACTGCATTCGACCGACAAATTTTTGCACGCATGTAGAAAATATGCTATACTACAATACTGTGGGCAGATTTAATTTGCCGCCGCACCGCAAAGCCGGAGAATCGGCTCGCGGCGCGAAATGACTGCAAGGAGCTACGGGAATGAAGATCGACGCAATCATGGATAAGATCGAGCTTGTGCTCAAACGTGACTATCAAACGACATTGCTGGACGCGACGCCGCAGCAGCTACACGATGCGCTTGGCGCGGTTGTGATGGGCGCTATCGCAGAGCGGTGGTACGAGAGCCGCCATGCGCATGAGCATACGCGCGAGGCGTACTACTTCAGCGCGGAATATCTTGTCGGACGCATGGTGTATAACAACCTGTTTTCACTCGGAATGCTCGATGAGATCAAGGAAGAGTTCCAAAACCGTGGACTGGACCTTGCCGTATTTGAGGACATCGAAGATGCGGCGCTCGGCAACGGCGGCCTCGGTCGCTTGGCGGCCTGTTTCCTGGATTCGGCGGCAACAATGAACCTGCCGCTCGACGGCTACGGCCTGCGGTACAAGTACGGCTTGTTCAAACAGACGTTCTCCGACGGGTTCCAGGTCGAGAGCGCGGACGATTGGCAGCGCGGCGGAGATCCATGGAGCCGCAGACGCGACACCCATGAGGTGCTCGTTTCTTTTAAGGAGGGGACCGTGCGCGCAGTTCCGTATGACATGCCGGTGATCGGTTACGGCACGGATAATATCGGCACGCTGCGGCTTTGGCAAAGCGAGCCGATGGTTGATTTTGATTTTAAGCTCTTTAACGATCAGGAATACGCGCTTGCCGTACTCGAAAAGAACCGCGTGGAGGACATCACCCGCGTGCTCTACCCGAATGACTCAACGCCCGCGGGCAAAGAGCTTCGCCTGAAGCAGCAATACTTCCTTTCGAGCGCATCGCTGCAGGATATTCTGTTCCGGTATAAACGGGAGAACCGCCCGATCGAGCGCTTTGCGGATTCGGTCACCATTCAGCTGAACGATACGCATCCCACAGTCAGCATTCCGGAACTGATCCGGCTGCTGATGAAGGAAGGGCTGGGCTTTGAGCAGGCGTTTGAGGTCGCGCAGCGCACCTTCAATTATACGAACCATACCGTTATGGCCGAGGCGCTCGAAAAGTGGGACGTCGATTTGTTCCGCGGCGTGCTGCCGGAGATCTTCGACATCATCTATCAGATCAATACACGGCTCTGCGGCGAGCTCATGGAGCGCGGTATGGATTGCAGCCATATGGCGATCATCCAAAACAAGCTGATCCATATGGCAAACCTTGCGGTGTATGGTTCGAGCCACATCAACGGCGTCGCCAAGATCCACACCGAGATCCTGAAAAACGACGTCCTGCACGACTGGTATCGCCTGTATCCGGAACGCTTCCAGAACAAGACCAATGGCATCACGCAGCGTCGCTGGCTGGGACTGTGCAACCCAGAGTTGTCCGCGTTTATTGCGGAGCGCATCGGCGGCTACGGCTTCCTGACCGATCTTGATGCGCTGAAACAGCTCCGTGAGCACCAGACGGACGCTGACGTGCTGGCGTTCAATGCGGTCAAGCGGGAAAAGAAGGAGCAGCTCTCCGAGTATATCGAAAAGAAGGAAGGGGTTCTGCTGCCGCCGGAGTTCCTGTTTGACGTGCAGGTGAAGCGTATGCACGAGTATAAGCGCCAGCTTTTGAATGCGTTTTCGATCCTCGATATCTATTATGGATTGAAAGAGGGAAGGATTCGTAATTTCACGCCGACCGCTTACATTTTCGGTGCAAAGGCCGCACCGGGATATATTCGGGCGAAGGCCGTCATCAAGTACATTAACGAAGTGGCGAAGAAGATCAATGCCGATCCCGATATGCAGGGTAAGATGAAGGTCGTGTTCGTGCAGAACTATAACTGCTCTTATGCGGAGCACATCATCCCTGCCGCGGATATTTCTGAGCAGATATCCCCGGCCGGAACGGAAGCATCCGGCACGGGCAACATGAAGCTGATGCTCAACGGCGCCGTAACACTCGGAACCTATGACGGCGCGAATATCGAGATCGTCCAGCAGGCGGGCGAAGAGAATAACTACATCTTTGGATACCGTGTGGAACAGCTGAACGCCATGAAGGACGGCTACGATCCGAAAACGATCTATGACAGAGAGCCGCGTGTCCGGCGCGTAGTGGATACGCTGATCGACGGAACATTCTCGGATGATAACAGCGGCGCGTTTACGGATCTGCACCGCGCGCTTCTTCAGGGCGCAAGCTGGCATAAGCCTGACAATTATTTTGTGCTGCTTGAGATGCTGCCTTATGTGGAGCGGAAGCTGCAGGCCAACAGGGACTATCAGGATCGCATCGCTTTCGGAAGAAAGTGCCTTCTGAATGTCGCGGCAGCGGGTCCCTTCTCTTCCGACCGTACCATCCGTGAATATGCCGATGAGATTTGGCACATTTCCCCCGTCATGGTTGAAAAGGCAGCGACACTGTTCTGATACAGAGGCAAACAAACAAACGCCCGGCAGAGTTTCACTCCGTCGGGCTTTTTTCATTTCAGGAGGCCGCAGGCAGTGAAATGCCGGCAGCCGGGCAGAACGCGACGAAAAGCGTCAAACCTGCTTCCAATGCTTGAGGTGCGGCACGACCGCTTCCATATGCGCCCTGACCTGCTCTGCGGGCCAGCTTTCGCTCGACATGTGCTCCACACAGAAATCAATGAGCTGTTCCTTGCTCTGATACTTGAATGCGCCGTCCGTATAGCACCATTTGCAGTAGTCCTCATTGAATGCGCCGTCCGGTTCCCTGCTGATGGTGGAATCGTCGAGCGGCATCCCGCAGCACTGACAGATCAGCTCCCGCGGCGAGCCTAAGATCGTGTTGATCGAAACGTCGAAGAGAGCCGATAGAAGCTTTAGCGTTTCCGTGTTTGGAACGGTATCGCCGTTTTCCCATCGCGACACGGCTTGCCGCGTCACATGTACCTTTTCGGCCAGCATATCCTGGGACCAGCCTTTCTGTGTCCGAAGCCGGAGGAGCATATCCTTTGTTTCCATAATTCATCACCGCCTTGTGTCCAGTATACCGAGAGAACGCACGGAACGCAAGCAACGCGCTGTTGCGTTTTACAGTGAGAGCGAATGCAGTTCCGCATCCGCCGCGCCGTTTTTCAGCGTCAAAATGGCATAACCGGGTTTGGAGCCGCCGCGCGGAAGATTGAAACTGCCCGGATTGACGAGTAGACAGCCGTCCTGCTGCGCGATGAGCGGAATATGCGTGTGACCAAAGAGGGCGATAGAACAATCGCGTTCCATTGCGGCGAGCGCAATGGTATACGGGCTGAGATAACGGTGCCCGTGCGTCAGAAACATGCGGACTCCGCCGAGCGTTTCTACACGTTCGTATGGCTCGCCGTGCGTGTGATCGCAGTTCCCAAGCACAGCATAGCAGGGAACGCCGAGCTCCGAAGCGATCTTTGCACCGTCCGGCGCGAGGTCGCCGAGGTGAAGCACGGCGTCGATGTCTTTCAGACTAGCCTTGATAAGCGGGAGCCGGGAAACGGAGCCATGCGTATCGGAAAAGACGGCGATCTTCATTGCTTTTCGTTTTGCAGGGCTTCCTCAAGCAGCGCAAGCGAACGGCTGCGGTGGCTTACGGCATTCTTTTCATCCGCAGACAGCTCCGCGAAGGATTTTTCGAGCGGCGGATAAAAGAAGTATGGATCATAGCCGAAGCCGTTTTCGCCGCGGGCCTCATGCAAGAGCCGGCCCTCCGCATATCCGATGACGCAGAGCGTCTCACGCCCGCGGCGTGCAAGTGCGACCGCAGAAGCAAAACGGCAGCTGCGCAGCTCGTCCGGGACATTTTTCATGTCCTCCATCAGCTTTCTGTTGTTGTCGGCATCGTTATGCCCTTCGCCTGCATAGCGCGCGCTGTAAACGCCGGGCGCACCGTTGAGCGCATCAACAATCAGGCCGCTGTCGTCGGCGAGAGCGGCGTCAAAGCCGGAAGCGGCGGCAAGAACCTCTTCCGCCTTTTTGATCGCGTTTTCCTGGAAGGTCGTACCATCCTCGACAACGTCGATGGACAGTCCGGCATCTCGAAGCGTGCTCATGTCGGTGAAGTATTTTCCGACGATCTGCCGGATCTCGCGCACCTTGTGCGCGTTGTTGGATGCGATGATCAAACGCATGGGAAATTCTCCTTTTCTGTCGTTGGTTCCAGAGCCCGGACGGCGGCGGCCTCCGGCGTCACATAGAGAGTCTGATTGTTGGTATAGATGACCATGCCGGGCTTCGCACCGGACGGCTTTTTGACATATTTGCGTAGAGCGTAGTCGACCGGTACGGATGCGGAATGCTGTGCCTTGCTGAAATAGGCGGCAAGCATCGCAGCTTCGCGAAGCGTATTATCCGGCGGCATTCCCGCAAAGTCTACGATCACGTGTGAACCGGGAATGTCCTTGACATGCAGCCAGAGATTGTCGCTTGCGGCGCGGTGGAGCGTGAGCTGATCGTTTTGGCGGTTGTTCTTGCCGACGAATATGCGCACGCCATCACTCGACACAAATACGGCGGGGGAGGAAGGCGGCTGCTTCTGCGGCTTTATGCCGCGGCGCTCGGGCTTTTGATAGCCAAGCTGGACAAGCTCCTCGCGGATCTCCGTGAGTTCCTGCAGCGTGCTGCACTTTTCAATGTTGTCGAGCTGACCGTCAAGATAGGCGATCTCCTCCTCGACGGAGCCGCGCATTCGTTCGGCATACGCGCGGGCGGCCTTGCTCTTGCGATACTGCTTAAAATATCGCTGCGCGTTTTCGGTCGGCGAGAGCAGAGGATCGAGCGCGATCGAACAACGCTCGGGCGGGTCGAGGTAGTAGTTTTCTGCGGCGAGCACGCTTTGGCCGCGGCAGATGCGGTGCAGATTTGCCGTGATCAATTCGCCGTACAGCCGGTATTGCTCGCATTGCGCTTCACCGAGGATCGCCTCCCGGTAGACGGCGAGCTTGTTTTCCGCGCGTCTGAGCTGCGTTTCGAGCGAGCGGCGGAGCGCTGCGCTGCGGCGTTCAATGCGGACCCGTGCATCGCGCTTTTCAAAGAAACGGTCGTAGGCGGCGGACATGCTGGAAGCGGCTTCGACCCTTGCAAATGCCTGCACAGGGGAAAAGGGAAACACCGCGACAGGGTTTCCGTCACAGTCAAACGCGATCGACGGCGCGAAGCGTCCGTCCCGCAGCTCTCGGATCGTCCGGCACAGGGGATGTGCGTTTTCGGCCTCCCCGATAAGCGCTGCGCTCGCGGCGCGGGAAAGCCCTGCGTATTCTGCCTGAAGCGCGCGAGCAGGTGACGGCTGCGCAAGCAAAGCTGTAAGAGCAGCATCGTCTGCGCCGAGAAGCGAACGCTTTTGCTGTGCGGGCGGATCGGTGAAGCGCGCGCCGGGCATCAGAATGCGCAGTGTGGACATCGCGGGCGTGACATGACGCAGCGCGTCGACGACCACACCGTTTTGTATGAGCGTGACGTTGGAATTGCGCCCCATCAACTCTACAGCGAGACGGAGTTCAATGGGATCATCCAGTTCGCTGCGGGCGCCGAGCGTAAAGACGACGTAGCGGTCAAGACCGAGCTGCTCGATGCTTTCGATGCGCGCACCCACGAGACGCCGCCTGAGAAGCATACAGAATGCCGGAGGTTCCGGTGGATTCTGATACGTCTGTTCCGTGAGCTGGATGCGGCCATTTTCCGCATGAACGGAAATCAACAGCCGACTGGTTCTGCCTGCCGCGCGCACGGTCAAGAGCAAAGCGTCTTTTTCAGGCTGCTGCACTTTGTCGATCTTGCCGCCGATGAGCGGCCGGATCTCGGCAAGACAAGCGTACAGCGAGAGACCGTCCATGGACATGCGAGTTACCGCCCTTCCTCGTTTTCGCGCTTTCGGTCAAGCAAAAGCCGATAACCGCCGGCCCCGTAGGACAGGCAGCGATTAACGCGGCTGATCGTTGCCGTCGAAGCGCTGAGCTGCTGCGCGATTTCCTGATAGGTCACGCCGTCATCCAGCCTGCAGGCGACGTCCCAACGCTGCGCGATGGATTTCAATTCGGCAATGGTGCAGATATCTTCAAAGAAACGATAACATTCCTCGCGGCTTCGGAGCGAGAGGATCGCGTCAAACAGTGCATCCGCTTCCGCGGAACGCAGCTTGGATGAATAAGACTCCATGCAAGTATCACCTCACTAAGCATTGTAAACGCTTTCACGCGATAAAGCAAGAATCAGCCGCGCGCCCGGGCGTCGCTTTCAGCGTTCACTGCGCAAACAAGCATGGCGCGGCGTACAGCCCTTTTCGGAATGCGTCGATCGAATCAAAAGGAGCAGATAGAACAAACGGAAAATAAAGAAATCCGGCATATCAGTGACATGCCGGAAACTGAAACAATATTCTGAGGGGCTTACAGCGCCTGCGCTTGTTTCTTGGCGAGTTGCGCCTTCTTGCGGTTGGCTGCGTTCTTGTGGATCACGCCCTTGGTGGCAGCATGATCAACGGTGCTGACGGCCTTCAGGTATGCAGCCTGCGCGGCATCCTTATCCTCAGCGTTAAGCGCCTCATCAAAACGGCGGATCGCGGTCTTAAGAGCGGACTTTTCCATGCGATTGCGCAGATTCTGCTTCTCCGTGACCTTGACACGCTTGATAGCGGACTTAATGTTAGCCAAAACCCATTCACCCCCTGTACAAATATTCAAACTCGAACAGGAAACATTTTAGCACACCCGCACACCGATTGCAAGCAGTATTTTCGGGATTTCTTGGGAAAATCAGAAACGGATCGGCATTCTTTTCAGCCGAAGCGCGTTGAGCAGCACCGTAACGGAGGAAAGACACATCAAAAGCGCTGCGAACGGCGGTGAGAGCAGCGGCCCGCCGAACAACGTCAGTGCGCCCGCTGCGAGCGGAATGGCGATCCCGTGGTAGAAGAAGGCCCAAATAAGGTTTTGACGGAGGATGCGCATGACGGCACGGCTGATGCTGAGCGTTTCCGCGATGCTCTCAATCCGGCCGCGCAGCAGAACGACGTCCGCCGAAGCGAGGGCAGCATCCATTCCCGTTCCCATCGCAAAGCCAATGTCGGCTGTGCCAAGCGCAATGGCGTCGTTGATCCCGTCTCCCGCCATACCGGTGCGGAGCCCGTCCTGCTGAAGGGAACGAAGACGTTCCGCTTTTGCTTCCGGCGACATTTCTGCGTAGACTTCTTTGATGCCGCAGGCGCCGGCGACAGCGTGCGCGGTTTTTGCATCATCGCCGGTCACCAGGATCGGACGGATACCGCAGCGCTGCAGTTTCGCAACGCCTGATTTGGCGTCCGGCTTCAAAGTGTCGGCAATGCCGATTACACCGGAAAACTTTCCGTCGATCGCGAGAAGCACGGGAAGCTTTCCGCATCGCTGAAGCGCGGCAAAATCCATGGGACAGGGAATGCCGCGTTCCTCAAACAGCTTTTCGCTGCCCATGAGCAGCTGATGCCCCTCCACGGCGGCTGAGGCGTCGAAGCCGGAAAACGCGGAAAAGGTGTCGCAGGGAAGCAGCCGCATCCCGCGTTTCGCCGCGTAAGCCGTGATCGCCTTGGCGATCGGATGTCCGCTGCATTGTGCACCGGAGGCAAACATCGCCAGGAAGGTCTCCTCCCCGATATTGTAAGGAAGAACGTCGGTCACGGCAGGCTTTCCGTTTGTGACGGTGCCGGTCTTGTCCAGCATAAGACAGTCGAGTTTCGGCATCGCTTCAAAGATCCCACCGTGTTTGACAAGGATCCCGTGGCGGGCGGCGCGGGCGATCCCTGCCATTGCGGCAAACGGGACGGCAAGGCCGACCGCACAGGGGCAAGCGACGACCAAAACGGAAATGAACGCGTTGAGCGCGAATGCTATCGGCTTTCCTGCAAACAGCCAAATGACAGCGCTGAGCAGGGCGATTCCCAGCACGGCAGGAACAAGGACCGCACAGACGCGATCCGTTATGTGAGAAGCGGGCGTTTTGTGCTGCTGCGCGTTACGGACAAGACGGATCATCTGCGACAGGGAAGTCTCGTCTCCGACGCGCAACGCGGTCATCGTAAACGCGCCGGAGCCGTTCACGCTTCCGCCAATGAGCATATCGCCCGCCTGCTTCTCCACGGGTATGCTTTCTCCGGTCAGCAAGGATTCGTCCACGCTTGCAAGCGGTGATTCCAAGCGACCGTCGGCGGGAAGCCGCTCCCCGGGATGCACATACAACTGATCGCCCGCCATGATATCCGCGATGGGAATGCGGCGGAGCGTGCCGTCCGGCTTCAGGATGTTCGCATGGTCAGGCGCGAGAGCGCGGAGCGCTTCAATGCTGTCCTGCGTTCTGGCGGCGGCGCGCCGTTCAAAGCTCTGTCCGAGCAGAACAAATGCAAGGATCAGTCCGGCGGTATCCCAGTACATTTCGGATACGGCCGCCGTATCGCCGCGAAGAATCCGAAAAAAGGAAACAAGGCTGTACAGAATTGCGGCGGAGGTGCCCAGCGCGATCAGCGTGTCCGTCGAAGGCTGCATGGAGACCGCGTCTCGGAATCCACACACAAAGATCCCGCGCGACACGGCGAGTACGGGAAACAGCATGACGATCTGGATGAGCGCGTACCATAAGGGAAAGGCCTCGGCCGAGACCGGCGCCGGCAGCCCGAGAAAGCGCCCGGTTCCGGTATAGAACAGAAGCAGGGCAAAGACGAGCGCAACGGACAGCTGGAAGCGCCTGCTCCGCATTTCCCGCACCTGCGTCAGCTTTTGCAGCTTGACAAGGGCGGCGCGGTCCTCGAGCGCCTCCGCCGTAAGACCGCATTTTTTAAGCGCCTCAATGACCGACACGCAGCTGACGCCGTCCCCGCGAACGCGAAGACGCTCGTTGGCCAGCGTTACGCCGCAGCATTCGACGCCATGAACGCGCTTGACCGCTCGCTGGGCTGCGGCGGCACAGGATGCGCAGTTCATGCCTAAAACCCGGAATTCATAGATTCGCATATGGTTATACTCCTATCATGGCGGAACACGGGTTATGCTCCAGTTTACCCGCCATGCCGCTCTTGCAGTATAGTATGCGACGATTTCACATTTTCGTTGCATTTGCTGATTGACGAACGGCATACAGGTGCGTATAATTAGAACCGTGGTTAGCACTCAACGCTACAGAGTGCTAACAAATCCTTAGCAGGTATACTAAGTACTATAGGAGGCGTATCCATATGAAACTCAAACCATTGGCTGATCGTGTTGTTATCAAGAGCCTGGAGACTGAAGAAGTCACCAAGGGCGGCATCGTTTTGGCGCCCACCGCAAAGGAAAAGCCGCAGATGGCGGAAGTTCTGGCAGTCGGACCCGGTGGCGTGGTGGACGGCAAAGAGGTCACCATGTATGTGCATGTCGGCGACAAGGTCGTGTATTCCAAGTATGCCGGCACCGAAGTCAAGCTGGACGGCACGGAATACATCATCGTGCGGCAGAACGATATTCTCGCCGTTGTGGAATAATTGATTTTTGAGTCGATTTTAGGAGGATAACAACTATGGCAAAGCAGTTGCAGTATGGCGAAGAAGCCAGAAGATCGCTTGAAGCTGGTCTGAATCAGCTTGCAAATACCGTTAAGATCACGCTGGGACCGAAGGGCCGCAACGTCGTGCTCGATAAGAAATTCGGTGCGCCGCTCATCACCAACGACGGCGTGACGATCGCTAAGGAGATCGAGCTGGAGGACGCTTTTGAGAACATGGGCGCACAGCTCGTCAAAGAAGTCGCTACGAAGACGAACGACATTGCCGGCGACGGCACCACCACCGCGACGCTGCTTGCGCAGGCGATCGTGCGCGAGGGCATGAAGAACGTTGCTGCGGGTGCAAACCCCATGGTTCTGCGTCGCGGCATCGAAGCAGCCGTTGAAGAAGCGGTTGAAGGCTTGAAAGAGCTTGCAAAGCCGGTTTCCGGCAAGCAGGCGATTGCACAGGTCGCGGCGGTCTCCGCAGGCGACGAGAAGATCGGACAGCTTATTTCCGATGCAATGGAGAAGGTCGGCAACGACGGCGTTATCACCGTTGAAGAGTCCAAGACCATGAAGACGGATCTGAACGTTGTCGAGGGTATGCAGTTCGACCGCGGATATTGCTCCGCTTATATGGCGACCGATACCGACAAGATGGAAGCGGTTCTCGACAATCCCCTGATCCTCATTACAGATAAGAAGATCAGCAACATTCAGGAGATCCTGCCAGTGCTCGAGCAGATCGCGCAGCAGGGCAAGAAGCTCCTCATCATCGCCGAGGATGTGGAAGGCGAAGCGCTCGCGACTCTGATCGTGAACAAGCTCCGCGGAACGTTCACCTGCGTTGCGGTCAAGGCGCCCGGCTTTGGCGACCGCAGGAAGGCAATGCTGCAGGACATCGCGATTCTGACCGGCGGTCAGGTCATCTCCGACGAGCTTGGCCTTGAGCTCAAGGAGACCACGCTTGCGCAGCTCGGTCGCGCACGTCAGGTCAAGGTTGACAAGGAGAACACCGTCATCGTCGAGGGCGCGGGCGACCAGAACGAGGTCAAGGCGCGCATCAACTCGATCAAGGCGCAGATGGAGGACACGACCTCCGATTACGATCGCGAGAAGCTCCAGGAGCGGCTTGCAAAGCTTGCAGGCGGCGTAGCGGTTATCTCCGTCGGCGCAGCCACCGAGATCGAGATGAAGGAGTTCAAGCTGCGCATTGAGGATGCTCTGAACGCGACCCGTGCGGCAGTCGAGGAGGGCATCGTCCCCGGTGGCGGCGTAGCGTTGCTGAACGTGATCGACCGCGTTAAGAAGCTCGAAGACACGGCAACCGGCGACAAGAAGACCGGTATCCAGATCGTTGTGCGTGCATTGGAAGAGCCTGTCCGCCAGATTGCAATCAACGCCGGTGTCGAAGGTTCCGTTATCGTCGAGAACATCAAGCGCGCCAACAAGCCCGGTTACGGCTACAATGCGGCGACCGCCGAGTATGGCATGATGGAGGAGTACGGCATTCTCGATCCGAAGAAGGTCACGAGAAGCGCACTGCAAAATGCAGCTTCCGTTGCGGCAATGATCCTCACGACCGAGAGCCTCGTCGCAGATATTCCGACTCCGCCGGCAGCAGCGCCCGCAGCGCCGGATATGGGCGGCATGTATTGATCCCACCTACGCGGAATAGGATACAAAGGACGTCCCGTGGTTAACACGGGGCGTCCTTTCCACACAACAACAGAAGGAGCATAGTGTGATGGCGTTTACACTTTCTTGCGAATCGACCATTGATCTTCCGTATTCCTATACGGAAGAGCGAAACATTCCCGTGCTGTTTTATTCTTATACGGTAGACGGGGTAGAGTATCAGGACGATATGGGGCGCGACCCCAAAGCGCGCCCGCAGTTCTATGCCTTTCTCAAAGAAGGAAAGATCCCAAGAACGTCGCAGCTGAACGTGTTTCAGTATCTTGCGTTTTTCGACAACCTCCTGCAAAAGGGCGGCGATGTACTGCATATCGCTTTTGGCTCCGGCATGACAAATTCTGTTGCAAATGCGTTTCAGGCAGCCGAGCAGCTGCGCGAGAAGTATCCGGAGCAGAAGCTCGTTGTGGTCGACTCGCTGTGCAGCTCTTCCGGGTACGGCCTGCTGGTCGATGGCGCGGCAGACCTGCGCGATGAAGGGCGTACGATCGATGAGGTTGCGGCGTGGGTGATGGAGAAACGCAAACGGGTTCACCATCAGTTTTATTCCTTTGACCTCCGCTATTATCGGCAGAGCGGACGCATGTCCGGCGCAGCGGCGACGATCGGTTCCGTATTGAATATCTGTCCGATCATGCGCTTGGACGACGGTGGCAGGATCATTGCCTATGATAAGGTCCGCGGCAAGAAGAATGCGATTCGCGAAACGATCCGCACCATGGAACGCTATGCCGATCGAGGTGCGGAGTATGATGAAAAGTGTTTTATCTGCCATTCTAACTGCCCAGAAGAGGCAGAGGAGACCAAAATTGCGGTAAAGGAACACTTTCCGCATATCAAAGGCGATATCCGCATCTGCGACATCGGTACGATCATTGCATCGCATTGCGGTCCGGGCACGGTGGCCGTTTTCTTCTTTGGCGAAGAGCGGAAGCCGGATACTTCCATGAAAAAATAAGACAAGACTGGGTGCATCGCACAGAAAAAACTGGCATCCCACAAGTCGATCCTGTGGGATGCCATGATGTTTTTTGATCGAGAACAGCTCAGTTTGCCCTGAAGGACGATTCCTGCTTGAGTTTATGGCGGGTGCCGTCGGGCTCAATAACGACCGTGTTATCGAGCTGGCTTTTCAGCGAAGTGCGGAAAGCGGCAATGTACGCATTGCGCAATTCGGCCTGTTCCTGTCGTTCCTCCGGCGTAAGCCCCTCCTCGGTGCGTGATTTTTTCGCGAGCTCATTGATGCGGGCGATCTGCTCGCTGCTGATCGTGCTCATTCGACCGTTACCGTTCCATCCTCGTCAACGGTGATCGTCATCCCCGTCTTGACATATTCGAGAAACGCGTCGCCGAGTCCGTCAACGACCGGCATGGAAACATCCGTCCAAACGTCTGAAAGAACCGCGCCCGCCGCGGCGAGAGAATCGATGGGCTTTGCAAAAAGCATGCAGGCAGGCTGCTTGCCAAGCGCTGCGGCGCAGAAGAGCACCATGCCGCCTGTCGTAGAGCCGATGGTCTGCGGAAGGCAAAGCGCCGTGTTGAACATGGGCTTTCCGTAGAGATCCGGATTATTCTGATCGGAGCAGGTCGCTTTCTTGTCGCCGAACATCAAGCACTTCTGAAAACTTGCGAGCGTGTTAAAACCGCCGTGCGAAACGAGTGCTTCCGCTTTTGCCTTGCCGGGTACCACGGGACGCCCTTTGAACTGCATCATACTTATTTGCCCCCCTTCGAAATACGGTCGAGGATCTCAGCGCTTGTGTAATACCTGCTGGAGGTATAGGTGCGGAGTTTGTTGGAATTTGTAATGACCGGCATCTTACCGCAGAGCGGGTTGTTCATGTACATGAGCGGACAGATATAGGAAAGGACAACGCCCATTTCGGCGAGACGCTTTGCCTCGGGCAGCTTTTCAAACGCTTCCTTAACGGCAGGGGCGGTCGTGAAAACGGTCGGGATCTGTACCTTGGCGTTGCCCGCAGCCTTGAGCGCAGCGTCGAGGTCGTGCGTCCAGTCGATGAGCTGCTGAAGCGTCAGATGCGGACAGCCGACAAAGCAGAGCTTCGGCTCGGCATTGACGTCCTTCCAAATGCAGGGATAGCTTGCTTTAACCCGTGCAAGCTCCGCATCGTCGATCACATAGGTCTTTGCACCCTCTGTGATGAGCGATTCACCCTGCTCGACCGCTTCCGGGGTCAGGCATTCGATGTGGTACAGGCCGACGGCGCCGTTGCTCGCGGTTGCCGCGCCGAAATCCTTCAGGTAGGCGATGGCGTCGCCGGTCAGTTCGTTTCCGATGAACTGCGTGAGCCCTTTGACATAGGGGACGTCCTCCATGACCTTCATGCCGATGGCGCTGCCAAGGATCTGCGCTTCCGGTTTTTCGGTCGTCTTGACCTCGACGATCCAGGTCGCCTTGCGGCCCTCGTCTGTCAGAAGGCCAAAGTACGGCACATAACCGACGATGCTGCCGAACAGCTCCAGAATGCCGGAGTTGCGGTTGCAGCGCGCACCCAAAACACTGTTGGCATAGACCACGGCACTGCTTTCCGCCCAGCTCAGAACGTCGCCCTTCTTGGGACGATTGCCGACCTCGTCAAGATAACAGGCACAGGTGAAAGCGTTCTCCTTGACGAGACCGAGTTTTTGAAGCTGCGCTTCATAGGAGGCCTGCTTGCTGTACATGAATTTGAACACAAGATCCTGCAAAAGATTGCTCGGCACGTTCGGATCGAGCGGGCGCGGGTCCACGGAGAACTGCTGCTTGGAAAGCGCGCCGGCCTCGATGAGCTGATCCATCAGCGCATAAACGGGCTTCATAACGCCGAGACCAAAGCTGGTCACCAGGTGGCCGTATTCACTGGTGACGGGAACCATCTTTTCCGCGCCGAACGTCTCGCCGTACATCACGAGAGTTTTCATGACTTTGGCGATGGTTTCGCCCCGCGCGCCGTCCAAAATGGACTGCTGTTCGGGGCTCAGAATCATTTTACCCATAGAACTGATCCTTTCTGCAAAACTGATCGAAATTTATAGGATTCCATGTAACTATACTTTATCAAACCGTGCGAAGACCGTCAATGCGTTTTCTTGATTTTCGACAGCTTGCTGCGCGAAGCGGACATGAAGCTTTCTTCATGAACTGCATGGACGGAATGCCGCGGTGAATTTGGGATTTCTGCGGCGGCAAGCCTTGTGTTTTTTTTACAATTGATGCTATACTGGTAACATGGAAAAAATGTCCCGTTCAAGACAGCGGATCGAATCCGTGGATGCCCATTCTCCGGCTGCTCGCGCAGGCGTGCTCTCGGGGGAGATACTTTGCGCGATCAACGGGGAACCGGTATTCGATCTTGTCGATTATGAGTATTTGACCGCGAACGCCCGGCTCACGTTGACCATCGAGGATAACGTGGGCGATGTGCGATCCGTGCATATCCGAAAAGAAGAGATCGAGCCGCTTGGGTTGAATTTTCAAACCACGCTCATGAGCGACATGCGATCCTGCAGCAATCGGTGCGTTTTCTGCTTTGTCGATCAAATGCCGAAAGGGCTGCGGCCTTCGCTGTCCGTTAAGGATGACGACTGGCGATTGTCCTTCATTATGGGGAACTATGTGACGCTGACCAATGCCTCCGACGCCGAGTTCGAACGTATTCTCAAACGCAGAGTCAGCCCGCTTTATGTTTCGGTCCACGCGACGGATCCGGAGGTGCGCGTGAAACTAATGGGCAACCGTACCGCGGGGCGCATTCTTGAGCGTCTGCAAAAGCTCAAGGAGAACGGGCTGAAATTCCACACGCAAATCGTGCTCTGTCCTGGTCTGAATGACGGAAAGGTGCTGGAGAAAACGCTCAGCGACCTGCGCGCGCTCTATCCCGCGGCACAGTCCGTGGCGATCGTGCCCGTCGGCCTGACGCGCTTTCGCGACGGGCTGTATCCGCTTCGACCCTGCACCGAACAGGAGGCGCGGGATATGGTCACTTTTATGGAGCGTTTCCAGTCCGCCTGCCGTGAAGAGCTCGGAACCTCGTTTGCTTTTTTGTCCGACGAGTGGTACCTGAAAGCGGGAATGGAGCTGCCGCCTTACGCCCATTATGAGGATTTCAGCCAGATCGAAAACGGCGTCGGCATGCTGCGGCTGTATGAAGAGGAATTTCTCTATGCGCTCGAAGGACGCAAGCCTCTCAAAACCGTACGGCATGTTTCCATGGCGGGCGGCACGGGCAGCGCAGGGTTCTTCGAACCGCTGTGCGAAAAGCTTCGACCCTACGGAATAGAATTGGAACTGTTCCCCATTAGGAATGAGTTTTTCGGCGGCAATGTCAATGTCGCGGGGCTTGTGACCGGACAGGATCTTGTCGGACAGCTCAAGGGCAAGCTCAAGACGGAGACGCTGTTGCTTCCGAAGAACATGCTGCGGGAAAAGGAAGACGTCTTTTTAGACGATATGACGCTGGACGCGCTGTGCGAAATGCTTGGCGTGCGGGTCATCCCCGTATCCGGCGGCGAAGACCTTATCAATACATTGTTTGGAGAAAAATGACATGACAAAACCGCTTGTAGCCATCGTTGGCCGTCCCAATACCGGAAAATCGACCCTGTTCAATCGCTTGATCGGCCGGCGGGTCTCCATTGTCGAGGATACGCCGGGCGTTACGCGCGACCGTATTTATGGCGACGCGGAGTGGCTCGACTATGCCTTTACGCTCGTCGATACCGGCGGCATCGAACCGGCAAGCGATGATCAGATTGCGATCCAGATGCGGCGGCAGGCGGAGCTTGCCATTGAAACCGCGGACGTGATCCTGTTCCTCGTTGACGGGCGCGACGGCATGACGAGCGCGGATGAGGAGGTTGCGGCCATGCTGCGGCATTCCAACAAGCCGGTCGTGCTCGGCGTAAACAAGGTGGATGCGCCGAAGTTCGAGGAGGCGATGTATGAGTTTTATGCTCTTGGGCTCGGAGAACCCATCACGATCTCTGCGTCGCAGGGACTGGGACTCGGCGATCTGCTGGACGAGATCGTGAAGGATTTTCCCAAAGCCTCCGAAGCAGAGCAGGAAAAACGGATCAATATCGCGCTTGCGGGCAAGCCCAACGTCGGAAAGTCCAGCATCGTCAATGCATTGCTCGGCGAAGAGCGTTCCATTGTCTCCGATGTGCCGGGAACGACGCGCGATTCCATTGACACGAATTTTTCCCACGACGGCAAGCTGTATACGCTGGTCGACACCGCGGGCATTCGCAGAAAGCGCAGCATTGAGGACGAGAGCATCGAGCGGTACAGCGTTATACGTTCGCTCGCGGCCGTGCGGCGCGCCGACGTGGTGCTCATCGTGTGCGATGCGAGCCAGGGGCTCTCGGAACAGGACGTCCGCATCGCGGGCTATGCGCACGAGGAGGGGAAGCCGTCCGTCTTGATCGTCAACAAGTGGGACCTCATTGAAAAGGATACCCACACGATGAACAAGTTCAAGAAGGATCTTGCGGTCGATCTAGCGTTTATGAGTTATGTACCGATGCTGTTTACCTCTGCGCTCACGGGTCAGCGTATCAACAAGATTCTGAGCCTCGCCGACGAGGTATATGCGCAAAGCTGCCGCCGTATTCCGACCGGAACGCTCAACGACATTTTGAACGAGGCGATCCTGATGGCGGAACCGCCGTCGGACAAGGGACGGCGGCTCAAGCTGTATTATGCGACGCAGGCATCCGTCCAACCGCCGACCTTCGTGATTTTTGTCAATGACGCGAACCTTGTCCATTTTTCCTATGAAAGGTATCTGGAAAACTATTTTCGGAAATCCTTTGGGCTGGAGGGGACGCCGATCCGGCTGCTCTTCCGGAACAGAAAGAAGGAGGAAGACTAAGCGACATGGTATTGGGCTATGCTTGGAATCCGTTGCTTGCCCTTGCGGCGGCCGCGGCGGGATACGTTCTGGGCAACTTCCAAACGGCAATCCTCATCAGCAAACGCGCCTTTCACGATGATGTGCGTGAGCATGGCAGCGGCAACGCCGGAACGACCAATATGATCCGTGTATTCGGGATGAAGCCTGGGATCGTGACCTTTATCGGCGATTGTGCAAAGGCGATCGCGGGCGTTCTTCTCGGCCGTCTGATCATGGGGACGCTCGGCGGATACATCGCGGGACTATTTGTGATCGTCGGACACTGCTGGCCGGTGTTTGCCGGGTTTCGTGGCGGAAAGGGCGTGGCGTCTTCTCTCGGCATCGCATGGATGACGTTTCCGCTCGGTGCTGCGATCACGACCGCAGCGGCGGTGATCACGTTTTTGTTCAGCAGAAAGATCTCGCTCTGTTCGCTTATTGGTACGACGGTATTCTTCGTTTCTGTGCTGATCTTTCGATTCTCGGACTTGGCGCTTGTGCTGCTTGCGGCCATGATTGTGCTGCTTGTATATGTGCGGCATAAGGAGAATATCTGCCGCTTGATCCACGGGGACGAAAAACGGATCGTTAACTGAATCAGAAAGCCGCAGATGTTCGCCGGCTGGGAAGACCCGACCGGCGACTTTTTTGTCTGTCCAAAGCAGATAGTCTATCCGCGCGTACAACCCACATATACTGGTATCGATCGAAACAGAGAAAAGGGGAGGCGCGCCATGGACAGAACGGAGTTATATCGGGACATTGCCATGCGAACGCAGGGCGATATCTATATTGGGGTCGTCGGCCCGGTTCGGACGGGAAAGTCGACGTTTATCAAACGCTTTATGGAGCTTCTTGTGCTGCCGCAGATCGGAAATGCGCATGTGCGGACGCGTGTAGTCGATGAACTTCCGCAGAGCGGGGCAGGCAAGACGATCATGACAACACAGCCGAGGTTCGTACCGAACGAGGCTGTGCGGATCGAGTTTTCAGAGAATCAGTATTGCAGCGTGCGGCTTGTGGATTGCGTGGGGTATATGGTACAGGGAGCGATCGGGCATTTGGAGAACGACGCACCGCGTATGGTGCGCACGCCATGGTTCGACGAGGACATTCCGTTTGAGGATGCAGCGGAGATCGGAACGCGAAAGGTCATGACCGAACACTCGACGATCGGGATCGTAATGACGACGGACGGCAGCATCACGGAGTTAGAGCGTGAGGCGTACCCGGATGCGGAAAGCCGGGTCATCGCGGAAATGAAGCAGACGGGGAAGCCCTTTGTCGTTGTTATCAACAGCATCGAGCCGGATGGCGATGCGGCGCAATCGCTGCGAAGGGAGCTGGAACAGACGTATGGCGTAACGGCGGTATGCATGAACGTCATGATGATGACCGCAGGCCAGGCGTCCGAGCTGCTGGAACAGGTGCTGCTGGAGTTCCCGCTGCAGCTTGTTGAGCTGCGTATACCGGCGTTTATGCGTGCGCTTCCGAAGGAGCATTGGCTTTTGCAGCGTGTGCTGCTGCCCGTTACCTCCGTTATGGGAGATCTGCAGCATATGCGCGATTACGGGTATCTGCTGAATCAGCTCCAGAATATCGAGCAGTTTCTGCCAGCGCGCGTCGAGGAGATCGAGCTGGGAAGCGGCGTCGTACGGTTGAGCCTGCAACCGGAGGAGGGCCTCTTCTATGATATTCTGGGCGAGGAGTGCGGCTGCGACATTCACGACGACTTTGAGCTGATGTCGGCCATGAAGGAGTTCGTGCGCGCCAAGAACGAATACGACCGCATCGCAAACGCGCTGGAGCAGGCGCAGCAAACGGGCTACGGCGTGGTGCCGCCCGCACTTGAGCAGATGGAGCTGGACGAACCGGAGCTGATCCAACAGGGCGGGCGTTTCGGCGTGAAGCTGCGCGCGCATGCGGCGGGGCTGCATGTGATCCGCGTGGACATTGATAGTGAAGTCAATCCCATCGTCGGCAGCGAGCAGCAGTCGGAAGCGCTCGTGCAGTCGTTGATGGAGACATTTGAAAACGATCCGTCCGCGATCTGGGAAACGAATATTTTCGGCAAATCTCTGTACGACCTCGTTCGCGAGGGCATGGCAGGCAAGATCGACAGAATGCCGGATGCGGTCCAGCAGAAGTTGCAGCACACGCTACAACGGATCGTCAATGAAGGATGCAGCGGCCTGATCTGCATTATGCTCTGATCGAAGCGGCAGAATCTGCGCATACTGGGATCGTGGGGTATTCTCACGATCCTTTTTCGGAGGTGCCGTAAGATGGGAATACGGACAGATTTGATTCGTGAGGCGCGCGAGCTGCACCCGGATCTTCCGGGCGTATCGGAACATAGCGAACGAGCGGGCCGCTGCACGGTCACGACAATTGCAATCGAAACAGAAGAGGCGGCGGAGCAGCTTGATAAGCCGCGCGGCTTGTACGTCACACTGGAAACGGAAGCGCTGCTGTATGGTCTTGAACAAGATGAAGCAGATACGGAAGCGGCGCTTACGGAATCGATTGCCGCGATGCTCCCGGATGGGCCGGTCCTCGTTGCGGGACTTGGCAATCGCGGCGTAACGCCGGACGGCCTCGGCCCGGAAACAGCGGCCAGTGTGTTCATCACACGATGTATCGGACAAGAAATCTCCGGGTTAGCAGGCGCCGGAACACGGCAGACCGCAGTTTTCTGTCCCGGCGTGCTCGGAACAACTGGCATAGAGACAGTGCAGAGCATCGCGAGCATTGTGCACGCGATTCAGCCGGCATCGCTGCTTTGCATTGATACGCTGGCGGCCAGACGGGCAGAGCGGATCGGAAGCTCCATCCAGCTGAATGACAGCGGCATTCAGCCGGGATCGGGCATTGGAAACCATAGAGAAGGATTGACGCATGAAACGCTTGGAATACCGGTGATCGCTTTGGGCATTCCGCTTGTTGCACACGTGGCTGCGATCGTCTCCGACACGGTCGCGGCGTTTGCAAAGAAGACGGCTCCAGGAGATACGACGGCATTGGAGAGCGCGATCGAACAGACAGCAAAGGAGCGCTACGGCGCACTGATCGTTACGCCAAAGGAGATCGACACGCTGCTTCGCCGTGCGGCGGGACTGCTTTCAAGATCGATCAACCGGGCGCTGCATGGCGAGATGTACGGGCTATTGCGGGCCTTGTACCGCTGAAGAGAAAGCCGAGAGGAGGGGGACGCTTTGAAGCGCAAGAGGACGCGCACGCCCCAGCGCCGCTTGAATATGGCAAAATCGTTCCTGTCGGAAACGCAGCGCGCGGCATTGACGCTCGCAGTCTGTGCATTGCTTTGCATCCTTGGCATGGCGGCGCTCGCATGGCCGCGGACCAATATAGGCCTGCTGGCGATGTCGCTTCCGGGATTCGTCTCGCTTGCGGCACAAACGCAAACACCGCAGGAGAGTGCGGCTGCGGCAATGACCCGCCCCGCAGATCCCGCGTTTTCGGTGAAGGTACGGCCAACGGAAACGCAAGCTCCGCCGCAAAGTCAAAGTCCGCGCCCCACGCCTACGCCTGAGAATGAACCGCTCGTGCTGATCTATCACACGCATGCAACGGAGGCGTATTTTCCGACAGAGAACAATCCCTATACGCCGAGCGGAAGCTGGCGAACGAAGGATAATGGAAAAAACGTCGTAGCCGTCGGCGAACGGCTCGCGGAAGAATTGCGCAAGCGCTATGGTATCTGTGTGCTGCACGATACAACAAACCATGAACCGCCAAAGCTGTCCTCCTCTTATAGTCGATCGGAGCAGACCATGCGGAAGTATCGCGATGAGTATCCGTCTCTGATCTTGTACATTGATCTGCACCGCGACGCTTACGGTAATAACGTTTCCGAGAGTACAGATTTTGTAACGATTGACGGAAAGCAGGTCGCGCGTATGATGTTTGTCGTCGGGACGGGGGAGGGCGCGATGGGGACCGGATTTGACGAAATGCCGGATTTTGAGAGCAATCATGCCCTTGCGGAGCAGATCACAGCGTACCTGAATACCATCGACCCGCGCCTGACGCGAAATGTACGCGTTAAGACGGGACGATACAATCAGCATATTGCGCCGCACTGTTTGCTTGTCGAGGTCGGCCATAACGCAAACACGCTGGAGCAGGCGTTTGCAGCCATACCGTATCTTGCGGCCGGGATCGCGGATGCGGTCGAGAGCATTTGCAGCGGGGCCGACACGAAAACCACGATGCCGCCGAACGCCTGGGTCGCGGAGGAATAACCAAAACGCGTCGCAAAGCGCCGACAGGGATGCGTATTATCCCAAAACACAAAGAACCGGAACACAGAATCCATCTGCTTCCGGTTCTATTGGCGTAGAACCCCGTTATACCTCTGATAGGAAGTTTCCTTCGATCGCAGAAACCGCAGCGAGCGCATGTTTGTGCGCGACGCAAAGCTCGATCTTTGTCTCACTCGTGGTGATGAGACTTACCGAAATATCCGCTGCATTGAGCAGTGAGAGGAGCTTTGCGGCGATGCCGTGCCGAAGCGCCATGCCGCTGCCCTCGATCGTGATCTTGGTCATGTTGTTTTCCGTGTGGATCGTCGGCGCACCGGAGAACTCGCGTAATGCGTTCAGCGCATCGGACAGACTGCTTTCCGGCATGGAGAAGCCGATAGACGATGTTGTGCCAAACGGAGCGGCATAGGAGATCATGTCAATAAATACGCCGTGCGCGGCCACACAGGACAAAACATCAGAAGCGAAAGAGGCACGGGCATTTTCAACCGAAACGAAAACGACGGATTGGCCGTCCAGCGAGGAAATATGCGAGACGATGTCGTGCTCGGTGACGATGTTCTGCATGTTGTAAAGCCCCGGCGCCTTTCCCATCAGGTACTTGGCTGCGCGCAGCGCACCCTCTGCAAACACGCGTTTGCTGTAGGCGCGGTGCGTGATCTCAACGACTTCGTCTTTCCCGATAAAGGACACCTCGTGTTCCCCGACGATGGTTCCGCCGCGCACGGAGTGAAATCCGATCTCATGATCCGTGCGGCGCTTGTTTTTTTCATGGCGGCCGTAGACATATTCAAGTTCATCGGGCAGTTCCGAAGCAATGCTGTCCGCAAGCATGAGCGCGGTACCGCTCGGCGCATCCACCTTTTTGCGATGGTGGCGTTCGACGATCTCAACGTCAAACGCAGAACCAAGGGTCGCGGCAGCGCGCCGGACGAGCGACATCTGAAGGTTTACGCCAAGAGACATGTTGCCTGTCTGGAAGACCGGCGCGAGCTCTGCGGTACTCTTTATCTGCCGCAGCAGCCGGTCGGTCAAGCCGGTGGTGCCGATAACGAGAGGGATCTTGCGCGCACGAACATACTGTAATTCGTTTTCAAGTGCAGCGGGGACAGAAAAGTCGATGATGACGTCGAACGCCTCCCGAACATCCTCAAAACGCGCGTAAACGGGGCAATCAAACCCGGCGCCGGGCGCGCAGTCAACACCTGCCGCGATGGAAAACTCGTCGGATTCTGCGGCGGCATTGTAGATGGCATGACCCATTTGGCCGCAGATCCCGTTGATCAGAATCCGAATCATGACCGTCGCCCTCAGATCAGCTCATAGGCGCGCAGCGTTTCCGTCACGAGACGCAGATTCGACTCGGACAGCGGGACGAGCGGCAGGCGCACATCGGGGCTGCACAGCTTCATAAGTCCCATCATCGCCTTGACGGGGATAGGGTTGACTTCGCAGAACGCGGCTTTCCACAGGGGGATCATCTGGATTTGGATCTCACGCGCAAGCGCCAAATCGCCCTTGAAGAAAGCTTCGCAGAGACCGTGCATGGCCTCCGGCATGACGTTCGCGATCGTGGAAATGACGCCCTTGCCGCCGATGCTGAGCACGGGCAGAACGTGATCGTCGTTTCCGGCGTAAATATCACAGTCGGGACAGAGCGCAGCCAGGTTGACGATCTGCTCGATGTTGCCGCTCGCTTCTTTGACGCCGACGATATTCTCGTGCCGCATCAGCTCCGCCATCGTGGCGGGCAGCACATTGAGCCCCGTGCGCGAAGGCACGTTGTAGACGATGATCGGCAGATCAACGCTGTCGGCAACGGCATTGTAGTGCGCGACAAGACCCGCCTGCGTGGTTTTGTTGTAGTACGGGGTAACGATGAGAAGACCGTCTACGCCGATCGCTTCTGCAGAGCGGCTGCTCTCGATTACCGTTTCGGTGCAGTTTCCGCCGGTTCCGGCGATCACGGGAACACGGCCGTTGACCCGTTCAACGACGAACTGGATCGCACTCAGCCGTTCGTCAACGGTCATGGTCGCGGACTCGCCCGTCGTCCCGCAGACGACGATGGCGTCGGTACCGCTTGCAATTTGCAGTTCGATCAGCCGCGTGAACGCGGTGAAATCGATAGCGCCGTCACGGAAAGGGGTAACGATCGCGACGGCAGAGCCTTGAAAAATAGACATACGTTTACGCCTCCCACTGTCGAATCAGTTCCTCAGCAATCTGTACTGCGTTGGTCGCAGCGCCCTTGCGGATATTGTCCGCAACGCACCAGAGATTTACGCCGCTGTCCACGGAAAAGTCGCGGCGGATCCTGCCCACATACACGGGATCCGTGTCGGCTGCTTCAATAGCCATGGGGTAAACGTTATGTTTCGGATCGTCACGCACGATGAGCCCCGGCGCTTTTTCAAGCACAGCACGCAGCTCGTCAAGCTCGAAGGGCCGCGCAAACTCCACATTGATGCTCTCGCTGTGACCGTGGTAGACCGGTACGCGCACGGTGGTCGCCGTCACGCGCAGTTCGGGCAGTGAAAGGATCTTTCTCGTTTCGTCGATCATTTTCTGCTCTTCTTTCGTATACCCCGTGTCGAGGAAAACGTCGATGTGCGGCAGGCAGTTGCCCGCGATGGGGTGTGGGAATTTTTGCGGCGCTTCGCCTTTCAGACCGTTGACGAGATCCATGTAGCCCTTTTGCCCCGCGCCGGATACCGCCTGATAGGTTGAATATACGACCCGCTTCAGACCGTAAGCGTCGGCAAGCGGCTTCAGAACGACCATCGCCTGAATGGTCGAACAGTTCGGGTTCGCGATGATCCCCTTGTTCTTATAGCCGGGGATGGCGTCCGGGTTGACTTCCGGAACAACGAGCGGCACGTCGGGATCCATTCGCCAGCAGCTGGAATTATCGATCACGACAGCGCCGGACGCAGCCACGATGGGCGCAAAATGCCGCGAGGTTTCTCCGCCCGCAGAGAAAAGCGCGATATCGATGCCGAGATCTTGAAAGGCATCGTCGGTCAGCTCGCGGACGGTGTAGGTTTTGCCCATGAAGGGGAGCTGTTTACCCGCGCTTCTTGCGGAAGCAAAGAGGAAATACTCCGAGACGGGAAGTTTGCGCTCCTCGAGCACTTGAAGGAACTTCCGGCCGACCATTCCGGTGGCGCCGACAACGGCAACGCGATACTGTTTCATAACTGACTTCTCCTGAGTGTATAAAGTACACCAATTTATTTATTTAAATTTTACTAAATTCCGCTCCGTTTGTCAATTGTATACTTGCACACCGAACGTGCGCCGCGCAGTGAAAGCGCAATTTGAAAACCGCTCAAGGAAAGCTATGCTTGGGAATTGCGCAGAATGGCATTTGGGTGTAAAATATACTATTATCTATTTGTGCGGGAAGGAGAACGGATGGATGGAGAGCGGCTGCTATACCGGCATGGCGGCGCTGTATGATACGCTCATGCAGGACGTTGATTATGACCGTTGGACGGATTCGCTTGTGCGCCTGATCGAACGGTATGGCGATGTTGTCCATGACGATCGGATCCGTGTAATCGACTGTGCCTGTGGAACGGGAGCGATCACCGTCCGACTTGCAGAGCGAGGCATGGATCTCACCGGACTGGACTGCTCCGAGGATATGCTGCGCTTCGCTTCCGAAAAAGCGATGCGGGCAGGACTGCGGATCCCGTTTGTGCATATGGATATGCGCTCGATCGCGGTACACCGCAGAGCGGATGCGGTCGTCTGCTGCTGTGACGGCGTGAACTATCTGACGGACGAGCGTGCGGTGAACAGTTTTTTTCGATCGGCGCATGCGGCGCTGCATCCAGGCGGTCTGCTGCTGTTCGATGTTTCGAGCGCGTATAAGCTTGCGCATGTGCTCGGCTGCAATACGATGGGCGAGGACCGTGCAGAATGCACCTATCTTTGGGAAAACATGTACGACCCCGCATCCAGGCTTTTGGAGATGCGGCTGCACTTTTTTGTGCCGGACGGCCGGGGACGGTATCGGCGCTTTGACGAGCGACATATCCAGCGTGCGCATCGGACGGAGGAATTAGCGGCGCTGCTGGAGCGCAGCGGCTTTTCCCTGCTTTCGATCACGGAAGCGCTTACGGACGCGGCGCCCGCCGAGACAAGCGAGCGCATCCAATTTGCCGCAAGGAGGAACGAGGAATGAAAGACAAGATTTATCATATGCTGTGCGCGGATGAACAGGTGCAGGTGTGCGCGATCGACGGCCTGCAAATGGTGCGGCGGATGCGCGAACTGCACAATACGTCTCGCGTTGCGACCGCTGCGCTTGGCAGGCAGCTCATGATGACTTCCATGATGGGATCGCGCCTGAAAAATGCGGACGACCGCGTATCGACAATCATCAAGGGCGATGGGTATGCCGGCTCCATGGTCTGCACCGCCATGCCGGGAGGATTCGTTAAGGGCTGCGTGCAGGACGCGGAGGTGGAGCTGCCGCCGACGGCAGCGGGCAAGCTCGATGTTGCGGGCTATGTCGGACACACAGGCAAGTTGACCGTTGTTCGCGATCTCGGCTTCGGTGATCCTTATGTCGGAGTGTGCAACCTTGTTTCCGGTGAGATCGCGGTTGATTTTGCAGAGTATTTTACCGCAAGCGAGCAGCAGCCGTCGCTCGTGTATCTGGGAGTACGGCTGGAGATCGAGACCGGAGAAGTGCGCTCGGCCGCAGGAATGCTGATCCAACCGCTGCCGGGTTGCGAGGAAACGGTAATCGAGACGCTCACTGCGCGTTCAGAGGAAATAGCAAAACTCAGCGCAAAACTGGATGAAGGCGAGGAACTGCTGGACGCCGTGAACGGGATCCTTGTAGGGATGGAGCCGAAGGTCGTTCAAACGTATGCGCCCGAGTATCGCTGCGACTGTTCACGGGAACGGATCGAGCGTGCGCTCATCAGCGTGGGCGCGAGCGAGCTAACATCAATGATCGAGCAGGACGGCTGTGCGGACGTCAGCTGCCAGTTCTGCGGAAAGACGTACCACTTTGACAGACAAAGCCTGACTGCTCTGCTGGACGCGGCGCAGAGCGTGGAGAAACATGACCGAGAAGAAAGCTAACGGAAAAATCATCCCGTTTCGTCAGGAAACGGCGTTTTATATGAAGCGCGGTGCAAAGCAGATGGAGAAAAACGATCTGCTGTCCGCGCTGTGCCGCTATCGGCAGGCGTATGAGAGCGATCCGTCCAATGTGGATTCCTGCCTTGCCGTTGCGGAGCTGCTGTACCAGATGCAGCGATACGAGGAGAGCAACCGCCTGCTGCTGTTATATATCAGCATGTATGAACCTGCGCCGGAATGCTTTTTCGGCATTGCGTGCAATTATTTCGGCATGCACGAGTTCGACTATGCCTCCGAGAGCCTGGAAACGTATTTGCGGCTTGATCCTGACGGCACCTATGCCTATGACGCCGAAGATTTTCTTGACATGCTGGATGACGACGATGCGCTCGCGGAGGCAACGGGCATTTCGGATGACGAGGATTTTGACACGTTGACGATCTGTACCCGGGCAAAACATCTGCTCGATGCGGGCGAGACGGAGATTGCCGTCGGACTGCTCAAAGAGCACTTGCACGAGGTGCCGGCCGCTTGGCGCGCATGGAATCTGCTTGCGGTCGCGCAGTATTGCGCAGGCGACAGGAAGGGCGCGAAGGAGACCACAGATATCGTTCTTGCGGAGGATCCGCAGAACAGAGCCGCGCTGTGCAACCGGATTCTCCTGCTGCACGCGGAAGGGAAGGAAGAGGAGGCGCTCGCCCTGCTCGACGGGATGCATTCCGAGCGGGAAGAACTGCCCGAGACGTTGAGCAGCATCGCTGTGCTGCAGCTGGAGCTCGGACGCTTGGAAGCGGCAAAGAATACGTTGGCGCAGTTGTATGCGATCGCGCCCTACGATACGAACGTGCTGCACCAAATGGGGTACTGCGCGCGGCAGATGGAAGCATACGAGGAAGCGCAGAAATGCTATCGGAAGCTGCTGCGCATCGACCCGCGGGATACGGTCGCACACTACTATCTGCTCGCATTGAAGAATGCGCAGGACGGTGCGCAGTCGAGACCCGCGTATTGGTCGTTGGCCTATCGGGTCCCGCTGCCGGAGATGCTCCGCCGGCTAAACCATGTGAATCGCCTGTTCTCGCTTCCCGAACCGGAATTGCGGAAAAAGTGGGAGCAGGAACAGAGCTTTCGCGATCTGCTGAATTGGGCGCTCACCGTGCAGGATGAGAAGACCAAACGTGCGATCCTGTCGTTTTACTTTCTCATGGGAGATCGCCGCGCGGAATACGAACTTCGGAGTTTCCTGCTTCGAACGGATCAGCCGGACGGCCTCAAACGGGAAACGTTGGGACTGCTGAAACGACTGAATGCGAAAGAACCGTATATGGCCTATCTGGGATCGCAGTGGGTGCAGGGAAGCGTCAGCGTGATGCTTCTGCCCAATGATATGCCGGAATCGTATGGAAATATCCTGCGGTTTCTTGCCGAGCGCCTGACGATGAACGGACAGGAGCAGGCCGTAAAATTCGCCATGCAGGTGCTGAAACGGTATCTCGAGCAGTTTGAGGGCCGGTATCCCCGCATTTCCGTGAACCAGCAAAGCTCCTTTGCGGCTGCGCTCGAACTCATCGGGCGGCAGCTAGACGGACAGAACGTTGCGGAGCAGGAGCTCTGTCAGGCATACAAGGTCACGCCGATCCGCCTGAAGAACGCGCTTGCCAAGTTTGAACCTTTTCGGGAGGAACAGCCATGAGGTTTATAGCGACCTGCAAAATGGGATTGGAATCCACGGTCAATTTCCAGCTTCGGCGGCTTGGGATCGAGGTCGTTGCGACGGAGGATGCGCGCGTCGTCTTTGAAGGCGGTTATGACGCCATGGCACGAGCGCTGCTTTGGCTGCGCACGGCAGAGCGCGTACTGATGGTCGCGGCGGAGTTTCCGGCGACGAGCTTTGACGCATTGTTTGAGGGAACGAAACGCGTTGATTGGAAACGGTACCTCAGACCCGATTCCAATATCCATGTCAATGGGAAGTCGGCCAAAAGCACCCTGTTCTCCGTTTCGGATTGCCAAAGCATCGTGAAGAAAGCCGTTGTTGAAAAGCTACGCGAGAGTTATCGCTGCACGACGATCCCGGAGACGGGCGCGGAGATCATTGTCGAGGTCGGTATCCTGCGCGACCAGGTGACGCTCGCACTCGACTGCTGCGGCGCCGGGTTGTCGCGTCGCGGCTATCGCACCTATAACGTCCCGGCCCCGCTGTCGGAAACATTGGGCGCTGCGGTCGTGCTGCTGTCGCGCTTTCATGCGGATCAGCCGCTCATCGACCCCATGTGCGGCTCCGGCACAATGCCGATCGAGGCTGCGATGATCGCGGAAAACCGGGCGCCGGGACTGCTGCGGTCGTTTGCAGCCGAGAATTGGCATTTTGTCGAGAACGCTGTTTGGATGCAGGCGCGCGAAGAGGCGCGGGACAGTATTCGAAAAACGAAACTGCAAATTCTTGGCAGCGACATCGACCCGCACTGCATCGAGCTGTGCAAAAAACACGCGAAAAAAGCCGGTGTCATGCTCGATTGGGCGGTGCGTCCGCTTTCCGAGTTTTCTGCCGATGCGCAGTCTAGCGGCGTGATCGTGTGCAATCCGCCGTATGGAGAGCGGCTGATGGATCGCAAGGCGGTTTCGGAACTGTATCGTGAGATGCGGGATACATTTTTACCGTTCAAGCATTGGTCGGTCAACATCATTACGGCGCTTCCGGAGTTTGAGCGCGTCTACGGAAAGCGGGCGGACAAACGCAGAAAGCTCAGCAATGGCGGCATGACCTGTCAGCTGTATCAGTATTTTCGGGAGAAAAGCGAATGAAGTATGTCATTTTTCTCGGCGACGGCATGGCCGACACGCCGGTTGAAGCGCTTGGCGGCCAAACGCCGCTCGAAGCGGCGGAGCATCCCAATATGGATCGCATGGCGAGCCGCGGACGGATGGGGCTGGTGCGAAACGTTCCGCTTGGCATGAAGCCCGGCAGCGATACGGCCAACCTGTCCGTGTTCGGGTATGACCCGCGTACATACTATACGGGGCGGTCGCCTCTTGAAGCCGCGAGTATCGGCATTGATCTCGCCTTGGACGACGTGACCTATCGCTGCAATTTTGTAACGCTGTCCGGTGACAGCCTTGAAAATGCCGTTATGGAGGATTACAGCGCCGGGGAGATTTCTTCGGAAGAATCGCGGCAGCTCGTGGAGCATATTAACGCAAAGTTTTCCTGTGAAACGCTGCATCTGTATCCGGGCATTTCGTACCGGCAATGCCTTGTGCTGAAGCACGGAAAGACCGGGGCCGAATTGACGCCCCCGCACGATATTTCCGGCCAGACGACTGCGGGGCGTTTGCCGGAGGGACAAAATGCGGCGCTGCTACGCGAGATGATGCGCTATGCGTATGAGACGCTGAAAGACCATCCCGTGAATCGGGAACGGATCCGTCAGGGGAAGAATCCCGCGAATGCGATCTGGTTTTGGGGAGAGGGACGCAAGCCTGCGTTGAAGCCGTTTCTTTCCCTGTACGGGCTGCGCGGCGCAGTGATTTCGGCTGTCGATTTGATTCAGGGTATCGGTATTTGTGCCGGAATGCGCGTGTTGCATGTTCCCGGCGCAACGGGAAACTATCATACCGATTTTGCAGCGAAGGGTCGCGCAGCGATTGAAGCGTTTGAGACCGGATCGGATTTTGTGTACATCCATGTAGAAGCACCGGACGAGTGTGGCCACCAAAACCAGGTCTCGGAAAAGGTGTATTCCATCGAGCAGATCGATGAAAAGATCATCGGTCCCGTGCTGAGCTACTTGCAGCAGAGCGGAGAAGCGTATGCAGCGCTTGTGCTGCCGGATCATCCGACGCCGCTCGCTCTGCGCACGCATACGGGAGACCCCGTGCCGTTTGCACTGTATCGCAGCACGGATGAGATCGTCGGGAATTGCGTGCGTTACACGGAAGAAAGCGCGCGGGCAACGGGGATCTTTGTCCCGCGGGGCGATGAAATGATTCGGGTTTTGCTCGGCGAGAAAACGCTCTGAAAAGGAATGTACAAATTTTGAAAAAGATATTGACAAATTTGCCCTGTGCCCTTATACTGAACAAGTGCGCGGCAGTGCTGGAATTGGCAGACAGGCACGTTTGAGGGGCGTGTGCGCGAGCGTATGGGTTCAAGTCCCATCTGCCGCACCATGAATACCGACATTAGTTGGTGCAAGCAAGCTTATCCGAAAGGATAGGCTTGTTTGTTTTCATGCAAAAATGCGTCCTCCATACCTTTTGCCCTTTAGATTTGCAGGAATACACGAGAAGGCTCACAAATAGATTTTTGCTTCGCACACATGATATGCCTTTGCTTGATACGAGCCAAGGTCGTGATTTAACAGGAACCCTAATATCAGACTTGGTTTTGCAGATATTAAGTTACGTTGCTCAAAAAGAAAGAGAGTTCATTCGACAGAGGCAGGCCGAGGGAATCGCTGCAGCGCATGAAAAGGGGGTGGCTTTCGGGCGACCGCCCAAAGCAATTCCAGCAGGATATGAAGACTTGGTTATACGCTGGAAAGCCAATGACCCTTCAGCCCGTCAAGCGGCGGCGATTTTGGGTGTTTCACACGTTACATTTCTCAAATGGGCACGGGATGAAAAAAGTAAAATTAAGTACACCTTATTTGCTGTCAATTCCTTGAAAACATCGTCGATTTGCGATACATTAGAAGCGGCATTTTAGCAACCATCGGCATAAGAAGGTTTCCTTTTTCTTGTGGAAAGCAATGTGTACTTTGGTAACCACAAAAACACGATGGAAAGGAATGATTAAATTTGGATTCTGCAGGATGGGTTATTCTGCTCTTTATTTTTGGGTTCTTTGCCTTTGTTATTTATATTGTGCGAAAAGATTGTAGTACTGAGGACGATCCTCCAATGCCTTCGCCACCATCCCCAGCACCAAAACCTCCAGAACCAACTCCGCCCAAAGAGAAAGAACAGAAGTTTTTTTCAATTTATGAGCATACCCCGGTGCAGACTGTCAAAAGATGCGCCTACTGCGACGGAGAAAATAAGACTGGCACGAAAGTCTGTTGTATATGCGGTAATGATATCGATAGTTGATTGGAGGAAATAATATGTTTTGCAAATGGTGTGGAAATAGCATTCAGTTAACGGATAAAAATTGCCCGACCTGTGGCCGAGAAACTCCACCTATGTCTGATTGCGGCGGAATCTATAATCTGAAACATTCAAACAGTGGTCCTGTAGCACCTACTACAGAGAAAGTAATTGTTAAGGAAGTTCCCCACTGTGCAGCCGTGGAGAAGATGGATATCAAATATGTTAAGGAACGCAAGGCAGCTAAAAAACATCATGCAATCACAATGTCCTGTTTTTTTGTGGTATTGCTTACAATCGTCTGTTCTACACTTTTGCTTCTAAGAGCAAACATGCAATTGGGTGAACTTAAAGAGAAAATTGATAATATCCAAATTGAGATACCTAAAGCGATTGCAAATGCAGCAGCGGAGGGATGATTATGGCAAAACGAGTTTTATCAACAGTCCTTCTAATTGCATATATCCTGTCATTCTCGATAATGCCTGTTCGTGCACTAGAAGCTAACTACCAGACTGCGCAAATTATTGTGGATAGCTTTGGAAATAAGTATACCGAAAAAGTACTGATCAATGATAATCATACACTTTTTGCCCCAATAAGCTGGTTTACAAGATATGGCTTGATGGCATACATGGAAGAATCCAACCGATATGTGTTTTATTATGCTGGTGAGGAAACTGTTAAGCCGTTCACCAAGCGGATCTATATCGATAAGAATGGCCGAGAAGTGAACTGTGGCTGTTATATTACGGAAGCAAAATTTCAATCATATATAACACATAAATTCACTCAGTCTATCGTTAGTGAAGACACATTGTACCTACCGTTGGCAGAAATGCTGCCCCTGTTCAATGCACAAATAGAAATCACAGATGACGGCATTTTACATATTAATGCGAATGCGGTATCAGCGTTCAGCGCATTATATGGCTTGAATCTACAGGAACTGGCATTTGACGCAGATCGCGATGTTGTAGGCCATGAGTTTATGACTGCGTTAGGTATGCTCATTGATACAATTCTAGGGTTGCGTATTGATCGCTTGGATGGCCTTTTTAACACAGGAGAATATAACGACTATAGAGAACTATTCAAAGCGTATTTGGTAGATGATGCAGTGTTTCTTTCTGCCTATGATGAAGATCAAACGCCGACAGAGCAGTTTATGGAAACAAAAAGAAATAACCTGAAAGAAATAGATGGGCTTCTGAGCAACGCCAAAATCGGGCCCGACTTTTTGGGGTATATATTGGATTCTGAATTGTATCTAGGGTTCCATGATTTTAAAGATTTCTACTCTGGAATGAGCGATACTGCAGAGGGAATATACAAAATTGCTGACTATAGCAATACCTACATGAATCAAGTGGATGATCACTTGAATATGCTGGAAGCTGTATACAGTGCCAAATTTTTTGGAGAGGCAAATCCTGCATACAAGGCTGCGGTACAGATTACATCTACCTATGGATCAGATAGTGCCAAGCAGCGAAAGGAAATTGTCCACTCCGCGCTGCATGACTTTATCGTTAGCGAGTTCGGTGGGACTGCTGTAAAGGAATTTGGTCTAACACCATACAAAATTGCATTCAAGGCTGTGAAACTGGCCCTTCCGGAAGCCGTGGAAGAAGTAGGGAAAGCCGCACAGTTGGGATACATGGACGATGTGGTGAACCATGCTTGCAGAGTGTTCGATAAGCGTACACAGGACATGCAGTTTGATACAGAATCCTTGGATGAATTAAGATTGACGGTTATGCTGGCACTGGTGGCATCCCGACACGCATACAACACATTCTGGGAAGATCACGAGAAAATTGAAAAGATTAGTGACGTTCTCATGGGCCTTTATCTGGCAGCAGAAAGTGTGGATTGTGAATCTGTAGATTACTATTCTGCCATGCTTTCTGAATTGAACAGAAGGGTATCAATGTTGGATGTGAAGGTTACTGGTACCATTGATGCACCTGATACGAAAGATATTTTCGATGAAACCTATTGGCATATGAGCTTCGGTCAATCCCTTGGCTATAACTATGTTGCTAAATTCAGCGCCGATGGAACCTTTGTTGCACGAGGGATGGGGTCAGGTGCATACGAAGATGGCACCTATACATATACCAACGGGAAACTGGTGATCGTCTTTGATATTGATGGTTTTGGATATCCGTCAACCATTGAATATAGCGGAAATAAAGATGGCTTTACTTCACTTGATAAATACCCAATGCAGGTAGGTGAAGATTTTTATTGGATTTCACCAGATGATGGCATGTCATCGTATTTTAATGAAGGACTTTCGTGCGGGACACAAAATGGATGCATTGTTTCGCTTGATAACGCAAGCGTCACTTCATATTTCTCGGATCAAAATGTAAGTTTTTCACTTGACAGTGGCAAACGGGTTGAATGCTCAATTATTAAGTTGCATCAGTCTGTTCGTAATTGCACATCAATTGCTGTTAATCTTGAGATCACAGAATTACGAGCCGGAAATGTTCAGGGAGAATGGGGTTTCTATGTACGTGATCTAAATGGAACATGGCATTTGGCAGATACGTTTGAGTTGAACGGTAATTCAACCAGAGCGGTGATTGTTTTTGATGAGCCGATGGATTTTGATGCATGGGCATGTCCATGCCATGTGTTGGGTAATTATTGGGACTTCAATTTCTCTGTTTGGCTGGAAGATGCAAATGTTTTTCAGTCTGATGAATAACTGCTTGTAAGATAAGACAATGCTGAAGGAAAGGTGGAAGTAGATGTGGTTTGCCCAAAATGTAAAGCAACAGTTCCTGGCGATAGCGCATTCTGCCAAGTTTGCGGCAGTGATGTGAGAGCCACGGCGACTATCGGTCATGGAACACTGAGGAATGATCCGTTCTCAACTTTAGGAGATTTAGATCAAGACACGAATGCCAATAGTGATTCTTGTAATTGGGATCGCTTCCGCTATTCCAAAAAAAATTTCCGGCGCAATATCATCCCCTTCGTCAAATGAGAGTTGGCCTGATGCTGGCTATTCTTCAAATAACAACGGTCAGAATCAAGAAACAGCAGCACATAATAATCGACTTAGTTCTTCTTGCGACTATGTACTCTGCGCAGGATATGACAAATCTGGAAATGAATATGAGCTCGTTGCAAACCAAACCGAGTCGTCACGTGGTTTTGAAATAACAGTTGGTGTTATAAAAAACAACTCATGGCTGTACCCGCTCTCTTCTGATTTCCCATTTTTAGGAGATGATGGACTGTTTCATGTGTCAGTATCTGTATCATTTATTGACGATGATGCTGATTCTGGTACATCCCTGCTACATCCTAATAGGGTTATTGACAAGTTGTATTTTATCGATTCTGGAGCTTTCTTGCTGGAATGCTATAGAGAAAGCCAAGAACTGTTTGGCCGTTCAGAATCGTATTATCTTCTGTTCAGCTGCGATACCTTAACTAGCATTAGAATTGATCGTTCTAAAACCAATGTGCTCTTTCGTTATAGTGAGCCGACATTTCTTTCTGGGCAAGTTGAATCTTACGGGAAAATCTATACAGATAATGGAAGAATAATCCTGTATGAAGAGACATCAGGTACATCCTCTGGATGGACAGAAGATCAAGTTTTTAGCTGGGACATTTTAGATACTCGAACACTTATCGCGGCAACAATTGCTTCTAACATAAAGGGCGTGCGCCCAAGAAGTGTTTTAGCAGAAGGGGTGTTCTTCTGCACAGATGGACAGTTTTACAACACAAATGCACAGCCAACAATTGATTTAACAGATTATGGCATTGATATTGGGGACTCTGGAGACATTTTCTTTGATGGCGGAACCTGTACATTCGAAGTTGAAAACAGCCTTGGAACGAGATTTCTAATTACAGTTGACTCTTCTGGCGCGCTTATCAGTGAGCAACCAGCATAATAGCTAAAAGAAAAAACTCATAGAAAAAACAAACATAATTGGGAGGATGTAATAAAATAGGAAACAACTACAGCTTGAAGTACAACGTGGATATCGCGATGTGTATTGACGCAGCTGTAAAGCTTCAAGCTACCGTCATAAGAGAGAAAGTCGGTACAGACGATAAAACTGAAAAGCCTGTCTTAAATTCGGAAAATACACATAGGGCTAAAGGATTTAAGAAACCAACCGATTTAGACTAATTAGACTAAATTATTCAGATGAGGGATAACGATGGGAATTGATCCAATTAGAGCGGATAGCAAGCTGAAAATCATCATCGAATTTTTTGTGCTTCATCTTTACGCCGACGGCACAATGACCGAAAACCGCCGCTTTGATACATCTGCGAGCAAAAATGTCTTGTACACGCATGTCTTTCTCGATTTGTTCAAGCGCAAAATCATTCATATATGCAAACACGCAATTCTTGAATATAGATAGATAACTGAGAAAATAGTCTTGGTCTATTCATCGTCTTTATTCATCGACCTAACCACGACTTCGATGAATACGAGGACTCCAACGTTTCGTGCATATTCTGCTTACAGCTTCTCGACTGCCCGTTTCTTAGAAGAGACCCGTGCAGAAGCAGACGAAGGCGCCCATTTCATGCAGCCCTGTGCTATTTGCGCAAGACTACGGGAGAAGGAAATCATCGTGTTCCCCCAATATCGCATTCGTTCTTACTATCAAATGGTTCGGTGCAATGGAGATTTGGCGCAGAGACAGAGTATCCGGATGTGTCCTTGCTCGTACCATATAAATCATTCCTTTCCTCCATAAACAACATTTGTGCAGATCGGGACGCGTATTAAACCGTAGCATGTTTGCTGCAACGAAAACGGATTGCTTGACTGCGCGCACAAAGGGGAGAGCAGCAGCCATGGCGCGCCCAGAAAGACAATGTCATGCCTGGATATTGCCGCGCACCGTGCCTTCATGAGGGGGGGAGCGCCTGCGTACTGCGGATCACTCCGTGTGTACCATAAATAACAGACCGTTCATATGAACGGTCCGTTTTGGTAAGCACATGTGTTAATCCTGACTCGACTGTTCACCGATGACAAGGACTTTGAAGAGACGTTCAATCCGCTTTGACGTCAATGATCTCTGTCTCTGCGATCGCCTTATCGATCATGGGCGCAAAGTCTACGAGCGCTTCGCTTTCGCGGAGTTTATCGACCTTGGGCTTCGTGACCGGGTGCTGCGGAACAAATACCGTGCAGCAATCCTCGTAGGGAAGGATGGAGGTTTCAAAGGTCCCGATCGCCTTTGCACGATCGATGATTTCCTCCTTGTCGAATCCGATGAGCGGACGGAACACAGGCATGGTAACGGCGTCGTTCGTCACCGTGAGAGATTCGATGGTCTGGCTTGCGACCTGACCGATGGCTTCGCCGGTGATGAGCGCCTGGGAGCCGTCTGCGATTGCGACGCGTTCCGCGATCTTCATCATCAGTCTGCGCATCAGCACGGTCGTCTCAGAGGACGGGCATTGGTCGTAGATTGCAAGCTGGATCTCCGTGAAGGGAACGAGGTACAGACGTATCGGGCCGGCATACCGGGAAACGATGCGGGCAAGCTCGACAACCTTGTCGCGTGCGCGCTCGCTTGTATACGGATAGCTGTAAAAATGCACCGCGCTGATCGCGACACCGCGTTTTGCGATCATATGACCGGCGACCGGGCTGTCAATGCCGCCGGAGATGAGCAGCATGGCCTTACCGTTCGTGCCGACAGGCATACCGCCCGCACCGGGGATCTCGCGCACATAGACGAACGCGCGTTCCTGGCGTATCTCAACGCCGACATGGATCTCCGGCTTGCGGACATCAACGCGCAGAGTGGGGAACCGCGTCAGCAGCGTATGCCCGAGTTCCTTGCAGATGTCCTCGGAACGCATGGGGAACTGCTTGTCCGCACGCCGGGAGAACACCTTGAAGGTGTGGGACGCGTCAGGATCATCCGCGAGCGTTTCCCGCATGAGCCGGGTCGCGGCTTCCTCGACCGCACTCCAGTCCTTTTCCGTTGCATACGTCGGGCTGATGGAATGAATGCCGAACACGCGCGATAGACGATCTGCCGCTTCCAACAGCTTGTCCTGCGCGATGCCGTAGACAAAGATGCGCCCCTGCTCGTGGACGACTTTGACCGGAGCCGGCGCAAGCGCACGGCGAATGGCGTTCATGAGCGCGCGCTCAAAGAAGGGGCGGTTGAGCCCCTTCAGATGGATCTCTGCATAGCGAACCAGTAATACTGCTTCCATAGAGTTCTTGTTACCTCCTCTGATAACGGCGCAGGAAGGTCACTTGCTTTGCGAGCGCCTCCGCTGCAATATCCATTTCTTCCAATGTGTTAAAGGGACAGAGCGAAAAGCGGATCGCACCGTCCTGTCGCGCACCGACAACGCCCATCGCGCCGAGCACGCGGTTTTTGCCGCGCTTATGCGCAGCGCAGGCAGAACCCGTTGAGACATAGATCTCCTGCTGTGCAAGCGCATGCAGCAGGACTTCGCCGCGTACGCCGAGGAACGACATGTTCAGGATGTGGGGCGCGCCGTTTCTCGGCTCCGGACCGTTGACAAAGACGTCCGGGATGCCGGACAGGTTTCGACAGAGCCGCTCCTTGCAGGCATACATGTGTTCGCGCCAAGCATCCCCGCTTTGCTGATAGGCGGCCAGCGCAGCGTCCAATCCCATGATGGCGGGGGTATTCGTCGTGCCGGAACGCCGGTTCTGCTCCTGACCACCGCCGATCAGACCGCCCGCAAAGCGCACGCTGTTTTTGACATACAGCGCGCCGATCCCCTTCGGCGCATGGACTTTGTGCCCGCTGACGGAATACAGGTCGCATGACAGCTTTTGAAACGGCAGCTTGCAGAACCCCTGCACGCCGTCCACATGAAAGACCGCGTGGGGCGCGCGCTTTCGGATGAGGGCCTGTGCGGCGGAAAGGTCGTTGATCGCGCCTGTTTCGTTGTTGACCTGCATGAGCGAAACGAGTGCCGTATCTTCCGTAAGCGCTTCGGCAAGCGCATCGAGACGGAGGTAGCCGTGCGCATCTACGCCGACGTAGACGACCTCCGTATCCTCTGCATGCTCAAAGGTACGAAACACTTCGTAAACCGAAGGGTGTTCGACGGCGGAGGTGATGATGCGCTTCTTTCCACGCGTTGCACGCAGAACGCCGAAGATCGCCGTGTTGTTCGATTCCGTTCCGCCGGAGGTATAGATGATCTCGCTGCGGTCCGCGCCGAGCAGCGAGGCGAGCCGCGCGCGGGCGCCCTCGACGCGCTTCTCCATGGCGGCGGCAGGCGCGTAGGCGCTGGCCGGGTTGAAATAGCTTTCACGCATACAGTCCAGAGCGGCATTTGCGGCGCAATCGAGTACGCGCGTCGTTGCACTGTTATCCAAATAGATCATAATCGATCGTTCACTCCCGTTTAATCCGATACCCCATACTATGACGTCAACGCTAAAAATGCGCAATTCTTGCAGTATCGGTATTTATCATATCACAGATTTCCCCCTAGGAAAAGCGATGTTTTCCAGCCGCAGATCGTTTTGCCTTTACAGCGTCAAATCACAAAAGCGCTTTCTTTCGATTTTGTTCACGATTTGTTTGTTTCCTAATCTGTAAGAAAGGTTGTATAATGTAACCGCCAGCATATCTGTGCGGATACGTTGGGTAACAGGAACAATGCCCGGCCGGAAACCGGCGGGATAGCGTAGAATCAAACCGCAAGCTTTAGATTGGAGGAAACAAACATGGTTTGTAAAGAATGCGGAGCTTATAATGCGGAGCATCTGACGCATTGCCGTGTCTGCGCGGCAAAACTCAAAGACGCGGAACCCGCGGCCGAAACCGTTGATGCGGGTCAGGAAGAAGCGTCCGCACGGCCGACGCGCAGATTTGCGCAGGCGCCGAAGTGGCCGACAAACGCCTATACTGTAAAAGAAGCGCCGCAGCAGCCCGTTTCCGATGAAAAGTCTGCCGAGACGGCGAAAGTCGAACCGGCCCAGGATGAGCCGCAGAAATCCGCCGATGCCGCTGCTGAAAAACATGCGGAAAAGCCCGTTGAGAAATCGGCCGCCGTACCCGTGTCGGCAGCTCCCGTTGTGCAGGCGCCGCCGCGCACCGCGTCCGTAAGGGCAGCTGCGCCCATGACGGAGAATAAACAGTTTTGCACCGCTTGCGGCAAACCGTTGATGCCGGACGCCATGTTCTGCGCATACTGCGGCGCAAAAACCGCTGCTGCGGCAGCCGCCGCACCCGCGCCGGCAGCAGCTCCGGCCCCGGCCGCTCCCACCAAGATGAACGCGCGCTCCGCGTATCAAAGGCGCGCCGAATCGTCTGAGCCCGAGGAAGAGGAAACGCGCCCCGCAAAGCGGGTCGCCGCACCGTCAAAGAAGCAGCAGCTAGCCGCTTTCGATGAGGATGATGATTTGGAAGAAAAGAACGATGATTTCTCGGATCTCTATGATGAGGATGAGGATTTTGACGATGAATACTATGATGATGAGTTCGATGAGGACGAGGATGACGATATGCCCAAGCGCAAAGGCAAGGGCGGAACGATCCTGTTTGTCGTGCTGATCGTTGTCCTGCTCGCACTGGTCGGCTTCTTCGGCAAGTATATCATCAACAAGAATTACGGCGGCAGCTTTTCTAATATGATTGCCGCACTGACGGGGAAACAGCAGGAAACGCCCGCAAACGAAGAGAACGACCCGGATGTGAACGTTGTTTCGAACACGACGAGCGACGCACCGAGTGCTACGATCGTTGAGGATACGATCAACGGAACAGAGGTGTTCAACATCACCGTCAACGCTCCGAACGGCACGAAAGTACGGATCGTCGACAAGTCCGGAACGCTGCAAGAGGACAGCACGACGATCGCCGAGGGCAACAGCATCCACATTGCTGTTCCGCGTTCGATCTACACACCGACAGACTATTGCGACAGCACGACCGTGAGCGTTACGCCCGAGGTCGAGGTCACGCTTCCGGACGGTACGACGAAGATGCTGGATGTGCCTTCTGTTACAATGACCGTACCGCAGGTGTCGCTGACGCTGACAGCGCCCGTTGGCGAATCGGTCGAGGCAACGGCGGACGGAAGCCCGATCAAGATCGAGGGAACCGTTACGGATCACACGACGAAAGTGTTTGTGAACGGCACGGAGGTGACCGTCTTTGAAGGCGGCACATTCTCCTATGACTATACGCCGACCGCGGAGGAGAACCAGACCATCGTCGTCGAGGCGAAGAAAGCCGGCTGCATGGGAACATCGCAGACGATCGCCGTCACGCCCCATGTAGTGAAAGCGCTGCCGCTTGCGCTGACCTCGCAAAACGCCGTCATCAAAGCCGCCGACGGGAAGGCCATCGTTGAAGGAACGGCAGTTCCCGGCGCAACCGTTACCGCGATCTGCGAGAATACGAATGTGACCTGCGGCGCAGTCGCCGTGACGGAAACGGGCGGCTTTACCTGTACGATCGAGGTGCCGAAAGAGGGCTATTACGAGGTCAATTTTGCCGCAACCGCAGAGGGGTATGACAATGCGGCCGTGACTTGCACGATCGAGCGCAAGCCGACGACGAAGTCCTCGAGCTATAAGGAAAAAGCGCTGAACCTCAACAAGAACTACGAGAAGGTTGCGGGTGGACAGTCTGACGCAACGACGCTCAAGTTTACCGGAAAAGTGAAGGAGATCATCCCGAACGAGGCCGGCCTGGTCATCTTTAAGATGGAAGACTCCGCGGGCAATGTTGTCTATGTTTGCAATCGCAGCGACAAGAACAAGATCGAAAACAACGATCTCAACAAGTCTAAGACGGTTGCAGGATATAACGCGGGTCTGTATCCGGAAACGACCAATCCGTATATCTGGGGCTGGTTCATCTGGAATAACTGACGGGAGAAGCGCTTGAAGATCTGGGCAAAGTGCTTAAGAGAGCAGAAGATACAAAAAGACGTCGTGCAGGAGTTCGCTTCTGCACGACCTTCTGACTTTGCAGGCTGGAGCGTGGTTCTGGATTCGCTTTGCAAGGCGCTGGATCTCAGCCGACCCGTCATGATGAGCAAGCATCTTCGCGAGCTGCGGCAGTTTTCCCGCACGGTGTTTTATGCGGCGGATTTCATGGAGAGCGTCGGGTTTGATCGCTTTGAAATCGAGATTTTCCCAGAGAAAAAGAAGAAGAGCGGATAGGAATCGTTGCTTAGCATAAGTTCGCTCCTTTTGCGACAGAATAGGGAACGGAAGGAGTGATTGTAGTGGATCTTATCGCTTTGATACTCATGGTGATTGGCGCCCTGAACTGGGGACTGATCGGGCTGTTTCAGTTCGACCTCGTTGCAACCATCTTTGGCGGCATGAATGCAGTTCTTTCCAGAATCATTTACAGCCTTGTCGGGCTTGCCGGAATCTGGGGCATCACGATGCTCTTTCGGCGCGGTTCGGAATCGGATCATGCGGGTGCGCAGCCGGAGCGCAGCAGAGACTGACGATAGCGGCATTGAATCGGGATCCCAAAGCGGGCGGAGTAATCCGTCCGTTTTTTTTGTTTATAAAACCGGATAGAATGGAGAAAACAATGGCAGAGTTCTTTATGACCTGTACCGGATGCGGCAATACATGCAGACTGGAAGTATATGGAACTCTGGAATCGCTGACCGTGCTGGGCAACCGCTGCGGCGTAGGCTGCGATGAAGCGAGAAAAGAATTGTCGGCGAGAACACAGCCGGGCTCCGCTGCATCGCGAAACCTGCGCATCGGCGCGATCTATCGCCATTTTAAGGGCGATCGTTATCTGGTCGAGGATGCTGTGACCCACAGTGAGTCGGGCGAGCGTCTGGTGCTGTATCGCCAGCTCTACGGTGAATGCCGTCGGTTTGTCCGGCCGCTCGACATGTTCCTTTCCGAAGTGGATCACGCGAAGTACCCGGAAGTACAGCAGACCTACCGCTTTGAAGAGGAGCACATTGCAAGTGTGAACCATAGTAGATAGAGGAGGGGGAAACCCAATGCTGCATTTTGAAGATATTAAGAACAACGAAGAGATCAAGACCTATATTTCCTGTGCGGACGCGTCGCTTATCGCGCTTGGCTATACGGAACACTGCTTTGCACACGTCGGCAGCGTTTCTGAGACGGCGGGGTATATTCTTGAAACACTTGGTTATCCCGCGCGTGAGGTGGAGCTTGCAAAGATCGCCGGATATCTGCACGATATCGGAAATCTTGTGAATCGCGTAGATCACTCGCAGAGCGGCGCGGTCATGGCATTTGCCCTGCTGCGCGATATGGGCGCGGATCCGGACGAGATCGCGACCATCGTTACCGCTATCGGGAACCATGACGAGGGAACGGGAGTCGCGGTGAACCCCGTTGCAGCCGCACTGATCCTTGCGGACAAATCCGACGTTCGCAGGAGCAGAGTCAGAAACAGCGATACTGCACAGTTTGATATTCACGACCGTGTGAACTACTCCGTAAAGAAATCGCAGCTCAAGATCAATGAGGATCGAACGCTTATTAAGCTGAAACTGACGGTCGATACAAAATACGGCTCCGTTATGGATTACTTTGAGATATTTCTCGGCCGCATGATCATGTGCAGAAAGGCCGCCGACACGCTCGGCCTCCAGTTCAAGCTGATCATTAACGAGCAGCAGCTGATCTGAGCAGCGATCATGGCTTTCTCATGTTGGTGCTTTCGGCGGATGACATAGGACTGCACACGATCGTCAGTTCCTGTACCGCAGCGAATGCGGCAACGCAGCAAAGCACGATGAGAAGGCAACTGCCCATGCAAGAGTTGAGAATCGGCGCGAACAGATACAGCAGCAGGCCGGTCAACCGATTGGCGTTTGTGTGAAGCGGGAGCGTCAGACGGCGGGATTTTGCGAAGACGATGAAAAGAGTGCAGACGTGCTGTCGTTGCCTGACGAAGAGAATACCGCAGGCAGCGGCTCAGACCCAGAACGGGAATCGGTATTGCGGCACGATCTTCAGCGCCGATACGCATAGAAACAGGAGATCGGCAGCGCTGTCCAAGATACTGCCCAGCCGACTCGCGACGCCAAGCCGCCGCGCGAGAAAGCCATCCAGCATATCGCTGAGACCGCACGCCGCATAGACGGCATAGAAGGCGGGCTGCATCGCGGGAAGCAGTAATAAAAGAACCGAACCCGCTATCCGAAGACAGGAGAGCAGGTTCGGCAAGTTGCGCAGAAATAATACGCACCCGGAAGATCGTTTCGACGGCTCGAAGAGCACGACAGTCGAAGCGTCGCGGGTGCGTGCTGTTTCGGAGTCGTGGGCTTGCTTCATAAAGTCAATGATCGCCGTTGCAGATGCGCGCATACAGATCGTCCGGTATCATGGGAACGGCGAGTTTCGCCATTGTCTCATCGGAAATACAGCCTGTCTGCGCATATTCGCGTCCGGCAGTGCGCATGGTTTCCAGAAACGGCTTTGTGACGGCTTCGGCTTCGGGCGCATTGAACATCGGAGCCTCTGAGACCGTAACGATCGTGCTGTCGCTGCCGAACATCAGCCGAAACTGCGCGATCGCCGGTTCAAAGTTGTGCGCAGCGTTCGGGAAGCAGCAGCCGCAGATCATCAGATATCGCAGCTTGGAATAATCGGCCTGTCCAACGTGCGCATAGCGTTCTCCAACCTTCTGCATCGTCATGGAGAAAAGCGCCACCGTGCGGTCTATGAGCGCCTTGAAAGGAGCGGGCATTCCATAGCAATAGAGCGGAAAACTGAACAGCAATAGATCGCTTTGCAGGATTTCGCTTAGGATTTGCGGCATGTCGTCCGCATGTATGCAGCGTCCGCCGTTGTGCATCAGAGAAGCAGCCCGTACAGTATTCGATATGCCGATCGATCGCATGGATCGTTTGAACTGTCTGCGGCTGAATATCGTTCATCCCGGTAAGAAATGCGCGGGCCAGGTGTATCGTATCGCTCCGCTCCCGCTTCGGAGATCCGTTGATTACGAGAATATTCATGTGAATGCCCTCAATTCTTACTCATAACGTCCGAAAGACGATGCTTCCGCGTCGTTTCAGCCAGCCATAGAGCGGCAGCGTAACCAGCAGCGTGATCGCACAGCATACTCCGAGATACGGCGCAGCGCCAAGACGTGCGCCCACAAAGTAATACACTGCAATGAGAACGATCGAGTAGATCCAGCCCGCAAGCAGAGCGAGCAGAACGCTGACGCTTGATTTGATCGGGTGCAGCTCGCTTGTCCAGTTCAAATTCGGACTTTGCAGTCCGAGGAATAGATCGAGACAAGCGGAAAAGCACACGTACAGAAGCGGCAAAAGTATGACGAGCAGAACTGTCAATGCATCCGGGCGCAGCGTCAGCGCCACTGCGATGCTGCAAAGAAACACGGGGATCCCCGTGAGAAGCAGCTGGACGCTGAGCTTTGCCTTGAGCGCCTGCCAAGGATCGATCGGGAGCGACTGCACGATCCAGATGCTTTTGCCTTCCAAAGAGACAGAGGGGGTCGCCATGTCGTTCATAGCGGTCAGCATGCAGACGCCGCCAACCAGCAGTATCGTTATGAACTCCAGATTGCCATCGAATACATCCAGTAGAACAGCCGCCACCGTTTGACCTTTGATCAGCAGCGCAACGGCGGCAATGAACAGCAGCAGCGTGCTCAGACCGCAGTTGAGCATGTAGTTGGCGCTGGAGCTAAAACGCCGCAGTTCTTTCGACAGCAGTGCGGAGAAAACGCTTTTCCTGCGGACGGGCGCGGCTTTGTAAACAGCCTTTGCAACGCCGCCCTGCGCAGTCGCGATCTGCAGAAACGTTTTCGCGAGCACATAGAGCGTTGCGCCGAGCAGAATCGCTACGATCAGCGTCAACAGCAGCATCGAGAGCCAATCGCCTTCGCCCACGCGGCCGATCAGGTAGAGCAGATATGCCTTGGCGTGAATGCGGTCGCCGTAGATCGCCGCGTTTTGCACCAGCTCACGCAGCAGAGCGGACGCTTTGAAATAGACAAAGTAGTAAGCGGCGATAAACGCCAGCGCGAGCAGCGCCGAGATAAAACTCTTGCTCTTGAGCTTCGTGCTGAGCTTTGCTACAACCCAGCCGAGCAGGCAGGACAAGAACAGCACGAGCAGCGAGAGAAGAAGCGTGAGCACGACAGGCCCGACGATACCGGCAATGTCAACCGGAACGACGATGTAATACACCACGACCGCGGGTAGGATGGCCACGGCAGAGTACATCAATCCCATCAGGTAAACGCCGAGCAAGCGAACCGTGAGCAGATACCGAACGGGGATCGGCAGCGAGAGCAGCAGTTCATTGTCCTTTGCCAAATACAGACCCGAATATGTATTGAATACGCTCCCGAGTACGCCGAGCGCCAAAGATAGCAGCCCAAAGATGGAGAAATAGAGCCATCCGACGTTTGCTTCCACAAGCGGGCCGCATATGGAAAAAGCGAGGTATGCGAATAAACCGCCAAGGAAGCCGACCATCAGCAGCGCAAAGAGCACGATCATGACGATGCAGGAAGCCTTGGAGCGCGCGGCGCCGTTCTTCTGATTGTAGAAGAAGCCGCGGTTCAGCTCCAGCATTTGCTTTTTCAGCAGCGTTTTCAGCATGATTCCTCCTCCAGCTCAAGGAACACATCCTCGAGACTGTCGTCGCCTTTGACCTCTTCCATCGTTCCGGAGCGAATGAGACGGCCGCCCTTGATGATCGCAACCTTATCGCAGAGTTTTTCGGCCACTTCCAAAACGTGCGTGGAGAAAAAGATCGCGCCGCCCGCATCGCAAACCTCGCGCATCATGCCCTTCAGAGTATGCGCCGCCTTCGGGTCAAGCCCCACGAACGGCTCATCCATCAGAATCAGCTGCGGATCGTGCAGCCAGGCGGAAACAATGGCCAGCTTCTGCTTCATACCGTGGGAATAGGCGGAGATGGGGGCCGCAAGGTCGCTTGTCAGCTCGAACAGATCGCCGTATTTTTGTATGCGTTCCTGCCGCTTTGCCGCGTCAACGCCGAAAATATCCGCGATGAAGTTCAGGTATTGAATCCCCGTCATAAAGTCGTAGAGATCCGGGTTGTCCGGAATATAAGCAAGACGCTGTTTGCAGGCGATCGGGTCCTTGCGGACGGAGAGGCCGCAGACCAGGATGTCGCCGGAATCAAACCCCAGAATTCCCGCAACGGATTTCAGCGTAGTGGTTTTTCCGGCGCCGTTATGGCCGATAAAACCGTAGATTTCGCCCGGCAGGATGTGCAGCGAAAGATCATTGACCGCGGTTTTGTCCCCGTAGGTCTTGGTCAGATGTTGAATTTGCAGCATGTTATTTTCCTCCTTTTCATGGGCGCGGCGCTGTACAGAAACGCCGCAGTCAAATGCGAGTATCGAAAAAACGGATCGGCACGGGGAATAGAGCCCCGTTTGCTTATTTCGCTTTGTCTTGTAAAGAGATCGACAGAATCCGGCTGCACGCCTCCGTAGCGCTCATTTGATCCGTGTCGATGCGAAGCGCATACTCCCCGGCCTCAAAACGGCCGTGCTTTCGTTTCAGCATATCGGCGACAGGCGCGGGAAGCATTCCATGCATTCGTTCGGCAAACCGGCGCTGGATCGTCTCAAGACTTGCGGTAACGAGCACGCGCAGAGCACCTTCCGGAAGGAGATCGAGCTGCTCGGGCTCAGATATGACATAGACGATGGCGCCGCCCGCCACCGCAGCAGCGAGCTGTTCTTTGAAAAGTGCAGCCGCAGTCGTCTCGTCCTTGGCAAGCCGCAGATAGTCTTTTCCGGAGAAAACCGTTGCGGCCATTGATGAACGCAGCTGCTCTGCAATAGAAGACTTTCCCGTACAGCTATCCCCGATCAAAGCAATCAACATGGCGCGTGATCCTCCTTTTGTAATGCGGTCGTTTCTTTGGAAGGCTCGACTTGAACAGACTGCGCATCATCGAACGGCAGCTGAGCGGCATACTTGCAGAATTCGTCTGTCTTGGACCAGTAACGAATGCCCCTGTGCTCAAAGTCCCATTGCTCCTCGTATGCGTTGCATTCATAGTCTACGTAGTAGAGCGTTCCGGCGCTTGGAACAAAGTTCGTAGGGAAGTAATCGATGTTGAGCCCGGCCGGATACAAAAGATCGCACATGCCGCGCACCTGATCGAGACAGCGATCCGGCAGCGCCTCGCGCTGCACGAGAGAGAACACCGTTTCGCCGGGTATATACTCTTTTAGCAGACGCTCATTGCTGCGGTCAACGGCGAGCAGCTCGGGCATGGGAATACCGACGTCGCGGAGCAAAGCGTAGTCGCGCAGTTCCGAATCGAGCTTGTTGCCGAACTGGTAATAGCTGCACGGCTCGTGGTGGATTTGTTTCACCACATAGAGCGCAGAAGCCCGCCTCGCGAGGTAGGAGTAGCCGCCCTTTCCCTTTCCGAGCAAGCGCTGGATCTCGTAGGCGATGCCGTCAAATAGGACGATTCCATCAATCGCAGCTGCCATGAGAGACGGTCCTTTCTCCGATGATTCGGGTGACGATGCACAGACGTTATACACCAAAAGTTTTGCATCGCATGATGTATTATATTAGCAGCGCGTGTATTCGTCAAGACACACGGAAAGGATACATGATAAATCTACGGATCATAGGAGTATTTTGAAAAGAGACGAAAGAGACTGCCGAGAAAAGGGATCGTTGCTGCTTGGTGCGGCGTCATTGGAATGCAAAATAAAAACCGCAGAGCGTCAGCCGCTTTTCCGGACAGAAACGGCATTTGAATGCGGCACAGAGACAATTATACGGATGTGAAAGGAATTGCCGATAAAGGAATGGAAGGAAATCGTCAAAAGCAGTTACGCTTCGGCGATTTCCTTCCTTCGCGGGTAATCGTCCCCCGGACCCGCTGAACACTATTATAGCCATGCGAGAGCAAAAGTCAACGAAACCGCGGGAATGCGAGGTGTTTCGACAGAATCAGAAAAAGTACGACATTTTGCGATAAATGGGCGTATGGCATTTTTGAAAACAAGAAGCGTGCAGGGCAAAGACAATGCTGTTCTGCCGCCTCCACCATGATCCGTGACGTAGGAAAAGCAAGGGACGATTACTGGTCGCTGCTGGAGGAGGCAAAGGGGCGACGATAAACACGCAATCGCACGGCGAGACGAGAGAGTCGATCCGGAATACAAAAAAACATGAGCTGAAATCAGCAGATGGGTGTTGCGTTCGGGGAAAACGGTCAGAAGCCGCTTGCAACCAGCGATTCGGTGTATGCAGGAATGCTCGGTGGTAGCTATGCAGAATTTGATATGGATGGGAAGAATCTGGTTTTTTCAACACGAGTTGCAATGAAGAAGGGAATCAGGACACATAAATTGACCGCGGAGAATATCCGCTGGTTATATGCGGGTTATATAAAGGTATTCTGGATCCGGGGCTCGTTATTGCAAACAATAAGCGAAACTCGGTTCTCGTATTCACGGGAGATGTTGATATTCACTGAGAACCTATCATGGTGTCGATAGATCCCAATGCGACTGTAGACTTTGCCGGAGCGGCGACAGTGAAAATGATTCGTGGGCAGGAACAATTTTGGGGGGAACGCTACAAGCTATTCAGGCGCCGGGTAATTGCGGATAAAAATAAACTTGCAGAAATGCGTCGTACCAACAGAATACAATCATCTGAGGTGACCTCACTTCTAAGCAAGTTTACGAGTGTGTGTATACCAGAAGGGACGCGCAATGTCAATAGGAATTTAACAGAAAAATTCGAAGAATCGAAAATTCGCGAATCCATCCGCCGCACGTTTCCGGAGCGGGAGGCACGGCCGGCGTTGGAGCGTGTGTTCTGCGGGGAAGACTATGGACTGTCATTTTGTGGCAAGGCGCACCACACATTCATAGGGACGGAGGGCTTCGGCCTGCGCCGGCTCCGGATAGTTCCAAAGAATGCATTTCCCGCCCGGAGATGGGTACGGCAGTGCGATCGTCCGGTCGGTAAAGTTGCAGAGTACGCAAAGCGTCTCGTTTTCATACTGGCGTGTATAGGCAAACACCGCTTCGCTCTCCGGATAGAGCAGCACGAAATCTCCCTCCCGCACGACTGCGCTGCCCTTGCGCAGCTTCAGCAGCTTGCGGTAAAAGTGCAGCACCGAGTCCGGATCCTTTTCCTGTGCCTGTGCATGGATCTCCCGATAGTTGGGGTTCACCGCAAGCCATGGCGCGCCTGTCGTAAACCCCGCGTTTGGTTCATCCGTCCACTGCATCGGCGTGCGCGCATTGTCCCGCCCAGCAAAGCGGATATATTCCATCATGCGCTCGGACGATATGTGCCCGCCGTCGACCAAATCCCGATAGGCGCGGATCGATTCGATATCCCGGCATTCCTCGATGGAAGTAAACGGCATGTTCGTCATGCCGAGTTCCTCGCCCTGATAGATATACGGCGTTCCCTGCATCAGATAGAGGCAGGCGGCCAGCATCTTTGCCGACAGCGCACGGTAGGCGGGACGGTCATCGCCAAACTTGGATACCGCCCGTGGTTGGTCGTGATTGCCCCAGAACAGGCAGTTCCAGCCTTTATCTCGCAATGCGAGCTGCCAGTTCGCGAACAAGCCCTTGAGTTTTATCAGCTCGGTCCGTTTATCATTCCACTTGCCATAGCAGCCGTTTGACAGTTCCGTATGCGCAAACTGGAACACCATATCCAGCTCTCCGCGGTCGAAGCCTGCGTACAGCTTTGCCAGCGCCGGCGTTACACTCGGCGTTTCGCCCACCGTCATGCAGTCATATTGGGACAGCACACGGGCGCGCATCTCCCGTAGGTATTCATGCACCCGCGGGCCGTTATTGCACAGCGGCGTTAGGTCGCCGTTTGTTCCGTCCGGCAGTCCCGGTGTTTTGGAGATCAAGCTGATCACATCCATGCGGAAACCGTCCACACCCTTATCCAGCCACCAGGTCATCATGTCATAGACCTCATCGCGTACGGCCGGATTCTCCCAATTCAAATCCGGCTGTTTTTTGGAGAAGATGTGCAGATAATACTGATCCGTTTCCGCATCGTATTCCCAAGCGGGGCCGGAAAACCAGGAGCTCCAATTATTCGGCGCGCCTCCGGTTTTTCCGTCCCGCCAGATGTAATAGTCCCGGTACGGGCTGTCCTTTGACGAGCGGGATTCCGTGAACCAACGGTGTTCGTCCGAGGTATGATTGACCACGAGATCCATCACGATTTTCAAGCCGCGCCGGTGCGCCTCGGCGAGCAGATGATCGAAATCCGCCATTGTGCCGAATTCTCTTTGAATGGCGCGGTAGTCGCTGATATCATAGCCATTGTCGTCGCCGGGCGATTGATACACGGGACACAGCCAGATGACATCTGCCCCAAGCTCGCGAATATAATCGAGCTTTTCCGTGATGCCGTTCAGATCTCCGATCCCGTCTCCGTTCGTGTCCAAAAAGCTTCGCGGATAAATCTGATATACGATTGCGTTTTGCCACCATGTTGAATTGGACAGTGCCATGTCTCAAGAATCCTTTCCAAAGTATTTCTTATATACCGATACAAAATAATACGGATTTGAATAGCCGCAAAGCTGCGCGATCTCTTTCGTACCGAGCAGCCCTTCATCCATCAGCTTTTTCGCATACGTCATACGAATGCCTTGCAGATAGTCTGTAAAGGTCAGGCCGGTATGTTCCTTAAAGAGACGGCTCAGATAGATGTAATTGAGATGATACCGTTCGGAAATCTCCATCAGACTAATGTTTTTGGTATAGTTTTCGGCAAGAAAAACTTTGATTGCATCAATGATTTCCTTGGAAGATTGTGGACGCTCGTCTTTGATCGCATGTGTAACGGCACGAAATAGCTGATCCAGGTATGCGTCCATTGCAGAAAGGGAGTTTATCGCGCGAGCGGAATCAATCCCGAATTCCCGATCAAGACGGAATCCACAGCCGATGCGCCTGCAACTCTTTTCGAATGTTAAAGAGAGGTCGATGAGCGTCTTCTGCATGGTCGGGATCGATATGTATCGCGTTGAGCGCACCGATTGTACCAAGGCTCCGCGGATACTATTCGCCACCTCGGTGCTGCCGGTTTCCATCATGACCGCAATTTCAGCGGAAGGGAAGGCGGGCAATACCGTGTGGGTTTCCGGCGCAATGTCTTCGAAGAACAAAAGGCCGCTTTTCCCATAGTATAGATGGGCACTGGCCCATTCCGCTTGAGTAAGCGCTTCTAGGGCAGTTTGGGGAGATATGCTGCCGCGCATTGCGCCAATCCGTATTTCCGTTCCATCCTTGGAAAGGGTGGTATGCAGTGCTTGCAATGCCTCTGCAAACCACGGACCTGCATCACACGCGTTTTTTGAAGAGCGCCACAGCAGTATGATCTGCTCGCTGTTGCCGACAGCCGGAGTACAAATCCACGCATCTGCTGTTTTCGAAAACAGGGGTCTCGCAGCATCCAAAACACCCGCTTGCATCGTTGGCAGCGGTATCTGGATACAGGCCAAATAGACTTGGTTTTTCGTGAGATAATGGATGATTTGTTCTGTCAGCGGCTCCGTTCCCTCCAGTGCAGCAAGCAAGTCGGAAAGCGCCCGGTCTGTTAGGTCTGCCCTGCGCAGTGCTGCCGTATTGAGAACCGTAACAATTCTCTGAAGCGCGTCGTTGAGCTGATCACTGTCGATCGGCTTTAGCAAATAGTCGAACACCTTTGCGTGGATCGCCTGTCGCATATAGGTAAAATCGGAAAACTCACTGAGGACGAGGATTTTGCAATTCAGCGAAAGTTCTTCTATTTGCCGCAGCAATGAGCTCCCGTCGCAAGCAGGCATTCGCATATCTGTGATCAGAATATCCACGGGATACTGCGACAAAAAGGTGAGGGCTTCTAGCCCGTTGGACGCTTCCCCTGCAAGCGCCAGACCGAGCGATTCCCAGCAAATACTCTTAATGAGTCCCTTGCGAATCCATTCTTCATCTTCGACGATTAGCACTTGATAGTTCATTTTAAGCCCTTTCTGCCGGCAGCATGACGATGATGCTCGTACCAATGCCAACCTCGGTTTCAATTTGGATCTCCGCGCGGTCTCCATAGAGAAGGCAAAGACGGGAGTGGAGGTTTGCCAGACCGATGCCCTTCGCCTTTGTAGGGATTTCATTTCGGGCAAATTGCGCGCGAAGCCGTTGCATTTCCTCAGGACGGATACCGCAACCGTCGTCAGAGACTTCAATATGCAGCATTTCACCGTCGAGCCAAATCCCGATCATCAGGTTTCCCTGTTCCGACCGTGCTTCCAGCCCATGCACAATCGAATTCTCAACCAGGGGCTGCAGGAATACACGCGGAAGACGGTATTCCATCACATGCTCCGGAATATCGATCTGCACGTGTAGCCGTTCGCCAAAACGAATCTTCTGTATGGCCAGATAGTGCCGCACATGATCGGACTCCTCGCGTACGGTGGAAACCAGAGAAGCGTCTTGTATCGTATAGCGAAGCAGACAGCCAAGCGAATGTGCAATGGTGTCAATCTGCGGAACATTGTGAAGGCTTGCCATGCTGCTGATGGATTGCAGCGCATTATAGAGAAAATGTGGGTTGAGCTGCGCCTGCAATGCACGCAGGATTGCTTCTTTTTGTCGAATGGTGAGCAGGTATTCGTTCTCAATTGCGGCCTGTAAGCGATCCATCAATGCGTTGAAGCTGCGCCCCATCTGTGCGACTTCATCCTGCCCGTGTACGGGGACGCGCACGGTCAGATGCTCTGAATCAACGCGATTCATCGCGTTTGCCATGTGCTCGAGCGGGCGGCTGAGCAAGCGCGAGAATAGGGCCGCCAGTATAACGGCAAAGAGAAGCACTGCAACGGCCGTAGCAACAATCGCATTGGAAACGGACGAAGCTTCTCGTACATACACGCCTTCCGGCACAAGCGTAATGACCCGCCAATTCAACTCCGGCACATCGGAATATGCCGTGATAAATGTCTCTTTGTCCATGCGCAGAGCCGTCGCGCTTTCGGATCCGTCGATATGTTCCATCAGCGCGTCCGGCAACTGCCCAACGATGTGTGTACCTGTGGAATCGAATATGATGTTTCCATCATAATCTGCAACATACACCAAAGGCTCATCGTCATTGGAGATGGCTTCCGCCATGCGCGCGCATCCGCTCAAATCCATGGTAATATACATCACACCGATCGGCTCATAATGCGACTCTGTATTGACGATCTTGCGAGCAACGCCATAGACGTAGGGCGCATTGTCCGAACTCTTGGTACGCAGAGGCATGTGCTTGTCTGTCGGCAGTGCGATCATTCCGTCTTTCCAACCCGCAACGCTTTCGTATAGCCGTAAGAAGCTCTCCGGCGTCGCACAATCGTAGCAGTTGCGGTAATACCCCGCCTCGTCTCGCGTGCAGTAGGTGAGACGGCCATCGAGATCGATGTAGATGATGCTGTAGATATCCGTGCGGCTGGACAGCTTGGACAGAAATACTGTCTGCAATAGATCTGCATAGTCGGCAGGGCTTATGTCCTCGTCACGACGTGCACTGCTCTTCAGATAACTACGAAATCCGTTGTCAAGATATATGGACTGATAAATTGTGTTGATTTGTGAGGCGGTCGTTTCCAACTGCTCTGCTCCCAGCACAGCCAGACTCGTATTGAACGTGCCGGATTGTTCACGAATCACAGACAGAGCCTTCTGATGCGTGACAACAGTTACAATGCCGAGCGCAGCCAGCAGCACCGCCAGCACGGCGACAATCAATTTGTACCGTATTCTTCGAAACCGTTTCATTGAACCGACCTGCGTTTTCTTTTATTATAGCAAGCAAACGGGCATATGCGTATCGTATCTGAAGGAAAGTTAAATCTATTAAAGGACAGGCTAAATCATTATAGTCAGTTATTGGTACAATATAGAGGACATATCCAGTCAAATCAAATAAAGGAGAGAGAAAAATGAAACGTTTCGTCGCAATTCTGTTGACAGCCCTCATGATGCTTTCCCTGTTGACAGCCTGTACGGCCGAGCAGTCGCCGACAGACGAACCCGCTGTGCCGAAAACCGCAGAAGAGGCGGCATCCTCGGAGCCGGCGGCCGAGTCCGCAGAGCCGGAGACCGTTACGTTGCACCTGTTTCATCAAAAGCAGGAGGCACAGGAAACCTTTGCAAAAATTATTGAGGAGTTTGAAAAAGAGTATCCTTATATTACCATCGAGCAGGAGATCGTTACAAATGATCCTGCGGCCGTACTGAAAGCCCGCTTGGCCACCGATGAGGTGCCGGACATCTTCCAGGGCGCACTCGATACAATGGATATCGCCAAGGGCGGCTATATCCTGGATATCTCTGGTGAACCGTTCCTTGACAACATCAATGCAGCCGCCGTGTCCTCCTCTTCATTCACGGATGCGGACGGCCACACCTGGGCGCTTCCCATCGATGGCAGCTGTATCTGCGTGTTTTACAATAAGGATATCTTTAACCGGTATGGGCTCACGCCGCCCACCACGCTCGATGAATTTGACACTCTGCTGAGCACGCTCCGTGAAAACAACGTGACTGCGTTTGCACTTGGATTCAAAGATGCCTGGACGATCAAACCGGCGTCATTATGCCTTGCGTCGCCCGCTGTATATGCCAAGTATGCCACATGGGACGCTGACAAAACAGCCGGGAACACATCCTTTGCCGAAACGCCGGAGTGGACCGTCGTCTTTGAACAACTCAAAAAAATCTATGAAAACGGCAACACCAAGACTGCGTTTGATACGGATTACAACGGCGCTTGTGCCATGATCGCACAGGGTGAAGCGGCAATGATGGCCAACGGCCTTTGGGCTCTCGAACCAATTCGCTCCATAAATCCCGATGTGAACTTGGGAATCATGGCATTGCCTGTATCCGACAATCCTGCGGATACAAAACTGCATCAATTCCCCGACTTTGGTCTGTCCATTTCCGCAAGCACGCCGCACGCCGAGGAATGCAAGCTGTTCTTCGAGTTTTTGACCCGAAAGGAGATCGCTGAGATGTGGAGCAATTCCGCCAAGCTGTTCTCTGCCGTCAAAGGCGTGTCCGTCAATTTTGACCCGGTTGCAGCGGATGTAACCGACTATATCAATAAAGGAATGGTCTGTACGCAGGCCGACCGTGGCTGGCCCACCGCCTTCCATGCAGAATATGAGGCGAGTCTGCCAAACTATATTTTGGGACATACGACCATCGAGAAGACAATGGAAACACTGGATGCAGCATGGGATGCCGCGGTGAAGGCTGCCGGCTGATTTGAAAAAGCGTATACCTAACGTTCGGGGCGGTATCACCGGAGTGATGCCGCTCCGAACCCCTACCATTGTGAAGGAGCACCCCCATGCACAGGAGAAATCGCGCAGAAACTCTGACGTATCTTATGTTCCTCGTGCCCGCGATTACGGCGTTTACGGTATTTTTCATCGTTCCTTTTCTCCAGAGCTTGTATCTGTCCTTTACGGATGCATACGGCTATAACCAAACGCAGAACTTCATTGCTCTGGACAATTATCGGGAAGCGCTCAGCAATCCCGGCTTCCGTCGCGCCATGCTGGTAACGTGCAAATATACCGTATTTGTCACCATTTTTACAAACATACTGTCGCTCTCGCTTGCGTTGCTGCTTGATGGAAACGTCCGTTGCAAAAAGCTATTCCGAGCCGTATTCTTTCTGCCGAATTTGATGAGCCTTATTATCGTGAGCTTCGTGTTTGTGTTCCTCTACGGTGATGTGTATCGCGCTCTGATTGAATTGCTGCATATTCCTGAAAAAGCGTATATCAGCTGGTTAGGCAATGAACGGCTGGCGCTTTACTCGATGGGCATTGCGGCGGTTTGGCAGTGCGCCGGATACTATATGCTGATCTATATCGCAGGACTGCAGAGCATTCCGCCGGATCTGATCGAGGCTGCGCGTATTGACGGAGCCTCTGCAGCAGACATCATTTTTCGCATCAAGCTGCCGATGCTCTCGCCCGTGATTATAATGAACACGATCCTTTTGATTACTGCCGGGTTCAAAACCTTTGATTTTCCGATGGCCATGACTTCGGGCGGACCTGCCGGCGCAACCACGACAATCGCCCTGTATATCTATAATACGGGCTTCCGTTCCAATCGCACCGGCTATGCGACCGCGCAATCGGTCCTGCTGTTCCTTATCATCTGTACCATCACCGCCTGCATGTATCTCTATCAGAACAGGAGGGAAAAGAAGGATGCGCAATAAATGCAAAGGCAGCTTCAAGCTTCTGCACGCCGGCGGCGGTATCGGGGTGACGGTCTTTGCCGCGGTCGTTGCAGCCGTATTCTTCTTCCCGGTAGGCATAGCGCTGCTCAATTCGTTCAAAGATAAGGGCGAGATCCTGCGTTCGGCGCTCTCCCTGCCCTCCGGTTTTTATCTGGAGAATTATCGAATCGTTCTGACGGAATCAAACTTTCCGCGCGCGTTTCTAAACAGCTGCCTTGTTACCGGCGGTGGTATTGTATTAAATTTGATCGTTAGCGCAATGGCAGGGTATGCGCTTGCCAGATGGCGCTCGCGTTGGTCTGGTTTCCTTACGGTGTTTTTGCTTTCGTCCATGTTCGTTCCGTTTCATACGGTCATGATTGCGCTGCTTAAAACCGCAAAAGCCTTTCATTTGACAGGAAAACTCTGGGGCCTGATTTTGATTTACTGCGGGCTGCAATGCCCGATACCCATTTTTCTTGTCAAGGGGTTTGTTTCGACGGTGCCGCGGGAGCTGGAGGAGGCTGCCATGATAGACGGGTGCGGAACGGCAAAACTGTTCCTTACGATCGTGCTGCCCATGCTGCGGCCGATCCTGGCAACAATAGCTGTGCTCAATGCGCTATGGATATGGAATGATTTTCTGCTGCCCTATTTGGTGCTGGCAAAGCCTTTGACAATCCCTTTGAGTCAGATGTACTTTTATGGGCAGTATAATCAGCAATGGCATTTAATTATGGCCGGCTTTGTTGTTTCCACAATCCCGGTTGTAATCTTCTTCCTTTGTATGCAGAAACACATAATTCGGGGGATCGCCGCAGGGGCAGTAAAGGGCTGATATATGGATTCAAAGCATTGTCTTACGGAATATGATCGCATCTATATGGTGATAACCGACCGTTTCTTTGACGGAGACAAACGCAACAATGGCGTCCTCGGCTGCGAGTACCGTCCCGGTCAACTCCACTATTATCAGGGAGGCGATTGGAATGGGCTGGAACAGAAGCTGGACTATATCAAGGCGCTCGGCTTTACAGCCGTTTGGATTTCGCCGCCGCAGGACAATGCGCTGTTCAGCCGTTCGGGTGATGAAGCGGGATATCACGGCTACTATACACGTGATTTCAATCGAACCAACCCGCACTTTGGAACCGAGCAGGAACTCCGACACCTCATGAACGAGGCAGAAGCACAGGGACTCAAAGTCATTCTTGATGCACAGCTCAATCATACTGCGGGATTCTTGAATGAGAAAACCTGGAATTATGACAACGCATATGCTCGTCCGGCTCCGCCGTTTGACAATCCTGCCTGGTATCACCACATGCCGCACATCCGGGACTTTGATGACGAAATGGAACGGCGATACGGCAGCTTGGGCGGGCTCGATGATTTGGCGCAGGAAAACCCGGCCTGCTTTGAGGCACTGCTGAAAGCCTACTGGCAGCCGGAGCAAAACAAAGGGTGGTTATCTTACGGCTTTGCGGGCGCAAGGTTAGATGCCGTGATGGAGATTCCGGAACGATACCTTTCGGCCTTTGAACAGCATATTGGGAAGCCGTGCTTTGGAGAGGCCTATACCGGGCTTGTTTCTGTCAATGCCCCGTATCAGCGGGCAATTTGGAGTGTGCTTGATTATCCCTTGCATTTTAGAATGCATAACGTGTTTTATGAGAATGCAGATTGGAGCAAGATACAGGAGATTTTTGATCAGGACGGCGAGTATCGCGCCCCGAACCGTCTGTTGACATTTCTCGACAACCATGACCGCCAACGTTTTTTGGGCAATGCCGGCGACAACTACGATAAGCTGCGCATGGCGCTGGCTTTTCTGTACTGTATCCGCGGGATCCCGATCCTCTATTATGGAACAGAGCAGGCAATGGGCGCCGACTGGCGGTATACCGATGAGCTCGTGAACGATGTCAATCGACAAATGATGCCGGCATTCGATACGCAAGCCCCTTTGTTCATGTGGATCAAACGACTGAATGAAATCCGTGAGACCCATGCCGTCCTGTTTGCAGAAGGCGAACAGCGCACGCTGTACTGCCAAATCGGCGACCCGGTTTATGCCGTTCAGCGCAGACGCGAGGGGGAGGAAATACTCGTTGGCGCATTCAATAATTCGCCGATATGGCAAACGCGGCTTTTGCCGTTGCCGAACGCAGAAAACGTCAACTGCTTGCATGATTTGCTGGATACATCATACAAAGCGCGTGTTTGCCGGGGGAAACTGCTCCTTGCATTGCCGCCGTTTGGCGCACGGTTGCTGGTTGCAAAAACGGATTCCAAATGGATGCCGCCGCCGAAAGCGCAGACTGTTTTGCGTTTTCGATGCGACTGCGGATGGGGCAATTACCTGACAGTCCGCGGAGATACGCCGCCGCTTTGCTGGGAACGGGGAATTCGATGCGATACTATCGCTCCGGATCTTTGGCAATGCACATTGGAACGCCCGAAAGAAGGGGAGATCCAATACAAGGCGCTGCTCAATGATGCGGTTTGGGAAACAGGAGAAAACCATACGGTACAGGTCCACACTTGCGCGGAAAACAGGCCGGCATTCTAGACTACGCCTTCAGGAGACAAATGGCATAATGAAGCTGATACATCAATCATCATGGAGAATTCTCAGTGTCGGCATGATATCAGCGACAAAGCGTAGCTATCTAAGAGCCAACGCTATGAGGTCAAAAACGAGAAGGGGTTGCCGTCTGGAAGCATAACCCGGGAAAGGGAAGCGGGCTGGAGGGATCCATGGAGTGTATCAAACGCGTCATAGATACGTTGGGGCATAAGGTGTTTGCACCACACCATACAGCCGGAACGAAGCGACGACGGCAAATGGAGGAATATGTGCGTCCGTTCCCATAAAATGAAGAAGCGATGTACTAGAAGCGATGTACTACGGGCTCATCCTCCTGACATAGGCCGGCGAGGGTTCGTTGTTCTCAAGAGAAGTACCATTTCGGAGCCTCCGTATCATCGGGTATCAGAGAGTAGGTGCAGATTGATGGGAATCGGGTTCTTCAAGCGATGATTCTATTCTGCAATTTTTCCCATGCTCTGCCTTTGTGATGCACCAGAGCGCAAAGGGCAGGAAACCGCTGCGGCACCGTGCCGCGGCGATTGTTTTATTACGCTCAACATACAAAAACAGTCTATACTGCGGACTTTTCGAACAAAAAAAGAACGCCGACTCTCTATATCAGCGTTCTTTGCTTGGTAGCGGCGATCTGACTCGAACAGATGACACTCCGGGTATGAACCGAATGCTCTAGCCAACTGAGCTACGCCGCCATGCCGTGTTTTTCGCGTGCTTAATTAGTATAATATACTGCAAACCGTTTGTCAAGTGTGCTATACTATAAATATTACATAATTTGGAGGTTGCTTTCATGAAGCATGAAGAACGGGCGCGCGAACTGTTCCTTTCGGGCTATAATTGCGCGCAGGCAGTCGCGGGTGCATTTGCGGAGGAGTGCGGCTTGACGTTGGAAGAAGCGGTACGCGCGACGGCAGCGCTTGGCGGAGGCGTCGGCGGCATGCGGGAAGTGTGCGGGGCGGTACTCGGCATGGGCGTCGCCCTCGGACTGAAAGAGGGAAGCAGCGAGCCTAAAGACCGCGCTGCGAAGGCTGCGCTTTATGCGCACATGCAAGCGCTCAGCGCGAAGTTCCGCGAAGAGAACGGGTCGATCGTGTGCCGCGAGCTGCTGGAAAGGGCGAAGACTGCCGCGACTTCTATGCCCGCAGAGCGCGATGCAACCTATTATAAGAAACGTCCTTGCGCAGAGCTTGTCGCATGCGCCGCAAGATTGATCGAGGAGAACATAGAGAAAAGCGCGGACTGAGTCGCTGCGTTTGCTGTTTGCCGGATAAAAAGAGGGAAGGCCGAAGGCCTTCCCTCTCTGTGTATTGCTCTGCTTAGCGGAGAAGCTGCAGCACCTTCTCCGAGTATTCCGCGGGATCCTCGGGCAGAATGCCTTCGATGAGCTGCGCTTGCGTAAAGAGCACGTCGGCGTACGTTTTGAGCGTGTCCGTATCTCCGGACGCTTGCAGAGCTTCCAGCTTCGCAAACAAAGGGTGATCGGCGTTCAGTTCGAGCACGCGATCCGCCTTGACTTTGTTTTCGACCGGCATTGCGTTCAGCACCTTCTCCATACCGATGGAGAGCGGACCATCGGAAGACAGGCAAACCGCATGATTCTTTAAGCGACTGCTGAGACGTACGTCTTTTACCTTCCCCGAGAGCGCTTCACGCAGAGTATCCAGCAGAGGCTTGCTTGCCTCCGCCTGCTCTTCCGAGGCCTTCTTTTCCTCTTCGGTCTCGAGGGAAAGCTCGCCGCTGGTGACGGATTTGAATTCCTTTTCAGCGAACGTATGCAGGATCGTCAGCGCAAACTCGTCCACATCATCCGTCAAGAAGAGAACGTCATATCCTTTTTCTTCGAGCCGGTCGAGCTGCGGCATCGCCTTGATACGCTGAATGGTCTCGCCGGCCGCATAGTAGATCGCGGTTTGACCTTCAGGCATGGCATCGACATATTCTTGCAGCGTGATCAGCTTGTCCTGTTTCATGGAGTGGAACAGGAGCAGGTCGCGAAGCAGCTCGCTGTGCATGCCGTAGTCCATGTAAGTGCCGTATTTGAGCTGCAAACCAAACGCGCGGAAGAAGGTTTCATATTTCTCGCGATCGTTCTTCAGCATGGCGAGCAGCTCGGACTTGATCTTCTTCTCGATATTGGAAGCAATAACCTTGAGCTGGCGATCGTGCTGCAGCATTTCACGGGAAATATTCAGAGACAGATCCGGCGAATCCACAAGCCCGCGCACAAAGGAGAAGTAGTCCGGCAGCAGATCGGCGCATTTGTCCATGATCAAAACGCCGTTCGCATAGAGCTGGAGCCCCTTTTCATAGGCCTTGCTGTAATAGTCATACGGCGCGTGCGACGGGATGAACAGCAGGGCGTTATAGCTGACGGCGCCTTCGGCGCTTGTGTGAATGGTGCGCAGAGGCGCTTCATAATCGCTGAAACGATCGGTATAGAAGTTGTTATAGTCGCTTTCGGTAAGTTCGCTCTTTTGCCGTTTCCAGAGCGGAACCATCGAGTTGATCGTTTCGACCTCGTTATAGGTCTCATACTCATCGGAATCTTCTTTTTTTCGGCTCTTTTCAAGCTCCATTTGGATCGGATACCGAATATAGGACGAGTATTTTTTGATGAGCTGCGTCAAGCGATACTGCTCAAGATACTCGCTGTAGTGCTCGTCCTCCGTATCGTCTTTGATCTCCAAAATGATGTCCGTGCCGTGCGTGTCGCGCTTCGCAGCGGAGACGGAGAAACCCTCCGCGCCTTCACTCTTCCACTGGTAGGCGTCCTCGGCGCCGTATGCGCGGCTAACGACGGTAACGCGCTTTGCGACCATGAAGGCGGAATAAAAGCCGACGCCGAACTGGCCGATGATCTCGGTTTCTTTCTGATCCATCGCGTGTTCTTCTTTAAAGCGGAACGTGCCGCTGTCCGCGATCGTGCCGAGGTTTTGCACAAGCTCTTCCCGCGTCATGCCGCAGCCGTTGTCGGAGATCGTCAATGTACGGTTCGTTTTGTCAGGGCGGATCTCGATACGGAAGTCGCTTGTATTCATTCCTGTCGCGCCATCGGTCAAAGAGCGGTAATAGAGCTTGTCGATCGCATCGCTGGCGTTACTGATCAGCTCGCGCAGGAAGATTTCTTTATGGGTATAGATGGAATTGATCATGAGGTCAAGAAGCCGCTTGGATTCGGCCTTAAACTTTTGCAGTGCCATATTTTCACACATCCTTATGAAAAAATTAAGTGTTAGCACTCAACGAATCCGAGTGCTAACACTATTATAACGCGCGCGGTATAAAAAACAATCCGAGCAAATGTGATAAAGTTGAAAACTCATCTACGGGCGAAGCGTTTTCGCCTCGGAATGGATTGTGTGACGGTCATTATAGACGCACCAGAGCGTAATGGCTGCGACAACCAGAGCGCCGCTGACTAGGGAAAGCGTCCCCGGTAGTTCGCCAACGGTTAGAAACACCCAAACGGGGTTCAGGAGCGGCTCAAGCGTTGCGAGCAGGGAGCATGCCAGCGGCGGGCAGGCGCGCAGCGCCAAAGCGTATAAGATGTAAGAAACGCCGACCTGAAACACACCGAGCAAAAGGAGACAGCCTACGGTCTCGAGCGTAAATACCGGCGAGGTTGTAAGGAAAAAGGGGAGACCGATAAGCGCGCAAAGAAGCTGCGCCTGCAAAAAGCCGTTCAGTCGCTCCACTTCATCGGCATCGCCGGAAGCAACGAGGTTCAGCGTGAAGAAAAGCCCGGAAAATAGCGCGACAACATTTCCAATCGCCGCGCCCCCGCCGAGGTCGCCGAAAAAGAACATGCCGATTCCTAGCGTCGTGACGATCACAATGCCGTAATCCGCCGCACGGAACCGCTGCTTTCGGAAGATCGCGCAGTAGAGCAGAAAGAACATCGGCCCGGTGTATTGGATAACGACGGCGTTGGCCGCGGTCGTGAGCTTCGTCGCGGAAACGAAACAAACAAATAGCCCGGCAACGCCGGTTGCGACGAGCAGGGTTTGCTTTGAGGGCTTGAAAGGAATGCGCCTGCATCGCATATAGAGGAAAATCGTAACCCCGGCGATCAGGCCGCGCGCGCCGACGAGCGCAATGGCATTCCAGGGAACGAGTTTGATGAGCATACCGCCGGTGCTCCAAAGCACTGCGCAAAGAAGCATCCGAAGGATCGCCCGATGCCGTTCGTTCATGTGTCCCGCCGAATAGCCTTGCTTAGGATCGATCATGAAGCATCTGCGCATACCCGAGCGGCGAAAATCCGTTTCGACGATACAGCGCGGCTGCACGGACATTGTCCGGCTCGACCTCCAGACGGATGGCCTTGACGTCCGCGGGCAATTCATCGTTCAGGCAGCGGAGAAAGCGACTGCCGATCCCAAGCCCCTGATATGCGGGGCGCACATACAGCTCGTCCAGCCATGCTGCAAGACCGCCTGCCTCCTGCGAGAAATAGTAGAAAACGAGCGCATATCCTGCGATACGCTCATCCGTCTCGGATACGGTCAATAGCCAGCCGTCCAGGTACGGACTGTCGGCCATGAGTTCGTCAAAGGCAGCGGAAAAGTGTGTTTCCGGTACGGCGTGAAGCACAGCCGGAGAAGCATAGAACTCCTTTGCAAGCGTGAGATAGGTCTCCCGATCCTCGGGACAAAATCGTCGCATTCGTATAACTCCTTCCCGCACGGACGCAGATGCCGGGTACTGGTCGGCGGTCGGCCGCGCAAACAAAGGTAATCATATCAAAAGCGCGTTGTTCTGGCAAGACGAATACGTCACCCAAAATAACGAAATGAGTTGACAATAGAACAATAGAATCCTATACTGTTGAAAAAAAGCGTTGGGAAGGACAGGACATGTATCGGACGAATACGTTTGGCAGCGCAAGAGAATTGTCAAAAATTGGGCTTGCGGCGGCATTGATCGCAATTTCTTCTTGGATCAGCATCCCGGCAGCCGTGCCGTTCACGATGCAAACCTTTATGGTGTTTCTCGTCTGCGCTTTGCTGGGCGGAAAGCGGGGAACATACGCCGTTCTTGTTTATCTTCTGCTCGGCGCGTTCGGTCTGCCGGTGTTTTCCGGCTTCCGCGGCGGATTTCAAGCGCTTGTCGGTCCAACGGGCGGTTATCTGGTCGGTTTTCTTGCAGCTGCGCTGCTGCTGTGGGCGACGGAGCGCCTTCACAGAAGAAACCCTTGGCCTCTTGCGGCGTGTATGCTGCTCGGACTATTTGTCTGCTATGCCTTCGGAACGGCTTGGTATATGACCATGCAAAAAGCGGAGTGGGCAAAAGCGACAGTGACCTCCGTTTTGACCGTCATGGTATTCCCATACCTGATCCCGGATCTCATCAAAATCGCGTTGGCGGTCGTTCTGTCGGAGAAGCTGCGCCGCGTTCTCGGCGGCATTTTGGATTAGGACGAAGCGTCTTGCAGGCGGAGCGTGATTTCACCGCTGCGCAGGACCTCCGACGTGCCGTCGTCAAACGTGACCATGAGACCGCCGTGGTCGTCGATCCCCGTCGCGAGCGCATCAAAGGCGGAATCCCCGCGGAAAAAGCGTACACGGCGGCCGAGCACGAGCGAGCAGCGCCGGTAGTCGGCAAGATAGGATTTCTCGGCGGGAGCGGCGGCAAAGCCCGAAAGCTCAGAAACGATTTCAGCGATGAATTGATTTTTAGTGCAGCGCAGCGCGCCCAGCGCACCGGCTGTTTCTTTGAGTTCTTCCGGGAAACCGCTCGTTGACAGATTGAGACCGATCCCGACAACAACGCTTTCCACCGTGCCGCTCTCCAGCCCGGTGACGGCCTCGGTCAAGATCCCCGCGATCTTTCGATCCCCGAGGTAGACATCATTGACCCACTTGATTTTCGGCGCAGCGTCCGAATACCGTTCGATCGCACGCACGACGGCGACTGCGGCAGCTGCGGTCAGGGAGATCAAATCGGAAGCATCGCCCTTGGGGTGGAGGACAAGCGAGAAATAGACGCCGGTTTCCGCCAGCGAGTAGAAACTGCGCCCGCGGCGGCCGCGTCCGCCCGTCTGCTGCACGGCGGCAAGCAGAGCGTCCCCGCTTAACCCTGCGGCAAGCAAGCGCTTTGCTTCACTGTTGGTCGAGTCGATGACGTCATAGCAAAAGACCTCGCACGAACAGCCCCTTTCGCCAAGCGCAGCGCGCAGTCCGGCGGCGGAAATTCTGTCCGTGCTGTCTGCAAGACGGTATCCGCGGCGCGGTGCGGAACGAATGTCGTATCCATCGGAGCGCAGGGACTCGACCGCCTTCCAAACGGCGTTGCGCGATACGCCGAGCCACGCTGCAAGCGCCTGACCGGAAAGATCTTCGCCGCGGTGTGATTCCAGCGCATAGAGTAGTGCATCCCGAAGCTGCATACCATTGCCTCCAAAGCTCTATGATGCTCTATTGTAGCATACGGGGCATGTATCGGCAAATCAAAGCGTCCGCATGACCGATCGAATCACCCGTAAAGGAGTACGCCCCGCGCCGGATACTCTCGATAATGGATATCGCGTTCTGCCCCAAAGCAGAGCTTAGTCTGCATGCGACATATTTACAGTTTCCCGTTGCAGAAAAGTATAAGATCATCTGGTTCCTCCACGTTGTGTGACGTAAAGAGCATCTTAGCGGCATCCTGCCATGTCAATAGCGCCTATATGAAACGGTCGCAGCAGGGGAACCGCTGCGACCGTGCTTTGCAGATCCGACGGCGCCTTTTATATCGCGATTCCGAGATCGCGCACAAAGAAACCGATCACTGTTTGTTCTGCCTGTATTCCTGCTGACGGGAACGGCAGAGCCTTTGATTCTCGGAGGAGAAACCGGTGAGCAGGAGTGGGTTTTTCGCAGAGAGCACAGAATACAGCTCGTTGATCACCATGTCGTTGAGATTCTTTGCGGAAAGCGCAACGCAGCGCCCATCCAACAAACATGCCTTAAGGGATTTGCCGATCGGGATAAACATATATCGCAGATCCGTCGAAAAGACCCAGACAAGATCCTCGTAAGGCATCGCCAATCCGGTTTCCTTGGAGAAGAGATAGTGATCGGTGAGGACCAGACCCTGACTGTCAAAGCGCAGTGCAGTCGCAGAGACAAACTCTGCCTCCGCGTTTGTTCCTTCCAGCGCGCGCAGCGATTTTTTCGAATGCGATTGTCTGATGCCGAAGGAGATCGCAAGGGTCAGGAGAACCGTACCGAAAACGATCGCCGCCGCATAGAAAGCGGAACCGCCGCCCGGCCTCTGATACCCGTCGAGATAGGTGTGACCAAAGCCTTCATAGTATTCGCTTGTGGGCACGTTATACATCTCCGCCAGATTCTTTGCGTCGTCCGACGGGAATGTATGTGTGACGCCGGGAAGCCGTATCGGGGCGGGGACAGGCGCATTTGCGTCATCGCTGTAGGAGTATTCTACAATATCGCGAAATCCTTCGTATTCTCTATCGGTCAAACGAACAACGAACCAGTTGCCGTCCGTATCCACGGCTTCATAATATGTGTAGCTGCTGTCGCCGGTGACCTTGAGGACCCATGTTGTCATGAGCTGTACGTCGATATAGGAGTACTGCCCGCTCGGCGCATCGATCGTCATTTGAACGGGGTCTGGTATCGGCTGATGATCCTTGATCACGGCGCCAGCAACGGAGCCGATAAAGAGCACGAACACGACTGCCAGTATGGCGATGTAACTCTTACTCGGAGCAAAGAAACGGTACATCTGACTGTTGCGATCCATAAAACCTCCAAAACGACAATTTCTATATTCTAAGTATAGCGTAGCGAACGGCTAAAACGCAAGGAGAAAACCTGGCTTTACCTTGTGCGTCCAGACATGGTAAAATAAATTCTCAGAGGAAAAGATATGAAGATACGGACACGGCAGATCAGAATCAACAAAGAAATGGAAGGCCGCACGGCGGAGAGCATTCTTGCACGGGAATTCGGCATGGCCGGCGCGCGCATTTCCAGACTGAAGCGCAGCAATTCCGGCGTGTGCCTGAACGGTATCCGGGCATATACGACGGCGCGCGTACATGCAGGCGATCTTCTTTCGGCGGAGATCGGGGATGATCCGCCGCGCCCGACTGCGGAGCCGGTCGCAATGCCGCTTGATATTGTGTATGAGGACGAGGATCTGCTGATTCTCAACAAGCCTGCCGGGCTTGCCGTACAGCCGACACGCGACCCGAATGAGATATCGCTGGAACACGGTCTTGCTGCATATCTTCAAAACGGTGACGTCGCGCACCCGGCCAGCAGATTGGACAAAGGGACGACCGGGCTGATGACCGTGGCAAAGAGCGGATATGTACACGAGCTCCTTCGCAGAAAAATGCACACAGCAGAGTTCCGCCGTGAGTATCGCGGGATTTGTATCGGGACTCCGGCGCCGCACGCGGGCAGGATCGAACTGCCGATCGGGTTTTATGAGGGATCCAGCTATCAGCGAGCGATCCGGCCGGACGGCGCACCGTCGCTCACGGAGTATGAAACGCTTGAGATACTGGCGGGGATGGCGCTGCTGCGACTCATCCCGCACACGGGGCGAACGCATCAGCTGCGCTTGCATATGGCGGCGATTGGATGCCCGCTTGCTGGTGATTTTCTATACGGGACAGAGAACCGGGAACTGATCCAACGCCCCGCGCTCCATTCGTATGAACTTTGGCTCGTACAGCCAGTGACCGGAGAACCACTGCACTTTATCGCCCCCATTCCCGAGGATATGCGAAAGATCTTGACATGGTAAAACCTGCACGAAAGGAAGGGGCTTTCGTGAAGCAGCTGCGGAGGAGGCAACAAAATGATTGCATGGATACAAAGCTTCGATTGGAAGACGTTACATTGGCTGCATGACACACTGCGATGCGGCGTCATGGATTTTGTTATGCCGTGCATCACCGCATTGGGAAACGGCGGCGCTATATGCGTATTTCCACACAGATGTCATGACTTCCGTATTGATAGGGATGGCGATCGGAATGTCGGCGATTCTGGCAGGGAGAACGATAGCTCGCACAAAGATATAAACGGAGAAAGAAATACGCCGCAGCGGATCCTTTCCGCTGCGGCGCTCTCATTATGAATTATTTGGGGCAGAAGCGAGACCCGATTTTGCATTTCACCGCCGTCTCTTTGTCCAATCGTTACAAAGATCGTTGATGCGCCGCGTCATATTTTCGAGATCGCGATTCGATTTGTTCCCGCCTGCGCCGATGAGCTTCGTCAAGCGCTCGAGAGCAAGCAGCAGTTTTGCATAGGCGCTCTTTGGAGACGGCTTTTCCGCTGCCGCTGCGGCGGACGCAGTGCTTTGCGCGGATAGAGATTCGGGCTTTTCCCTGACGGGAATGCCTTCTGTCAGACGGAGCGGTTTGCCGGTCAGAAGGTCGAAGCACGTTCCGGAATACGGCGCGATTGCCGGAATCCCGAATTCCTCAGAGAGTCGTTTTGCCAACCCGGCGCATACGGCGTCTTCACCGTGATTGATAAACGTCATACGCGGCTTGGACGAGAAATGACGGATCCAGCGGAGCAGCTCGTGTACGTCTCCATGACCGCTGATGCCGGGAAGCGACAGAATCTCCGCCTGCACCGCAATGCTCTCACCGAAGATTTTTACTTCTTTTGCGCCTTCGACAAGCGCACGCCCAAGCGTGCCGTTGGCCTGATAGCCAACAAACAGCACGGTAGATTCCGGACGCCAGAGATTGTGCTTCAAATGGTGCCGGATGCGTCCGGCCTCGCACATGCCGCTTGCGGAAATGATGACCTTTGGCGTAGGCTCTGTGTTGATCGCAATGGATTCGTCCGCAGTGGAAGCGGTGATAAGCCCGGAAAAGCCGATTGGGTTTATGCCACGCTGTAAAAGCGCGGTCGCTTCTTCATCATAGCAGTATTCCGCATTGTCAACAAAAACGCGCGTTGCCTGGATCGCGAGTGGACTGTCAACGTAGACGGGAAAGCCGTCGTGACCGTGAACGAGTCCCTGTTCCTTGATATGTCGGATAAAGTATAGCATCTCCTGCGTCCGTCCGACCGCAAACGACGGGATCACTACGTTGCCTCCGCGATCGAGCGTTCGCTGTAAAACCTCTGCAAGCGCTGAAGCGTAGTCCAGCGGCGGCGTGTGCTCGCGATCGCCGTAGGTGGACTCCATCACCGCATAGTCGGCCTCTGCGAGAAATTGCGGATCGCGGAGCAGCGGTTGGTTGATATTACCAATATCTCCGGAGAAAACGATCTTTCGCGTTTCGCCATTCTCGGTCAGCCAGATCTCGATGGAAGAGGAACCGAGCAAATGCCCGGCGTCCGTGAAGCGGATGTCGATGCCCTCGGCAAGCGTGAAACGATCATTGTAGCGATGCCCGCGGAACAGGCCGAGCACACCCTGAGCGTCATGCGTATCATAGAGCGGTTCTACGGGAGCGGCTCCGCGGCGGATCGCCTTGCGCGATTTCCATTCCGCATCGGATTCCTGAATGTGCGCGCTGTCCAGCAGCATGATGTCGGAGAGATTTTTTGTTGTGACCGTGGAATGCACCTCGCCGTGAAAACCGTTTTTAAACAGCAAGGGCAGCAGGCCGGAGTGATCGATATGCGCATGGGTCAGAAGCACATAGTCGATTTCCGACGGCAGAATGGGAAGAGGTTCGTTTTCAAACGTGTTTTTTCCCTGTTCCATGCCGTAGTCGATCAGCAAATGTTTGTCGCAGGCCGCAAGATAGGTGCAGCTGCCCGTGACCTCATGCGTCGCGCCGAGAAATGTCACTTCCATGGTGAAATCAACTCCTGTGTTTCATTCGAGCCGCAAGCGCGTGTTATAATCTGTGTTCGGCGCCGCAACATGTGTTATTAGTATACCATGAAACAAACGGTTTGCACAGGCTGACCTAAATCGTGATGAGAAGGGAATTCACGTTGACGCATTTTGGAACGCCATGCTATACTGTTGAAAATATGGGAAAGCGTCTGCCGCGAGAGCAAACCCAGGGAAGGATTCCTCTCGTAGACTGTGGCCGCCGGGCGTTGTATTTGTGCAGCGCTGCGGACGGCCTTTGTAGGCTTTTCGGCATTCTGATTTTGAAAGGGTCCGCGCAGTATGAGCTTAATCGAACTGCTTTTGGTCGCCATAGGGCTTTCCATGGACGCATTTGCCGTCTCCATTTGCAAGGGGTTATCCGTAAAAGAGGTCAAATTGAAACACGCTGCTGCGGTGGGTTTGTACTTCGGTGGGTTTCAGATGTTGATGCCGGTCATCGGCTACTATCTCGGTGTAAACTTTCAGCATCTCATTGAACGGTTCGACCATTGGGTCGCATTCGGCCTTTTGGTGCTGATCGGCATTTCCATGATACGCGAGGCGCTTGGAAAGCCGGAAGAGCTGAACGATGATTTTTCATTTCGAACGATGCTGCTGCTGGCGCTTGCGACAAGCATTGACGCACTTGCCGTCGGCGTGACGTTTGCATGCCTGCAGGTACGTATACTGCCGGCGTCATTTTTGATCGGCGCGACGACATGTCTGCTTTCGGCGCTCGGCATCAAGATCGGGAACGTATTCGGCATGAAATACAAAGCGAAAGCGGAGTTGCTCGGCGGCGCGATCCTGATCCTTATGGGCATCAAGATCCTATTGGAGCATCTCGGCGTACTGGGCGGTTAATGCGGGTAGGACCGCCGGACACGGCGGACCGGCGATTAACAAGACTTATTGGAGGTTTGACAGATGGAGTTTTTTGAAACAGTACAGAAACGGCACAGCTATCGCGGCGCATTTTGGGACAAACCCATTCCGGACGCGGACATTCGGCGGATTCTGCAAGCGGGGATATCAGCTCCATCCGGGTATAACGCGCAGACAACGCGCTTTGCGGTCGTGACGGAGCCGGAGCTGCTGCGGGAGATCGCGGCGCTCATGGAAACGCCTGTTCTGCAAACAGCCAAGGCCGTCATCGTTCCGCTGTCCGAGTACGTTCCGCAAAAGGCGGGGCTTGTGTTCGAAACAGAGGATTATGCGGCGTCGGTCGAGAATATTCTGCTGGCGATTACCGCGCTCGGCTATGCAGGGGTGTGGATGGACGGCTTTGCAAAGCTGGGCGACCGCGCGGAAAAAATCGCACAGATTTTGAATGCACCGGAGAATCTGCATGTCCGTGCGCTGATTCCCTTTGGCGTTCCGCAGGAGACTTGGCAGCAGAAGGAGAAGAAGCCGTTCGAGGAACGAGTGCAGTTTAACCGCTTTTGAACGGCAAGACAAACCGAACAAGTAAAAATAACGCCCGGCCGGAGCAGATACCGACCGGGTGTTTTCATTGCATCAATTGCCGCGCACCCTTTCAATGACGCGGCGAAAACGAGTCGGGTCATAGAGTACAGGGACAGGGTAAACGGGATTTGCTTCGCGTCCGGCCCACGCGATCATTGTGTCGATATCCCGATCAAGGATGCAATCCAAATGATCCGGTATTCCCATGCGACGGTTCATGGCGCGGATCTCTGAAATGAAGAATTTCGCACGGTGTTCGGCGGTTCCGTCGCGGCATATGCCGGTCAGCTCGGCGAGACGGGCGAGCTTTTTGTAGACGACCGCGCCATAGTCCTCCAAAACGACGGGGAGAATAACTGCGTTTGCAAGTCCGTGCGGCGTGTCATAAAGACCGCCCAATGTATGTGCAATGGCATGAACGTTGCCGACGCCTGCGCGCGTGAATGCGTAGCCTGCCAAGAAAGAAGCCTTGAGCATGGCCGAGCGCGCCTCGAGATTCTGCCCATCCCGATAGGCGCGTTCCAGGTTTTGAAAGATCATCACCGTCGCATCCTCAGCGCATCGGATGCTTTCCTTTGTGTTGTTATTTCTGCAAAGATATGCTTCCACCGCATGCGTCAGCGCATCCATACCGGTGGCGGCGGTGACGGCGGGAGGCAGCCCAAGCGTCAGTTCCGGATCGAGGATCGCATCACGCGGGATGAGCTTCAGATCCATAATCGCATATTTGTGATGTGTATCCGTATCGACGACCACGGCTGCAATCGTCGTCTCCGACCCCGTGCCTGCCGTTGTCGGGATGGCGAAAAACGGATCGATCGGATGCCGTACCTTCAGCAAACCGCCGAGCGCCGCCACGCTTTTCCCGGGATTTGCTGCGCGCGCGGCAGCCGCTTTTGCTGCGTCCATCGACGAGCCGCCTCCGATGGCGATAAAACCGTCGCATACTTCGGATAGATACCGCGCCTGTATCTTGTCCACCGTTGCGACCGACGGATTCGGCTCCACATCACCGAAGACGGAATAGGCGATCCCCGCCGTGTCAAGTAGTGATAAAAGCTTCGATACGAGCCCGCTCTTCATAAGCCGCGGCCCGGCGACGACCATCGGATGCGCTACGCCCGCGCTTTGGAGCAGAGCCGGCACTTTGCGGATACTGCCCGCGCCTTCCGTGAGCTGCGCCCTGCGCCAGGGCAGAACGCGCGCGCCAAGATCGAAAACGAACTGGAAGACACGGTAATATGCTGCTTTGAATGGCCAGAAATCCATGCTGTGAACCTCGGAATCGAAATATGGGCAGCCGCGTTGGCGCGGCGCGGAATGCGCGGCGGGCGGCCGGACGGTCTGCGAGAGAAACGGCGGCGGACGTTGCGTGATCGCACGCAGGTATTATATGAAATGCCCGCAGACGCTGTCAATGGAAAACATTTCACAAACGAGCCGCGGAACAAATCGATTGACAGAATGCACCCTTTGTAATTATACTGTTAAGGTAGGATACGAAGCGAGAAACTCGCGGCATCAGAGAACGCCCGATGGAATTGAACGACAATATCAGCTGCATTTTCAGCATAGAATGAAGCGGTAAACACTGAACAATCCATAGTGAGGTTACGAATACGAATGAAACGTAAAGCGATTCTTGTACTAATTCTTGCGCTCAGTCTCTGCCTTTGTCTGTTCCCGGTCGCGACGTCCGCCGATTTTGGCGATTTCAGCGGAGACAGCGATTACGGTTCCGATTGGAGCAGCAGCGATTGGAGTTCCGACAGCAGCAGCTGGGATTCCGGCAGTAGCTGGAGCAGCAGCGACAGCTATTCGACATCAAGCGACGGCGATTCCGATGCCGGGTTTCTCCCGACGGTCATCGTTTTTGCTGTGATCGTGCTGATCGGCGTCGTCATGTCAAGGTCGAAAACGAAGAACAAGAGCGTACCGGAGGGAGCGACGCGTACCGCGCAGGAGAGCCTGCGGCCGATGAACGAGTATGTGCAGCTTGATCCAAAATTTGACGCGACCGCCTTTGGCGAGAAGCTCGGCAACCTGTATGTGCAGATGCAGAACTGCTGGCAGGCAAAGAATATCGAGTCTGTCCGTCCGTATTTTACGGATGCGCTGTACCAGCAAATGGATCGTCAGCTTGATGCGCTGCGCAGAAACGGCTATACAAACTATGTGGAACGCATTTCCGTTCTCGGCGTGAACCTGCGCGGCTTCCGTCAGAGCGATGGCGAGGATCATATCATCGCGGAGCTTCGCACAAGGATCGTGGATTATACGCTGAACGATAAGACGGGCGAATTGGTCAAGGGCGACAAAAAGAAGGAAAAATTCTTGACCTACGAGTGGGAGCTGACGCGTGCATCCGGCCGTACCACCGGAGCGGCGGAGGAAATGACCGTGGTCAACTGCCCGAACTGCGGCGCGCCGCTTTCCATCAACGCTACGGCGAAGTGTCCGTATTGCGACAGCGTTGTAACGGTCGACGCGCATGACTGGGCGATTTCCGCCATTCGCGGCATTGCGCAGCGTACTGTTTGAAAACGAACGTCCAAGGCAGACGTGCGTTGGATGAGAACGTAAAAGAAACCGTAACATCATTGTGAGAACATAGGAAGGAGATTAACTATGGGACTTTTACAGGCAGGAATCGGCGCGTTGAGCGGCGTGCTCGCTGATCAATGGAGAGAGTATTTCTATTGCGAGGGAATGCTGGAGAATGTGCTTGCAGTCAAGGGCGTAAAGCGTACCTCGGGCCGCAGCTCAAACTACAAGGGTGAGGACAACATCATCTCGAACGGCTCCATCATCGCTGTGAATGAAGGACAGTGCATGATGATTGTCGAGCAGGGCGCGATCGTTGAGTTCTGCGCAGAACCCGGCGAGTTTGTATGGGACAGCTCGACCGAACCGAGTATTTTCTATGGCGGTTTGGGCAATGGGATCAAGGCGACGTGGGAACAGCTGAAGAAGCGTTTCACGCTCGGCGGAGATACCGGCAAGGATCAGCGCGTTTATTATTTCAACACCAAGGAGCTCATCGGCAACAAGTACGGCACGGCCAATCCGGTTCCCTTCCGCGTTGTGGATCGGAATGTCGGTCTGGATATGGACATCGGTATCCGCTGCTTCGGCGAGTATTCCTATAGAATGTCCGACCCGATGCTGTTCTATAAGAACGTGTGCGGCAATATTGCATCGGAGTATACGCGGGATCGCATCGACAGCCAGCTGAAAACTGAGCTGCTGACTGCGCTCCAGCCTGCGTTTGCAAAGATCTCCGAGATGGGGATCCGCTACAGCGCCCTGCCGGGACACACGACCGAACTTGCAAGCGTATTGAACGATGTTCTGTCCGAGCAGTGGAAGAAGCTGCGCGGCGTTGAAGTCGTCAGTGTCGGCGTCAGCTCTATCACTGCAAACGAAGAGGATGAGAAGATGATCAAGGAATTGCAGCGTAATGCGGCGTTCCGTGATCCCAAGATGGCTGGCGCACATCTGGTCGGCGCACAGGCTGCAGCGATGCAGGCGGCGGCTGCGAACGAGAACGCGGGTGCATTCATGGGCTTTGCCGGCATGAATATGGCGCAGAATGCGGCCGGGAACGTGCAGGGATTGTTCCAGATGGGACAGCAGCAGGCAGCGCCTGCACCGACTGCCCCGGCGGCTCCGGCAGCGCCTGCGGCAGGCGGCTGGACCTGTGCCTGCGGTGCGGTCAATACCGGAAAGTTCTGCTCGGAGTGCGGCGCGAAAAAGCCCAGCGACGAGTGGACCTGCGCTTGCGGCGCTGTGAACAAGGGCAAGTTCTGCTCCGAGTGCGGCGCAAAGCGTCCCGAGTAAATCGGAAGTACGCTCCTTTCCGGGGCGCCTCGGCAGATAACAAAACAAATAAGCACGAGCTCCTTCCGCTTTTGAGGTAGGGGCTCGTGTTTGTATTGCAGATATCTTGCTCCAGACATGGAAAGAAGCATAAAACTAGCGCGGGATGCGATCGTAGACATCCCGCGCTTGACGTGTCAGTAACCGTGTTTATGCGGCGTCGGCCACATCTTCTGCGGGTTCTTCGTCCGCAGCGTCGTCCGCACCCGCCAACTCGTCGATGACGCCGTCGATGCCGTTGAGCTTTTCAAGCTCGGCCTCGTGGTTCTTCGCGCAGAATGCGCAAAGCTCGGTGCGCTTTGCTTCCACGGCTTCCGCAACGGTTCCAGGGATCAGGGTTTCGCTGTTGCGCACGGACTGACAGTCCTGATCGTAGTGATATTTTTTGCCGAAGCGGGTCCAGTAGACCGTGCCGTCCGTAATGGCAGCCGCATCGTTTTCCGCTTCCGCAAGCTGCTCAGAGGAGACGGGATTGTAATCGATGGAGGTTCCGACAGCCGCTACAAGCGCAACAGCGGCAACGATGGAAGCGATCTTCTTCGTCTTGGCATCGAGATCCTTGTTCTTGAGCAGGAGGATCAGAATGGGAAGGAACGCGATGATGCTCGCAATCACGCCGAGATTGTTCCAGAGGAAGAACTTGATCTTGTTCTTTTCCGAAGCGGGGTCGATGTGATTCGCCTTTTTCCAAAGCTGCGATGCAATGATGACCGCAATGAGGTCAAGACCCAGCGCAATGAGCAGGAAAAGGAGTTTGTTGTCGCCAATATAGATCGTGCCGTTCAAAATGAGGAGCGCAGCGACCTCAAACAGAATGCCGACGATCCACAGAATAACGGCAGCAACGCGGCGGCCGATAGCCCGTCCTTTTGGCGTCGAGCCCTCCGGAGCATGCTTTGCTTCTTGTACTTTGCGCTGTTCGCCGGAGGAGACCGTTTTTTTCGACTCCTTCTTTGCTTCGCTGGCAGAGATAATCTTACGCTCTACCGGCTTTTTTTTCTCCGATGCCATACCCAAATACCTCCCGATGCTTTGTTATTCTTTCCATGCTGAAATATGATATATGTGCTCATACAAATGTATGATAGCAGATATGAAATAGGATTGCAAGAAGACCCCGGGGAGATATTGCCGAGGAACCGTGATGCACGGAAACAAGACGAAACGCTGCGAGAGACGGCGCGGAGAGGAGAAGTGTATTCATACGGCGGTTGTCAAGCGAAAACGGCAGCCCAATCTTCCGGCTGCCGCTTTTCTATCAATCATATATTCAATTATTGTTTTCAATCGTTTTCGTTTTCCTGTTCGTCTTCATCCGGGGAGGGAAGGAGGGAGACGATTGCCCGGGAAATCTGATGTTCATCAATTTCGCTGACATGAATGTGCAGCCCTTCCACATCAAGATCAATGTCCTGCGGTCCGTTGTCGGGGATCATGCCCAGCGCGTCAAATACGAGCCCGGTCAGAGTATCGTGGTCGTCCTGTTCCAGCTTAATATCCAGTGCTTCCTCAATATCGCTCAATTCGACGTTTCCGCAAAGAAGGAGCCTGCCGTCCTCCAACTTTTGTATGCTCGGGTCGCCGTTTTCGTCCGCGTAATTGTCATCGGCAAGGTCGCCGACAAGCTGCTCGACAAGATCGTTCAGCGTCACGATGCCGACCATGCCGCCGTATTCATCCAGTACGACCGAGAGCCGATGGCCGTTGCGCTTCATGTTGCGGAACAGCACATCCGCCTTGATCGTTTCCGGGACAAAATATGCCGGATGCACAGCCTCGGCCATGACATTTTCACGGCTTTTGTCAGCAAGACGGAAATAGTCTTTCGCATTCAGAATGCCCACGACATTATCGGGCGAGTCCTGACAGACAGGGTAGAGCGTATGCCGCGTGTTGTGGATCGTAGCAGCCCAAGTATCCATGGGCTCGTCGAGCCAAAGCAGATCCACATCAGTTCGATGCGTAGCGATCTCCTCAGCCGTGAGATCGTCGAACTCAAAGACATTCTGGATAAACTCTTTTTCTTCATGATCGATACCGCCCTGCTCACTGCTTGCATCCACCATGAGCCGAATATCTGCTTCGCCGAGCTGTTCATCTTCTTCCTTGGGATCGATCCCGCACAGACGCAGGACGGCGTTTGTGGAGACGGAGAGCAGCCAAACGATGGGGGCAAACAGCTTTGAGATCACCATGATCAAGCCGGATACGCCGAGTGCAAGCTGCTCGGATTTTTTCATAGCGATGCGCTTTGGTACGAGCTCGCCAAAGATCAGCGTAAAGTACGACAGGATCAGCGTGATGAGGATGACGGAGATCGTGTCAAGCGTGCTGCGGGAGATGGTGACACCGAGTCCGATCAGCCAATCGACGATTCCGTCGGAAAAGTTTTCAGCAGCAAATGCGCTGCCTAGAAAGCCGGACAGCGTGATTGCGACCTGAATGGTTGCGAGAAACTTCGCAGGCTGCGCCGTGAGACGGCTGAGCCGCTTCGCTTTTTTGTTGCCGTCGGAGCAGAGTTTGGAAAGCCTGACGTCGTTGACGGAAAGGACAGCAATTTCTGCGCTGGCAAAGACAGCGTTCAGAAAAATCAGCACTGCCTGTAACAGCAGCATTAGGCCAACCGAGTCTTTCAAAGTAGAATAACCTCTTTCTGTTTGTTATAAAGTACACAAAGACACGGCCTGTGTGAAAAGCGCACAGGCCATGCCACGTTCAGTCTGTCTGTATGTTGTTCACTCGGGGGTCAGGGTCAGGGTCGATATCGACGGTGTCCATCGTTCCGGAAGAACCTCCACTTTCGTGTAAAATCAAATAATATTATAGCATAGACTGTACGCCTGTCAAGTGTTGGGAGTTGCGGCACGGAGCTCATTTCCTCAGAAACAGTACGCCGAGCGTGTTGGGCCCGCAATGCGAGCCGATCGTGCAGCTTGCACGCGTGATGTGCAGCTCGCGGAAGGGCTGTAATTTGAGTACGAGCTCGGCGATCTCTTCGGGCAGCGCGCGGTCCGGACAGGTGTGCGTGATAAATGCGCGGTCCAGAACGATGTCCGTTCGATCCTTGAGCTGATCGCTGACGTATTTTTTCAGTGCGCTGTCGAGCTTGCCGATGTACTTCCGCCCGACGACCATGCCGCCGCACCGCGATTGCAGCACCTCGATGCTGGGCTTTAGACGCATCAACGTCGCACCGAGCTGCGCAAAGTTCGAGCAGCGGCCGCCCGCGTGCATGAATTCCAGCGTGTCCAGGACAAAACTCGCGCTGACCATTGGGACAAGCGCCTCGACCTCGCCGACGATCTGATCGAGCGAATAACCGGCGTTGATACGCTCGCCCGCTTCGCAGACAAGATGACCAAAGCCGGAAGAAAGGTTCTTTGAGTCGATCACACGGACATGCCCGAGCTCTGATGCTGCGATGACGGCATTCTGGTAGCAGCAGGAGAGACCGGAGCCGAGAGAAATGTGCAGGATCTCAAAGCCGTCTTCAATAAAGGGGCGAAAGTAGTTGATATATTCTTCGGGATTGATGGCGGCGGTTTTTGGAAGCAGGCGTTCCTTTCGCCAAGCGTCGTAAAGCGCCTCGTTATTGATGTCGAGTCCGTCGGTATAGGTTTTGCTTCCCAGCAGAATATGCAGCGGGAAAAGCTGAACGTCGTACCGCTTTTGCAGTTCTGCCCCAATGTCGCAGGGCGTATCGGCGCTCAGAAGCAGCTTTGTGCGCATTCGATGACGTTTCTCCTTTCAAGTCTTATTGTGCGAGATTGTAGCAGATTGCAAGGCATTCGTCAAATCTGCCAGAGCGCCGAAATGTGGGACGGTGAAATCGAATGGTTGCCATTGACAAAATAATATATTTTCTGTTACAATGTCTAACACAGTTTTAGGATGGGCGGGTAACAATTCATGGATAATCAATTAAAGAAAAAATACGGTCTAATTACTGCGATTGCCATGGTCATCGGCATTGTCGTCGGCTCGGGCGTATTTTTTAAGGCCGAGAAGATCCTTGTCGCAACGGGCGGCAACCTTTCTCTAGCGATCCTCGCATGGATCATCGGCGGCTTGATCATGGTCGTTTGCGCATATGTATTTGCCGTCATGGCAACGAAGTACGAGCATGTGAACGGCATCATCGACTATGCGGAAGCCACGCTCGGAAGAGGGTATGGATACTATGTCGGCTGGTTCCTTACCTTTATTTATTATCCCTCCATGACATCCGTACTTGCTTGGGTGTCGGCAAGATACCTTTGCGTTCTCATCGGTTTTGACATCGTAGGCGCCGAATGTCTTGCGATCTCCGCCTTTTTCCTCATCGCAAACTATGCGCTGAACGCATTGTCGCCGAAACTTGCCGGAAAATTCCAGGTTTCCACGACGATCATCAAACTCGTTCCGCTGCTTCTCATGGCGGTCGCCGGACTGATCGTAGGATTGTCGAACGGCATGACGATAGAAAACTTCAATACGGTGGTCGATGCATCGATCGGAAAGGGCGGCGCTCTGCTGGCAGCCGTAGTCGCAACGGCGTTTGCCTATGAGGGATGGATCATTGCAACAAGCATCAATGCAGAACTGAAGGATGCAAAGAAGAACCTTCCGATCGCGCTCGTGCTCGGTACGATCGCCATCGTTGTGATTTATATTCTCTATTATATCGGTCTTGCGGGCGGCATCACGAACGCGGAATTGATGCAGGGCGGAGAAGCCGGGGCAAAAATGGTATTCTCTGCGATTTTCGGAAAAGTCGGCGGAACGGCTTTGTTCGTTTTCGTCGTCATCTCCTGCCTCGGCACCCTGAACGGGTTGATGCTCGGCTGTACGCGCGGCATGTACTCCATTGCGGTGCGCAACGAAGGCCCTCGGCCGGATGTGTTCCGCCAGATCGATCCGATCACAAACATGCCGACCAATTCCGCTATCATCGGTTTGCTGCTGTGCGGCATGTGGCTGTTATACTTCTTCGGTGCAAATCTGACCGCATCATGGTTTGGCCCGGTGTGCTTTGACTCTTCCGAACTGCCGATCATCACGATCTATGCCTTCTATATCCCGATCTTCCTGATGTTCATGATCAGAGAGAAGGAGCAGCACGCCGTAAAGCGGTTCGTCATGCCGACCCTTGGTATCTGCGGCTGCCTGTTCATGGTGTACGCTGCGATTGCGGCGCACGGTCAGGCCGTTCTCTGGTATTTGCTTGTGTTCGCAGTCATCATGCTTGTGGGAATGTTGCTGCGCGGGAAAAACAGGAAAGCTTAACTGCTTAGAATCATTGCAATACACAAGGGTTCCGGATCCATGAGGTTCGGAACCCTTATCGTATGCAGGGGAATACGCCGTTCCTTGATCGACGGCACATTAAATTCGCTTTGTCAATGCTCGCTTATCATGTCGACGGCTTGTCTGACACAGCGGGGGCGACGATGGGAGAGAGCTGATACTTTGTCGAGAAGGTTCGGAACGCCTGCAAAAACTCTTCGTTTCCGGGCTGTTTGACGCCACTCAGGTAGGCGTGCGTATCAAAACAACCTTCCGCGACTTCGATGACACAGACTGCGATATTCGAGCAGTGATCGGAGACACGCTCAAAATTGTTCAGTAGGTCAGAGAGAATAAAACCGAGCTCAATCGTACAGGAACCCTGCTGAAGCCGTTCGACATGTCGTATCTTGATCTGGTTGGTCAGGCCGTCGATCACCTGCTCGAGCGGCTCCACCGTTGCCGCCAGAGCAACATCCGCGGTTTCATACGCGCGGACCGTTGTGCTCAATATTTCGGTGAGCGCGCGTACAAGGAGGTCGACCTCGCCGAGCGCCGCAGAGGAGAATCGAATGTGCTTGACGTGCAGCTCCCGCGCTGCACCGAGAATATTGACCGCATGATCGCCGATGCGCTCAAAATCGCCGATCACATGCAGCAGCTTCGAGACCTGCCGGCTGTCCTGCTCGGTGAGGTCATGGCTTGCAATACGAACGAGGAACGAACCCATATGATCCTCGTAACTGTCGAGAAGCGATTCGTTGTTCGTGATGCGCTCTGCGGTGGCCTCGTCATAGTGCTTGAGAATATCGAGCGATTCTAAAAGGGTCTCTTTTGCCAGTTCCGCCATGCGAACAGCAGCGTTGCTGCATTCAGCAACAGCGAGCGAAGGCGACTCCAAAAGACGCTCATCCAGGAAAGTGCAGGCAAGGTCGCCTTCCGATTGCTTCGGAACGATGAGATAGGAGAGCTGCTCAAGCAGACGACGAAAGGGGAGAAGCAGGAAGGTGGTGAAAACATTGAATACGCTATGGCACAGCGCAATGCCGACCGGGGAAATCGGCGCGGATACGAATTCAAACCGAAATACCGCGTTCAGCGCGTAGTATAATAGCAGACAAATGACCGTGCCGATGACGTTGAACGACACATGAACGACAGCGACACGTTTTGCATTTCGATTGACACCGATGCTGGAGAGCAGTGCCGTAACGCAGGTCCCGATATTCTGGCCCATAATGATCGGAAACGCCATGCCGAAGGTGACGCTTCCGGTCAACGACAGCGCCTGTAAAATGCCGACCGAGGCGGCAGAGCTTTGAATGATCCCGGTAAAGATCGCTCCAACCAAAACGCCGAGGATCGGGTTTTCAAAAAACACAAGAACTTTTGAAAACTCCGGTGTTTGCGCGAGCGGACTGACAGCGTCGCTCATCAGCTGCATTCCGAACATTAGCACAGAAAAACCGACAAGCACGTTTCCGGTGTCGCGTTTTTTTGATTGCTTGGCGGTCATGATGAGCAGAATGCCGATCACAGCAAGAATGGGAGAGAAAGATTCAGGCTTCAACAGCCGCACGAAGACATTGCTGCTTTCGATGCCGACAAGACTCAGCAGCCATGCGGTGAGCGTCGTGCCGATGTTGGAGCCCATTATGATGCCGATGGTCTGATACAGCTGCATGATGCCGGAATTGACAAGCCCAACCAGCATGACGGTCAGAGCGGAAGAGGATTGGATCGCGATGGTCAATCCCATGCCGAGAAACAGGCTCTTCCAAACGTTTGAGGTCATCTGCTTGAGAAGCTGTTCTAGCTTGCCGCCGGAGAGCTTTTCCAGACCAGCAGACATTACATGCATTCCGTAGAGAAAGAACGCAACGCCGCCGCCCAGCGTAAGAAACGAGAATACGTCCATTTTTCCGAAGATCCTTTCAAAGCGCGAAATTTCAATATAACCATAACGTAACCGCGTTAACTCTGATGCTGTGCGTGTGTTAAAAATACGTAAAATCTTAAAAAAGAGGCAGTCAATCGACTGCCTACGAAGTTCGCACCGGGTTAGAACCGGATCTCGATGGTGGTCCCGATTCCGGGCTCGCTTTCCAGCGATACTTCGGCATTGTGAAAAGCAGCGCCGTGCTTCACGATGGAAAGCCCAAGCCCGGTGCCGCCAATGGCCCGGGAATGGCTCTTGTCGACACGATAAAAACGCTCAAAAATGCGTGCCTGGTGAGCGGGCGGTATTCCAATGCCATTGTCACGAACGATCAGAACGGCGCGTCCATCCCGCATAGCGGTTTCTACTTCTGCGAAGCCGCCGGCGCGATTGTACTTGATGGCGTTATCGACGAGATTATAGATGATCTCGTCCAGAATGCGCGCAACGCCGTTCACATGCCCCTCTATACCGCGCAAGCGGAGCGTAACGCCGTGCGACAAGGCGGTATCATGCAGCCTGTCGCATACGGATTCGGCAACGGCATGGAGCTCGACGCCCGTTTTTTCTGGTGCTTGTGCGTTCTCATCCAGACGGGAAAGCTCCAGAATATCGTTGACAAGCGCGATAAGCCGCTGGCTCTCAAGGTAAATGCTTTCGCCGAAGTGCCGGACGTCCTCCGGTTTTACAAGCCCGTCCTTCAGGATCTCGGCTGTTCCTGAGATCACAGTCAGGGGCGTTTTCAGCTCGTGCGAGACGTTGGCAGTGAACTCGCGGCGCATTGCGTCTCCGCGTTCTTTTTCCGTTTCATCCAATAGTACGACCACGGCTCCAGAGACGTTGCCGGAGGTAACGACAGGGCTTGCGGTGATCAGAATGTGCTGCTCGTCATGCAGCCAGTGCCTTTCGGCGTGAACGCCGGACAATGCTTCACGGACGGCATTTTGAAGTACGTTATCGAACGGGAGCGTAAACAGTTCTGCACCGATGCAGAGCGTGTCCGCCGGCAGGCCGAGCAGACGTGCGGCGCTGTCGTTTTTCGAAAGCAGGATACCCGCCTGGTCGAGGATCAGAAGCCCCTCCGGCATACGTTCCGTGATCTGCGCGAACTCCTGCTGCTGCCGCTCAAGCTGCTCGATCTGTTCGCTGATGACCAGGTTTTGTGTGCGGATCCTGCGGATCAGCGGGGTGATCTCCGGGTACGCCTTGCATTGCTCAGGCGCTCCAAGATCGAGTTGATTTAGAGGCGCCACGATCTGCTTTGAAAGCCGTGTGCCGATCACGGCGGACAAAACGATTGCTGTCAGAAAGATCAAAGCGATCGGCTGCGCCATGTTCCAAAGGATCGAGGTGACAGAATGCTGCGTATCCGCAACGCGGAGAAAGCTGCCGTCGGCAAGCCGCTTGGCATAGTAGTAGGTTTTTTCACCGTACGTCTTTGAGTAGCGCGTGCTGCTGCCCACGCCGTTCTTCTGCGCCTCCACGATCTCTTCGCGCTGCAAATGGTTTTCCAGAGAATCCGCATCCCCCAACGTGTCAAACAAAACGGTTCCGTCTGCCGAGATCCATGTAATACGAAGCGCCTCCTCGGGAAGCGCCTGCAGATAGGATAGGCCATTGCTTTCGACGCCTTCGGAAATATACGCAGCGCTGCTTTTTAATGTGCTTTGGAACCCCTGATTGAAATAGCCGTAAAGAACAAAGAAACTCAACAGCAGAGATGCAAGCAGCACAATGATCGCGACCATAGAGATCGCGCGAAAGATTTTGTCCATCATGTCGGATCATCCTCCCCTCCGATGCGGTATCCGTAGCCGCGAACGGTTTCGATATAGTTCCCCGCCGCGCCGAGCTTCTGCCGCAGCGTGCGAATGTGAACGTCGACCGTTCGGCTTTCGCCGTCGAACGCATATCCCCAGACTCGATCGAGGATCTGGGAGCGAGACAACACGTTGCCGCGGTTTTTCAGCAGGAGACAGAGCAGTTCAAACTCCTTCTGCGTCAGCGAGACGGGAGAATCGGAAACACTGACCAGGTGCTTGGCAAGATCGACGCGGAGTGTGCCGCAGCAGTACTCGTCCTTCTCCGGGGTGCCCGCTGCCGCGCTTCTTCGCAGCAGCGCCCGGATGCGCGCAAGCAATTCCATCATACCGAAAGGCTTAGCAACATAATCGTCTGCGCCGCCGTCCAGGCCGATGACTTTGTCATATTCCGTGCCCTTTGCGGTCAGCATCATGATCGGGATCGAACTTGTAGCGGGAGCCAACCGCAGACGCTTTAATACGAATAAGCCATCCTCTTCCGGCAGCATAATGTCCAGAAGGATGAGCTCGGGCAGAGATTGATTCAATGCGGACCAAAAGAGGGAAGGACGGGCAAAGCCCTGTGCTGGCATCCCTTGACTGTTCAATGTGTAAACGAGCAGTTCGCGAATGCCGTCATCATCCTCAAGCAGATAGATCATTTGCACCTCCGGCCCTATCGTGTTCCATAAAATAACTATAGCGGAAGAAGTGTATCAGTGCAATCAAACTTGTGTTAAATCTTTGCAATCCATGGAGGACAAAGCGAAGATTCCGTCAGAAAAACAGGCGCGCCCGACAATGATGTTTGCGGGTGCGCCTGCTTTTCGTGTCGTGTTCTTCTGCCGAGGTCAATCTGCAAATACGGCGTCCGTGACGCAGAACTCTGCCTGCGGCATGACTGCAACGAACGAAGCGGGAACGGTGCTGTCCGGTGTGTCGTCTGCAGCGAGACGTTCAATTTTTTCGACAGCGTTCCGTTTGTTGGCCGTGTTTGCGACCAAATAGAGCTTCGCAGCTTCGCGTGCGTTTGCAATGCCGATCGTAACGCCCCGATGAAGTGCGGGCGCTTTGTGCTCAAAGTACTTCTGCGCCACGGCCGCTGTGACGGGCGCGACATCCGCGACGTGCGTACGGAGCGCAGGATCGACGCCCGGCTCGTTGAGCGCAACATGTCCGTTCACACCAATGCCAAATACGATCGCGTCGAATCCGCCATGCGTCTGCAAGAAAGCTTCCGCACGCGTACACTCAGATACGGGATCTGCCATTCCGTCGAACAGAAAGACTTCGCCGAAGCCCGCCTCCTCCAGAAAGTGCTTTCTGAGGAAATCCGCCATCGCGCCGTCCGCGTCTTGCGGAAGCCCGCACCACTCGTCCATACCAAAGAACGTTGCCTTAGACAGATCGAGCTTCCCGGATCGAACGAGTGCATTGACCGCGTCGAAAACGGGATAGGAAGAGGTTCCGGCCGCGATGCAGAGCAGGGCGTCGGGTTTTTTCCGAACGATCTCGGCAAGTTCAAAGGCGATATGGCGCCCAAGCGACGCATCATCGGGAAAGTGCAGCATTCTTACCTCCAGTTGTCCGACGGCCGTTTTGCGCTGGATGCATAGGGGAGTGCGACTTTGCGGCCTTCCTTTGCGGAAACATATGCGGCGTGAATGACTTCGAGCACCGCCTTGCCGTATTCACCGTCGGAGACGGGCTTCTTGCCGGTTCTGACGCAGTCTACAAAGTGCATGAGCTCCTGCGGATAGCCCTGGTTGAACGCCTCCTCAAACACCGGGAACGTCCAACCGGTGGTAGCGCCGGCCTTTTCGCTCGCGTAGTCATAGCCGTCGAGACTGTACATCTGCGAGGAATTGCCTTGGAACAGGTCTGCGTAGCAAACGCCCTTGTCACCATAGACCTCGGTGCAGTCCTGCATACCGCCCTGCTTTACCCAACTGTCCTCGCCGACGCAGAGAACGGTGCGGCCGTTGTGCTCAAACTCCAGCTGCGTGATCGCGTGATCTTCCGCATCGGTGTCGTGGTACACATGCATGAAATTGCCATAGACACTCTTCGGCGTGCGGCTATGCAGCATCCACATGAACCAAGCGATCGCATGACAGCCCATGTCCATCATGACACCGCCGCCGGACTTGTCAGACTCATAGAACCAACGGCTGTGCGGACCGGAGTGCTTTTCGCACTGCTTGAGCATATACAGCTCGCCGACAGCGCCGCTTTCAACGATCGCTCGCACGCGCTCATACTTCGGCGCAAAGCAGAGTTCTTCGGCATACATGAGCAGCTTGCCGTTTTCCTTGCAGGCGGCGATCATCTCATCTGCTTCTTCAATGGAAAGGCAGAGCGGCTTTTCGATAATGACATGCTTTCCGGCTTTCGCAGCTTTCAGACATGCATCGTGATGAAGGAAATTCGGGAGACAAATATCAACGATGTCGCAGTCCGTCTCAGCGAGCAGTCGATCCACATCATCATAGTACGCGGGGATTCCCATATGCTCTGCAAAGGCTTTCGCCTTATCAAGATGATGCGAATACACAGCGACGACTTCTGCATCATGCACAAAGCGCTGATAAGAGGAAACGTGGATCTCGGAAATGAAGCCGCAGCCCAGCACGGCAACCTTGGTCTTGTTCATGGAATGCTTCTCCTAATTGATTGTTTACATATACTGGCGCATGAAGCGATAGCTCTGCTCGATTCCCTTCCGAACATCCTCGACGCTGCTCTCATAGGCCTTGTCCTCGACTTCGATGCAGGCATAGCCGGTGTAGCGGATATCGTTCAGCGCGGAAACGAACGCACCGAAATCTACACCGCCAAGGCCGGGGAGCTTCGGAGAGTGCCAGAGCGTCGGGTAAGCGAAATGACCGTAGTCGTCCACCTTGTCCTGATAGATCTTGATGTCCTTAAAGTGAACGTGATAGATGCGATCCTTGAACTCATAAAGCGGCTTTGTATAGCTCGCGCCGATGAGATACGGATGAGAGGGATCGAAATTCAGACCGAGCGCGGGAGAGGGGATGCGGCGGAACATTTCACGCCAAATCGCGGGAGAGCAGGCCAGATTGTTGCCGCCGGGCCACTCGTTGACCGTATACAGCATGGGGCAGTTTTCAATGGCGATCTTGACACCTTTTTTCTCGGCGTAGGCAACGATGGGAGCCCAAACCACTTCGAACTTGTCGAGGTTCTCTTCAACGGTTTTGTTCTTATCGCGGCCGATAAAGGTTGTGACCATGTTGACGCCCATCACGGCGGACGCATCGATCAGACGGTAGATGTGCTTGATCGCGACATCTGCTGCTTCCTGGTTCGCATCCATCGGGTTCGGATAGTAGCCGAGGGAGGAAATCGCCACGCCGCGATCCTCTGCGTACTTTTTATAATACAGCAGCTTGGCGTCGTCACATTCGCTCATGTCGATGTGCGTAATGCCGGCATAGCGGCGGATCGCCTTGCCCTTGGGCCAGCAGCAGACCTCCACGCAGGAGAAGCCGACCTGCGCGGCATAGTCGATCACCTGTTCAAAGGAATCATCAGGCAGAATAGCAGATACGAGACCGAGTTTCATCATTTTCATAATCCTCCTTCAAATCGAGTTCTGTTCAAGAGAGAGCCTGTATTGTTTCGTTCAGGAAGCGGACTGCCATGCGAATGTCCTCCGCCCCGTTTTTGACCTCGCGCTCAATGGTGAGATAGCCGTTGTAACCAATCGCCTGCAAAGCCTTGAGATAGGGCTTCCAACGAACGCTGCCCTCACCGAGCGGTGTCTCCTCACAGCAGCCGCAGGTCGCAGCCCACTCGAGCCCGCCCTCTGCGAACTTGTGATAGAAGTCCGCCGGAGCGATGGGGGCAAGTCGCTTTCCGTCCTTGGCATGCGTGTGGACGATGCGGCGGCCTGCCGTTGCGACGGCGGCGACTTCGTCGTCCGCACCGACCATGACGAGGTTTGCCGGATCATAGTTGATGCCGACGCCCTCGCCGCAGTCGTCCAGAAAAGTGGCAAGCGTTCCGATGGCTTCCGGTCCGGTCTCCACGGCGACGTAGGCGCCCAGCTTTGCCGCAAACCGCCCCATTTCACCCATGGCGTCCAGCATGATCTGATAGCGGGGATGGGATCTGTCTTTAGGAACGACGCCGATGTGCGTCGTTACGACGTGACAGTCCAACGTATCGGCCAGTTCAAAGACTCGCTTGAGGTAATCGATCTTTTCCGGGTTGTCCGCAGGCTTTTCAAAACCGAAACCGCCCAGCTCGCCGCAAAGGGAGACGACCGTCTGATGGCAGTCGCGGGCGGTCCTGCGAACGTTTTCGACCGTTTCTTTGGAGACGGTTCTCGGATCCAGCTCGTCTGCGGCGTAAATCTGGACGCCGCTTGCGCCGCAGCGTTCAGATTCGCGGATGCCCTCGATCAGGCCGACGCCAAACCAGTCGGCCATGGTACCAATCTGGAACATAGCCTCGTTCCTCACTCGCCGACCTTGATCCAGCGGCCTTCGCGCGCGCTGCGCACGACAGCATCGCAAAGCGTCATCTCACGCAGACCGTCATCGAAGTTTGCGAACAGCCCCTTCGAGGTGTCGCCGTTTTCGATCGCGGAATAGATCGCCTTAAAGTTCTGCTTGAACGTATCCGGAAAGCCCTCGACGTGGCCGCCGGGATAGCTGATGGAGTTCTTTGCAAGCTGACTCAGAATGGAAGGATCCTTCGGAGCTTTCTGATTGAATGTATCGCGGTGGCCGATCCAAAGCTCGTTGCTGTCCTCACTGTCCCAATGCAGGGCGCACTTGCTGCCGGCAACGTCCAGCGTGATCTGGTTCTTACGGCCGGCGAACACCTGACTGATCGTGCAGTTGCCGTGCGCGCCGTTGTCAAAGTGGAACAGGATCGTGCAATAGTCCTCGGTATGGATCGGCTTTTCCTCGTAGTCCTCGGGACGGAGCGCCATGCCGGAATAGGTCTCGATGGGCTTGAGCGGCTTTCTGCGGATCTTGTGGAAGGTCTCAAAGTCGGCGAAGACTTCGACCGCGCGCAGACCCGTCACGGATTCGACCATGTCGATCCAGTGAGAGCCGATGTCTGCAAAGGCGCGAGAATCGCCGCTCATTTCGGGCTCGAGACGCCAGCTGTAATCGGTATCATAGTAGAGCCAATCCTGGAGGTAGGAACCGTGGATGGTGTAGATCTCGCCGACGTCCCCGCTGTCGACCATTGCCTTGGACTGCATGATCTGCGGATACCAACGGCAGTTGAAGTTGACGCCGGTGACGATGTTGTGCTCTTTTGCGTAGGCCGCGAGTTTCTTGGCTTCATCCAGCGTTTTGGTCAGAGGCTTTTCGCAGACAACGGAGATCCCGCGCTCCATGGCGTACATGGCCATCTCATAATGCGAGGAGTTCGGCGTGCAGATGTGTACGACGTCAGGTTTTTCAACGTCGATCATTTCCTTATAATCGTCGTAGCCCTTTGGCACGCAGTGCGCCGCCGCTTTGGCCACGGCATTCGGGATGTCTGAGATCGCGACAACGTCTACGTTGCCGAGACGGCGAAGCGCTTCAATGTGTGCAGCGCCGATAAAGCCAACGCCAATGACACAGGTTCTGAATTTCTTCATGAAAAAGATCCTCCTTTTGCATTTAGAATGAAATGGAATGTCCAATTGCAGTATTCCTAGATACTTTTTTTAGTATATCCCAAGTTGAAAAGAATTGCAACAAACAGCGTATTTTTTGCAATCCGTGAAAAAAAATGAAAATGATTGATTGGAAATGAAAAAGGTGTTATACTACAAACATCCTATAGGAACGAAAAGAAAAAAGAAAACAGAAAACGAAATGTGTTTCGCGGCTTGCAAAGAAATGAAAAAAACGATTTGCAGTCTGACCGCGGGGCAAAGAAAGGACAGGTATCAAATGAACACGTTGAAAGCACAAGACATCGCCGATATGATCGATCACTCCCTTTTGAATCCGGCATTCACGCTCGACGAGATCAAGCATGGCTGCGAGGTCGCAAAGGAATACAAGTGCATTTCCGTTTGCGTCCGTCCCTGCGATGTGGAGATCGCGGCGGAGATCCTTAAGGGCAGCAGCACGCGGGTGACTACCGTTATCGGATTCCCGCATGGTTCGAACCTGACCGAGACCAAAGTATTTGAAGCGGAACGCGCCATCGAACAGGGCTGCGTCGAGATCGATGTCGTTTTGAACATCGGCCGCCTGCTCTCCGGTGATTATGAATACGTTGAGAAAGATCTGAAAGCGGTCGTCGATGTCGCGCATGCGAAAAACGTTCTTGTGAAGGTCATTCTTGAGAACGCATATCTGAACGATGAGCAGAAGATCAAAGCCTGCGAGATCTGTGCGCGCGTTGGCGCAGATTTCACAAAGACCTCGACCGGCTACGCACCCGGCGGCGCAACGATCCATGATCTGAAGCTCATGCGCGCACATACGCCCGCTACCATGCAAGTCAAGGCGGCCGGCGGCGTTCGCAAGCTCGACGACGCGCTTCTTGTTAAGGCGGTCGGCGGTACGCGCTTCGGCTGCACCCGCACGGAATCCATGCTGGCTGACGCCCGTGCACGTGAAGCGGCCGGGACGCTCACACTGCCCGAGATCCATGACGATACGGAGTTCGCCTCTGTCCTCGCCGCTCGCGCTGCAAAATAAACTCTTCACAAATTACGACTTTATATTATAATTGGAAGGAGAAAACATGGAACAGATCGTCGAGAACCTGATCGCCGCAACAAAGTATCCGTCTCCGAAGCGCAAGGACTGGCGCATCGGCTGCATTGGTTCAGGATTTATCATGGCTGACTGCCACCTGGTTTCCTACAGAAACGCCGGCTTTAACCCGATTGCTATCGCATCCCGCACACCGGAACACGCCGAGGCTTGCGCACAGAGACATGGAATCCCGAAAGTATACAGAACCTGGCGGGAAATGCTGCAAGACGATTCTCTTGAGATTCTCGACATCGCATACCCGCCGGATCAGCAGCTTGAGATCGTGCAGGAAGCCGTCAAGTGCAAAAACCTTCGCGGTATCCTTTGCCAGAAGCCGATCGAAATGTCGCTCGAAAACGCGAGAGAGATCGTGCGTCTCGGCGAAGAGAATGGCAAGGTCATCGCCGTCAACTCCAATATGCGCTGCGACCAGTCCATGCGTGCGCTGAAGTATCTGCTTGATACAAAAGAGCTTGGCGACCCCGTGCTCGCCACCATCGAGATGCGTGCGATCCCGCACTGGCAGGAGTTCCTGAAACAGTACGATAAGCTTGAGATCTTTGGCATGGGTATCCACCATGTTGACTCCTTCCGCTTCCTGTTTGGCGATCCCGCTGAGATCACCTGCGTTTGCCGAACGGATCCGCGAAGCAAATTCCAGCATGTGGATGGCATCACGCAGTATACGTTCAAGTACGAAAACGACTTTATGGCAACCTCGCTGGACGATGTTTGGGCGTGGCCCGAGGATCCCTGTGAGAAAGACATATACATCCGCTGGCGCGTTGAGGGGACCGAAGGAATGGCGGAAGGCACCATTGGCTGGCCGATGTATCCCGACCGCTGTCCGTCGACGATCCGCTTCACGTCGAAGCGCCATCCTGCGTGGGTCGCGCCCCAGTGGGATACCGTCTGGTTCCCGGACGCTTTTGAAGGAACGATGTCCGGTCTGCTGCGCGCCGTAGAACAGGGAATGGAGCCGGAGATCTCCGCACGGGATAATGTTCGCACCATTGCGTGCGTTGAAGCCTGCTATCGGTCGATTCGTGAAAAGCGTACCGTAGCGCTGAAAGAATTGCTTCTTCCGACGGACTGACAGACGCCGTTCGGGTTCGACAATATAAACAGGAGGATTACTCATGATCAGCGTAGGCATTTTTACCGGCTACTATCCCTACACCATGGACGAAGTCATTCGCCGCATCAAAGCAACGGATTTCAATTGCGTCCAGCTCGACGTCACGTTTAAAGATTTTGACGCGGCAAAGGAGCCGCTGACCAAGGAAAAGGCGCATGAGATCCGCGATGCGTTCCGCAACGCAAATCTCCCCGTGATCGCCGTTTCCGCTTACACGAATTTTATTCATCCCGATCCGGATATTCGGAAGAAAAACATCGAGTATCTCAAGATGATGCTTCGCCACGCCCGCGATCTCGGCTGTCCCTATGTTGCGAGCGAGACGGGTACGTATAACATTGAAAGCGACTGGGTCTGGCATGAGAAGAACGCAAGCCCGGAAGTGTACGATGAGACCATCCGCATTATCCGCGACCTTGCGGCATACGCAGGCGACTGGGGCGCTACGTTTATCGTGGAGAACTATGTCAACAACGTCATCGGCACGGTCGAACAGATCGAGCAGATGTTCTGTGATGTGAACAGCAAGAACCTCGGACTCATCTGTGATCCGACGAACTATTTTGATGAAAAGGCCATGCAGGATATTGACGGCACGATCAACCATGTGTTCGATCGCCTTGCGCCTTACATGAAGATCGCGCACGCAAAAGACATTAGAATCGCGACGAATACGGCGGAGAAGCATGCCGACATCGACGCGGACGCATCGCATTCCTTCCGTGGTTCCGGCGGCGTCGAATTGCCGGCGGCAGGTCTTGGCGTTTTGAATTATGATCTCTATGTCAAGCGGCTTGCCGAACAGCACCCGAATATCCCGCTGATCATTGAACACCTTGACGAGGGCGATATTGAGCGTGCAAAGCGCTTTACCGACGATACGCTGCGCCGCATGGGCGTCTGAGATCGGCGGACAGGAAGGAAAGAGGGAGGAAACGAAGGAAATGCAGTATCGTATAGGTATCGATCTCGGCGGCACAGCGATCAAGGCCGGTGTCGTTGATGAGAACAACCAGATCGTTTATAAACATTCGCGTCCCACGGGGCATGGGTTTGAACAGGTCGTTGCGGATATGGCAGCGGCAGCGAACGAAGTTGCGGCGATGGCCGGGCTGAAAGTCTCAGACTTTCCGTGCGTAGGCGTCGGAACGCCCAGCTGTATCAATCCGCACACGGGCAGACTGGTGTTCTCCAACAACACAAATTGGCGTGATGTACCGCTGCGCGAAGAACTTGAAAAGTATCTTCCGGTGCCGGTCTATATCGGTAACGATGCGAACTGCGCAATTATCGGTGAAGCCATTGCGGGCGCGGCAAAGGATTGCAAGAACGTCGTTATGCTGACGCTCGGTACGGGCGTTGGCGGCGGCGTGATCCTTGGCGGAAAGCTCTTCTGCGGTGCAGACGGCATGGGAACGGAACTCGGACATACGCCGCTGATCTCGGGCGGCTATCCCTGCACCTGCGGGATCGACGGTTGCCTGGAAGCGTACGCGTCCGTGACAGCGCTGATCCGCCAGACTAAAGAAGCGATGGCCGCGCATCCGGAGTCGCTGATGCATGCTTATGCGCGCGACAACGAGGATGGTCAAGTGACCGGAAAGACAGCCTTTGAGAGCGCAAAGCAGGGAGATCCTGCCGCACTTGCCGTTGTCGATCGATATGAGGATTATCTTGCAAACGGCATTGGCGGCCTTGTCAACATCTTCCGCCCCGAGATGGTGCTTATCGGCGGAGGTCTTTCGGCGCAGGATGCGTATCTGCTCGACCCTCTGAATGAGAAAGCAAAACGCTTCGTGTTTGCAAGCGGCATCATCGGCGTGCCGCCGATCCGCCGTGCAACGCTTGGGAATGCAGCCGGCACGATCGGCGCTGCCAATCTCGACCGGATGTAAGCTAAGGCCATGCGGTTTGGCGTTATCGGAACAAACTTCATTTCTCAGGAATTTGTGCAGGCAGGGCAAACGCTGGATGGCTTTGTCCTGCGTGCCGTTTATTCGAGAAGACTTGAGACAGCCGCTGCGTTCGCCGAATGCTTCGGAGGAGCGGAGTGCCTGACGACGCTCGACGATCTTGCAGAGCATCCGGAGATCGACGCGGTTTATATTGCATCGCCGAACGCGCTCCACGCGCCGCAGGCCGAGCGGATGCTGCGGGCGGGCAAACATGTATTTTTGGAAAAGCCGGCCTGCCCGAATGCGGAGACGTTTCGACGCCTCGTAGACCTCGCAAATGAAATGGGCGTCGCCTTTGTCGAGGCTATGCGCCCGGCTTATACGCCCGGTTATTCTGCGCTTTGTGAGGCAGTGAAAGAGATCGGCGCGGTTCGGCACGTCTCGTTTTCCTATTGTCAGTATTCCTCACGATATGATAAGTTTAAAAAAGGAATTGTGGAAAACGCGTTCGATCCGAGCTTGTGCAACGGAGCGCTGATGGACATCGGTGTGTACTGCACGCACATGCTCGTTGCGCTGTTTGGGACGCCAAACAGCATTCTCGCAATGGCGCAGCGTCTGCACAATGGCCTCGATGCACAGGGGACTGTGATTTGTGGGTTCGACGGAATGCTGGCGGATCTGACGTTTTCAAAAATCGCGGACGGGAAACGGCAGAATGAGATCCAAGGGGAGAGCGGAACACTTTTGATCGACAGCGTTTCGAATCCAAAGCATATCGAGCGGATCGCGCGTGATGGCAGCAGAGCAAATGTCTATTACGATCCGGATCCGGAGTTCTTTGGAATGGCGCATGAGATCCGAGCGTTTCAACGCTTTGCGGAAGACGCTATGCAGGGAAAACGCGACGAAATGACACGGAGAAACAGCGTTACGGAAAAGACACTCTTCATAATGGACGAGATCCGCAGGCAAACGGGTATCGATTTTGTCCGCAGAGATACTGGAATTGGGGGTACAGGAACATGATAGCGTCAGCGCGCAATCTCTACATTTTAAAGCGCCTTAACGAGTCGGGCATCGTAGACTATAAGAGCATTGCCGGAGAACTCGGCGTGTCCGAGGCGACGGTGCGGCGCGATTTTGAAAAACTCGAATCGCAGGGAAAGCTTCGCAGAGTGCAAGGCGGCGCCGTGCCATCCGGAACCAGTGGAACAGGCTTCGATGCCGAGCTGTCTATCCGCGCAAAGAATAATTTGAACACACAGGAAAAACAGCTCGTTGCGCGCGTGGCGGCGGAGAATGTCGAACCCGGCGAGTGCGTTTATCTCGATACGGGTACGAGTATTGCCCCGCTTGCGCAGTTTTTGCTCGCGAAGCCCATTCGGATCGTGACTTGCAATAATCTTGTTTTGCAGCGCGTCAAGCCCGAATCGCGCGCTGAGGTGTTTATTCCCGGCGGTCGCTTTCTGCCTGCCGATCAAATGATCATGGGCGCGATTGCCGAAAGCACGCTGGAGAATTTTGCATTTCATCGGGCGTTTATCAGCTGCATGGGCTTGAGCGTAGAGGCGAACACTGCATATGTCACAGAGATGGAGAGCATGAAGATCAAACAGATCGCAATTAAGAATGCGGAAAAGAGCTACTTGCTTGCCGATTCGAGCAAATTGCAAATGGTCGGTCTGCTTCGCGCCGCCGGCCTGGATGCGTTTGAAAAGGTCTATTTGAATGGCCCGCGTCCGCGTGGAGAATACCCGGCGAATATGGTGTTCGTAGAGTAGACCTGAATCGTTTTTTGCATGTATTTATGTCCGGGCTTTTGCACGGACATTTTTCTTTGCAAAAAAATGATTGAAATTGAAAGTTTTTGCGTTATAATGGAAACAGAGAGACTGACCAGTTATGTGAAGGAGGATTTACGCAATGAAGACCAATGATGCAAGAAAACGGGCGATCCTGGAGTCCTTCAAAAATGGGCTGATCGTATCCTGCCAGGTGCAGCATGACGATCCGATCTGTACGCCGGATATGCACGTTAAGATGGCGGAAGCCGCAGTGTGGGGCGGCGCTGTCGGCATTCGCGCCAATTCGCCGGAACAGATTCGTGACATAAAAAAGGCGGTCGATCTGCCTGTGATCGGCCTTTATAAGCAATGGAACAAGGGGACCGATGTGTTCATCACGCCGACGCTTGAAGCGGCGCGCGAGGTCTATGAAGCTGGTGCTGAGATCATCGCGCTTGACTGCACGGAGCAGATCACGACAGCCGGACGCCCCGCCTATGAGCTCCTTCCGATCGTGAAGCGGGAGTTTCCCGATGCCATGACGTTCGCGGACGTTTCTACATATGAAGAGGCGGCGCGTGCGGTAGAAATGGGCGCGGATATCGTTGGCCCCACGCTCTATGGCTATACCGAGGCGACGAAGCAGATCGAAGAGCCGAACCTGCGCGAATTTGCACGTATGTGCCGCGACTTTGGCGATGAAGTGTATATGGTCATGGAGGGACACATCTATTCCCCGGAAGACGCGATCAAGTGTCTGTATCTCGGCGCGCATGCAGTTGTTGTCGGAAGCGCCATTACGCGACCGCATTTGACGACAAAGCGGTTTACAGATCTGATGGGCGGCTATCGCAACAACTGGCGTGACGCAGAAAGGAGCGCACACTAAAATGGCATTCAATGCCGAAACGGCACAAAACGTAGAGGTGAGCGTCAAACTCCCGCCGGAGCTCGCACCCATGGAGCAGCTCCGCCTCATGGAGCGATATACTGAGACGCATAAAGCGGCGTCCGCACTCTCGAAAGAAGAGCGCGAGGTCGCGTGCCTTCGCGTCCTGTATCCTGCGCTGCTTCGCTCGATCGAACCGCAGGATCTGATCGCGGGCCGATTGGATTTTCTCCCGATCGGGTTCGGCTGTGTGACGTCGGTTGGCGGCGTCGGACATTACTGCGTGTTTCATAAGCTGACCAAGTTTAAAGAGCAGCTCCCGCAGTCCGAGCATCCGCGCGTTGATGCCTTGTACGCATATTGGCTGGATCACGACCTCAAAACGAAATACTGTAAAGATGCGCTGAAGGATGACATCGTCGGCATGTTTGTCGACTGTGATTACCCGCTCATCGCGACGGCGCGCCTTTCCGGTATGATGCTGGATTATCGCACGCTGATGAAACTCGGAATCGGCGGGCTGCGGAGCAGAATTACCGCGTTGCAAAAAGAGAAGGGCGACAATGCGTTTTACCGTGCATCGCTGGAATGCCTCGATCTGTTCGGGACCTGCTGTGACGCCCTGAAGGAAAAAGCACAGCGGGATCTGACGTCGGCCGATGCCGCAAGAGCCGCCGACCTCTGCCGTATGATCGACGCGCTTGACAAGATCAAGTCGGATGCGCCGGAGACCTTTTATGAGGCTTTGCAGTTGTTCTGGCTGTATGCGCTGCTTGCAGGCGTTATCAATTACGGACGTATGGACGATGTGCTGGGAACCTATCTCAAGCATGACCTCGATTCCGGCCTGCTCAACGAGGACGAGGCGTTCCGTTTGCTGCGATCGCTCTGGACGATGATCGAGAACCGGCGCACAACGGTCAACGGGCGGATCATTACGGGCGGTCGCGGAAGAAGGGATCCGGAAGCCGCAGACACGTTTACTCGTATCGCCATGAAGGTGGCGCAGTCTTGCCGCTACGTGGAGCCGCAGTTTACGCTGCGCATGGATCGGAACACGCCGGAAGATATTTTTGACGCCGCTCTTGATACGATCGGGCAGGGCGCGACCTATCCGACGCTTTACAATGATGACGTCAACGTTCCCGCCGTTATGCATGCGATGCGGGTGGACGAGACGACCGCAGAGCAATACGTGCCGTTTGGATGTGGTGAGTTCGTCATTCAGGGGCAATCCACGGGAACACCGAATACCTGCATCAATCTGCTGAAACTTCTGCAGATCTCGCTGAATGGCGGCATCGATCCGATGGATGGCATTGACAAGAGCGATGGCGTTGCATTGCGTCCGGCGGAGGAGCTTACGAGCTTTGAAGCACTGTATGCACAGTACAAGCGCCTGCTCGATCACTATTTTGATCTTTCCATCGCTGCACAGAAGCGCTCCTATGAGATTATGAACGAGGAAGTATCGTTCCTCTTTACGAGCATTCTCATGGACGATTGCCTGGGACGTGGCAAGGCGCTGCTCGACGGCGGTGTGCGGTATTTGGGCGGCACAAACGAAACCTATGGCAACATCAATGCGTCGGATTCGCTTGCGGCGATCCGTGAAGTCGTGTTCGAGAAAAAGCTGACCACACTTCCTGCGCTGCGCGACGCTGCAAACGCAGATTTTGAAGGGCAGGAGTGGCTGAGACGACAGCTTTGGGAAGCGCCGAAGTACGGCAATGACGATGATCGAGCAGACGCGCTGGCCAACGACCTGTTTCAATTCGTTGCAAACGGGATCCGCGACCGCGGCATTGCGGCCGGGATGCAGTACTACCTCATCGTGATCAGCAATAACCAGCTGAATACGGAGTGGGGGAGACGCACAGCGGCGTCCTATGACGGACGACATAAGGGTCAGTTTATGAACCCGGCGAACAATCCGCAGGGCGGCGCAAATCACAGCGGGCCGACGGCCATGCTGAATTCGCTCGCAAAGTTCGATGCGGGACTCCATGGCGGCAGTGTACAGAATATCAAATTCACACCGGATTTCTTTAACAACCGGCGTGAAGTGATCAAGCAGATGTTCCGTGTGTACTTTGCACACGGCGGCTGCCACCTTATGGTGACCGTCGTGGATCACGGCGTGCTGGAGGATGCGGTGAAGCATCCCGAGAATTATCGGGATCTCATTGTGCGCGTGTCCGGATTCTCGGCAGTGTTTGTAAACCTTGAGCCGGATATCCAAAAGGAACTGATGAGCAGGGTGCTGTATGGCTGAGCAGAAGCTGATCGTGACGGAGATCGAGCGCAGTGCGATCCATGACGGCCCCGGGCTGCGTACTGTTGTTTTTCTGCAGGGCTGCCCGCTCTCGTGTTATTGGTGCTGTAATCCGGAAACGCAGAGCGTTCGTCCCGTTTTGCTGCATGACCGCAATCGTTGCGTCGGCTGCGGCGCTTGCACTGCGGTTTGTCCGAATGCGGCTGTTACGATCGAGAACGGGAAAGCCGCGGTCGATCGGGAACTGTGCAGAGCGTGCGGCGCCTGCGCCGCTATCTGCCCGCTCGGCGCAAACAGTCTGTCCGGAAAAGAAATGACGGTGGCGGAGGTTCTTGCGGTCGTCGCGCGCGATCGTGCCTATTTCGATGCGACCGGCGGCGGGTTGACGCTCTCCGGAGGAGAACCGCTGCTTCAGAGTGCGGCGCCGGAGCTGCTGAAACAGGCAAAGGCTGCTGGGATCTCGACCGCTGTGGAAACGACCGCATGCCTTTCCTATGAAAAGCTTGAAGCAGCGCTTCCGTATATCGATCGCTTCTATGTAGATTATAAGCACCCGGACGCAGGCGCCCTACAGCGTGCAGCAAACGCATTTCTGCCGTTGATCGAGGAAAACCTGAGAAGACTTGTGCGGGACGGCGCGCGCGTTACGCTCAGAACGCCCGTGATCCCCGGATTCAATGATGAAGAAACGGTGCTGGAACGCTGCTTTGCGTTTGCTGTGTCACTGGGCTTGCGGGAGTATGTGCTTTTGCCTTACCACAGCCTTGGCAAGGGAAAGTATGCGAAGCTCGACCTTCCGTATTCTCTTGGCGATCTGCCCATCCTGAAACCGGAAGATCTTGCCGGCGCGGCGCAGCTTGGCGCGCGTATGGGGCTGTCTGTCCAGATCGGAGGATGACGATGTTTTTACTGCAACCGGCATATAAAGATTATCTCTGGGGCGGCAGCAGGCTTCGCACGGAATACGGGAAGAACAGCCCGAACACGATCATAGCCGAAAGCTGGGAATTGTCCGTACACCCGGATGGCCGGTCGGTCATCGCAAGCGGAGCCGACGCCGGAAGGACGCTCGCGGATTATCTTGCAGAACATCCAAAAGCGGCCGGCGGAGCCAAAGGCGAGCAATTTCCCGTGCTTGCAAAGCTCATCGACGCGCAGCGGCCGCTCTCCGTGCAGGTGCATCCAGAGGACGATTATGCATACCGGAAAGCGGGAGAACGGGGAAAAACGGAATTGTGGCATATCCTGGAGGCCGAACCGGACGCTTATTTGTATCTTGGCGTGAACAGAACGGTATCCAAAGAGGAATTTACCGACCGCATCGCGGATAATACCGTTGAAGAGATCTTGAAAAAAGTACCGGTTCTTCCCGGAGAAAGCTATTACGTCCCTGCGAGAACGCTGCATGCCATCGGCAAGGGCATCGTGCTGTTTGAGGTGCAGGAAACGTCGAATCAAACCTACCGCGTGTATGATTACGGACGTCGTGATGCAAACGGAAATCTAAGGCCGCTCCATATTGCGGATGCGCTGGCTGTCGCGCGTCTGTCGCCGTCAAGCGCTGTACCGCCCGGGTATAGCGCCTGGAAAACCGTTGCAGGCGGAACGGAACGGACGATCGTGCAATGCCCGTTCTTTACACTCTGCGAAATACAGCTTGCCGGCACGATGGAGATCGACGCGCCATGCGACAGCTTTGTTCATATTTTGACGGCTGCAGGAAACATGCGGGCGGAAAACATGGAGGAGGGGAGCCTGTCTCTGGAAAAGGGAAGCGGCCTGCTGCTCCTTGCGGGAGAAAAGGCATGTTTGACCGGCAACGCAAGATTGCTGCTGACTTCGCGCGGAAAGTAGAGTCTGACAGCATGATGCCACAACATATTTGAATTATGACATTTGTCCCGCACTGATTGCAATGCGGGACAAAATGCGTCATACTAAAAATACTAATGCCTGATTATGTCGCCGGGACTTACCGGCGGTGGGAAAAGGAGATCGGATCCTTGGTAGAAGTAGAACACCTCGTCAAGTTTTATGGAGAAAAGGAAGCGCTGACAGACGTGAGCTTTTCCATTCCGGAAGGGCAGGTCGTCGGTTTGCTCGGGCTGAACGGCGCTGGCAAATCCACCACCATGAATATTTTGACCGGCTATCTCAGCGCGACTGCCGGAACAGTTCGTATCGACGGGCACGATATTCTGGCCGATGCAAACGCCGCAAAACGCAATATCGGGTACTTGCCCGAACAGTTTTCGTTTTATCCCGAGATGCGCGTAAATGAGTATCTTGACTTTTGCTGCGATCTGAAAGGCGTGACGAAGGACAGGAAACAGCGGCAGGCGCATGTTCGTCAGATCGTGGCACGCGTCGGGCTGACAAAGGTCTATACGCGTATGATCCGCAATCTGTCGAAGGGGTATAAACAGCGTGTCGGTTTTGCGCAGGCGCTGATCGGCAGTCCCAAACTGCTGATCCTTGACGAGCCGACCGTGGGCTTAGATCCGTCGCAGATCATTGAGATCCGTGAGCTCATCAAAAGCGCGGGCAAAACCAGCACGGTCATCGTCTCTTCACATATTCTTTCCGAGATCCAGGCGATCTGCGATCGCGTGATCGTGATCCATGGCGGGCGCGTGATCGCGGACGATTCGCCGGAGCATCTCGCACGAAAAATCCACGCAACGCACCGCGTGGCAGCAAGGATCCTGGGCGAACCGGAGCGCGTGAAAAAAGCACTATTGTCCGTTCCGGGCGTGCGCCAAGTGACACAACTGACACAGAAGGAACCCGGCGCGTTCGATTACCGCATCGAGGGCGACCCCGACACGGATATTCGGGCGGATGTTTTTCATGCGCTTGCCAAGGAAAACCTGCCGCTGCTTTGTACTTATAATAATGAGCTGTCGCTTGAGGATGTGTTTTTGCACCTCATCGGCGACAAACATGAGCAGCAGAAGGAGGAAAGGGCATGAGAGCGGTTTTGAAGCGGGAGTTTCGGGCATATTTTCAGTCGCCGCTGGGGTTTGTATTCATTGCGGCCCTGTACTTTTTCACCGCGTACTATTTTTTCACGTTCAACCTGTACCGAAACACCACGGACATGTCGAACCTGTTCGATCAGCTGTTCACGGTCGTACTGTTCCTTGTCCCGGTGCTGACCATGCGGCTTATGAGCGAGGATAAACGTGCCAGAACGGACCAGCTGCTATTGACTGCGCCCGTCTCTCGGATCGGCATTGTACTTGGGAAATACCTGTCGGCTCTGCTTGTCTATCTCATTGCAATCTCCGGCACACTGCTCATGGCGGTCGTGATGTCGTTTTATGCGTCGCCCGATTGGCCAGTCGTTATCGGAAATCTGATCGGGCTCGTGATGCTGGGCGCTTCGCTTATTGCGATATGCATGTTCTTGTCATCGTTGACCGAGAGCCAGGTCATTGCGGCGGTCTGCGGCTTTGCGGCGAGCCTGTCACTTGTTCTTGTGGATGCCATGGCCGATGTCGTTTCGAGCGCGTTCCTCAAGAGAACACTGTATTATCTCTCGTTCAACAATCACTATAACGGCTTCACCATCGGAATCATCGATATTTCCAACATTCTGTTCTTTTTGAGCGTTGCCGCGCTGTTCGTCCTGCTTACGGCGTCGGTGCTCGAAAGACGACGTTGGAATTGAGGGAAGGAGTTGAATACGATGAAAAAGGCCCTCAATCGTGTTGGAAAGAAAATGAACCTGGTGTTCGCACTTCTGATCGTACTGCTGATCGCGGCGGTCGTGCTGCTGAACGCCGTTGCGCTCGTTCTTGCTAATCGCTATCCGCTTTCGCTTGATCTGACGGCGAATGCAGCCTATGAGATCGGCAGCGATACGAAGACGATTCTTGCGGGACTGAGCGATGACGTGACCATTGACGTTCTGTCCGATGAAAACGCGTTTTCACAGGATGCCTATCTGATGCAGGCAAAGCGGATCCTTGATCAGTACCCGCGGTATTCGGAACGGGTGAAGCTGCGGTATATCGATTATGCGGCCGACCCGTCTTACGCCGCAAGTCATCCTGATCTGACGCTTGCAGACAGCGATGTGATCGTTTCTGCGAACGGTCGGGTAAAGCAGGTCGCTCTGACGAGTCTTTTCAATTATGCTTATACTGCGACGGGCTCCATTACGATCGAGTCCTCCCGCGCGGAGGAGGCCGTGACCGGAGCGATCCAGTATGTGCTTTCCGGAGAGTCGGTGCAGATCGGCGTACTGTCCGGAAATGGCGAGCAGAGCGTTGAGAACTTTACATCGCTGCTTGTAAACAACAATTACACGCTCAAGAGCGCAGTCCCCGCTACGGACGATCTGTCTGTATATGATGCGCTTTTGCTGATCGCGCCGCAGACCGACCTTTCGGAGGACGATATTCGGGCGCTCGAAGCCTATCTTTACAATGGCGGTAGCTATGGAAAAACGCTGTTTTATACCGCTTCTGTGACACAGACGGAATTGCCGAACATCGAAACGTTCCTTGCGGAATGGGGCGTTGCATTTGGCGACGGCGTGGTGTTCGAAACGAAATCCGACAGAACCTATCAATACCAGCCGTTCTACCCTGTGGCCGACTATGTTTCCGAAACGTACAAAAAGATGCTGATCGATGCTTCTGCACCGATGCTGATGCCGCTTTCAAAGCCCATGCAGACTCTGTTTACATCGCGCGACGGGCAGTACACGGAAACGCTGCTGAGCTTTGCGGAAACCGCAGGCGTGCGTCCGCCCGATGCCGGCGAGTCCTTTACCGCTGCGGATGCAACGACGTGGGGCCCGATGCCGGCCATGGTACTTGCAAGTCGCAAGGTCGTGGAAAAGGGTATGGTTTCAAAGCAGTCGAATATTGTGGTTTCGGCCTCGACCGCCATGCTGGATGAGATCTGCATGCAGAATTCATCATTGTCGAACAGCACATATGTTTTGAATCTCATGAACTCCCTCACGGACAGAGGCGAAATGCTTGCCATTGCGCCGAAATCTCTTGCAGGAAAGACGCTTGGCATCACCTCGCGGCAGGTCACCACACTCGGAGTTGTGCTTGGCGGCATTTTGCCGTTGCTGATTCTGCTCACGGGCATAGGCGTCTGGCTGTATCGGAGGTACAAATAATGAAGAAACTCATTCGTCTTTTGATTGCCGCCGCTGCGACGGTCGCGATCCTCGCGGCCGCTCTCGTCGTGCTCCTGCTGAACCCGCCGGGTGCCGAGACGGGAAAGACGGTTCTGGCAGACCACGCAGCAACGGATATTGTATCCGTGGAAATTACAAACGAAGCCGGAACGTTTCAAGTCCACGCCCAGGACGGTGGGTATCTGATTGATGACATCCCTTCCGAACTGATCGACATTGACGCGTTCATCAACTTTATGGTCGCATGCTCCGACGTCGCCACACTGCGGCGCGTGGAGCGCAGCGAGGCAAATGCTTCAAACTTCGGCTTTGATGCGCCGTTGGCGACCGTACGGGCGACATATGGCGATGGAACCGAATTGAACCTCCGGCTTGGCGCAAAAGAACCGCTCTCCGGCGATTATTATTGCATGGCGGACACGGAAAAAGGAGTCTATCTGCTTTCTGCCGATACCGCAGCAAATTATCTGATTGCAAAGCAGGCGCTCATCTCGTTCTATGTAACGCCAAAGCTCGCGGTTTCAAGCGCTCTCTCCGCGCTGCAGGACGTGACGTTCAGCGGCGGACCGCTGGAGCATCCCGTGACGATCGAGTCGGTTTCCGCAGGCGACGATGAAGTCAAACTGCTTGCCAAATCGTTTGGAGCTGCAACGCATATCGTGCGGGGCGCAGGCGTTTTTGAACTCGACCAAACCTATGGCCTGACGGTGATGGAGCCGCTTTGCGGGATGACCGCGCAGGCGATCGTCGCATACGGACTGACGCCGGAGCAGGAAAGCGCAATGGGGTTTGATACCCCTTACATGCAGGTCGAGTTCGATTATAAAAACGGCGCGGAAACAGCGACGCATTATGTGCTGCGCTTCCTCCCCGCGGTCGAGGACGGCTCCATGTTCTATGCCAATGCTAAGAACAGCGGCGTTGTGTATATCGTTGAACGGAAGGCTTTCTTCGACATTACCTATGAAAAGCTGCTGCTTCGTTGGTTCCTGTCGCCCATGTTGATGGACGTCTCGGGCGTAACGGTCGAGGACGGAGGCAGAAGCTATACGTTCACGGTGGACAACACCGACCGCAAGAACCCCGTTGTGACAATGAATGGCTCAGAGCTGGATACGGATCGCTTCCGAACGTTTTTCCGATTGATCGAGAGCGCGGCAAACGATGGAGTGTATCTTGGAACGCTCGCTCCGCCGGAGCAGACGCCGGCAATGACCATAACCTATCATTACGGCGAGGGAAAACCGGACGATGTGATGACACTGTATAGCGGCGCCGCCAGAAGGGTGAACGTGTATGTGAACGGCGTGTGCGAGTTTGCCATGAAGGATTCGTTTGTAGCGCGCGTTCACGAAGCGCTTCAGGCATTACAATCGGGCGCGGAATTTGACACGAACTGGTGAAAAATATATGGAAATCCCTGCGATTGTCTCTTGCAATGCGGGGATTTCTTTGTTAGAATGAAATTATAATTAATACAATGCACGAAATAAAGTGCTCGAATGAGGAATCAGGTTGCACAGCAATACCATCAACAATCGAATCATGCAGCGCAGCAACCTTGCACGCGTTCTCCGAACGATTTATGAGAGCGGCGGTATTTCGCGGCGCGATGTGGCGATACGAACGGGCCTGACGCCGTCCAGCGTCACAAACATCGTGTCCCGTCTGCTGGATGAGAAGCTGGTGCGAGAGAGTGTGCAGACCTGTGAGGAGGGGCTTGCGGTGGGCAGGCCACCTATCCGCCTCGAAATTGCGAACGACCGTTATGCTGTGATCGGCGTCGAGCTTTCCGCAGATAGGATAACCGCGGTGGTTACGGATTTTATCGGAACGCCTTTGGCGGTCGGAAACGATGACAATAGCGGGGCGAACCCGCCTGAGGTCGCAACGCGGAAGATACATGATCTTGTTCTGCGTCTTTTGAAAGAGGCAAGGGTCGATCGCGAATGTGTTTTGGGGCTCGGGCTGATGTCTTCCGGACCGTATGATCCGGAGACGGGGCATATGTTCAATCCCACGAATTTTGACAATTGGCTCGATGTTCCGATCCGCGCGCTCGTTGAAGCGTCGCTCGGTTTCCCGGTCAGCTTTGATCGGGATTCCGTAGGCTGCGCGCTGGAAGCCCAGATCAACGAGTCCGACGAAGGCTCGCTGTTTGCCGTGATGGTCAATACGATCGGCATCGGAGGCGCGCTTGTTATCAATGGCGAGGTTTACTATGGCCTGCATAACTGCGCAGCAGAGATCGGCTGCATGACGGTCATTCCGGACGGACCGCTATGCCGGTGCGGAGATCGCGGATGCCTTGAGGCGGTCTCTTCGGCCGATGCACTCTTGGGTTACATCCGGCAGCGCGTTGCGGAAGGCACGGAGGATCCGTTTGACGGGTGCTGCGGCACGGCGGACGCGGAGCAGCTTGCTGCAGCATATCGCGCAGGAAAACCTCTTGCAGTAGAAGCGGTCGAGCGCGGCGCAAAGTATCTGGGCATTGCAATCGGCAACGTCATCAAGATCGTCTGCCCGGATGTGGTGGCGATCGGCGGAAGCTTTTTGACGGCGCTTCCCGAGTATTACAGTCTGATCGTTACGCAGGCGCGCGCACGCAGACAGGCGGAGCCGCGGTTCATTCCGTTTGCGCATGGGCCGATTCAGTGCGCGCTGGGCGGTGTGCGGCTCGTTATCATGAATTATTTTAAAGCGTTAGAGCATTAATAAAGAAGGAAATTCCATGCATTCGGAGGAGGTCGCATCGTGAACGAGAGCAAACTCAGAGTCGCTGTCATCAGTTGCGGTATGATTGCAAATGCCGCGCACATTCCCGCCTATAAAAACCTTCAGGACAAGGTCGATATCGTTGCGGTCTGTGATGTAAACCCGATTTCGGCAGAACAGACGGCAAAGCGTTTTGACATCCCCGCTTGGTATACAGACGCGGAGGAGATGCTGCAGAAGGAGCGCCCGGATCTTGTCTCCGTGTGTACGCCGAATGCGCTGCACAAAAAGATGGCGATGCTCGCGCTGTCGTATGGCGCGCATGTTGCATGTGAGAAACCGATCGCGCTGACCTATGCCGACGCTAAGGAAATGTTCGACTATGCCAGGGAAAAGGACCGCGTTCTCTTTGCGTGTCAGGTCGTTCGGTACAATGAAGAGTATCAGGTCGCGAAAGAGTTTATGGACGACGGTACGCTCGGCAAGGTGTATTATTCCGAGTTCTCGCTGATTAGACGGCGCGGCGTGCCCAAATGGGGCATGTTCCATAGAAAAGATGCCAACGGGGGCGGAGCTCTGTGCGATTTGGGCGTCCACCTGATCGATGCGGCGCTCTGGGTCATGGGAAGTCCGAAATTTACGGCCATCTCGGGTATGGCGTCGGCGGAGATCGCGCACAATGAAACGAATATCCTGACAAGCCTTGCGGAGAGCGGCGCACCGGCCGGCGTGTTCAATGCTCGCAAGTATTCTCCGGAAGAGTTTGAAGTTGAGGAATTTGCCGCCGGCAGTATCCGACTGGATAACGGCTGCTGCTTGAATTTCAAAACTTCCTGGGCAGTCAACTTGCCGAATGAGTACGCCATGTCGTTTGCGGGCAGCAAGGCGGGTCTGCTCTTGCCGAAAGTCGAATTGCTCTCCACGATGGGACACTATCAGGCGGACATTCAGCCGCGACTGTTCCCGCAGGAGCGCAGGTTTGCAAAGGAAGCGTTCCCGGGGCATTTCTTCCTTTTCGAAAATGCGGTCGATCACATTCTGTACGGAACACCTTTGATGGTCAAGCCGGAGGAGACCCTGAATGTTGCCGCCATCATTGACGCATTTTATATTTCTGCTGCGGAAAACCGCGAGGTTCGCGCAGAAGAGATTTTGAAGTAGTTTTTCGATCACACACTTCGGAAAGCTCAGGTTTCTCACCGCCAGTGCGCAGGGCGGCGTCAGAAGAAAACGACAGCCCATTCAGGGCAGATTTGAAGGAGAAGAAAAATGAAAGTTGGTCTGTATTCCATTTCCTGTTCCGGCACTTGGTTCAATGATCGCCCGGCGCTGACCGTGGAAGAGTTCATTGATACCGCGAAGAAGTACGGATACGACGGCGTTGAGATCGATTTGAAGCGGCCGCACGGCTCGCCCCTCGATCTGGATGAAAAGCGCTGCAAGGAGATCCGCGACTATGCGGCAAAGCAGGGACTGGAGATCTGCGGCGTTGCGGCAAACAATAATTTTGCGACCATCATCCCCGAGGTTATGGAAAATGAACTGCTCATGGTTCGTGAACAGATCCGCGTGGCAAAACAGCTCGACGCGAAGGTGCTTCGTGTGTTTGCAAACTGGCGCGGCGTTGTGAAACGCAACGGCATCGCGACCTATGAGGTCCCCGCGCAGTATCATAACTACTATGGCGCGCTTGATTACGAGCTCCGTCAGAGCATCATCGCCGCGCTCAAAGAGAGCGTGAAGTGGGCGGAGGACGCGGGCATCATCCTGGCGCTCCAGAACCACCATCCGATCATCACGCGCTATGAAGACATGATCGATTTCGTCGAGTGCGTGGATTCCCCGTACCTCCAGTGCTGCTTCGATGCGCCCTGCTGCGGTTGGACGAAGGAGCATCAGAGCGATGAGTACATCACCAAGGCCGTGCATGAGGTCGGCAAGCGCCAGATGATCACGCATGCAAACGCTGAGTTCGTCGAGCATGCGGACGGCACGATCGAGATGATCTCTTTTGACCCGCATGAGCAGCCCGTGCTGACCAACTATCCTGCCTTTGTCCGCGCGCTGAAGGAAATCGGCTACGAGGGATACATCAACTTCGAGTTCTGCCATATGCCGTATCATCATGGAAAGGTTCTCGGTTACAACGACTACATCGAAGACCAGATCCGGATCGCGCAGAAGTACTTCCGCGGCCTGATCGAGAACGCGTAACACATATTTACAGAACAGTTCGAACATTCCTTGACGGCAGGGATGCCAGGAATTGTAAAGATTTGAAAGAATTCATGCAATCCTGAATATATTCTTGCAATATTTGCAAAAAATGTTGCATCCCTGTCGCAAAGGGGCTATAATAACATTCATCAAGAATTAGCATCGGTTTCGTTGGCCGTATGTCCGCACTCGGCGGGCTTTCAAAATCCTACTACATGTGTTAATCATGGTGTCTCCCCTTGATTATAAAAAAAACAGGAGGAAACACAATGAAGAAGTATCTGGCAATTCTGCTGGCTGTCGTCATGGTGCTGGGCGCTGTTGCCTGCGCGAAGACTCCCGCCGCAGAGACCCCGGCTACCGATCAGCCGGCCGCTGAAGCTCCCGCAACGGAGCCCGCTGCAGAAGGCAAGACCGACATCAAACTGGCTTCCCACAATGCGGAAATCGAGGGCAACCCCTACCGTGTTCGTTACGAGGCTGACATCCAGGAAGCTGCTGCTGCTGCCGCAGACCACGGTCTGAACGTGAGCTACAGCTCCTTCGTCTCCAACTGGGATGCGGCGACTGAGTCCCAGCAGATCGAGAACAGCATCAACGAAGGCTTTGACATCATCCTCGTCAACCCCGTGTCCTCGACCGGCCTTGATCCGATCATCGAGAAGGCGCAGGAAGCCGGCATCGTTTACATCAATGCCGACTGCGAGTACACCTCTACCGATGTTAACATCCTGAACGTCTGCACCGACCAGTATTGGCTCGGCTACAAGACCGCGACCTATGCCGGCGACGTGCTGGGCAGCGGTGCGAAGGTTGTCATGATCGCGGCTCTCGACGGCAACGTTGCGAACACGCAGCGTCAGCAGGGCTTCGAAGACGGCGCCAAGGAGAAGGGCCTCGAGATCGTTGGCGGTCGGTACAACCACGACTGGAATCCGGTCAAGTCGCAGCAGATTGGCACCGAGATTCTGAACTCCGGTATCGAGTTTGACGGCGTCCTCATTTCTCAGTGCGCCGAGAATGCTCTTGCAGCGTTCGACGCAGCAGGCAAAACGTATCCGAAATTCTTCGGCTTTGGCGACACCGGCGAATGGATCCAGAGAATGTACAACCTGAATAAGGACGAGAAGAAGATGGACTTCATGGTCCTCTCCAACCCTCCGGGAGTCGGCGCGAGCGCTCTGAACTTCGGCCTCAACATGATCCTCGGCAAGACCCTGAAGGATGACGTTTACAACGTGCCGGAAATCCACAGCATCTACCTGAAGTCCAAGGTTTGCTGGACCTATGATGATATCAACAACGCTGAGTTCATCGAGAAGGCCCAGACCATGGAGCCCGGCGATGCCCTGACCTACTGGCTCACCATTGACGAAGTTGCTGAGCAGTACTTCAACTAAAAACGATTGCGTTCTTAGAACGCAAAGCTGAACATTTGCCGCTTGACCGGCGGAAGTGATTCCGCCGGTCAAGCTGCTTTCAAAGTGCAGAGCGGAGAGTTCTCCGCACGAAAAAATAGAATCATTCAGTATCGTTATGCTGGTATACAGCGGCAGAGGCCGCTGCCAAGTTTTGAAGATTCGCGCTTGAGGCGCTTTTTATACGTCAATCCAGGGGATGCGGGATGGATGATATTATATATAGTACAGCAGGAGGAGAGACCCATGTTTGAGTTACGCGGGATCGAAAAGCGGTTCGATGCGGTACGGGCGCTCAACGGCGCATCGCTGCATGTCGAGCCGGGCGAGATCCGTGCGCTTTTAGGTTCCAACGGCTCCGGCAAGTCGACCATGATCAAGGTGCTTGCGGGACTCGTCAACCCCAATGCGGGTGAGATCGTTTTTGATGGCAAGCAGGTCGCGATCAACAGCGGTATTGATTCACGAAATCTTGGGATCGCAACAGCGTTTCAGGATCTGAGCCTTGTGCCGACGATGACCGTGAAGGATAATATCCTACTCGGCAACGAGCCGATGAAAAAGTTTGGCGTCGTTGACAAGAAATCTGCCGAGAAGCGCATTGCCGGGCTTTTGAAGAGATTTAAAATCGATTGCGATCCGAATGCATTCGTGCAGACGTTGACGCCGTCCACCCAGACCATGCTGGAAGTCGCAAAGGCGGTTTCGCTGAATCCGCGTCTGCTGCTGCTGGACGAGGTCACTGCGTCGCTGCATTACGATGAGATTGCTGTCTTGTTTGATGTCATGCGTGAACTCAAGCAGGAAGGCGTTGCGATGATTTACGTCACGCACCGCATGAATGAGATTTTTGAGATTTGCGATACCGCTACGATCATGCGCGGTGGCGAGACAGTCACGGAAGGCGATATTGCAAACTTGAGTTTGGACGAAATCGTCTACTACATGACGGGTCAACGCCCCGATGCGCAGGAGGAGAACCATTTCCATGTCGCTGAGCGCGAGGACAACGTCCCGGTGCTTGACGTCCGTGGGCTTGAGGTGTTCCCGCGTGTGCGCGATATTTCTCTGCGCGCATACCAGGGTGAGATTATCGGAATCGGCGGCCTGCAGGGGCAGGGTCAGTCTGAGTTTATCCGCGCGATTCTTGGTGCCGAGACGATCGAGGCAGGTTCGATTCAATACTGTGGCAAGACCGCCAAGTTCAAGTCGCCCGCAGAAGCCGTCAAGAACGGATTGGGCTTCATTTCCGGCGAAAGAAATCGCGAAGCCATGTTCCCGCTGCGTTCGATTGAAGAGAACATTCTTGCAGGAAAAGTCGCCAAAGGACCGCTGTTTGCTTATATGTCTCCAAAGGCGAACCACAGGTTTGCCAATGAGGCTGTCGAAAAGTATGCCATCAAGATCGGTGAGCTGCATCATCCTGCAAGCTCGCTTTCCGGCGGCAATCAGCAGAAGCTGGTCGTTGCTCGTTGGATCGCCATGAATCCGACGCTGCTGCTGCTGGACGACCCGACCAAGGGCGTTGATATTCATTCACGCCAGGAGATCCACAAAATCCTGCGCAAGTGTGCGGAGGAGGGCATGACCGTTATTATCTCCTCGAGTGAGACGGAAGAGTTGCTTGCGATCTCCGATCGGATCTATGTATTCTACGAGGGCTGCGTGAGCGCCATGCTTTCCGGCGGGAATAAGACCCCCGAGAGACTTGTTGCGGCAATGATGGGTATGACGGGAGCAGCTTCCAACGAAACTGATGGAAAGGAGACGGTGCAGCAATGAAAAAGCTATTTCAGCGTTTCCGCAAGAGCTCCGCATTTGCAGGTTTCATCCTGTTTGCGATCGCTCTGCTGCTTAATATTGTCATTCAGGGCCCAGCGTCCTTCTTTAGCGTAAAGAGCATCAACACGCTCTTTGCTAAGAATATTCCGTTTATCCTCGTGTGTATCTCGCAGAGCTTCCTGCTGATCTCCGGCACGATGGATATTTCCTGCGGCATTCAGCTTGCGCTGGTCAATGTCGTTACGATCATGAGCTATCAGGAGTGGGGAATTCCGTTCACGGTCAGCTGCGTTCTCGGCCTGCTTTCCGCTGTTGTGGCCTCTCTTGTGTGCTGGTTCTGCTGCTCGGTGATTCGTTTGCCTGCACTGCTTGCAAGCTATGCGCTGACCTATGTGATCAAGGGCGTGAACGTTTTGATTATGGACGTTCCGCAGGGAAAAGTACCGAAAGCGTTCTACAAAGCCTATGACGCGCAGCTTCTCGGGTTTATTCCCGCTTCCATCATCGCACTTGTCCTTGTCGCACTCATTTGGATGTATCTGCGCAGAACCAAGTTCGCAACGAATATCTATGCGGTCGGCGGAAATCCGCGCAATGCATATGCGGCCGGTATCGACCCGATGAAGGTTCAATTCCAGGCGTTTCTGCTCAAGGGCGTTATCGTCGGCATTGCGGGACTTTGCCTGACACTCATGATCGCGGCCGGCAACCCCCTCCAGGCGGAGGATTACGGCATCCGCTCGCTGTCCGCTTGTATTCTCGGCGGTCTGACGTTCGGCGGTTGGGGCTCCGTGGCGTGCGCCGTATTCGGCTCGGGCTTCTTTGTGCTGATTTCTAACACGGTGTATTATATCTTCACGCTGCTTTCAAAATTGATCCCCGGTTTTGCGGTTTCTTCCTATTGGCAGAACTTCGTTTCCGACGTTATCATCTTCCTGGGATTGCTGATGACGATCGTTACGGCGAAGGGACAGCGCGAAGCGCTCCGTGCCGGCATTGTTCGCCAGGTCAAGCGCGGGGAGCGTTACGATAAGCCGGCGGAAGACGCGGCGAAAGGAGGAAATGCGCAATGAAAACCAAACAGCTTTCGCTCGGCTCCGGTATGAAGTCGTTTATCCAGAGCAATCCCGCGCGCATGGCGTTTATCATTGCGGCGGTGCTCTACCTTGTTACGATCATCGTGACGCCGACAGCTCTGAACCTGAACGCCATCGGCTCGATCATCATGCTGACGCTGCTTCTCAGCTTTGCTTCCGCAGGCCAGACCATCGTGCTGATCGGCGGCGGCATGGACTTCGGCGTCGGCGCGGTCATGTCCTCAGCGGCGATCCTCACAACGTCGATTATGAAACAGCAGGATGGCCATTTCATCGAGGTGTTCGTCATTGCGATGCTGATGGGCGCCGCGGTCGGCTTGCTGAACGGCGTATGCGCCGTCAAGATCGGTCTGCCTGCTATGATCGTTACCATGGCGGTATCCAACGTCGTTTCTCGACTGCAATATGTTCTTACGCAGGGCAGCCCGCTCGGGTATGCTTCCCCTTCGTTTGTTGCATCCGTGTCGAAGCGCCTGTTCGGTCTGCAATTTCTGCCGACCATCGTGTTGTATGCGCTTGTGATCTTCCCGCTCGTGTATTTCATTTTAAACCGCTCGCGCTTCGGCAAACAGGTATATCTTGTCGGCAATAACCCTGTTGCTGCGAGACTGAACGGCGTCAATGTGCATAAAGTGCAGATTCTCACTTATGTGATCTCCGGCCTGTTCTCTGCATTTGCGGGAATGCTCGGCGCGGCGTATATGACCTCTGCGCGCTGCCAGATGTTCGACGAATATGCCTACAATTCGCTGATCGCCGTTATCATCGGTGGCACGACCCTGAGCGGCGGCGTCGGCACATATACGGGCAGCATCGCAGGCTCGCTTGTTATGATCCTGCTTAGCAACATGCTTACGACCGTTGGCATGGCGCAGCCGGTTCGCAATATTTGCATGGGCGCAGTGTTGATTCTGCTCCTCGCTCTTTACAACCGCGAGAAGAACGTGCGCCAGTAAACAAATTTAGGCCTTTGACGAACCGATACGGTGCATAACTGTATCGGTTCCTTTTTCGGAACGTTAGAAAGTGGGTACTATGGAATCTCGTTCAAATAGTCGAGTGATAAGAATCATTACGATCGCGATTCTGTCGGCGTTGTTTGCCTATGGATTTGTCGGATCGATCAGCAACGTGCTTGTCAATGAGATCATCGATGCGTTTTCTCTGACAGGCACCGCACAGGGCCTCAGCGCAAGCCTCATGAATATGGGTTCGCTGATCGCGCTGTTCGTGACGCCTTTGCTTCAGGGACGCATCAGAAAGACGAAGATGATAGTTCTGTCCGGTTTGCTTCAGGTCGCTGCACTTTGCGTCGCAGGCAGTGCGGCCGGCTTTATTCTGTTCGCTACTGCCAATGCGGTCACAGGGATCGGCTGCGGCTGGCTGGATACTTATGCCAATTCTTGTATTGTCGATCTGCACCCGCAAAACAGTACGCGCTATTTAGGCTGGCTTCATGGCCTCTTCGGCGTTGGGAGCCTCATTGCACCGCTTGCCATTCGCTGGATCCTCGGCTGGAGCAGTTGGCGCGGCGTGTATTTCGCTTTTGCGGGCGTAATGCTGCTCTCCGTAGGTTGCATCGCGTTCACGAGCCGAAAGGTTGAAAACACAGGCGCTCTATCAAACACACAGGAGTCTCGCCTGACGTTTAAAGAGGTCGGCGCGTATCTCACGGTGAAGCGGAACGTTTTGCTTCTGTTGACGACCGTGATGACCAACATGGTACAGACAGGACTGACCTGCTGGATCGCGCGCTACATGTTTCTTGCATATGGTGAAGTCGCGCTCGGCGCGACCTGCCTGACCCTGTTTTGGATCGCGGCAACGGCGAGCCGTTTTGTGATGCCAAGACTGAAACTCCGCCCGCTTACGATCGTCATGGTCGGTGCGTTTTGCGCGACCGTGCTGCTGAGCGGAGGCATTTTGAGCGGTAGCGCTACGGTGATGTGCGTTGCCGTGTGCCTGTGCGGATTTGTGACAGGACCGTTTATGCCGATGCTCATCGCGGAATGCGCCACCGGGTATCAGGGAAAAACCACGCTTACGACTTCACTGATGATGATCGTTGGCGGCGTCGCGCGCTTGGCAGTGCCGCTGTTGACGGCGTCCGTTACGAGCGCAGTGTCTGCAACAGCAGGAATGCTGGTTCCCGCAGTGTTCGCCGTGCTGGCGGGCGTACTGAGCCTCGCCGCGCTTCGTACGACAACGACGACACCGACCGCCCATGCAGACTGAGCCTAACGACTGTCCTGACAATACATTTTGAGAGGAACGGACGACGCGTTTCGGTGGTGCGGAGCGCGTCGCTTGTTTTCTATTCTTGAGCCTCTGGCGCAAAGACATGAAAAAAGGAAGCCAAACGGCTTCCTTTCATCTTCGCTGTATTGCCTTTCCACGTGGTGCCCTACCCACATCGAAAGTAGGATATAAAGTACAGAATAGTTCGTTACGCGTATTTAAGGAGGAAATCGGTAATGAAAAAACTATTTACAATACAGCGAAACCTTTTTCTATCCTGAGCATAGTATATCATTGCATCTTGTCAAATGCAAGCGGAATCTGAGGCAAAATTGTGTCAATTCTATTGCTGTTCTGTAAAGATCGGGGTGAAGGCCAAGTCGGCTGAGTCCCTGTCCTGAATATACACGTTTTCGAATCCGAGATCACAGCAATATGTGCAGGCGCGGTCGTATTCGCGGTCCGTCAGCTTGCGGTTGAGCGGCGGTTCCGTGATAGCAGGCGTCGGCGCATACTGGCGCATCAGCGACAGATATGTGGTTCTGGGAAGCATGTCGGCGATGGCATCCAGAACACGCCGCGTATCGTCCACACACCCGGGAAGGACCAAATGCCGCACCAATAAACCGCGCGTTGCCAATCCCGCGTCATTCAGCGTCAGTTGGCCAACCTGCCGATACATTTCGAGAATGGCGTCGCGCGCGACGGGGAAGTAATCCTCAGCGCCGGAGAAGCGCTTGCTCAGTACCGATGAAACATACTTGAGGTCCGGCAGATAGACGTCAACAAGCCCGTCAAACGACGCCAGCGTGTCCGCACGTTCGTAGGCATTGGTGTTGTAAACGATGGGGATGGAAAGCCCCCGCTGCTTAGCAGACAGCAGCGCATCTCGCAGAACGGCCGTATGGGGAGTCGGGGTGACAAGATTGATGTTGTGCGCCCCGGCAGATTCGAGAAGCAAGAACTGATCGGCAAGCTTTTCTGCGTCCATTGCCTGGCCGAGCGTACCGTCGTGCAGCAAATAGTTTTGGCAAAAAACGCAGGAAAGGTTGCAGCCTGAGAAAAACACGGCGCCCGATCCTCGCGAACCGCTGATGCAGGGCTCCTCCCAGAAATGCAGAGCTGCGCGGGCGACGCGAGGCAGCATTCCGCCGCCGCAGAGACCCTGACGTTTAGCACGGTCAATGCCGCATTTTCTCGGACAGGCAGTACAAAGCATCTTAGAATACTCTCCGTGCGCAGACAAAATTGCGCGTCCAATAGTCGGTTTTGCAGGAACGTTTCACCACTTCGCCTAAACTCGACGAGGCGTCGATCATTTTTCCTCCGCCGATATATAGTCCAACGTGTGAAACACGGCTGGATTTGTCGTCACGGAAGAACAACAGATCGCCTTTTTCCAGATCCGACATGCTCGTGATCAGCGTCCAGCTCTCATTTTGACTGTAGCTTGCAGCGCTTCTGCGGCCAACGCTGACGCCGTTCTTCGTTAGGCAGTAGTAGATCAGTCCGGAGCAGTCAAACGTATTCGGCCCTTCGTCGCCGCGCACATAACGCTTACCGATCTGCGCCTGCGCAACGGAGATCACGCCTGCAACATCACCGCTTGCATTAAAATCGCCGCCCGTCGGATACTCCTTTCCGCCGTCGGACGGGGGATCGGTTGGCGCTGGCGTCACAACGACTTCCGGCTCCGGCGTAAGCTCCGGGACTGCCGGGTCGACGATCAAACCGCCGTCGATCGGAGTTGGAGTTGGCTTTGGCGTTTTTTCGACGGGAGCTGAGGTCTTTCCGGGGGAAGCAGTTTTGGCAGGCTTCGGCGTTTTCGTAGGCTTTGGTGTTTTCGCAGGCTTCGGCGTGCTTGTCGGCTTTGGCGTGGGAGTCGGATCGTGATAAGGCCGCGCATCCCCGGAATACAGAATGTCACGGTCGTCTAAATTGTAGATGCCGTCCTCGTCCAGACCGTTTCGCTGCTGGAAGGATTTCAGAGCCTCTTCGGTCGCAATGCCGAAATAGCCGTTGATTTTTCCGTCGTAGTAGCCCAAGCCGTGCAGAAGCTTTTGGATGGCACGTACATCTGTCCCATCGTCTCCGAGACGAACTTCATAATTTGCAGCGTCGCTGCTGTAAAGCTTTGTCTGCAGTTCACTGTCGGCAATGCCTGTGATGGGCGTATCAAGCGTACGCTGAAACATGGCCACAGCGGCAGCCGTCGCCTCGTTGTACTTTGTGCCGGGCTCGTCCGAGTCAAGATACCCAAGCTCCATGAGGCGGAGCTGCAGCGATTCGACGGCGGGATAATCATCGTTCAGCTGAAGAAGGGAATAATTGGAAACCTGGATCTCATCCGAGGGGGAGGGAGCGGCGGATTCGCCGTCTTCCTGGCCTTCCTGCCCGACCACAGCGATCCGCGCGGCAGGCGTTGGCGTGGGAGATCCGGCAGTCGGTTCTGTCAAAGCATACGCAGCGTGTGTGTTAGCGGTGCCGATGCGGTCCAGACCGAACGGCAGCAGGACAAAGCAGACAAGCGCAACGGCGCAGATCGAAAGGATCGCGGTTCGCGCACGTTTTGAGAACAGCCCGACAGGGGAAACGCTGGTTGACGGGCGTTTTGCCAACTGTTTGTTTTTGTTCCGCAAATCAAACACCTCAGTACATTTATCAGGATTCTCTTAACAGTATACATGCCGGAGCACGGATTGAGTTTGAACATTTTGCGAATTTGCAGTCTTTTCCCGTCTTGTGCCGACTGTGTTTTGCTTTGTTGCCCGCAATATGTTAGAATGTAGTAAACTCTAAGACAGGAGCGAACCGTATGGCGCTCATACAGGTACAAAATGTATCGAAATATTTCGGGACGCGCGAGCTGTTCCGTGATATTTCGTTTGAAATCTATGAAAATGACCACATTGGGTTGATTGGCGTCAACGGCTGCGGAAAATCAACGCTTTTGGCGCTGTTGATGCACAAAGAGGAATGGGATGCGGGACGCATCTCCCTTTCTCGCGAATGCCGGATCGGCGCTCTGGAGCAAGCGCTGCCGGAGCAGCTTGATGCGACGCTCTATGACATCACGCTGACGGTGTTTGACGGCCTGCGGGATTTGGAACGTGAGCTTGAGAACATTGCCGACCGAATCGCTGCAGGAGACCCCGAGACAGAACGTTTGGTGCAGCGTCAGTTCCGTCTGCAGGAGGCGTTCGAACGCAAGGGCGGCCTGACATATCGAAGCAGAACGCGCGCAACGCTGCTGGGCCTTGGATTTGCGGCGGAGGAGCTGCGAAAAAAAGTCTCAGAGCTGAGCGGCGGCGAGACAAGAAAGGCATTGCTTGCGCGCCTCTTGCTGTCCGACGCCAATCTGCTGCTCTTGGACGAGCCGACAAACCATTTGGATCTGCAGGCGGTCGAGTGGCTGGAGGAGTTCCTGCTTTCTTTTCGGGGCGCTTACCTGGTCGTTTCGCATGACCGTTACTTTCTTGACCGTGTTACGACGCGGACAATCGAGATGGAACACGGGACGCTGCGCCTCACAAACGGGAACTATTCCCGACATCAGGAGCTGAAGCTTGACGCGAACCAGACTGCGGAGCGTCAGTATCAACGAACGCTGCGGGAGATCCGACGGATTGAGGGAATCATTGAGCAGCAGCGACGCTGGAATCAGGCGCGGAATTATGTGACGATCGCCTCCAAACAAAAGCAGATCGATCGATTAAAAAAAGATCTCGTAAAGCCGGAAGCCCCACCCGCGCAGATTCGGTTTCAATTTTCCGCGCCGGAGCCTTCCGGGAACGAGGTCATTGCCGTAAAGGACTTGGAAAAGTCCTTCGGAAATCAGCGGTTGTTTCAGAACGTATCGTTTCTGATCAAAAAAGGGGAGCATGTGTGCTTGCTCGGAGCAAACGGCTGCGGAAAAACAACGCTTCTCAGAATGCTGCTCGGCAGAGAACCGGTGGACGGGGGCGCTTACAGGATCGGGGCAAATGTGCAGATCGGATACTTTGAGCAGACGTCGCGCGGACTGGATGCGTCAAAGACCATATACGATGAGGTTTGGGACAGCTTTCCCCGCATGGAACCGCAGCAGATCCGCAATGCACTCGGTACGTTCCTTTTTCGAGGAGACGATGTGTTCAAAACGGTCGGCACGCTTTCGGGCGGCGAACTCGCACGCGTTCAGCTGCTAAAGCTGATGCTGGGACAGAGCAATTTGCTGCTGCTGGACGAGCCGACGAACCATTTGGATATTCCGTCGCGTGAGCAGCTGGAGGACGCACTCTGCAATTATAACGGAACGCTGTTGATCGTCACGCATGACCGTTATTTTATCAATCGGATTGCCGATAGGATCCTTGTCCTTTCGGAAAGCGGCGTTGCGGAGTTTTCGGGCGATTGGGATGCATACCGCGAGCTTCTTTCCATGCAGCCGGATACTTCCTGCGAGGAACAGCCGCCTGTGCAGCAGACACAAAACGCCTATGTGCTGGCACGCGAGCGCAGAAGCGCAAGGAACCGTGCAAAAGGCGAGCTGACGAGGATCGAAGCACAGATCGCGGAAACGGAGAAACAGATCGAAAACGCTGAACGAGAACTGGCGAGACCGGAGCTCCAAAGCGATTATCAGCAGATCGCCGCGCTTGCGAAGACGCTTGCAGAACGGAAAGCGGAACTGGACACGCTTTATCAACAATGGGAGAAGGCGGAGGAGACGCTTGCCGCCTTTACGGAGGAATGACGATGGAGTTTCAGAGATTTTCGATCGGTGCGAGATTTGTGATCTCCGGCAGCGTACAGGACACGGCTGCGAGGGCATGGTCGCTGTTGTTCGATTTTCTTTCGCCGAAGGAGGTTGCGGGGCTGCAGCTGTACGGCGTGTATCAGGAACCGAACGAAATCGAGCGTGAACCGGCGTATATCTGTGTTCTGTCGAGGGCTTCACTGCGCCGATGCAAGCAGGTCTATGCACGGTTGGCGTCAAATCCCATGATTCGTTCTTATCTGACGCTGTACCGGCCGTTTTTACAGAACAACAGACTGTCTGTGTTTGATGGGTATGAGTCACTTGGCAGAGTGGATGAGGCGGGCTTTGCCGTCGGCGGCACGTCGGTCTATGGTAATATGCGGTTTGTCGGCAAGGAATCCGAGATCGATCCGCTCGCCGTTGAAGCCCCCGTGTTTCTGCTTGCACCGGATATGTATTGCGGGCAGCTGACGTCAGAGCAGGTCATTCGCGAACTGATGCGTATCGCATACAGCTATTTCCCTTATGCGGAGATTGTTCCGTACCCGATCGCCTGCGGCGCCACCGGTATGATCAAAGCACTGATCCACGCACTCGGCGGCCGCTATGTCTGCTGCAAAATCCCGGGGGAAGACGGCGAGACAACGTTAGCGCATTATGGGATTTTGCCGGATCATACAGCCGTTATTGAAGGGGAAACCGCAGAACGGGCAAAGCAGATCCTGCTCGAGGCAAAAGCGGACGGTTACGCTGCGTTTGTTGTCGGCATCGGCGAACCGTTGACCGAGGAACGCCTGCGGCTGTTTTCTCCGGAATTGGACGGGCGCCTGGCCAATGCGCAGATCCATTTGTTCGATAATATCGTTGGCATTTCCAAGTTTTTGGATTATGCTGCATTCGACCAGTATGTGCAGCAGGCGAGTCTTGTGATCACGGGCGACGGAGAGACGGTACATCCGCGGGATACTGTCGAAGAGATCGAGCGCCGGTGCAAGCAGTATAATACGCAGGTCGCCGTCCTGGACAGCATTGACCCAAAACCGCAGACGCCGGAGGTCGCGCTGATGATCCTGCGGAACTCTGCAAACTATCTGTTCAGACTGCTCAGGATGGGAAACCGACTTCAGCGAAAATAAGCGATCAAGCGAGACAATAGAAGGAGATTTGAAAAAAATGAGAATGGTAGACCTGATTGAAAAGAAAGTTGACGGCGGCGCGCTTTCTCACGACGAGATCGAAACGATGATCAAAGGGTATGTTGACGGAGAGATCCCGGATTATCAGATGGCCGCGTTTATGATGGCGGTCGTGTTCGCCGGCATGGACGCCCGTGAATCCGCAGACCTGACGCTCGCCATGATGCGTTCCGGCGATCTTGTCGATCTTTCCCCGCTGCCGGGGATCAAGGTCGATAAGCACTCCACCGGCGGCGTCGGCGATACAACGACGCTGGTCGTTGGGCCGCTCGTTGCGGCCTGCGGCGGAACGGTCGCCAAAATGTCGGGACGTGGGTTGGGCCATACCGGCGGTACGCTGGACAAGCTGGAGTCCATTCCCGGCCTGCGGATCGAACAGAGCATGGAGCGCTTTTTCGAAATCGTATCCGAGGTCGGCGTAGCGGTCATCGGGCAAAGCGGCAACCTGGTCCCTGCTGACAAGAAAATGTATGCCCTGCGCGATGTGACGGCGACGGTTCGAAGCATTCCGCTCATCGCAGGCAGCGTGATGAGCAAAAAACTGGCAGCAGGCGCGGATGCGATCGTATTGGACGTCAAGGTGGGTTCCGGCGCATTTATGCGCACGGTCGAAGAAGGAAAGCAGCTTGCACGTCTTATGGTCGATATTGGCGCGCTGCTGAATCGCCGCGTCGTTGCCGTTATCACCGATATGAACCAGCCGCTCGGACTTGCCGTGGGCAATGCACTCGAGGTTCGGGAGGCGATCCAGCTTCTTTCCGGTGAGATACCGGCTACCGATCCCCTTTACGAAGTATGTATGCTGCTCGGTTCGCATATGCTGATGCTCTCCAACCTTGCCGAGAACGAAGCAGAGGCGCGGGCAAAGCTCAAAGAAGCGATCAATAGCGGGCGCGGTCTTGAGAAGCTGCAGAAAATGGTTGCTGCGCAGGGCGGTGATGCAAGCTATATCACGCTGGACGGCATCGAGAAGCTTTGCGAAGTGAAGCGCAGGATCCCGATCTATCCGAGACAGAACGGATATATCACCGCAATGAATGCGGAGTATATCGGCACCGCGGCGCAGATGCTTGGCGCGGGACGGGCAAAGAAAGAGGACAGCATCGATCACGCGGTCGGCCTTGTCATGCACAAACGGCTCGGTGATGCCGTGCGCACGGACGAGCCGCTCTGCACGATGTATGTCAACGACGATGCACGTCTTGCGGAGGCGACGGATTGTTTCCTTTCCGCGATCACGGTTTCCGAACGCCATGCGGAAGCACAACCCATGGTCTATGACGTGGTGCGCTGATCATGGAGCATGACGGCGTCAGAAGTCAGAATAAAACGCTGATAGCGATCGATGGAAACAGTCTGCTGCACCGGGCCTACTATGCGTTGCCGGGGATGACGGCGCGCGATGGCACACCGACGGGAGCGCTGCACGGTTTTTTCAGCATGCTCTTGCTGCTCACGCAACGACAGCCGGACTACCTGCTCGTCGCGTTCGATGTGCACGGAAAAACTTTTCGGCATCTGAAGTATGAGGATTATAAAGCCGGGCGCAGAGAAACGCCGGACGACCTCAGAAAGCAGTTCCCGCTATTGAAGGAATTGCTCACGGATATGGGAATCGCGGTGATCGAATGCCCGGGCTTTGAAGCGGACGATATTCTTGGAACCATGGCGATACGCTGCGGCAGAAAAGGGATCGACGCCCTCCTTGTAACGGGAGACCGTGACGCGCTGCAGCTCGTATCGGAAAGTACGCATGTGCTCATGACGAAAAAGGGCATTACGGAAACGGTCGAGTATACGCCGGAAAAATTGATGGAAACATATGGGCTTACGCCGGATCGTATGCGCGACCTCAAGGGACTCATGGGCGACACTTCCGACCATATCCCCGGGATCCCCGGCGTTGGTGAAAAAACGGCGCTGAGACTGCTCGGCGAGTACGGCACTTTGAACGCAGTGCTGGAGCACGCAGGAGAGATCAAGGGGAAATTGGGAGAGCGTATCCGGGAAAACGCGGATTCCGCAGAGTTGAGTTTCTGGCTCGGGACGATCGAGACGAACGCGCCGGTAGAACGTCAGCCGGAGGACTGCGGGTTCGCGCCCGAGCATATGGCGCGCGCGGCGCAGAAACTGCGTGCTCTCGATTTGCGAAGCATTGCGTCCCGGCTGCCGCAAGGCGACGACGCAGCGCAGCAGGAGACAGCACCTGCTGCGGAAACGGCGGTCGTCTCCTTGGAGACGGAGGAGCAGCTGCAAAAGCTGCTTCAGGAGCGCAGACCGTCCGAGCTTGCACTGGAGCTTTCAAACGGGATCTCTTTTGCCTTTGACGAGGAGACGACGTTCATTCCTGCAATGGGAGAGACGCTGTTTGACGCGGGGCTGGCGCCGGAACGCGTATTCGCTGCACTCAAGCCTGTTCTGGAGGACGCTTCTGTTCCGAAGATCCTCTTCGATGCGAAATCGGCCGCACACGTGCTCGAACGGTACGGCATTCAGCTGGCGGGCGTACAGCATGATGCAATGATCGCAGACTATCTGCTCAACGCGATCCGACCGGCCGCAACATTTCATCAGCTTGCAGAGCAGACGCTTCATACGACCACCACGCGGGCATCGCAGTTGTTCGCGATCCGCAGCCGGCAGATGCGGCAGCTGGCTGAAGAGCACATGGCAGACCTCTATTCCAAGATAGAAATGCCATTGTCGGACGTCCTGTTATCCATGGAACGAAAGGGATTTCCCGTGGATGAGACAGTGCTGCTCGGACTGCAAAAACGGTTCGACGAGCGCATTCGCAGCCTTCAGAGCGAGATCTATGCCTTAGCGGGTGAGAACTTCAACATTCTTTCGCCCAAACAGCTAGGGGTGATCCTTTTTGAAAAACTGCGTCTTCCGACACAGAAAAAGACCAAATCCGGCTACTCAACGGATGCGGATACGCTGGAACGTTTGAAGGACAAACATGAGATCGTCGAACCTTTGCTGGAGTACCGGTTCCTGACAAAGCTCAAGAGCACGTTTGTTGACGGTCTGCTCACAGCAAGAGGAGCGGACGGTCGTGTCCGTTCGCGCTTTAACCAATGCCTGACTGCGACGGGACGCATTTCAAGCTCTGAGCCGAACCTTCAGAATATCCCCGTGCGCACACCGCTCGGCCGCGAGATCCGAAAGGCCTTTGTCGCGAGCGATGGGCGGATCCTTGTCGGTGCGGATTATTCGCAGATCGAACTGCGGATCCTTGCACATCTGTCGGGAGATGAGGGACTGATTGAAGCGTTTCGAAGCGGTGACGACATCCATCGTAGAACGGCGGGCGAAGTTTTCGGCATCCCATTCGAGCTTGTGACGGATGAGATGCGCAGCGCAGCAAAAGCCGTAAACTTCGGAATTATCTATGGCATCAGCGACTATGGCCTCGCGAACAACCTTGGGATCCCCGTCAAGCAGGCCGGCGACTACATCAAACGATATTTGGAACGCTACCCGAAGGTGTCCGCTTATATGAAAACCGCCGTGCAGGACGGCAAGGAGCGCGGGTATGCCGTTACAATGTTCGGCAGACGGCGCGCGCTTCCGGAATTGCAGAGCGGCAATTATAATACGCGATCTTTCGGAGAACGCGTGGCGATGAATATGCCGATCCAAGGCAGCGCGGCAGACATCATCAAACTCGCCATGGTTTCTGTCGCGAAAACGCTCCGGGAAGAAGGCCTGCACTCCGAATTGATCCTACAGATACACGATGAATTGATCCTCGACGCCTGTGTAGAGGAAATGCAGCGTGTGAAGACGCTTGTACGGGAGTGTATGGAACAGGTCACGCCTCTCGCTGTGCCGCTTGTAGCGGAAGTGAAAACGGGACATAGCTGGTATGAGACAAAGTAGACGATACAGAAAACTCGGGCTGACGGGCGGGATCGGCGCAGGAAAATCCACCGCGGCGGAATACTTTAAAAGATGCGGCGCTACGGTGCTTGATGCGGACGCGATCTCCCGCAATGCTCTGAAGACCGGCGGAGCGTGCTATGATGCGGTCGTGCAGGCTTTCGGAAACGGCATCGTTCAAAACGACGGCTCGATTGACAGGGCAATGCTGGCGTCGATTGTGTTTTCGGATGAATCGGCAAGGCGAAAGCTCAATTCGATCGTTCATCCATATGTGCTCGAAACGATGGAATCGGAAGCGGAGCGCCTTTTGGAGGCCGACCCGAACGCGACGGTGATCTTTGACGTCCCACTTTTGTTTGAATGCGGCCTCGATCGCAGGATGGATGGCAATATCGTTGTTGTTGCTGAGGATGCGGTGCGTATCGCAAGGATCCGTGCAAGAGACGGTGTGGACGAAGCAGCGGCACGCGCGCGGATCGCCTCGCAGATCTCACAGCGGGAGCAGGCCGCCCGCGGGGACTTTGTGCTTGACAACGGCGGGACGGTTTCCGAGCTCCATACGCAGATCGATCGGCTTCTGTCGCGCATTCGCGAGGGAATGGGACAATGAAAACCGTGAACATTGTTTTGCTGGTGCTGATTTTGCTGATCGCGATCGGTATTGGCGGTTACTTTGCCCTTGAGAGGGCTGCGCATGAAAGAGACTTGCGGAACTACCCGACAGCGTATACGGAACTGGTTCGGTCCTACGCGGAAGAGTTTTCGCTCGATCCGTATCTTGTGACTGCGATCATGCGTTGCGAGAGCAGCAATGACCCGAACGCCGTCAGCAAAAAGGGCGCGATCGGATTGATGCAGATCATGCCGGACACCGGAGCGTGGATCGCTCACAAGCTAAAACTGGATGAAAGCTATACCGAGACGCAGCTTTACGATCCGGAGACAAACATCCGGTTTGCGTGCTGGTATTTGGCGTTTTTGGAACGCCGGCTCAACAATAATGAGACGTGCGTTATTGCGGCATACAATGCGGGTCACGGAAGCGTGGAAAAGTGGCTTTCCGATCCCGCCTTTGCGGAAAACGGAGAGCTTCTGACGATCCCGTTTCCTGAAACGGCGAGGTATTTGGAGAAGGTGCGGACTGCATATGACAAGTATCGGGAACTGTATCCCGAGCTGTATAATGGTGCGGTTGCCGGTGAAGCCGAATGAATGCTATACTGAATGCAACAAGCATGTAAGAAAGGGACAAACCATTGCTGGAGATTAGTATCATTTCCATCGTTCTGATCCTCGATCAGGTGACAAAGTATCTGAGCGAGCGGTATCTTGCACTCGGCGCATCGTCGCCTGTGATTCAAGGCGTGTTCCAGTTTACAAACGTTCATAATACGGGTGCGGCGTGGGGAATGCTCGCGGGCGGACGTTGGTTGTTCATCGTGATCACACTCGTGACCGTCGGGCTGCTTTGCTGGCTGCTTCTGAGACGGAGAAAAACGCTCGGTCTCTTAGCAAGACTCTGCGTTGCGCTGCTCATTGCAGGTGCGACAGGAAATCTGATCGATCGGGTGCTGATCGGATATGTCCGCGATATGTTCGATTTTTGTCTTATCAACTTCCCCGTGTTCAATGTCGCAGACTGCGCCGTCAGCGTGGGGGCGGCACTGCTTGTGATTGATACATTGTTTACAAAGCACGGATCGCTCCTTTCCATGCTTGAACAGAAAGAGCGGAAGACAGACACCGGCAGAGAAATACAGCCGAGCGCAACGCATGATGCCGATGCACCCGAAAACGACAGTCAAAGGAAGCAGGGGAACGGAAATGACGCTTGAGCTCAAGGCGGAGCGTGGCGGAGATCGTATCGACAGCTATCTGCAAGAGCAGACGGAGTATTCGAGGAACCGCATCCAGTCATTGCTGAAATCCGGTCGGATCACTGTCAACGGGGCTTCCGTATCGAAGAGCTATGCGCTGCGGGCAGGAGACAGGATCGAGATCGAACCGCCGGAGATCATACCATGCGACGTTCGGCCCGAACCGATCCCGCTTGACATTGTGTATGAGGATCAGGATATTTGCGTACTGAATAAACCGCAGGGAATGGTCGTGCATCCCGCGCCGGGCCACGCGGACGGAACGCTTGTCAATGCCCTATTGTTTCATCTCGGAGAACTATCATCGATCGGCGGTGTGCAGCGGCCCGGCATTGTACATCGCATTGACCGCATGACTTCGGGATTGCTCGTTGTCGCAAAGAATGACGCTGTGCACCGGGCGCTTGCCGAGCAATTCCAAACGCACGAGGCCGGAAGAGAGTATCTTGCACTCGTTGATGGCAACCTTCGTGAGGAAAACGGCACGGTCAATGCACCCATCGGCCGCCATCCGCAAGACAGAAAGCGTATGGCTATCGTTGGCAACGGCAGAGAAGCGGTGACGCACTGGGATGTGCTGGAGCGGTTTCGTACACATACGCTGTTGCATGTTGCACTGGAGACCGGACGAACGCACCAGATCCGCGTACATATGGCCTCGATCCACCACCCGGTCACGGGAGACGAGGTCTATGGCGCCAAGAAAGCGCAGCTTGGGCTCGCAGGTCAGGCGCTTCACGGGTATCGTCTGCATTTTTTACACCCTGCAAAAGGTGTAAGCATGTCGTTTTGTGTGCCGATTCCGGATTACTTTATGTCTGCGCTCAAGAAGCTCGGCTGGCCTCATGGCGCGGATTACTTCTGCAAAGAGGATGTCTGATGAAGCAGAAAAGAGGGAACATCGTGGAATACCGAAGACGTCTGTCCCGAGCTGCTGCGCTGTGCGCGGCCGTGCTATTCGGAACAATGCTATCCGGGTGCAGTGCGTATTCAAATACGCAGGGGACCTCCGAAAACAACGGGCAGAGCATAATTGCACCGGCAATGACCCCGCCCTCGACAGCGGAGCCCGTGCAAGAAGTGGCGCCCGCTACGCCGATTGCTGCGACGCCTGCGCCCGAGGTGCCGGAGCTTCCATCGGATTTCGAAACGGGATCCGGCTTGGATCTGACCGGCGATCCGGCGGAAACGTCACGGCGGTTTCAAGCGTTGGATCTCGATGTGTTTCGGGCATATGCAATGAGAAATGGATATACATTGCATTGCCTTCTGAAAACACCGCAAAATTACGGAATTTCGGCTGCACCCTCGGAACTGTACCGCTGGCCGGGGCTTTCGGATACGGATCGAGCGGAGGTAGCAGCTGCATATGAAGCTTTCCGCAGCGAACTTGCGTCGATCAACAGGGATCAGCTTTCGGAGACAGAGCAGCTTGCTTACGATGTGACGGAACAGTATCTGGCGAGTGCGGCAGAGAGAAACGAACTCTATTTATTTGAGGAACCGCTGCTGCCATCGACGGGCGTACATGCGCAGATTCCGCTGAATCTGGCCTTTTTTCGTTTGGAGACGCCGGAAGATGCCGAAGCGTATCTATCTTTGATGGAGGACTTGCCGCGATACTTTTCCGAGATTTTGGCACTTGAACAAAAACGTGCGGAAGCCGGTCTGTTTATGACGGAATCTGCGCTGAAAGAGGTTTTGACGGAGTGCGAACCCTTTTGCAACCCGAAGAAGGATCTCTATTTATACGACTCGTTCGAGACGGCGGTTTCTTCTATGAAACAGTTGAAACGTTCCGAACGAAAAGCACTGGAGAAGCGCAACGGAAAAGCGATCCGCGAATCAATGGCGCAGGCATATACCATGCTTTCGGAGGGGCTTCGGGCATTGTCGGCTCATTGCCGCAAGAGCGAAGGAATGCAGGCGCTTGGCGATCAGGCAAAGTCGTATTATGCATTGCGGCTTTGTGAGGAAGCGAGCGATCAGATCACGCCGGAGGAAGCCCTCGAACTTTTGGAGACCGCCATGCAGGATATGTTCTTGACCATGCAGACGATCTATGCCGAAACGCCGGAAGCGGCGAACGGGCGGGAAAAGCTGACGTTTGGGTCGGCGGAAAAAGACATGGCGTATCTTGAAAAACTCTTGCCCGGGCTACTCACGGATGCGCCGGATGGATCGATCACATTACAGCAGATCCCCAAGAGCCTGCGCGAACAAATGCCTGCTGCTGCCTGCGTTGTTCCTCCGATCGACGGAGGAGAGACGCAGACGATTCTTGTGAATGATGATAAGCAAGGATCGTCGCGGCTTCTGACGCTCGCACACGAAGCATATCCGGGGCATCTCTGCCAATTCGCAATTGCACACGGGCTGCCCGATGTCAGCCTCATGCAGCGGACCCTGCCGTTTTCTGGGTACAGTGAAGGCTGGGCGCAGATGGCTGAAGAATGGATACTCTTGGAGCAGACGAAATTCGACCGGAATACCGCCATGTTTGTGTTTTCAAACAGTATGCTTTCCAATGCAATTTTGCCATCGATCCTTAGTATCTATGTAAACTATCATGGGTATACAAAAGAAGAGGTGCGGACGTATCTGGAGCAGTACGGGCTTTCACAGGATGCATATGTGGATCTGTATTACGCTTTGGCTGTGGATTCGCCCTTTCAGACATTACGCTACGGTATTGGGTATGCGGAACTATCCGCGATGATGCAGCGTATGAGCGAGACGCAGGGGGAGATGTTCGATCAGCGGGAAACGCTGGATTACTATTTAAAGCTTGGCCCCGCGTATTATTCGCTTCTCTTTGAACGAATGGACGAGTGGGCGGATGCAAAAGTTCTGGAGTAGTTGACAAACAGGACGCTTTTGCGCTAAACTGTCTTATTGATATATTGGTTGCGATGAGAAAGAGGAGTACGCCTTCAACACGCAGCAGAGAGCCGATCCCATTGGCTGCAAGGATCGGCGGCGGATCGAGGCGGAAGGTCGCTTTTGAGCATGTAACGTGAAGATGTAATGTCCTAGCGTTGTACGTTTGCCGCGTTAAGGCGTATAAGTGGGATCGGCAGATTCGTTTCGCCGATTCAACAAAGGTGGTACCGCGAGCGCCCGTTTCGTCCTTTGATGGAACGGGCGATTATATTTTTGAGGGGAGAAGACAAATGGCGCTTCAAATGGAGAAAACGTACGATCCGGCCTCCGTGGAAACGCGGCTCTATGAACTGTGGGAGAGAAAGGGTTACTTCCATGCAAAGCCGAATCCGGACAAAAAACCTTACTGCATCGTGATTCCGCCGCCGAACATTACCGGAAAGCTTCACATGGGACACGCGTTGGATGAATCATTGCAGGACGTGCTGATCCGCTACAAGCGAATGGCGGGGTATGAGGCACTCTGGCTGCCGGGCACGGATCACGCATCCATTGCCACCGAAGTAAAGATTGTGGAGCAAATGGCTAAAGAGGGCCTGACCAAAAAAGATATTGGCAGAGAGGCTTTTTTGGCGCGGGCATGGCAGTGGCGAGAGGACTACGGTAAAACGATCGTGAAGCAGCTCAGAAAACTGGGCGCCTCCTGCGACTGGGAGCGTGAACGCTTCACGATGGACGAAGGCTGCAACCGCGCGGTCATCAAGGTGTTCTGTGAACTCTATAACAAAGGGCTGATCTACCGCGGCGATCGGATCATTAATTGGTGCCCGGAATGCAAGACGGCACTGTCCGATGCGGAAGTTGAATATGAAGAGCAGAACAGTTTCCTCTGGCACATCCGTTACGATGCGCCCGACGGCAGCTACTCCATTACCGTTGCCACAACAAGACCCGAGACAATGTTGGGCGATACGGCGATCGCCGTGCATCCGGAGGATCCGCGGTATCAGGATATCATCGGGAAAACGGTCGTGATCCCGGGCGTCGGCAGAGAGATCCCGATCGTTGCGGACGAGTATTGCGAAATGGAGTTCGGTACGGGCGCGGTCAAGATCACTCCGGGCCATGACCCGAACGACTTTGAGGTCGGCCGCCGTGCGAATCTGCCGGTGATGCGCGTCTTTACGGACGACGGCCATATCAACGAACTTGGCGGTAAATACGAAGGTATGGATCGCTTTGAGTGCCGTAAGGCGCTTGTGGAAGACCTTGAGAAATGCGGCGCACTTGTCAAGGTAGAGCCCTATGCGCACAACGTCGGTACATGCTATCGCTGCCATACGACGATCGAGTCCATGGTGTCAAAGCAGTGGTTCGTGGACATGAAACCGCTCGCAAAGCCCGCGATCGAGGCGGTCCGCAACGGCGATATCAAGTTTGTACCCGAGCGATTTGATAAGACCTACTTCAATTGGATGGAGAACATCCGTGACTGGTGCATTTCACGCCAGCTCTGGTGGGGACACAGAATACCGGCATACTATTGCGAGGAATGCGGAGAGACCATCGTGCAGCCGACAGCGCCGGATTGCTGCCCGAAGTGCGGCGGCCATGTGCATCAGGATGAGGACGTGTTGGACACATGGTTCAGCTCGGGCATGTGGCCATTCTCGACGCTCGGTTACCCCGAGGAAACGGAGGAGCTGAAGTATTTCTATCCGACTTCCACGCTTGTCACCGGCTATGACATCATCTTCTTCTGGATCGCGCGCATGATCGTGTTCGGCGAAGAAGTCATGAAAGATCGGCCTTTCGATACGGTATATGTGCATGGCATCGTGCGCGACAGTCAGGGACGTAAAATGTCGAAGTCGCTCGGCAATGGTATTGATCCGCTGGAAGTTATCGAAAAATACGGCGCAGACTCGCTGCGCTTCTCACTGCTGACAGGAACATCTGCCGGAAATGATATGCGCTTTTACTGGGAGAAGGTTGAGGCGGCGCGCAACTTCTGCAACAAGGTCTATAACGCCGCTCGTTTCGTACTGATGAGTATGGACGATGCAGAGGTAACGCCGAAACTGGATCTCGACAAATTGGACATTGCGGACAAATGGGTCCTCCATCGCCTGAACGAAGTCGTTGGACAGGTGACGGCGAACCTTGAAGCATATGAGCTCGGTCTCGCAGGGCAAAAGGTCTATGACTTTATCTGGACGGAGTTCTGCGACTGGTACATCGAGATGGCGAAACCGCGCCTGTACGGTGGAGATCCTGCGGCAAAGGCGACCGTTATAAGCGTGCTTGCCTATGTGCTGGATCAGGCCATGAAGCTGCTGCACCCGTTCATGCCGTTCATTACGGAAGAACTGTACCAGAAGCTCCCTGTTCACGATGAGACCATTATGCTGTCCGCGTGGCCGACCCAGAATGCGGCGCATGCGTTTCCTGAGGATGCTGCACACATGGAATCCGCAATGGAGATCGTGCGCGCGATCCGTAATCTCCGCGCAGAGATGAAGGTTCCGCCTGCACAGAAGATTCGGATGCGCCTTGTTGCGGCGCAGGACAAAGCGGATGCGCTGGAAACCATCATGCCGTATCTTCTCCGCCTTGCGGGCGCAGAGAGTGCAGAGGTCGCAACGACGGCGGAGGGAACTAATAAAAATGATGTTCGCTTGACCTGCACGGCGGCCGAGATCTACATCCCGCTGGCATCGCTTGTCGACATTGACAAGGAGCGCGCGCGTGTTGAGAAAGAGCTTGAACGTATCCGCGGCGAGATCGTGCGTGCAAACGGAAAACTCAGCAACGAGCGCTTTGTGAGTAAGGCGCCGGCGGCAGTCGTGGAAGAAGAACGCAAAAAACTGGCCGTCGCGGAGGAAATGCTGCAAAAATTGGAGCAGCGCAAGCTGGATCTCGCGGAGTAAGCGTCTATTTATATCAGGAAACGGCCGGAGACTCCGAGGGACGATCCGGTCGTTTCTTGCTGCCTTGTAAAAACTGCAAATAGAGCAAAAAATACTTCACGAAATTTGATTGATTACTATTGACAATTTCGTGAACACGTTGTATATTAATAAGGTCGCGAAAAGCGGGTGCGATGATTTCGGGGTGTAGCGCAGTCCGGTAGCGCACGTGCTTTGGGAGCATGGGGCCGGGGGTTCAAATCCCTTCACCCCGACCAAGTGTGGCCCCGTGGTCAAGCGGTCAAGACACCGCCCTTTCACGGCGGTAACAGGAGTTCGATTCTCCTCGGGGTCACCATTTTCGGTACAATGGGCCTTTAGCTCAGCTGGTCAGAGCGGTCGGCTCATAACCGATTGGTCCGGGGTTCGAGTCCCTGAAGGCCCACCACTCAGTTCCCGATGCGAGGTTTTATGGCCCGGTAGTACAGTTGGTTAGTACGCCAGCCTGTCACGCTGGAGGTCAGGGGTTCGAGCCCCCTCCGGGTCGCCATTTTTGCCTCGGTAGCTCAGCTGGTAGAGCAAGGGACTGAAAATCCCTGTGTCGGTGGTTCGACTCCACTCTGAGGCACCAGTTTTGCTGGTGTAGCTCAATTGGCAGAGCAGCTGATTTGTAATCAGCAGGTTGCGGGTTCGAGTCCCATCACCAGCTCCATTGACAATCGAATATCGAATATGTTTATTAGCTTCGTGGATGGGTTCCCGAGCGGCCAAAGGGAGCGGACTGTAAATCCGTTGTCACAGACTACGATGGTTCGAATCCATCCCCATCCACCAACGCAGGAATGGCGGAATTGGCAGACGCGCACGGTTCAGGTCCGTGTGGGGTCACACCCATGCAGGTTCAAGTCCTGTTTCCTGCACCAAACCAATATAATCCGAACCAAATCTTCTTCATCGGAGATGGGTTCGGATTATTTGTTTTCTTCGAGAAGCTCGAGGATACGCATTTCAGAAACGGCGTGGTAAAGCGTCCCGAATCCAAGCCCAGAGGGCCGAGAAAACCAAAGATATAGAGGCGTATCTGAACGCAGTCAAGATGAATGCTCGCTCGCCTGAGCGCCGCCCGTCCCGTTTTTGGCAGACAAGGCGGGCAAACACAGCTTGTGTCTGCCCGCCTGTACGGATTCTGAGCTTTTGCTTACGGATTGGTGAGAATGGACGCCATGTTTTCGCCGAGAGTGAACGTGACGGCCTTGCCGTCGTGGGTGAGCCAATAGGATTCGCCGCTTTCGCCCCTGCCCAGCAAATCAGAGAGCAGGAAAGCTGAGGTCGCGCCCCTGGTGACAAAGACGAGCTTCTCCACGCCCTGCGTCCTGAGGGCGGTCATGTCGCTCAGGCTGCCCGTCAGCACGGCGAAGTCCTCGTCAACGGTGACGGTCAGCATGCCGCCCGTTTGCTCGGCCATGTAGGCCATGTCCCTGCCGTCCCTGTCGGTCATGCGGTAGAGGGGCGCGTCCGCGCCGCGCTCGATGGGCTTCTCCGGCTGGGAAGACGTTCCGCGCGTGATCCTTATCGGATCATCGGTTTCCATGTCCGCGCCGGGGGCGTAATACTCGATCCAACCCGTCGTCAACAAACCGGAGGTGTCCGGCTCCACCTCTGCGCCGGGTACCGGGCTTCCGCCCAAATAGCTTCCGTCCTCCGCGTTGCTGCCGCCGTCGCCTATGCCTGCGCCCGCTCCGTCAACATCGTCTTCAACGCCGCCCTGCACCTTCAGCTTCGCAGCGCCGGAAACGGTGATGTCTTTTCCTTTGCCCCACGGACCACCGCCTATACCTGCGCCGCCGAGGTCGCCGATGGCCTTGACCTCGCCGCCGGAGATGGTGATGTTATTGCCGTTGCCCCTGTGGCCGGCGCCGATGCCTGCGCTGTTTTCGCCGCCGATGGCAGTGATCTCGCCGCCGGAGATGGTGATGTCACTGCCGTTGCCGCCGGAGATGGTGATGTCACTGCCGTTGCCGTTGTAGATTTCTCTGGACTCCCCGCCGCCGATTCCTGCGCTGCCTGCGCCGCCGGTGGCCTTGACGTCGCCGCCGGAGATGATGATGTTGCTGCCAGCTCCCTTGTCGCCGCCGCCGATGCCTGCGCCCCAATCACCGCCCTCGGCGGTCAGCTTGCCGTTCTTGTCCTCGTCCGCAATGGTCAGGCTGCCGCCGTTGTTCTTTTCAAGGCCGGCATGCATTTCATCGCTCTTGAGCGTGCTGTCGCCGTTCAGCTCGATGCCGACATTGCCCTCGCCGGTGGTGGAAACGGCTGCCTTGTCCTTACCGCTCACGTCGATGTTCACGCCGGAGAGGGTGACGCTTGCGGTCTGATCCTTCTCCGCGTTGATGGTGAGGGTGTTATCCGTGGAGCTTCCCATAATGACGGGGGCGCTGTCCTCCACAGCGGCTCCGCCTCCCTGCGTGACCGTCTGCCCGCCGCTCCCGGCGTTTACGGTGATGTCACCCTAGCTGATGTCCCACTCCGCTGCCAGCGCCGACACGGGTAGGCTGGCAAGCAGCAGCAGCGCAAGGAGCGTTGATACGATTTTCCTTTTTTTCATGTGCAAAAGCCTCCTTTGTTGTTCTGATTGATCGCCTCGATTCCTTTATAACCGGTGTAGCTGTGAAGGCATATCAAAAGGCGCGCCCCGCCCACAAAAGCCATGGGCAAAGCGCGCCTGATATATGCTGCTCCGGACAACGCAAAAGGACAGAGCTATTCTGTCTGTCTGTCTGTCTGTCTGTCTGTCTGTCTGTCTGTCTGTCTGTCTGATTATGGGGGATGAGTTTCATGCTGTCAAGCCCCTTTCGCCAAAAAACGTTCTTTTTTCATGGCGGCTGCCGCCGCGCGAGCTTCCGTCACCTCCTGCCCGGGTGAATCCTTATACACAATCCTTTTACCAGACAATGCGGAAGCTTTCAAGAACCTGTTCGGACAAAAGATGCCAGTACCACATTTGGAAATCCGCATCGTCCAGCGGAGCAAGGGCATCTCTGCCGTTGCCGGAGCTGCCTACGTACGATGCGCATGAGGGTGGCATCATCATCCACAAGGCAGCGAAGAAAGCGTTTGACGAGCTGGCGCTGAAAAAATTGCCCACCGTCAATCTCCTGCAAGCGGAGTATTCCGATCTGCTTGTGCAGAAGAAACTCGATTATGCGGCGCTTGCCAAGGCACGCGAGGAAGCCAGACAGCTCCAGATTTATAAAGCCAACGAGGAGAGGCTCCTGCACACGGATGCCGAGGAACAGCGGCAGACAAGGGAGCATCAACAGGAAAAATAGCACTGCTTTGCAGGGCGTAGCCGAATGGGAACCGTTCGATCAATCAGGGGTTTGGGGAGAGTTTCCCCAACAAGCAGCAGGGAGATTTCCGACATCCGGGAATCTCCCTGTTCGTCAAGTTTGTATAAACGCAGGCATTGCTTGCCAAGCGTAACGTCTCAGACGCGGCGTCTTCTTTTCAATAAATGCCTGCGGCTGCACAAGCAGAAAATCAAAGAGACCGCATGATATATGAAACGGAGCCGGAAAAACACATCAAGTCAGGATTTGACGGGCGCTTCACACGAGGCAGCAACAGCGGCTCAGACACGCAGCAAATCCCATCACTCTTCCGCCAGCTCGACGATCAGCTTGACGTCGCTGACTGCCAGGGCAAGCTGAAGCTTGTTTTCCAGCCCTGTTTTTTGCAGCATGTTTGACACATGGAATTTGACCGTTGACGTCTCGCAGCCCATCTCTGCCGCAACGCGCGTGTAGGACAATCCCCGCAGCAGATGCCGCAGAACCTTCAGCTCCGTCTTTGTAAATTCCGTACTTTTTGCCATGCCGATCTCAACTGCCGGAGGTGTGTCCGGAAAGATATGCTCACCCGTCATCGTTTGCCGGACAACATCCATCAAACGTTTCAGCGTAGAGTCCTTATACCACAGGCTGTCGGCCCCGGCCCGCTTTGCCTCGTCCAGAACGGCACAGTCGATCAGCGAGGTCACAACAATGATTTTGCTCTTCGGCTGTATGGCTTTGATCTGACGAACGGCAGTCAGGCCGTTCTCGCGGTTCTCCGTTTGCACATCCATCAAAATCA